>ERZ791810.8-NODE-8-length-337636-cov-63.724854_pt1 | contig 337636 bp, 258 predicted proteins | sample MGYA00510304_ERZ791810 | MGnify/ENA primary metagenome ERZ791810 (study PRJEB30046, sample SAMN00791967) | human gut metagenome | study: EMG produced TPA metagenomics assembly of the A metagenome-wide association study of gut microbiota in type 2... | reverse complement strand
CCGCAAAGAAACGAATTCTATCTGGAAATTCCTATGAATGAGCGCTTTTTATTATTTTAAATGGATTTTGAAGACTAAGCCACCGGAAAAGTACTTGCAACGGTTCAGTTCTACTATGGCGTTGATGTAGTCTTTCCAGAAGCTGTACTCAAAGCTGCAGTTTATCGATTTGCTATCGTATTCTGCCATCAGATTCAAGTTATTTATCGCTTTGTTGATAAAGGAAGTCGGGGACAGAGAGAATCGGAAGTTGGCACCGATGGCGGGACCGTTTAACGGATAATCCTTCCGCCTGTTATAAACATATGCCAGATGCAAGCCCCACTCTCCCACCTCCTTCATGGAAAGATGCTTGGTAACAGCCAGATAATAGCGGCTGTAAAAACCATTTGCCGTAGCCGAACTCATTTCAATCTTGCTACCCTCCGTCCACGAATTATTAAGAGCGTCATTCGCGCCCAATACAATTTGCGGGGTCCAAGGTTTCCACCAGCCTTCCTTCCACAGCCGTAAACGTACCGCAAAATTACGGTCTTGGTTGACAAACTTCCCATACGTGGAAGGAACCCAGAAACCCGGACCATATGCAGGATCAACCTCCATGGCCTTGTGCAATGTACAAATATAGGATACTTCCAGCCAGGGAAAAATAGTGATGTCAAGATAATAGTTGAAAGTATTGTAGGTCCAACGGGCGGGAGTGGCATGTTTCTCCAGAAAGCCACCGCCAAACATGAACGTCTTGTCACGCTGCATATCGGCAGTAGGCATATTCAACAGTCCTGTAGTCCCGTAGGTGAACTGGGCGTGTACCGCACCGATCATTACAAAAAACAAAAGAAAAAGTATCAGCCTCCTCATTGCAGATACAGGTTACCATTATCCTTGTACCAGTCCGCCAGCGCCTCTTCAAAGGTGTAGCGGAAACGGTAGCCCGAAGCGGACAGTTTTTTTCCGCAGATATTCGTAGAGATCTGCAGCTTTCTCACCCGTGCCGGACAGATGCCCATCGGAGAGCCTAGCGCTCCGGCTATACCAGCAGCAGTCATGATCAGCCATCCCGGCATGAAAGGAACTTTTACCTTCATATTTGTCACTCTTTTCATGGATTCTACGATGTGCTCTATCGTATAGGCGGGCTCGTAGCAACAATTATACAGTTCCACCCCACTGTCGTGATGTTCCAATCTGTAAAGCATGAACCGCACCAGTTCCTTCACATAGATACAGGCCTTGATGGTATCCTTGCGTCCCGGGTACATAAATTTATGCCCCCGAATGCCCCAATACAGACGCGTAAAGTTTCCGTTCTCTCCCCGTCCGAACACCACACCGGGACGGACAATGGTAAGCTGGCGGCCTTCACCTCCTGCCTGCCAGGTCTGATGAATCTTTTCCGCAACCAGCTTGGATATGCCGTATGGGGTGTTGGGCATAGGCAGCGTGGTTTCCTCCTTCAGTTCCTCGGCAGCACCGTAAGGGGCTATGGAACTGGTGAAAACTATTTTCCGGATGCCATGCCGTTCGGCAAAGGCACAGACGTTCTCCGCACCACGGATATTTGTTTCAAAATATGCAGGATCGGGATGACCGGGAGTGCGATGAACGGCGGCGAAGTTAAAGATCACATCATCGGGAGTGATATTTACTTTTTCCAACTCTATCGGCTGGCGTACATCACAATAGATGAATGTGGCTGCATGTTCCTCCCCGTTTCCTAAAGCCGGTTTATAATTTTTTACTGTCGGTAATGGAGTACCCGGCTCTACAATATCCAAGTTGTAAATTCTTGTTTCGGGATGCACTTCGTGCAAAAGACTGGCGAGGTGGGTGCCAATGAAACCGGTACCACCTGTAATAAAGTAATTCATTATAGAAAATATTATTTTTTATATCCTAATTCTTCCAATAACTTTCTGTTCCAAGCAGAACGTTCTTTATCAACTATCCATCCCCACTTATTGAAATACTTAATCATATTAACCATATGAATCTTCAACATTTTCTTACTTTTATAAGATGCTGCCCGATGAGCATGTACAATGGTCACACTAGGAACAAACATAGTTCGATACCATTTGTGCATTCTCCTAGTTATATCAATATCTTCAGGATACATGAAGAACCTTTCATCAAACAATCCTACTTTTTTGAAACATTCCAGACGAAAAAACATAAAACTACCTTGATGATAGGGCACATTCATTTCTTTCTTATGGTCATCGAATTTTAGTTGATAACGTATATTCATCTTCTCCACCATTCTCTTAGGTAGGAAACGTCGGAAAATCAGATTGGCAGGTGTGGGAAGAAGACGGCAGGTATATTGCTGCTCTCCATCAGGGTATACTACATTGGGCTGTACCTGTGCTACATCCGCATGTGCATCCATATATGCTGCCAGAAATTCCAAAACCGAAGGTTCAAAATATACATCCGAATTAAGAATCAAATGGTATTTTCCACCCGAGTTGAGTACCTGTCTCAATGCCTGGTTATGCCCTGCTCCATAGCCTACATTTTCACTGCCAATATATATCACATTGGGGTATTGCTGACAGAAATCTGCAATATACCGCTCGTTGGAATTATCGACAATATAAATTTGGGAAACAAGAGAAGAGATTAGTGACTGCAAGCATTTGGACAGTTCTCCTAGATTCGTCTTGTAGGTGACGATAGAAACTGTTATCATACAATTTTAAAATAAACATTGAATATAAATAAATAGCACTCTCACAAGTTTTTTTCAGTGTCTTTCATGTGAATATTTAAAACTATATTTACAACTATTACGATTTAAACAATCTTCTCAACTAACCTTACATTATGCTGGTTTCTTTTATCCAAGGGCGGAGGAGTCATGTAATTGGGACCATAGAACTTAGTAAGGAAATTCTCCGTTTCCTCCATACCATTCACGATAATATCCTCAAAAAGAAGTTCTTTACCTTTACCAAACCAGTATTTAGGCTGTGTTTCACCCATTTTTTGCGGACCACCCAAAGTGGCTCCATACTCACATTTATCCAAATCGTACCTGCGAGATATCCAATCAATGAAACATCCAGCCCAATGCTGATTTATCACCTTTTCAATATGAGTAATCCTAGCAAAAGAAATAAAAAAGGTCTCTATAGCAGATCTATCTTTTTCTAAATCAACTTCATTACTAAAATTTGAGAATTTATAGAGCAGTCTTGCTGTCAAATATGCCGCACTAAATATCTTGTATTTGAAAGTTCCAGGATTTGGAACACCGTCAATAATAAGAATATCCACCCAAACAGACATCGTGGCTTTTTTCATCCCCTTTCCTACCTCAAGCTTATATCTTGTATCCACGACATGAGCTGCTGTCCATTGATGCCCTTTCTGTTGAATTGTATCTAAAAACATATATTGTGGAAATTCATTTTGATATTGCTTTAATTTCTCGAAATCTTTGCGGGACATTGCAATATCCACATCATCATCCCACGGAATAAAGCCTTGATGACGAATAGCTCCTAACAATGTTCCTCCATATACATAGTACGTCAAATCATGGCGTTTACAGATAGCAATAATCTCTTTCAATATACTCAGCCCAATTTTCTGTATTGCATTTAAATGCTCATATTCGTTCGTCATAATTCACTCAATATTTTGATTGTTCTTTGTATCCCCGATTGAATATCATATATGGATTTCCAGCCAAGTTCCTGAAGTTTTGTACTGTCTAGTCTTGCCTTTGTTGCCTTGCTGTATCCCATACTTTCAATTGCATCAGGAATCTCAAACACGACTTTATTACCCACAGAGTCTGCTATAATCTTCGCTAAATCTCTCAACATAATATCTGAAGATTCGTCAGCAATATTATACGCCTCTCCTTTTTTCCCTAGCAGCAAAACATACAACAACCCACATACAGCATCTGCCACGTATGTATAAGAGTAATACTGAGTTCCCTCACTTTTAAGCACTATATCTTTTCCGACAATAGCCTTACAAATAAATTGGGAAATGGCTTTTGTATCGCTCATCAACATAGTTGGACCATAAGAACGAGTTAGACGTGGAATCACAATATCCAACCCTCTTTGTTTTATATAAGCCTGACATAGAGCTTCACCGCATCTTTTACTCTCAGGATAACCTGCTCTAATCGTGTTACAATCAATATAACCACAATATTTTTCTTCAAATTTCTCAATATCCCCTCGATTTTCACCATAGATTTCATTTGAGGAAGCGAAAACACAGCGTGATGCATGATGAGCACAAGCAAACTCCAACATGTTCTGAGTTCCAATAATATTGGTTGTTATGGTTCCTATTGGATCTGTAGCATAGGCAACAGGATGTGTATTGCTAGCCAAATGGAGAACATAGTCCACACTTCCAATATCATTTCTAACAAACGGCAGATTAATATCGTATGATATAAACTGAAATAAAGAAGATTCATAACAATAACTGAATCTTGATTTGGCCTTATCTTCATTCCTTCCAAGAGAATAAACCTTACAATTCAACCCCTGCTCCCTATTCAGTAGCATGATAACATCTATTAAGAAACTGCCAACAAGTCCAGTAGCTCCAGAAATTAACAAAGCCTTATTCTGCAACTTATTCCAAGGAAGAGGATGAGTTATAATTTTCATTATATCATCCTGATACATAGTATTTTCTATCAGATTCATTACTTCAACCAATTATCCTTTTCTTTCTTTAGATATCCCTTAAACATTTCCAAATCATCTTTTGTAGTCAGTTTAATATTTTTATCTGAACCGGCGGCAAAATAGAGTGTTTCACCTAATTCTACCATCATCGTATTGGTATAGGCAGAGCCTTTAATACCAATCTCCTTCTCAAACGCTTCATGATACGCCCAGTCTAGTTTTCCAAACTTATAAGCCTGCGGAGTAGAAACCCTTCTCAATATTTCACGTGGAATATACTGTTTCGTTGTTTTCTCATTCTCAGGATTTACAACGAAAATTTGCTCATTATAGGGCAATGAAGTAACTGCATTCCCATGTATTTGGGCTTTCATTATCACATCGGTAAGAACCGTTTCATCCACCAATGGCCGAATGCCATCATGAATCACAATTATATCCTCATCACCAACTTTACCCTCAAGATTGAACACGCCATTCCTGATACTTTCCTGTCCTGTATTTCCTCCACTTATCACCCATTTAAGTTTGGTGATATTAAACTGATGAGCATAAGCCCAAAGGACATCATGCCATCCATCAATGCATACCACTTCAATGGCATCTATCTGAGGATGTCGCTGAAATCCTTCCAACGTATAAATAATAACAGGTTTATCATACACATTGATAAATTGTTTTGGAATGTCCTGACCCATTCGCTGACCTGATCCCCCTGCAATTATAACAGCTATATTCATTTTATAAATAGTTTTACGTATAACCAAAATAATGGATAACAATAGTAGTGCAATTTTATCTTACGATCCAACACTGATAATTCTTTTTCTTTTAAAATATATTTGTTAGAAAAACATATCAACTTTTTCTTTAACTCCCCATTTTGCTTATTACCTTCCAATTTAACAATACCAACATAAGCAGCACCAAGAATCTGAGCTATCTGGTAATTCTCTAAATCAGGATAATACTCTCGAATAAAGTCCAATCTCTTTAGCCATAATTCATGCCTATCTCGAATAAGGCGAGGATAATATTGTGCTGCAGTTATACTTCCATCTCTCTGATAATAATTATAAAGTGGCTGTTCGGTTACATATATCCTTTGAGATCTATGTATCAACTTATATATAACATCTTGATCTTCTGCAAGTCTTCCGACTGGAAATCTTAAACCTTCAAATAAGTGAGACGAAAACATTTTATTACAAGCATAGTTAAAAATACCTCCTCTCGCAACATTATGTATAAGATATTTCATACACATATTCTTATCTGTTAATCCTGCCATACCTCTTTTACTCCTAATAACCTTACCAGAATCGAATACAAAGTTTAAGCCGAATATAACAGTATCTGCTTTATAATCAGAAGCCAAACGATTGAGAATTTCACACGTTTTTTTTTCAATCCAATCATCACTATCAACAAACATCAGATAGTCACCTTTAGCTATATCCAAGGCCGTATTCCTTGCATCTGAAAGTCCTCCATTAGATTGATGAATAACTTTTACACGCTTGTCTTTTTTAGCATACTCATCACAAATTTCTCCACTCCGGTCTGGACTTCCATCATCAACTAAAATAATTTCAATATTATGATAAGTCTGATTAACTAATGAGTCTACACATCGAGACAAATATTGCTCCACATTATAAACTGGAACAATAATACTTATTAAACTGTCATTTCTACTCATAAAAATAATCTATCCGTTTACACCTAATCAATCCCCAATATTTTTGAAGTATAAGGATAAGTTTCACTTGTGTTTTTTACTACATAAAGAAATATCCAATATGCCATTAAATATAGGATACATCCAATTTTTAAAACAGGATTTGTTTTCTTAGAAGACAATTCAATAGAAAAAAAATAAATACTTAAGATATAAAAATACAATCCAATTCGATATAAAAAGACACTCAGTAGTTGAAATGTCAAACACAATAAATAAATTGTGGTAATAAGAAATTGGAATAGAAAAATATTTTTGTCCATAATTTTTTTTCTATATGAATTATACATTATCAGGTAGAATACTAAACAAAGAAGCAAAGGAGCGTATGGGAGCCTCTCAACTCCTTCGAATGCTCCTCCTTCGCCATATCGCATAGTGTAAGCCTCATTAAACAATCCCAGATCTCCTATCATATCCAAAAGAGTCCAAAAAGCCATAGTTACTGTACACATCATCAAAAACAAGAAAGATATCAACAAATTCCTCTTTTTATCATTAGATATATAAGAAATCATCATTAAGAAAGGAAGAGCTAAAGTTATAATTGCACTTGAATGAAAAGTACATGCGACAAAAGTCCAACATAAATAAGGAATCCATTTCTTTTCCCACAAATATGAAAATGCAAAAAAACATATAGAGATGGCACATTCCTGACGCATAGCATTAAGCGTATAGTTAAAAACAAGCAAAAGAAATGCCATTGTAAAAATGGCAATTCCACCCTTAAAGTATCTACTTAAACGAATAAAACCAAGAAAAGTAAAAACAGATATTACCAATTCTGTCAAGAAAAGCCCTATCCAATATTGATTACCAATCCAAGAAGCAATCCAGTATAAAAAAAGATAACCTTTATCTAAATTCCTCTCTGTTTCAATGGTAATTAAATCAATTAAATTATGAATATATCGAATTTCTGATATATACCAATGAGGGTAAAAATCGGTATCAGATCCTATATTTTTGTCACGAAATCCTGCAAATAATGATAATATCAGACATGATAATAGTAAAGGAATGATTTTTTTCCTTGAACTTATCGAAGTTAAGAAAATACAAACCATAAATACTAGTATATATGGCATCATAACTCTATAGAATTATATACTAGCCAAAATACCCTTGACTATTTTGATTAAATCAACCGATTGGTAATACTCCAAAGCCCCTTTAGAATACATATCATAATTGGAAAACAATTTCTCTAAAATAGTAGAAATCGCATTTGGAGTAATTGGGTAGTCAACAACCTCTCCACAATGATACTCTTTAAAAATATATTTAAGGGCAGGAACATCATTGGCTATCATAGGTTTCCCGTATTTGCCATATTCAAAAATCTTATTAGGAGCGCAGTAAAGAGCGTTCACTACACCCGCATGAGTTTTCTGATGTGGAGAATATGACATCACACCAATTGATGCCATTTCTGTTACATATAGATGAAAAGGAGGTATAATAAAGGGTATAAAAAGAATTTTATCAGATTGATATTTCTTTTTTAATACATCGTAATAATTATTAGGTCCTTTCCCCATAGCAATCATAACGTAATCTGAAGGCATCTGATTTATCGCCTGACAAAATTCCTCTAATCGTCGTTCTACAGAAGCAAAAAAGCCTTGATATAATATAACCTTTTTGCCCTGAACTTTATGCTTCACGTCCATAATTAGTTTTTTTATATCATCAGGCATACCACTTTCGTCCATAGAATGTTCCTTCACGTAAGGCTTATTAGGCAATATAAATGGAGATTTATCCAAACCATTTATAGCCCTATAAATCTGCCCTCTATTATACTCACAATGTACTATTCCAATTGCTTTCCTCACAAATTCCAATTGATTGTAAGAAGGATAGAGCAATCTGAATTTCCAACTATCATTTTGAGGTGCATATTCAAAATAATGAATGACATATCTATACCGAGATAATATATCGTGTATAAAATTGGATGTTTGAGAATAAACATACCATATGATATCACTAGATGTAAGATTCAAGCTTTTAAGCTGCTCCGAAAGAGCTTTCTTATATTGCTTATAAATTTTTAAGTTTGTCCAGTCTGAATTTGATCTTATACAGCCTAATTTTATTAACTTCACCCCTAATTCCTCGAATCTTCTTGTAGTTGGCGAATCCGTGTAATGACCAATATATATGATATCCTCTCCCAATTCTTTCATTATATCAATTAATGAAATCATTGGCGGATAATCCATTAAATCATTATGCATAATAATGCATATCTTCCTTTTGTTCATATTATTATAGCTTTTGTTTAATGTCATGATATGTTATCGAATCCGCCTTTTTCATATACAACTTAATAATTGACAAGGCATTTTCCGTAAAGTCTTTAGGATGATCAATAATAGTTATCAGCGATTTATTGGATGCCCTGAATGCCAATGCTGCAATAAAAGGATTCCGACTAGACATAGAGAATGCTGTAGGCATTGATTTTAACCATTTTTTACGTCTTGGTTCTATTGGCAAATCAAGTCGTTGATGAGTCCCATCTGCAATACACTTCTTCTTGATTGAAAAAGTTCGTATAACCTTTTCTATTGTTTTTTTTAGTATGTTTCTATTATAAACCGTAATCGGTACTTCAACAAACTCACCATTTTCATCTTCGACACATACATCGTCCAAGAACCTGTATATTTCTTTGTTGGGAGCATAACGGAAATCAAACTTTGAGTACTTATTATCTTGACATATACCATGCATAACAGATGAATCAATAACAATTCCATTCTCCTTAAAGCAGTCTTTCAAAATACAAAAAGGCTGAATAGTCCATCCACCTGCTCTGAATGCACAAATCGTATAATCAGGATCTACCTCTCTTGCCAATTTAGTAAGATAAATTGTTCCATCTCTGAACATTCTTGACCTTACATCCTCGTCCAATGAGTACAGACTGTAATGAGTATAGTCAGTATAGTCCCACGTACCATCACCATTATACTTAGCATCTATCCAATGAGGATGAAGGTGTAGTTCAATACGGTGACCACGTCGAACCATATCTTTCACCTGCTCTTTCATTAATTTCAAATCCGACTTCGCTCTTTCATCACTCAGTTTTTCCAGACACTCAAACATCAAATAATCAATAAAAAAGTTTCCTCGTGCACTTACCGACTCCATACAGTCAAGTAATAAATTTGTTGGCTCTATGAGCGTTTTCTGTACTGTCCCTGACATTATACCGAAAAACAGCTCATAGTCATAAGAAAATATGACTTTCTTCTTTTTCATATTTTTCATAAAGTATTATTTCTATTGTTTATCTCTTAATACTTCCAACCAGTTAATAAATTCATACATTTCCACATAACTACATTCTCAATATCTTTTCAACAATTTCTCAAGATACAGCTTATGCGCCTTTAACGTAATATATTTAATGTTTTACCTATTTCTTAATGCATAAACAATTCTGTCACACGCTTTTCCGTCACCATAGGGATTAACCGCTCTCGACATTTTGTCATAAACAGACTGGTTATCAAGCAATGTACTAACTTCTTCAACGATTAAATCATGGTTGGTACCAACCAAACGAACAGTACCGCTCTCAAGAGCTTCTGGACGCTCCGTTGTATCTCGCATTACAAGTACGGGCTTACCAAGCCCTGGTGCTTCTTCTTGTATACCACCAGAGTCAGTAAGCACAATGGTAGACTTTTCCATCAAATAAATAAACTCCAAATATTGCAATGGCTCAATAAAAAACATATTACCTAAATCGGACAAATTCTCTCCAAACACCTCATGAATAGGCTTACGCACATTAGGATTAAGATGCATTGGATAGACAAAATCAACATTAGGATATTTCTCTGTCAAATTCTTGATAGCAGTCACCATATTGATAAAACCTTCTCCAAAATTTTCTCTACGATGACCTGTTATTAAAACTAATTTTTTACCATCAGCCAATCTAGCAACATCATAGCCAGCCTTAGCAAGCATTTGCTCCTGCTTTGCCGCAAGAGTTACATCATTTTTCAACTTCTCTACCACCATATGAAGAGCATCAATTACAGTGTTCCCCGTAACATAAATATTCCCATGAACTTTTTCCTCCTTTAAATTTTTTTCGGATAATGGTGTCGGTGAAAAGTTGTATGTAGCAATGCGACTCGTTATTTGGCGATTCATCTCTTCGGGCCAAGGAGAATAAATATCATATGTACGGAGACCTGCCTCAACGTGACCTACTGCTATTTGCTGATAGAAGGCCGCAAGGGATGCTGCCATTGATGTAGTAGTATCTCCGTGTACTAGTACCACATCAGGTTTTACCTCATTCAGCACATCTCGCATTCCTAACAACACACGAGCCGTGATGTCATAGAGATCTTGTCCTTGTTTCATAATATTCAAGTCATAATCAGGCTTGATATCAAAAATTTTAAGTACTTGGTCTAACATTTCTCGATGCTGGCCTGTGACACACACTACAGTTTTGAAATCACTTGAATACTTTTGGAATTTTTTCACTAATGGAGCCATTTTAATAGCTTCTGGGCGAGTTCCAAAAACGAGCATTACTGTTTTCATTTTCTAATTTTTCTAATTTACACTAACGGGGAGGGACTATCTTTAAATATGTATCAAAAAGTCTAAATAAATAACGCAATAAAGTAATAATAGAGAACAAAAAGCATATGTTTACAACATTCCCTCTAATTTATAGTTCTCATACGTTCCCATCCTTTACTGATTATATCATTTCACAAATCGCATTATTCTCAAATTGAGAATACAATGTTTGAGGAATAAATTATTTGACTTGTCATCTAAGCATAGAATCACTATATAGTGTAATACCTATTCGTTATTTAACTTCTTCTTTCCTTAACGTAATAATATAAACTGACTTCAAACATATCCATGGCATACACAAGACTAGAAATATCATTTATCTTATCATAGTCATCCCTTTTAATGACATATCACTTTATTTATCTCGTTTTTTGCTTCTTCTAATAAACAATGGAATAATAGTCAATTGTTTCCTGTTAATTATCATCTTACAAAATGTCTTTATATTCCTCATTACTCTTCGCCATAACGGAACACGAAGTATATCCTCCACAATACTCTCTACTGTTTCTCCAACAGCAAAGCGTCGAAAAAAAACCAAACGAGCAGGATGTGGCTGCCTATATTCCTTAAAGCCACCATTTAACGCCACTACATCAGATAACGCAGACAAGCGTATATCTATGGATAATCGTTTGAATATTTGTTTTCCTTTTACCGTGTTCACCAAGGCCAATCCTATCCCTTTATCATCATCAAAATCAGGCATCAGGCGGTCTATCCCCCAAAAATCAGCAATAGTCAGATCACTGTGGCTCACTCCATTCTTACACTTACATTCATAGCAAGAAGGGCGCAGATAAATATCAGATAAAAAACCTCTCATAAAAGGATTTTCACGGTGTATATCGGACAACAAAACTGAATTTTTGTCCGCATTAAAGGCGGACTTTCCACGGACAACAAAACTGTATTTTTTCCAGCCGTGCAGTGTCTTATCTCTAAATTCTATACCCACTATCGTGGGCATGACATTTAGAGAAGGGAAAACTGTATTTTTTCCAGCTGCCGCCCTACGGGCGGATTGTAAGTCACTCATTGTTTCTTTCAAATATCTCCGCCACACTCCAGGACTCGGCACACCGTGACAAAGAAAATCCACAGACAATAAATTAGGATAATCTTTCCGAAGATACTTATGAAGTCCAGCTATCTGGCAAGGAGTCCCCGAAAACAAAACATAACGCCCCTGCTTCAAAAAACGTTCAGCATCAGCAAACCCTGTTTCTACGCGTGCTTGAAGATATTTGCTTCCCATCATAGGACGAACCCCATCCAGTGTTTCGGAATAAGTAATCCTTACCTCCCAATTCTCATCATAGACAGCCCCAAATACCACACCTCCATCCATGATTATCTGACGTGACAATGCTATAAACACGCCTCCAGAAGAACTGTGAATACGCTCCTCTTGATTCTTATTCTTCACAGCCAGCACTTCCATCGGAACAAGTGCTTCGCCCCAATGAAGCAAAGGACATACTTTCTCGCACAGTCCACAATCTATACAATCCCCCTTATCTACCACTGGATAAAGAAAACCTTCCGTATCTTCATGCAGCGATATACACTGACGTGGACATTTCTGCACACAAGAAGAACAGCCACAACAAGACTGTTTATCCGTTATATCGATCATATTCAATTAGTTACTTTTGCTCAAAAACATCCGTATCTTTTCCTTTATGAATTTCCTCTCTCCTTCTGCCAACCCTACCCGATACGAAGAAAGAGAAATTGTCAATACAGATACAAAACATACTGAAATCCCAGCCCACAATGTAGCAGGAAATATATACAACAAACCAATCGGTAAAGGCATTGCTAACAGCAACACATATAAACAACGTAACAAGACAGCATGGAAATAGCTATATAGCGACAAATGTATCATAGAACGAATAATAAACAAACGAACAAAAAATGCAACAGTACAGACACAGAAATGAATAAGGAATACACTCCAAGGTGCAGCCCCCAGCCGAAGAACTACATAAGAAACCGGAACTATAGCAAGAAGTATACCACCCACCACAGACTGGTAGAAACGGACACGCCCCGTAGATTGTGCTGCTACCATAAATGCACCTCCCATAGCATCTATTATAGTAATGCAAAGCATAAGCCGAACAAACACAACTGTATAAGCAGGAACCATATTCAACCATAGCTGCAATATCATCTCTGTTTCAAGTAATATGGGAAAAGAAATGACAGCAAGCAGCAAAAAGGTAAATTTGGAACTACGGAATATCAAACTGTGCATATAAGTAAAATCTCCCAATGCGTACGACTTTGTTATCTGTGGATTCAAAGCAGTTTGGAAGTTAGTAGAAAACTGGGTGACAGCTCCCTGCACCTGCACTGCTATACCACGGGCTGCATTCACGAACGGACCGAAAAACATGTTTAGCAAAATATTTATTCCTTGGGAAAAAAGAACTGTAGCAAAACCGCCCCACAAGTTCCAACCACCAAAGTACAACATTTCTTTAAATAACTTAAGATCCCAACCCCAATAGTAACGAACTTCCTTAAAATGACAACTACAGTAGTGACCATAAACAATACGGATAAGCAATTGCGTAGCACAAAGCAAAGCTGCATACATAATTAGTTTATCTGACCTTGTAAGATATAGCAAATAAACAATACCCAACTTCAACAATACTTCAAGAATCGAAATATAAGCAAAAATTGACATCTTTTCATGGGCAATAATCGCTGCATTATAAGGTACACTCACTATCATAACCATCATAGTGATTATCGAAAACTGATATACCCAAAAAGCGGCAGTCATACGAGAGGCAGGTATTACCATCTTCTCATAAAAGAACCAAAGCCCAATCGTTTCGCCTAAAAACAAAATAAGCAGTGCAACTAACAAATGGATATTCACACTAGTTTGAAAGACTTTCTGCAATTGATCGAAATCCCCTCTTCCTAGTTCAAATGTTATATAACGTTGTGTGGAAGAAGACATCGCACCATTAAAAAAGCTGAACATAGTTATTACTCCACCTACAACATTGTAAATACCAAAATCCTCCACCCCCAAAGTAGCCAATACCACACGGGAAGTATAAAGACTTACCAACATCATAAATAGCATACGAAAGTAAAGCAGCAGTGCGTTTTTTGCAATTCGCTTGTTTGTAGAAGAAATTTCAGGCATTTAATTGAAATATACAGTTTATAAAATATAACCTTATATATAAGCTACTTATATGTTTCCAAGATTAAATTTCAAATAATCCAACGATGATGATTGCTTTGCCCACATCGTCTGATTAACTTTCCCCCAATCAATACTTTCATGCACCAATTCTGGAGTCACTTGCCTTATGTCCGTGATAAGTCTATTTTCTAGACCGAACATTTTTAACAAGGATTCAAAACGCGCTATCCCTCTATCTTTATTGGCTATTGTAATAAAATGCTTATTGAATATTATAGCGAATACTGTAGCATGAAAAGAATCAGCTACAATAAATTTACTATTAACGAAGCCCTCAATCCATTTTTCGATAGATGGTGCTACACGTTCCTTGATGCCTGCTTTATGATTTTCCGTTTCCGTATTGATGCGTTGAACTGTCAAATGAAGTTCTTTGCATATTTCTTCTACTATCTGCATCTTACTTTTAGAGTTATCCAACAGATAATAGCTCAACCTATTCTGTTCACTAGGCATAATACCTGTTTCACTAAGATAATCTTCTTTATTGAGTAACATGGTTGGATCCAATACATGTTCTACATTGATGCCCAAGTATTTGCCACACAATTTAGCTCCGGAATCCTCCCTTACAGCAATAGCATCGAATCGGCTCACCAATTCCCTGCATTGTAAAGTTTGTTGTTCGGAGTATTCCCACTCTTCCGTACCAAAAGAGGGCGCATATGCTATTCGCTTCACTTTTTCCTCCGCAGGTACAAAACAAAGATAATAATAAAGTATATCTGAAACATACTTAGGTCGCCAAGTCTGATCGCTTCCTACTATAAAAGCATCATAATGCGGTAACTCTTCATACCGAGGGGTTCGAAAATAAATCTTACGATTTGATAAGTGCTTATCAACAAACGTTTGTAACTCTGACATTATAATCTTCCTTGTCCCCTCAATTGTCAATGGTCTAATGCATTTCCTCTTAATACTGATAATAAGAGATTTAACAGCGTAAACGAGCTGATTTTTCAAAGATAATTTATCCCACTGCCTGTCTATTATCGACACATCATGCCCCAGTTTCCTCAAAGTCCTATATAGAGCATATGTCTGTAAAATACACCCATGACTAGCATGTATTGGAAATATAATCAGTGCTATTCTCATATTCGTAAATAACCCATACAGCATACCCTCTATTTACTAAGCAGGTATGCCACATAAACTTGATTAAAAATAAAATTCTTATTAACTTTTAACTGAAATATACTATATACTCTCTTTCGTTCTTCAGAATAGCTACATAAAATAGGAAACATAACAAAATGAACTTATTCATTTTATAATTTTCATACAAAATAAGTATCCAAACCTTATGGAAATAGCCTTTAAATTTATAAGTAAGTACCTTTACTTTTCGCCAAAGAAAAAACATTTTCATAAAGATTTAAGATCTTTATTACTTACCGCCTTAATGCAAAATTTTATATTATGAAGTAAAAATACGTATCATGTTACTAACATCCCCCAAATAGCCCGAGTGCTTAAATATATCAAAGACAATATTAAAAAACAACATTGAAATAAGCCACTACGTTAGCAGACCATTTTTATTTATAGAGAAAACCATACAAAGGCATTTTTTTATAAATTTTATTCCCAATGGGATTATCTTTTAATGTTTATTTTTAGTTGTTCCAATAGTGATCGATTTTAAATTCTAATTTGAATATTAATTATTTGCCACTTACAAGTTTTTGAAAATCCTCATAAAAAAGAGTTTCTCGGGATACAGATTCCTCTTTCAATGCTAAATAAAGCAATTGAGGCTCTTGCCTATTCAAATCTTCTATATACCTCCAAAAAACAGCAACCATAGCATTCTCTTTTCCATAATCTCTAGAAAATCTTAAAAATGCCTTTATTAACTGTTGAACGGACTCCAAAGTGTAAATATGTTTTGTTTTTTCCTTATGTATCTGAACCAATATCTTCACCAGGTCATAAGTATAACTTATTATTCCTTTTCGAGCAATACAATCAAGCCATTGATAAATATAATCGACTACATCATCCATATATTTCATAGCATACGACCTTGCACTATATTGATGATATTTATCCAGCAAAGAATCACATACCAATTTCAAGTAATAAGGATAAATAAAAGGTATTTCCTCCCTATTCTCATCACATGAGGCAAATAAACGATGAAATAAAATGTCATAGAAACGCAGGCACATATAACAAGAAGTCTGGTGATACTCATGATTATGAAACTCATCCACTTCAAGTGAGAAAATCCGGTTTCCTATATTTGCTTCCAACAACGCTTCTTCCCCAAATGCCCTATAAATCTTAAATTTAGTAACAAAGTCTATATAAGCAAACATAAGCGATAAAAATAAAGTTCCTCTTAGTTCATATTCTATATTACTGTTCTCTTTATAATTAAGAGGCTCTACCAACTCTCTCACAAAGCCCATGGATTTGGTTCTCAACAAATTACGAAAATAAAAAAAAATACTATCTTCTGCGCCACAAAGTGTATCAGTTTTCAACTGATACACACATTCTAAAAAGAAGACAGGATTTATAGAAGAAGATTTTTCGATAAATTCCGGTAAGAAAATAACTTTCTGCAAAACTTCACCATTCAAATTTTGAGTTTTTTTCTTCGGCTTACTACTTTTTGATTCAAAAGGCATCTTATTATCCTCATCCTTAGCTACGCCATTGACTATGCGATTTCTTTGTTGTATCTTATCTTTGTGGTAATCATCCAAATATTCCATAAGCAGACATATATTTCCATTTATTAACCCCTTGTAATATCTGATTATGTCCTCATGCTTACTGCAAGGGAAATTTTTCCTCCAACCAATTATAAAAATAAGATAGCTAAGAGTTAAGAAAGCTATGATATACGCCCAAATATTAGCAGGAATACCATTTTTCACCACAAGTTCAGGAATAATCCATCCTCTTTGTTCAAACCATGGGAAACCTATCAAATAATGTATACACAAGACAGCCCCCAAAAGAAGACAGTAATCTCTCTTATAGAACTTATACAGCCATATTTTTTTATTATTTGATACAGCAATTGTTACTAAAGTAAGTACAATAGTTACCAGTACAAGAAAGTCACTTATTGTCATAAATAAAGTAAGTTTATCACTCCACCTTCTCAAACGGAAAAGCCTGAAGATAACTAATAGCCACCGTCATATTACCAAAAGCAAACACCAGCTTGGTATTCCGATGCAGACGCATGATGCATCCCTCTTTCCCTTGAAAAACACCACCCGTAATACGTATCTTCTGCTTTTTCTGAATATACTCCTCAAGAGGCTTATCCATCAGTTCAATGTTATAAGGCATGGATTCATACAGATAAATAAATTCTTCCATCTGTCTATGGGGAATAACAGCCACGCTATAGGAATTGCGGTCTTTTGCAAGATACTGCCGGGGAAACAGATGGGCAAGGATGAGATTCAATTCATCCAACGGGGCACATACAAACAGATAACCATCACCCGTGATTTCCTTTTCATCCGTCAAAGCGTTCAACTTCTGTACAGAGCCTGTCGCGAACGCCTCCTTTACGGCAAAGGCGGACTCCCGACGGGCCGCATATTCTTCCTTGCTATAAGGACACCGTTCAAAACGTCTTTTATGGTCAGCAGAGGTATATGAAAACACTTTGAAGCAGAAATATCTTTCTTCCCTTATGCCAGACCGGGTATTAATCATCACAGCCCTCCTGCCTGTAAAGATTTCGATATAGCGTTTCAGCTCTCTGTTGCGCAGGAACATATAATACCACTTGTGGTCAGGATATTCTTTTTCTTCCCCCGTCTGTGACGTGGTTATCAGATCTGACCCCTGGTCTGGGCAGGAAGCGATTGAACTGCATGGCAGTAACCTAGGCGCTTTACCCGTTATGTTTTGATTTTGCGGAAAGGAGTATTCAGTACCCAAATCCGCATCATTACAGATTTGCATCAAAACATAAATTATTTATCATTTGTACTTCTAAAATGAAGGCTTGTTGAAGCTTCATTTTTGGGGTTCTCTTAGTAAGAGATCCCCTTCTCTATTTAATTTATTGATAATGTGAAACATACATATCGTAATTCATAACCTTTTACGAACAATTCTCATACATTTCTTGTTAAAAGCATTTTAAAGCAACAAAAGATTTCCATTTCTTGGGAATTATAGCTATTTTTGCAGCCAAATGGGGATCTCTTACTAAGAGAACCCCATTTTTTATAAAACGAATCATGCTATCAAACAGCTGATTTTCAGATCTATCACACTTGTTCATGATAAAAAATAAATTATCCCAAATTAGATATCACACGAAGTCACACAGTATTTCCTAATGGCACGATCCTTTAGATCAGCATTCTGCATATTTCTATATCTCCCCATACAAAAGTCATTCAATATTTTGTATCTATCACCAACAAGGCATATTTTGATTACTTTGCCGAATATTGAATATTCTCCCAGCTCTTATGTTAGGATTCTAGAAATATTTCTCCGAAAATGATCTGATTTTATCCAAGCCAATAGAACATTCAGGCTGTCATCCTACAGCCTGAATGAATACTTCCCCTACAACCCCCTTAAAATGATCTGATTGGCTCGGTCTATCTGTGAAGTGGAGATGGATGCCAGATAAATATGAGTGGTCTTTTCATTATCGTGCCCCAACCCTTCGCGGATGATGTCTGTAGACACCTTCCTGTCCTGCGCTATGCTGGCCCAGCTATGGCGCGCCACATAGAAAGTCAACGGCGCCTTTAATTCCAGCCGCAAGCCTATTTTATTCAACCCCCGTCCTATTTGCTTAGCCCTCAGTTTATATTGCTTGCGGTCATTTATGTCACAATACCGCAAGATAGGCAGCAGGTACTCGGAATTGTCATCCTTGTATTTATCCACAATCTCCTGCATCAGCTCCTCCCACAGAATAGTCAGCCGCTGCCCGGTCTTTTTCCGGCTGTATGTCAGAATTCCATTCTGGAGGTTGCTCTTCTTCAAGTGTGCCATATCAATAAACGACATGCCCCGGGTATAGAAACTGAAAAGGAAAATATCCCTTGCCAGCTCCAACTGGGGTTCGAATGATAAATCAAGTTCCTTGATCATTTTGATGATTTTAAAGGGAACGGCCCGTTTTACGGTCTTGTCTATGCCGGTATAGACATGTTTGAAAGGTTTCTTGTCGGTGGTATAGCCTTGCTCTACAGCCAGATTATACACACTCCTCCAGATTCTCATATAATAGGAAGTACTATTCTTTACCAAGCCTTTCTCTTTCAGATAGGCTTCATACATCTCCATCTGTTCCGAATCAAAGGCTTCAAAACTCAGATCCTCATTCTTTCTGAATTGGATAAAGCTGTTCATTGTCGAGGTATAACCTTCTGCCGTCCGTCCCCTTTTCTGCCGCTCCAGTTTATTGATACATCGTTGCATGAAGTTGAACACACTCTCTACAGAAGGGATTTTCCGGAAAGAAGCCACGATATCATCAATGGTGTATTCCACACCGGTCCGCTCCAGATCATTGATAATACCTTGTAACCGCGTCATCTCCCAATTCGTCTGGTCACGTATCAGCAGAAGACGCGCTTTACATTCAGACTGTGTTGAAATAAGCAGACTGCCGGTGGAGTCGTCCCACTCGGAAGGCATGATCCGATAAGAAGTCTTGATGAGCCGTGTCAGTCTGTAATGAATAATTTGATAACTTAATACGCCCTTTTTTCCTTTTACGCTCGATGGGCGGAATTTCAATTTAATGGATGCCATATTTCTTTTCTATATTATGGTTTTGTTATTCAAAACGAATATAGCAATATGGCATCAGGTACACTGTTGCACCTCCGGTTATTCTATCCTTCTATCTCGCTCAGTTCCAACCAGCGCATGGTCTTTTCATCAATCAAATCATTCAGTTCCGGCAATCGTTTGGATTTCTCCGTCAGTTCCTCCACTCCCAGCGTACCGCTGCAAAGGGCGGCTTCTATATCGGCCTTCTCCTGCTCCAGCCCGGCTATTTCTTGTTCCAGCTGCTCGAACTCTTTCTTTTCCTTGAAAGACATTTTCCGCTTGTCATTCAGGCGCACGCGGGCGGTCTTTTCCTCTTTTGGCTTTTCCGCCTCTTTGTCGCGCTGCTCTTTCGCCTCGCGCCAGTCACGATAATCGGAGTAGTTGCCCGGAAAATCACGAATGTCTCCCTGTCCCTTGAATACCAGCAAGTGGTCTACCACCTTGTCCATGAAATAGCGGTCGTGGCTTACTACGATTACACAGCCCTTGAAGTTCTGCAAATATTCTTCCAATACCTGAAGGGTGATGATATCGAGATCGTTGGTAGGCTCATCCAGCACCAGGAAGTTGGGATTACGCATCAATACCGTACACAGGTACAGGCGGCGGCGTTCTCCCCCACTCAGTTTATATACATAACTATGCTGTGTTTCGGGAGTAAACAGAAAATGTTGCAGGAACTGGGATGCGGTCAGTTTCTTGCCATTTCCCAATTCGATGACTTCGGCAATATCCTGCACCACGTCGATGACCTTCATTTGCTCGTCAAACTTCAGGCCATCCTGAGAATAGTAACCGAAACGGACTGTCTCACCGATATCCAATGTTCCACTGTCCGGCTTCTGTTCGCCCATCAGTATTTTAATGAACGTGGACTTTCCCGTACCATTGTTTCCCACGATGCCCATCTTCTCATAACGGGCAAAGATATACGAGAAATCTTCCAGAATCTTCAAATCACCGAAACGCTTGTACAGATGATCCGCCTCAAAAATCTTGGAGCCGATGTAAGAGGCTTTCATATCCAGTTTCACATTGCCGTCGTTGAAACGCTGCTTCGCCACTTTCTCCAGTTCGTAGAAAGCTTCTTCCCGATAACGCGCTTTATGTCCGCGTGCCTGGGGCATACGGCGCATCCACTCCAGCTCTGTGCGGTACAAGTTATTGGCGCGGGCTATTTCGGCATTGGTAGCCTCGATACGCTCCTGCCTCTTTTCCAAGTAATAGCTGTAGTTCCCTTTATATGAATAGACCTGCTGATTGTCTATCTCGATAATTTCAGAGCAGACGCGGTCCAGGAAATAACGGTCGTGCGTCACCATGAGCAGACTGATGTTTCCCCGGCCGAGATACCCCTCCAGCCACTCCGTCATATCCAGATCAAGATGGTTGGTAGGCTCGTCCAAAATCAGAAAATCGGGCTCGGTTATCAGCACATTCGCCAAAGCCACCCGTTTCAACTGACCTCCGGAAAGATGTTTGATCTGCTGGCTGAAGTCCCGGATTTTTAATTGAGAAAGGATTTGTTTCGCCTTCCGTTCATAATCCCATGCCTTTTCGTGCTCCATCCGTGCCAACAGCTCTTCCAGTCCCGGATTGCCTTCGGTTTCCATGCAGCTTTCATATTCTTTGATGAGTTCCACCGTGCTGTTTCCGTGATAGAAACAGGCTTCGAGCACGGTCAGGTCTTCGGGATAATGTGGGTCTTGCTCCAAATAGCCCACCCGCAAATCACGACGAAAGACGATGCTTCCTTCATCATATCCCTCCTTACCGGCTATTATATTAAGTAAGGTAGTCTTGCCTGTACCGTTCTTTGCTATCAGACCGATGCGTTGTCCTTCGGCCACTCCAAATGAAATCTTCCGGAACAATACCAAGTCACCGAATGACTTGGTAAGCCCGTCTACTTGCATATATGGGGTCATTATTTGTCTATTTATTTAAATCATCCAACACTGCCTCCGCCTCTCGCTTAATTTTCCTGAATTCGGATTTCAAGTCGCAGGGAAGTCCCTTTTTAGCTTGTCCCCACACCAGTGCGGCAGGGTCCAGCACCATATCCGAACACATAAACTGCAAGGCGGGATATTCTTTCTGTCCCTCAATGACAGTCACCCATTCCATACCTTCCATCTCATTCACCAGAATGGCTCCGAAGGCAATACCGAAATTCTCCCACGCCATACGCTGCTGGGTCTGGAAACGTCCGCTGTCCATTACCTGCTGTATACTGTCAATATCGCTCTCCGACGCAGTGAAATCCTTGGTGAGTTGCTTTTTAATCGTGGTAGAAGCCCACTCAAAGGCGGTGTTCACCTCCCCGATTTCCAAGACACGGATCGGAATGATCTCACGCGGGTGACTTACACCTTCTTTGCGGATCTGCAAAGACCGGATGATTTCTTCTGCCGGATGCTTGTCACCTCCTTTGGACACGGTAAAAGAACATTCGAAAGAAAGATCCCCCTCTCCTGTCACCCAGATATGAGTGGTGTACCAAGCGCCTTCTTCCTGAAAAGTTTCCGCGCTGTAAGCACAATCCCACTTGCCCACTTTCACCAGGGTGGAAGAAGTATTTTCTTTCAATTCGTATGCGATGCACTGCGGACCATAGTCAGCCGCTTCATCCTTATAGGCCGATATGCGGAAATTACCTGTCCACCGGTCAGGATTATAGAATAAAAAACTCTCTTCTGTATCTTCAAACTCGTGCCAGCCCATCGGGTATTCCAATGAGAACCAGCCACCGGGAGAAATGTATTTCATAGTCTCTATCTTTTTAATTCATTACTAACGGAAACGATCGTCTTACTTTACCGGCAATATCTCAATCCAGTAATCATCAGGATCATTGATGAAATACAAGCCCATAGCGGTGTTCTCGAAGCAAACGCATCCCATTTCCTTATGGAATTTACGGACTTCGTCATAATCACCTTCCACACGCAGACACAGATGGCTTTCGTTCTCACCCAACTCGTATGGCTGGGTATGGTCACGCAACCAGGTCAGTTCCAACAAGAAATTGCTGTGGTCATCGGCCATATACACCAGCACGAAGGAACCGTCCGAAGCTTCCTTACGATGAGACTCATGCAAACCTAACGCTGTTTCATAAAACTTGATACTCTTGTCCAGATCAGTTACATTGATATTGAAATGATCAAATCTTCCTTTTACTTTCATATTGTGTTATTCTTTTGTTATTCAATCTCTATTTTTTGTCCGCGATGTGTCAATGACACAAAACGCACTCCATGCGCTTCGGCAAAGTCGCGGAAAGCATTTGCCTTGGCATACTCCGGTGTGAAATGCATGGGTACAAAGATATGAGTTTTTATCTTTGTTACAAACTGTCCGGCACCCCGCATGTATTCTTTTCCCAAACGGGGGTCAACGGGAAACATCGCCACATCCACTTCGGGCGTATAGGCGTAAAGATCATCCAGCTCATGCAGGAAATTCTTCTCGGCTCCCTTCCACTCCGCCTCGGTACTCTCGTCCATCCAATGCCAGTTATTCAAATCACCGGCATGAAAAATCTTTTTTCCACTTGCCTGAAGCAAAAACGATACTCCCACATCCGTGGAACCGAAAGCACGCACGCTCAATGTTTCATCCTTATATTCCTCTCCTTTTTTCAGCCAGACGGCATCTTCTTTCTGCGCCCTGCGATGACGCAAAATGTTTTTCGAGAAAATATAGATAATATCCGGCCGCTGTTCACGCCATTGCAATACCTCTTTATTAAAATGATCCGGATGAAAATGACTGGCCAGCACATACAGTTTTCCGGGTCTCCGCAATAATTCGCTGTGTACGGTTCCTTCCGGCATTCCCGTCTCTTGATTGCTGAAAGTCCCATCCATCAACCGGTTCAAATCCGCCTGCGCCTGTCCATCCTCCGAATCACGGTAATAATCCATGATTACAGTAAAGCCATCGCCTGACAAGGCGAATCCGCTATGATATATATAAGTAAGTTCCATATCCATACAACAAATTTATTTACCGATAGGTTGCACCTGCGCACGGGTCTTTTTATCAATCTCCAGAAACATATAATTCACTTTACCCGAATGTATCAGGGAGTCATTCTCCCGGTATTTCCTCGTAGCGTATTCCTTTGATTTCTCGTAGGTCAGTTTCGACATCTGGTTCTGGGATTTGCCCACCATGGTAGAATCCAGCTTCTCATCCGGAAAGAAATCATCCAGATTCACATCCCCTATCATCGTGGTTTCCAGAAAATTCATATTCTTATGTGATTTGTCTGTGTAATAACCCACAAACATATGTCCCGGAATACGCACCAGGATAGGATTGATATTGATGGCTTTCATCAGTGAGGCCAGCAACACGCTGCCATCCACACAGTTTATCTGCGAGGATTCCAGCGCATCGTCCAAGGTACGGACGCGCTGTGTATAAACCACATTGGACGAAAGACTGGTATTGGTGGTGGAGCTGTACTTAAAGTTCCGCTTTTGCAACACATTCCACAATGCATAGACCTGTTTGTCCACATTCTCCGACTGGTGTGCATTACCTTGATACCCAAGAAAACGATTGACGATACGTGTATCCAAGGCTTCACGCAATAATTTGTCAATCTGAGGATGCTCCTCGTTGACGTAGGCCGCAAAAAACTCTCCCGTATCGTGAAACTTCATTTTATCGTCCACATATCCTAAAGGGCACTCATTGATACTGCGCATCGAGATGGTTTTCAAACGCTGTGGAAGTTCTTTCTTATTCAATTCCGCCTTGACGGAGATGCTAACGGGCACTGCCTGATTATTATCACGCAAAGCCTGATAGTTCCATATAATATCCGGGAAAACCAGATATTCTTTCCCCGCCTTGGGTAAAATAAACTCAGATACAGACTGAGAGAAAAAAGGAGTCTCGGCCACTTCTATACGCAATTTGCTATTGGCATAACTGTTCTTCAGCCGGATGGCGATACACGACTTGGGATTTCCGATATAATCGGAATCGGCAGGTACGATTAAACTGGCATCTGTGGTTGCGGTAGAAAGAATGGTTGCAGGGAAAATATTACCACCCAGCTGGTCGGTAATCTCGAACCCGGATTTAAAAGGCTCATACCGATAAATAAAGACTGAAAATGCCATTACCAGTATAGCAGATAATATTAATGTGGACCATTGCCACTTGTTCAGTTGTTTCATATTCCACTTTTCTACGCTATCTGTTAATCAGTTGTTTTTATGATTCCCCATCCACCATCATTCACTACAGACTACACTGATTGACACAGGTTCCATATCAAGCAATTGCTTTTCAATAGAAATAATCTGCATCAATCCGTGCAATCGGTGGCGAAAAGCTCGTTATCTCACTGCGATACTCTCTATCTCCACAAGCGCTCCTTTCGGCAAAGCCTTAACAGCTACAGCAGAACGGGCAGGGAAATCTCCTTCGAAATACTTGGCATAAACAGCGTTCATTTCAGCAAACAAAGACATATCTGCCAAAAATACGGTTGTTTTTACGATATTAGCGGTAGTCAGACCGGCTTCTGCCAATACATTCTTGATATTCTCAAAAACCTGGGTAGTCTGTTCAGTCACTCCTCCCGGAACAAATTCACCGGTAGCAGGATCAACGGGAATCTGACCTGACAGGAATACCATACCATTCACTTCAACAGCTTGACTGTAAGGACCTATAGCAGCAGGAGCCTTTTCTGTAAAAATCACTTTTTTCATCTTTTCTCTATTTATAATTAAGTAAAAATCAAATTTGACGGGCTAAATTAGTATTTTTTTCGCTATTTCATGCAGACTCTGCTGAACAATCTGACCTATTTTTACGTTCATTTAACATCAGGGTTTTCACAGACAGAAAGGATGTTTCCCCACGTCGTTTTTTTTATTAATTTCATTAAATTCGGCAAAAAATCTTCTGTAATATGCATGAGATTAAAAAAAAATATCTACTTTTGTCCTCGGTAAATACGTCAGTTCCCTATCCGGGAAAGTCTGTTTACTTCCTGATAACAATCAAAACAACATCAATCCCATAATCGTAATTATGAGTGCATTTCCCCCTTCTAACACATTTTTGTGTAGATTGCGCTCCTTAATTATACCATTAAAAGATTATAAAGAAATATATTACTAATAACTATACTCTATGTATAACATTATTCAATTAAACGACAAAGACTTGTCGGAATTACAATCGATTGCCAAAGAGTTGGGTATCAAGAAAACAGACTCTCTAAAAAAAGAGGATCTGGTTTATAAAATTCTGGACGAGCAAGCCATAGTCGGAGCAACCCAAAAAGTAGCGGCAGAAAAAGCCAATGAAAGTCAACCCCGTAAAAGATCACGTATCAACGTTAAAAAAGACGGTGACAAGGTCTATACTGCAACCAAGGACAAGGCACAGAAACTGGAAGCCAATACCCCGCAGCCTGCCGCCGCAGCTGCCGAAACAGTAAAAGAGACTGCTCCTGTAGCGGTAACACCACAAACAGAAGCCGTGGCCGAAACAAGCGCGGAAGAAAAAACACCTAAAAAAAGAGGACGCAAACCGGGTAGTAAGAAAGTAACAGCCAAAACAGAAGAACAACCTGCAACGAAAACGAAAGAAACTGCAAAAGAGGAAGTGAAAGCTGAAGCACCGGCGAAACCGACACCCAAAAAAGCAAAAAAAGAAGAAACACCGGCTATTCCCGAAGAAAAAGAAGTGATTCTTCCCGAACTGGAATTCGGCAGTGAAACCGATGATTTTATTCCCATCGAGGATCTTCCTTCAGAAAAAATAGAACTTCCTACTGAGTTGTTCGGCAAATTTGAGGCTACCAAAGTAGAAACACCGGCTCCGGTACAGACACCTGCCCCCAAATTCCAACCACGCCAGCAGCGCGATCAAAATCAGAAGTACAACAATCCGCGCAACAATAATTACAACAATCCTCGTCAGGCAAACAATAATAACAATACGACGGCTGAGGGAGAAGCGTCTGCCAGCATTCCTCAACAACCGGAACGCAAACAGGTGGAAAAGCCTTACGAATTTGAAGGTATCCTGACCGGTACCGGGGTATTGGAAATCATGCCCGACGGATACGGTTTCCTCCGTTCATCCGATTACAACTATCTTTCCTCACCCGATGATATTTACGTTTCACAATCGCAAATAAAACTGTTCGGTTTGAAGACCGGTGATGTAGTGGAAGGCTCTATCCGTCCGCCCAAAGAAGGAGAAAAATATTTCCCGTTGGTAAAGGTGGAAAAGATAAACGGTCTGGATCCCGGATTGGTACGTGACCGCGTTCCGTTTGATCACCTGACCCCGCTGTTCCCCGATGAAAAGTTCAAACTTTGCAAAGGGGGATATAGTGATAACCTTTCAGCCCGTGTGGTAGATATGTTCTCACCTATCGGTAAAGGACAGCGTGCTTTGATTGTGGCGCAGCCCAAAACCGGTAAGACGATCCTGATGAAAGACATCGCTAACGCAATCGCAGCCAACCATCCGGAAACGTACATGATCATGCTGCTTATTGACGAACGTCCCGAAGAAGTGACAGATATGGCGCGCAGCGTAAATGCCGAAGTGATCGCTTCTACATTTGACGAACCGGCAGAACGTCACGTAAAGATTGCAGGTATCGTACTGGAAAAAGCAAAACGCATGGTAGAATGCGGTCACGATGTGGTAATCTTCCTCGACTCTATCACCCGACTGGCACGTGCATACAATACGGTTTCTCCTGCTTCCGGCAAGGTATTATCCGGTGGTGTGGATGCAAATGCCCTGCATAAGCCCAAACGTTTCTTCGGTGCTGCCCGTAACATTGAAAACGGTGGCTCGCTGACCATTATCGCAACCGCACTGATTGACACCGGTTCCAAGATGGATGAAGTAATCTTCGAAGAATTCAAGGGTACAGGTAACATGGAACTCCAGCTGGACCGCAACTTGAGCAACAAACGTATCTTCCCGGCAGTAAACATCGTGGCATCAAGCACCCGCCGCGACGACTTGCTGCTCGACAAGACTACTTTGGACCGTATGTGGATTCTTCGCAAGTATCTGGCAGATATGAATCCTATCGAAGCCATGGATTTCGTAAAGAGTCGTTTGGAAAATACCAAAGACAACGAAGAATTCCTGATGAGCATGAACTCATAAAAAATAAATCTCTTTTATTAAATGACGCAGGCTATACCTTTTCATTAAGGTATGGCCTGTTTTTTATTATACTTCAATCAATATATCAATGCATCAATTTGCTAATATGCCCATGACCACGCAGAGTAGAATGCAGCAAATTGACACATTGGCAAATTATCCAATGGGTACAAAACCTGATTCCTTCCGTCTGATTAAAAAGACCTTTAAATCCGGAGAACCCATGAAAACAAAAATAATCTGCTTTATCGCATTTGTCAGTTATACCTTTTATTTAACCGCAGGAGATATTTATGTTTCTCCCTACGGTAACGACAATGCTGCCGGTACACGCCAATCTCCCCTCCAGACTCTGGAACAAGCCATCAAGCAAGCGCGCGAATGGAGAAGATTGCAATCACCCGAAACAACCGGAGGCATAAATATCCTATTGGAGGAAGGAATATACCCACAATATAAAAGCCTGTTCATCCGCCCCGAAGATAGCGGGACAACAGACTCTCCCACCCGTATCACCGCTGTTCCCAATGCCCGTGTAGTCTTAAGTGGCGGAGTTCCTGTGACAGATTGGGAACAAGGATGCAAAGATACCAGAATACCAGAAACACTTAGAAATAAAATATGGGTAGCGGAAGCGCCCCGTATGGGAAACAGGATATTGGAAACCCGGCAAATGTGGGTCAACGGAACAAAAGCACAGCGGGCCGCACAGTTTCCCGACGGAGTAATGGAACGCATGATTGATTTTAACCCTGAGGAAGAGACGATCACCATTCCCACTCCACAAACAGCAGGGTTGAATGCCGCTTCACAAGTAGAGATGATCGTTCACCAACGTTGGGCCATCGCCATACTGAGAGTGAAGGAAATGATTACTGAAGGGGCAAATACAATCGTCCGTTTTCATGATCCCGAAAGCCGGTTGGAGTTTGCCCATCCCTGGCCTCAACCTGTCATTGACGGAGAAAAAGGAAACTCCACCTTTTGTCTGGTCAATGCTCTGGAACTATTGGACCAGCCCGGAGAATGGTATCAGGATTATCCTTCCGGACGCATCTATTATTACCCGCGTCCTCACGAAGACATGACGAAGGCGCAAGTCATTATTCCGGTTTTAGAGACTTTACTGACTATAAGCGGAACATTAGAACGCCCGGTAAGGAATATATATTTTCAAAATATATCTTTCGAACATACTTCATGGATGCGCCCCTCTTATCAAGGACACGTTACATTGCAAGGAGGCTTCCATCTGCTGGATGCTTACAGACTACCCATACCGGGGCTGCCCGAAAAAGCGGAACTGGAAAACCAGGCATGGATAGGCAGACCCGAAGCTGCAATACAGATAAAATGCGGCAATAACATAAACTTCAACCACTGCACATTCCAGCATTTAGCAGCCACCGGAGTAGATTATGAACGCGCCGTATCGACTTCTATTGTCGAGAATTGCCATTTCACCGATATTGGTGGCACAGCCTTACTGGTGGGCACCTTTCCCGATGAAGGATTTGAAACCCATGTGCCTTATACACCTTTTCATGAACAGGAATTATGTACGGGAATCACCATACGGAACAACCTAATTGAGGAAGTGACCAATGAAGATTGGGGAGGTGTAGGCATCGGAGCCGGATATGTAAAGAATATCCATATCGTACATAATGAAGTCTGCCACGTCAATTATTCAGGTATCTGTGTGGGCTGGGGATGGACCCTGCAGGAAAGCGGAATGAGCGGCAATCGGATTGAAGCCAATTACGTCCACCACTTTGCCCGGAGGCTGTATGATGCAGGAGGACTTTATACCCTCTCCAACCAACCCGGCTCCGTGATGCGCAATAACCGGATTGAACATTTAATTGACGCGCCCTACGCTACCAACGACCGTGCGTTTTACATCTACTTTGATGAAGCGACGGATGGCTATACCGTAGAAAACAACTGGTGTCCGTCCGAACGTTTCGACTCCAACCGTCCGGGACCTCATAATGTGTGGAAGAAGAATGGTCCGCAAGTAGATGAAAGTATAAAGCAAAAGGCAGGCAGGGTCGCTGTAGATGGGGTATCACAACCAAGAATCATTATAAAAACAAAATAACAAAAAGAGAATGAAACCAACCAATTACCACTTATTCGATTTTCTGGACTTTGATCCCGATCTGTCAAGAGACGAATCATTATGGAAAGCATACAAGCCCACCTCTGTCTATGAAAAAGACGGGGATATCTGTATAAACGTCCCCTTTCAAAAGCAAGTGCTCTCTAACGATATGGCGCCCGATACGACATCGCCCCGTGAAGAGTATACGCTGGTCATCCGTCAGTACACCTCAGGTATCACCCGGCTCTTTATCGGATTCGGTGAAGAAAGCATGACGGATCAGTCGGAAATGCTCCAATTCAGTGACCGGGTAAAGAAACTCCCTTTGCAAGTGACACAAACAGAAGGGGAATGGTTGATCACTACCCAAGACGGAATCCAACGGGCACTTATCCATGTAAAGCCCCCGGTACTGGACCGTTGGAGCGAACTGCTGCCCGATCCTCAAGAGACCTTGGATCTTCGCCTTTACCCCGACGGCAAACGTGAAATCCGACTGGCTGCCTACGACCACTTCTCCCCTCCCCGTTACGATGCACTGCCACTGGCTTTCTGCAAACGAAACGGAGTGAAGGAACGTGCCACCCTTTCCTTTGAATCAAAACCCGATGAATGTTTTGCCGGAACAGGGGAACGCTTTGCCAAAATGGACTTAAGCGGACAAACGTTCTTCTTAAAGAACCAGGACGGACAAGGTGTGAACAACCGCCGTACCTATAAGAATATTCCTTTCTACCTCTCCAGCCGGATGTATGGAACATTCTATCACACCTGTGCCCACAGCAAACTGTCACTGGCCGGGCAATCCACCCGCTCGGTACAGTTCCTGAGCGACCAGGCCATGCTGGATGTTTTCGTCATAGCAGGCGACACGATGGAAGAAATCCTCCGGGGTTATCGGGATCTGACCGGATATCCTTCCATGCCCCCCCTCTGGAGTTTCGGCATCTGGATGAGCCGCATGACCTACTTCAGCGCTGATGAAGTAAATGAGATATGCGACCGGATGCGTGCCGAACATTACCCCTGTGATGTCATCCATCTGGATACCGGCTGGTTCAAGACCGACTGGCTGTGCGAATGGAAATTCAACGAAGAACGCTTTCCCGATCCCAAAGGGTTCATCCAAGGACTGAAGAAAAAAGGATATCGCGTGTCCTTATGGCAACTCCCCTACGTGGCGGAGAACGCCGAACAGATAGACGAAGCACGCAAAAACGATTATATAGCTCCGCTGACAAAGAAACAAGATTCGGAAGGTTCCAATTTCTCCGCTTTGGACTATGCCGGAACCATTGACTTCACTTACCCCAAAGCAACCGAATGGTATAAAGGACTGCTGAAGAATCTGCTGGATATGGGCGTGACCTGCATCAAAACCGATTTTGGAGAAAACATCCACATGGATGCCCTCTATAAAGGCATGAAACCTGAATTGCTGAACAACCTGTATGCATTGCTTTATCAGAAAGCCGCTTATGAAATCACAAAAGACGTAACCGGTGACGGCATCGTATGGGCACGCTCGGCATGGGCGGGATGCCAACGCTATCCGCTGCATTGGGGAGGCGACTCATGCAGTTCATGGGATGGAATGGCAGGCTCGCTGAAAGGCGGCTTGCATTTCGGGCTTTCCGGTTTCGCCTTCTGGAGTCATGATGTCCCCGGATTCCACACATTGCCCAACTTCATGAACTCTATAGTGGACGATGATGTATATATGCGCTGGACACAATTCGGTGTATTCTCCTCCCACATCCGTTATCACGGAACAAACAAACGCGAGCCGTGGCATTATCCCGCTATCGCACCTATGATAAAAAAGTGGTGGAAGTTGCGCTATACGCTTATACCTTATATCGTAGAACAAAGCCGTAAGGCCATCGCAAGCGGAGCACCTCTCTTGCAAGCTCTGATTTTTCATCATCCCGAAGACAAATTGTGCTGGCACATCGACGATGAATACTATTTCGGCAACGACTTCCTGGTAGCCCCGGTCATGAACAGCGAGAACCGCCGGGATGTCTATCTGCCCGAAGGGAAATGGGTGAATTTCTTCACAGGCGAACGCTTGGAAGGGGGACGCTGGCTGAAGAATCTGGATGTCCCTCTGGACGAAATGCCCGTATATGTACGTCAAGGAGCGACCATCCCCGTTTATCCGGATGAAGTGGAATGCACGGACGATATGGATTTAAGCAAAAGCATCGGTCTGCACATAGACCCTCATTTTAAAGGAATATTTAAGAACTGACGAATATGGAAACTTGGAAAACGAATTTAGACGAGACAAAGAAACGATATATAGATTGGTGGAACCATAAAGGAATCATACTGAACATGTGGGAGCACTTTCAGGAAGGTGTGAAACCTCATGCGGATATCCCTGCACCCTCCCCGGCAAAAGACCTGAATCAGAAATGGTTCGATCCGCAATGGCGTGCAGAATACCTGGACTGGTACGTGGCACACAGCAGTCTGAAAGCAGATATCCTGCCGGTAGCCAATACCCAGTTAGGTCCCGGTTCATTGGCAGCCATCTTGGGCGGCGTGTTCGAAGGAGGGGAAGATACCATTTGGATTCATCCCGATCCCGATTTCAACGATGAGATTGTTTTCAATCCCGAGCATCCCAACTGGCTCTTGCATAAAGAATTGCTGAAGGCATGCAAGGCGAAAGCAAACGGTCACTATTACGTAGGAATGCCCGATTTGATGGAAGGGCTGGACGTACTGGCCGCCTTGAAAGGTACAGACAAAGTTTTGCTGGATACCGTGATGCAGCCCGAAGTGCTGGAACAGCAAATGCAACAAATCAATGATATCTATTTCAAAGTCTTTGATGAACTTTACGACATCATCCGTGAAGGGGACGAAATGGCTTTCTGCTATTTTTCTTCATGGGCTCCCGGTAAAATGAGCAAATTACAAAGCGATATTTCTACCATGATCAGCGAAGATGATTATCGTCGTTTTGTACAACCCTTTATCCGCGAACAATGCCAAAAGATAGACTACACCCTGTATCATCTGGACGGTGTGGGCGCCATGCACCATCTGCCCGCCCTTCTTGAAATTGAGGAACTGAATGCCATTCAATGGACTCCGGGCGTAGGTGAGCCACAAGGAGGATCACCCAAATGGTACGACCTTTACAAGAAGATCCTTGCCGGAGGCAAAAGTATCATGGCTTGTTGGGTAACCTTGGACGAACTGAAACCTTTGCTGGACAATATCGGTGCGGACGGTGTGCATCTGGAAATGGATTTCCATAACGAGAGAGAAGTGGAACAAGCGATGCGCATTGTCGAAGAATACTCCTCTTCTTCCTCTGACGTATCCAAAGAAGACCTTTCGAAAGAAGAAGCCGCTGCAACCAAACAAGAAACAATCGTCGTCAAAGACTCTGCGGCAGCCGGGAATGAAGCCTTGAAACCTTTGTTCAATGCCATTGTGGACGGAAAGCTGGAACCGGCCGTAGAAGTAACCAAGAAAGCCATCGCCGAAGGAGTACAGCCCCAGGAAATTATCAACAACTACATGATAAAGGCTATGGGCGAAGTGGGACAACGCTTCCAGGACGGAAAAGCGTTCGTGCCCCAACTGCTGATGGCAGGACGCGCCATGAAGGGAGCTTTGGAACTTCTGAAGCCTTTACTGCAAGGGAGTGCCTCGACCACCATAGGCAAGGTGGTCATTGGAACCGTGAAAGGCGACTTGCATGATATCGGCAAGAACCTGGTGGCTTCCATGCTGGAAGGTTGCGGCTTTGAAGTAATCAACATAGGCATAGATGTATCTTGCGACAAATTTGTGGAAGAAGTCAAGAAAAACAAGGCAGACATCCTGTGCATGAGCGCCTTGCTGACAACAACCATGACTTATATGCAGGAGGTGATCAACGCTTTGGAAGCAGCCGGTATCCGTCATCAGGTAAAAGTGATGATAGGCGGCGCTCCGGTAAGCCAGGGATTTGCCGATGAAATAGGTGCGGACGGGTATAGCGACAATGCCAATACGGCCGTAGCGGTAGCCAAGGAACTGATGGGGCTTCATAAATAAACGGAATATTCATCTTAATCTGATACATGAATTATGCACGCTAATTATTTAGATACGTTAGATTGGGGCATTCTTATTGCCTACTTTCTGATTCTTATAGGCATCGGTATATGGGCCAGCCTGAAACGCAAAAAAGGCAGCAGCCTTTTTCTTGCCGAGCGTTCCCTGAAGTGGCATCACATCGGTTTCTCCATGTGGGGAACCAATGTGGGCCCTTCCATGCTGATAGCCTCTGCCAGTGCCGGGTTCACCACCGGCATCGTTTCGGGCAATTATGCCTGGTATGCGTTTGTTTTCATCTGCTTGCTGGCTTTTGTCTTTGCCCCCCGTTATTTGGGAGCGCGTATCACCACCTTGCCGGAGTTCATGGGGCGGCGTTTCGGACAGTCCACCCGCAACATTCTTGCCTGGTACACCATTGTGACGATCCTTATCTCGTGGCTTGCCCTGACCTTATTCGCCGGAGGTATCCTTATCCGTCAGGTTTTCGATATTCCCATGTGGCAATCGGCATTGATCCTGCTCGTTATCTCCGCATTCTTCACCATGGCCGGAGGGCTGAAAGCGGTAGCCTATACCAATGTGTTCCAGATGCTTCTGCTTATTTTCGTATCGGCCACGCTTACTATAGCAGGGCTTTACAAGGTGGGTGGAGTCAGCGCATTGGCCGAAGCGGTTCCGGCCGATTACTGGAACCTGTTCCGCCCGAATGACGATCCCGCCTTCCCGTGGCTGCCCATCATTCTGGGTTATCCCATCATGGGAGTCTGGTTCTGGTGCACAGACCAATCCATGGTACAGCCTGTATTGGCTGCCAAGAATCTGAAAGAAGGCCAAATGGGTGCCAACTTCACCGGCTGGTTGAAGATACTGGATGTTCCTCTCTATATCCTTCCGGGTATCATCTGTCTGGCACTCTACCCGGGCTTGAAGAACCCCGATGAAGCCTACATGACTATGGTCACTAACTTATTTCCTGTAGGCATGGTGGGGTTGGTACTGGCCGTATTGACCGCCGCACTGATCAGCACTGTCGGCTCTGCCCTGAATGCGCTGAGTACCGTCTTCACGATGGATATTTATGTCAAGAAATTCAGGCCACTTGCCAGCCAGAAAGAGATCATCCGTACGGGGCACGTGGTTACAGTGGCGGGAGCACTGATTTCGGTGATCATCACCATTGCCATAGACAGTATCAAAGGATTGAATCTGTTTAATGTATTCCAATCGGTACTGGGATTTATCGCACCGCCTATGGCGGCTGTTTTCCTGTTCGGCATCTTCTGGAAACGAACTACCACGATGGCTGCCAACATGGCATTGACATTTGGTACGGCGTTCAGCATGGGAGTGGGCATTCTCTATTTATGGGTATTTCCTGCAGAAAAATATACAGCATGGCCTCACTTCATGATGCTGTCTTTCTACCTGTTCGTTGTCATCAGCGCAGGCATGATTTTGGTATCCTTATTGGATAAACGCCGGCAAGAATGTACATTAAACATGAAGAAAGTCATGGAGAAACCGGCCAAATCGGTTATCCTTACATGGACGCTACTGACTATTATCATGATCGGGCTTTATCTATTCTTCAATGGGCATTAAAAGAAGGTGCAGAAGGCTGAAAAGATTGTATTTTTATATGCCTACGTTTGGTATTCCACTCGGGTAGTGAGGCAGTCCCACCCCGGTGAAATTGCAGTTCCACCTCGGTGGGACTGGAGTTTCACCAGGGTGGAACATCAGATGAAAGTAGTTGTTACAGCAGATGGGGACAGCTGTTATAACCTGTCTTGATAGGACAGGAGATTCATTAAGATTGCAACAAATTGTAAAATCAATGAGATTAATAACAACATCTAGCCATTTGGGACTCTGATTTTTGTAGCCATCCTATTATCCCCGCTGCTTCCGCCTGTAACATCTATCGTACGTACAGAGACCGCAAGTATATTCCAGCTTACGGACATCCTCCCCCAGCCCTATTACTCCACTGACCGATTTTATAGGAAGCATCAAACTGGAATCTGTCAACCGGATGCCGCAAGGTTCCGCCGAAGGGAATAAGGGAAATAATTTCTTTTGTTCCGACACATGCCAGCCGCAATATCCGGGACTGAAACGGTTGGTATGCCTCCACCCTCTGTCGCGGATGTATTCATCCAACGCAATTTCCATACAATCCGCAGTCTTCTCGGCTATGACACTTCCTATGGCATCCGCTATATAAACCTTTACCATATCCCCCTCTTGCAGCAACGTATGCTGGAACCTTTCAAAACCGGTTCCGGCAGTCGCGGCAAAGAAAGCGAAGGATTCCGAACCACGCAGCTGCCGGGTGATTATTTTACCTATACTGAAACACGTATCGCCGACAGAAAGCGAGTCTTTCGATTCATCCAACTCTCCACCGGATATGAAAAAACAAAAACGGGGAGAAGTTACTGCCTCCACCCGTCCAAGCACCCCACGGACTTCTTTTTCTACCGCTTCGTCGGGCACAGCATCTGCATACCCCATTGCCTCATAGAGTTCGGACAATGAGATAGACAGATCAGCAAAAGAAAGTTCTTTTTCAAGCATTATTGAATTCATTTAATGCGGCAAAGAATGCATCAATATTTTCAGATGGCGTATGAGGCGGTGTGTCACATCCGCTGGAGAGCACGAAGTTGGGATAGGACTGGGTAGCCTCCAACAGGTCGAGTGTGGCTTTCTTCATCACCTCCGGAGTAGCCGCCTTGAACAAGCTCACCGGATCAAGATTTCCCATTGCAAGAGCATCGGCAGGTACTTCTTTCAGAGCTTCGACCATATCTATTTTATTTCCAAAATGATAAGCGGCAGCTCCTGTAGCTACCATTGCCTTGGTACAATGACCGGTATTTCCACAATTATGCAGAATGACCGTGAAGTGATCGTCCTGCACTTTCTCTACGATCTCCTTAATGAAAACAGACGAGTATTGCGTGCAGTCCTCATCAGACAAGAGTCCGGCAGCCGGTTCGGCCATCACTACCCCATTCACTCCTGTGGCCTTCAATGCCATACAGTAACGAAGAATGAAATCCGAACATTTCTTCAACAGCGAATTGGCCGCTTCCGGATTGATATAAATAAGCATCATGATTTCAGACATGTCATACAAACGTCCTGCCAATGAGTAAGGGCCGATGCAACCGGCAAAGACGGGCCGGTCCGTAATGGTCTTGGCCGCCAGCATATTCGCTTTCAAGTACTGGGGAACTCTTCCTTTATTCAAGGCAGGAATTTCCAGTTTGTCAATAGCTTCCTCATCATTGAGAAGACGCCCCACCACACTGGGAACCTCATTTTCGGGGAAGACAATCTCCGCTCCGAAAGCCTCGGCTTCTACCGTCAAATCCATAATCACGGTTGCGGCGGCTGTGGGATATTTCTCACTCAATGCCTTGATGGCGTTGTAATGCACTTGTCCGTCAGTGACGGCATCGCGTACCGTTTTCCCTATCATCTCTATGCCCGGATGGGTCATGATGGGCATAGCCACCACTTCTTTCTTTTGGATAATTTCGTTTATCCACTCTTTCATATTCAGTTTACTCATGGTCTTTTATTCTTTATTTATTCTGTTATTGCAAAAGTAAGTCTTTTCTTTGATAATCTGCTGTCCCCTTTGCTCTTTCTCATTCAAAAAAGCGGTATAAATCCCGTTACAATACTACAGGGATTTACACCGTTTTTCATCTTATAGACTTATGGCAATTTATGCAAAAGATGACGATAGTATGTTTCAACATCTTTCCAATGGTAGAAAGGAGCAATATCCGTTTCTACAGGGATGGTAACTTCTTTCTCGCAATGCATGAACTTCACCAGTATATCATCAGAAGCTTTTTTTCTGAAGAAAACCAACTGGACGTTTGCCGCCATCGGAGTGACCTTGAAATTACACCATGCCTGATAGAATTTATCGGGATCCGTTTCGGCTTTCCACATATCGCCCAATTGAAGCAACGCTACCAAGGGAATGATATTTCCATCGTGCCCAAAACGTAATGTCGCCGCATGGGTCCCGGATCTGATCGCCTCATCGGCCGAATCCAATATATTTTCAAGCAATGACCGGGCACTGGCCGTCATTATTCCACCATTGGCAGGCGCAGGTCCGTCACATACATAATTATGATAATTGCAAACTTGCCAAAGATCAAATAATTCATCTTTCTGAAATACATCATAAAGACTCACTTCTATCTCTACATTCTGCAAATCTGAAGCAATCCAATAAAGTCCCCACATCAATTCGCCGGGATTCACATTCTTACGGATATAGTCAGGACTATTAAATAAGGAAGTAACCAGACGATCGGGACGGGTATGACTTTCTTTGAACTTTCTATATTCCTCATACCAAGGTCCCTGATGAGAAACAAACTTCACGGCTTCCGGCGTATGATAATTCATATATTTCATATACCTAGCACAAGCTTCGCGCCGGATCTGCAATGCCGGATTGAGTTCTTTCAACCGTTCACAAAAGGCATCCATACTCAATACACATCGCAACACCACGGTAGAGCGTGCAGACAGAGCAGGAGATCCCTTGAATACCTCGGGATAGTTCTGAAACATTCTTTCGGCTATCCCCCGGTGTTGCCTCACACCCAAAGGAGTCAAATCTCCCCCATGTCCCTCGGCATCTTCCCACACCAACGCCATTCTTTTGCGGACATCTTCTCCCAAAGCGGTCAAAGCTCCGGCTTGATGCGCTTTCTCGAAAATATCAACCACTGTCTTATAATCCTGTTCCGATTGAATCCATCTGGAACCGTGTCGTGCATAATGACTGATATAGAACGGTTTATACCCTTTAGGCGGAGGAGTCGCGATAGCTTCCTTTACAGGATAAGCATAGTACACTCCTCCCGTCCGGGCTATATCTTCCAATATAGCCTCACGGGTGGACTGGGCAAAACCATTCAGATGAATTCCACACAAACAGACAGACAGGACAATATATTTAAAAAGCGCCATCGTTTTCATGCTTATTAATTATATCCCTCGTTCTGACCAAATTCATCCGGATTCAAGATAGAGTCCAGAAACATCTGAGGAATAGGACGCCATGCATGATGCGGTTGGATCAAAGGAATATCCGGATTATGAGCTTTCACATATTCTACCAATTTTCCGGTTCTCTTCAAATCAAACCAGCGCATAAATTCGCCGCAATACTCACGTGCTCTTTCTTCCAAAATAAAGTCGATCGTCATCTTGTCCACTCCTACCTCCATTTCAGCTTCCTTGCCCGGTACAGCCGCACGTCTGCGTATGTCATTGATACGTGCTTTAGCTATCTCCTTATTTCCTCCGGACTTCATGATCTCACATTCGGCAACAATGAAATACATTTCGGGCAAACGCATGGTAATCACATCATTTGCACCTACCTGCGAATTGGTAGGCAATCCTTTGTTTTCAAAATTCGCATCTTCGTACTTCAGCAAGGTCGGGAAGTGAATGTTAAAGTTGGCACTCTTGCTGACACTTCCATCGGCTGCATAGGTATCATCGATATCGACGACAGCGTATGGCAAGTTACGTTTGTCGGCAATCTTCTTCTTGGTGAAAAGCAGCGCTGTTTCTCCCGGCTGAATAACCTGACCAATCATAGATGACGGTTTTTCAAAATAGTCCAACTGATCCTTAGTCCAGGCATAAGCTTTGGGTGTATTCAGTTTATACTCTTCACGGAACCAGGCATTGTAACGGGCATCTATATTCTCATTATACAATTCCAACAAATAACGGGTAGGCATCATCGCCATACTGCCCGACTTGGCATTCTTATCATTTCCATATTCATAATCCTGCACCATACCTGCTCTTGCCGAATAACTGGCATGGAAATACATATGCATACGGTTCGGGTTTTTAGCCTGCATATTCAATGAGGACTCGGTAGAGTGGGTCACAACGAACATAGCCTCTTTATTCGTTTTATTATTATCCGGATCAAAGACTTCGTCAGGCGTATCATACAAAGATACTTTCAACGCATTCTGATTATCAATCACATATTGAGCCGCATCCTCAGCGATTTTATAATATTTGTCTTTGTCTGCCTGACTGTCACAATAGGAAACCCGTGTCAGTGCGATGCGCGCTAATAAACCATAAGCCGCTTTTGAGGTCGCACGACCTACATCTTTAACAGGATAAGGATCAACGGGCAGATTATCCACCGCATTCTGTGCATCGGCCAGCATTAAATCATACAAATCTTCATAGCTGCTGCGATAACAGTTCATTGAAAGACTTTCGGCAGAAGTTTCTTTGGTTCTAAGATCCACGTTACCGTAAATTTCAACCAAATGCCAATAAGCGTAAGCACGCATGAAACTTAATTCACCAAAACGGATATCTCTCAGTTTCTTGTCTTTGAATTCCACTTGGTCAATCCGTTCCAAACCGGCATTACAGTCGTTTATAATTTCATACAGACGATTCCACGTATTCTTAATCTGACCAACCGAAGCTGTCAATTCTTCATATTTGGACATCTGACGGCCATAACCGCAATTGGCAATATTGATCCAAAGGTCGCCACCACCGTTCAGTAATAACACAAAATCTTCACGTCCATAAAACTGACCGCCCCAAAAAGCATAAGCCGAATTGACAAGGGCCTCAAAACCGGCCTGTTCTTTGTACACATTATCCGGGGTACTTCCGGCAGGATTGTATTCCTCCAAATCACATGATTGCATGCCCAACAACAGGGCGGCACATGCTGCAAATAGATATTTCTTATTGTATTTCATGATAGTTATTTCTTTTTTATCTGTTAGAAATCAAGATTCAAACCAAATATAAACTGACGCTGCAACGGAGCTTTAGCCGATCCTCCGCGTTCTGCATCGTAATCCTGAATCAAATGATTCTTGGCAAAAGAGAAGAGGTTATTGGCAGTGACATATGCACGAAGTTTGGACACACCCAATTTGGAAGTCAACGATTTGGGGAATGTATAACCCAGTGATACAGTCTTGATCTTCCAATAAGAACCGTCAATGTAATTCAAAGACTCGTATCCCAGATAGTTATAGAAATTGGTCTGAGCCGGACGCGGAAAATCATTTGACGGGTTTTCCGGTGTCCAATAGTTCAAATATGCGGGGAAGTTTCCTTTTCCCTGAGGATCGTAAGCACCTGCCAGTTCATAGTCAATCATCTGTCCCCAACGAGCTATAATATATACATTCAGATCGAAATTCTTATAACTAAAGTTATTATTGAGTCCTCCCGTCCATTTTGGAGACTGGCTGCCGAGATAAGTCCTGTCATTATCATCAATAATAAAGTTGCCATCCAAATCCTGCAATTTTATATCACCCGGCTTAAAAGACTGTGTCTTCTTTGCATCTTTAAAATATTTGGCAGCTTCCTCTGCTTCATTTTCCTGCCATATTCCCTGATTGATAAAATAATGATAGGAACGCAAAGGACGGCCAATCAGCAAACTACTGGTAATGGATGATTCGGCGCCAATGATATCCTTACCATCAATCAAATCGGTAATTTCCTCATGATTGGCAGCAAAGGTAAGGGTGGAGTTCCACTTAAAGTTTTTGTTATCCACATTGACGGTATTTACCGATACTTCAATACCACGGTTCATGGTTGCACCGATATTTTGATACATCTTGAACGGAGTTGCGTTACTACCACCCATGGAAGTAGGCAAAGTACGGGGCAACAGGATATCAGTAGTCTTTGTCTGGTATAAATCGACAACAGCCGAAATACGGTTATTGAACAAACCGATATCAAAACCTAGATCCCAGGTATTGGACATCTCCCAGCCTACATTCTCATTACCCACATATTCATTGTATATATAATAGGTATAGCCATTATCCTGGAAAGCAGAGTTTGTTTTCGGAGTCAAGCCCGACTGAGTTCCGTAAGCCATGATACCCGAGTTACCTGTCTTACCCCAACTTAAGCGCAACTTCAAGTTGCTAAGGGCTTCCACATTCTTCAAGAATGCTTCATCACTAATGCGCCATGCAGCAGCTACTGAAGGGAAACTTGCCCATTTATTGCCTTTAGACAAACGTGAGTCACCATCCCAACGATTGGAAACCGTCAACATATAGCGGCCTTTATAACTATAGTTGAAGCGCAAAGCATACGAGAAAGTCTGATGCTGTATATAATCCGATCCGATTACATAAGAGCTTTTATCATTGGCTCCCAGATTATGCCATAAATAAGAATCAACCAACTGGCCTTCACCTTGTGCATTCACCGATGTATATTTGGATTGTGTCCACGAAGTCAATGCAGTGGCACCAAAAGTATGATCTTTGACGGTTTTGTTATAACTGATAATATTATCCCAATTCACAAAACTCTTTTCGGAAGATTTGATTTTGGACAGTGACGTTGAATTCTGTCCCAAACGGTCAATAGAACCGGCCCCTTCAAAATCCTGCTTACGATAAAAAGCATAATTGGTTCCTAAATTAGAACGGAAAGTCAATCCTTCAATAGGGGTAAAATCCAGATACCCATTGGCTATCAAATTGGTTTTCAGCACATGATGTCTTGCAGCCACTTCAGATGCCTCATCCACCAACGGACTCACCTGTCCATTCTTTCCTAATGGATATTCCACCACTTTACCGTCTTCATCGTATGCTTTACCAAGAGGTGCATTAGTAGCAGCACGCCATAACACATTCTCGGCACGCTCATCCTGTGCATAATGAGTGATCTGTGTGGTCGCTCCTACTTTCACGGTCTTGCCCAACTTGTGCTCAATGTTCATACGCAAGTTGTACTTATCCATTTTATCATTTTTGAAAGAACCCTTTTCCTGATAATATCCGGCAGACAACATCGCGGTTGTCTTTTCCGTACCGCCCGAAGCTGTAACCTGATGGCTTTGAACAAGCCCTGTATGAAGCACCTCATCTATCCAGTCAGTCCACTCACCGTTCTGAATGGCCTGCCATTCCTCCACAGTGAAAAGTTTCTGGTCATCGGCGGTAGAATTCCACTGACCACCGGTACGAGCTGCTTCACGACGCACCTGCATATAGTCTTCACCACTCAGCATATCAGGATATTGCGCCCAACCGTTGACACCAAAATAACCGTTGTAAGAGAATTTGGTCTTACCTTGCGCACCTTTCTTGGTGGTGATAATGATTACCCCATTAGCACCTTGCGAACCATAAATTGCCGTAGAAGAAGCATCTTTCAGCACTTCGATAGATTCAATATCAGCCGGAGCAATATCCGAGAAATCACCTCCCTGCATACCATCAATGATAAACAGCGGAGCATTGGCAACATTGTTACCAAACTCATCTTTCACATCGGACAGTGAACGCTGTCCACGGATATTAATGGTTACACCCGAAGTAGCCTTACCTGAATTACGTACAATATCCAAACCCGGAACCTGCCCCTGCAATGCTTCCATGGCATTAGATGCCGGTGATTTTACAATATCAGCCGCCTTCACTGAAGCAATAGAACCTGTAAGGTCACGTTTCTTCATCACGCCATAACCCACAACGACCACTTCATCCAAAGCCTGCGTATCGGCCTCCATTTTAATGTTCAGCTGATTGCTTTTTCCTACCGTTATATCCTGCGTTTTATATCCTATATAAGATATGACGAGAATATGCTTACCTGAAGGAACTTCCAAAGAATAATTACCGTCAAAGTCGGTAATCGTACCCACCGTTGTACCTTTCACCAGTACGGATACACCAATTAACGGCTCCCCTGTGTCATCTATGATTTTACCTGTAACAGTACGTCCTTGCTGGACAGACTGAACCAATTCACCGGCAACAGGGTCACTTGCATTTGCATAAGAAAATGCAGACGGCATACATAATGCTGCCGATAACCCTAAAATAATGGGAGTACGTCTGATATTACTTTCCCAATTTTGTTTCGGACTTTTTTTCATGCTTTTTATTTCTATTATAATAATCAACAAAAGTTTATTTTATTATATCTATTTAAATGACGCATGTAAAAAGCCCCTGTACCCAAACTCAATCATAAAAATACGTTAAAACAAAAGTATAATTTCTTTCATTTAGTATTTATTTTTAACTGAATCGCAAACTTAAATTTATAAATACCTGATTTTAGCCGATAAGATTCTAATACAGGTAGCCCCACGAATTATCTCCCTCCAACTCCCATTCGTGCACAATTTATATCTACCGTAGTGTTACTGTGAGGCTTCAATTCAAAGCCATGCTCCGATTATTTATAAGATCTACTGATTATAAGCAATCTCAATCGGTTATTTAAGGTTTCATAAACTAAAAGGAACCATACAAATACCTCTATACAAATCAATATAAATAGAATATAATCAATTTCATCATAGTAATTATAATAGGTAGTAACAAATCGATATGCGACTACCAATCCAATGGAATGAAAAAAAATTGTCTTGCCTCTTTACAAATAGAGACAAGACAATTATTCTACTATAAAAGTTTTAATTTATTAATATCCAGGATTTTGATATTCAGCACCATTAGATATAGTTGCAGTAAATGTTGTAGAGATAGGTCGTAATGCATAATTAGGATTAAAGAACTGAGCCAAGTCCGGATGTGTTTCCTCCAAATAATTTGAACTCTTAAACATGCCGGTACGTTTCAAATCATAAAATCTACAATATTCGCCACAAAGCTCACGTCCTCTCTCATCTAAAACAGTACGAACTGTAGCTGTACCTGTCAATGCCTTTGCCCCTGCACGAGCACGTACCTTATTAATGTATCCCATTGCATTCGCACCACCATTGATATAAATATCAGCTTCTGCAGCTATCAGGTAAACTTCTGCCATACGCATCATAAAAGTCGCATTTAAATTGCCATTGCGTTTTTTAGAAGCATTGGCCACATAGTAATTGCTACTATTATGCTTATTCAATGATGGATAAAAATAACGGAACTGATTTTCCATACCATTATATTGCATATTTACATTATGTTTTTGATCATTGTACACATCATCATAAGCAATCATTAAATAATTCGAGGTATGTCTATTTGCTTTTTCCTCAGCATAATCCTCATCCTGAGGCATTACAAATTTAATCGCCAAATCTCCCTTCTTTAATTCAGTACCAACTATAGATTCATCTTTATCATACATATTAGCCGCACTAGTATCCCAAATATAATTCTTATTCGCATTCCATTCAGTAGTAAATGACTCATGGAATCTAGGATCAAGTGTTCCGTCCTCCTGCACATAAAGGTTTAAAAGATGTTGAGTAGGCATAAAAATGCCAGAAATACATCCTTCCCAAGTTAAACGAGTTTCTTGATTATCTTCACGTGCTCCGAATTTATTCACATTACACAAGAAATATTCATCATTACGATTTAATTTATAGTTACCGTTACTAGAACCATGACCATCAGAACCAGCATACCAACGATGCTTCCACAAAGCTTCTTTATTTTCCCAATTATTCGATTCTTTAAAAACTTCTTCATAGGTCGGATACATATAAGCATTATATTTTGCACCACCTGATTCACAATCAGCAATCAATTCTTTAGCCGAATCCAAAGCCTTTTGCAAATATTCTGTCGAACCATATTCATAAGTTTGCAAACAGGCCTTTGCCAAAAATCCCAAAGCTGCCTTTTTGGTTGGAACCGTAGTAGTGGCATGTGTACCAACTGCCAACCATTCTACAGCATATTCTAAATCAGGAATAATAACTTCTTTATAAATAGTCAGCGGATCTGTACGTTCCGGAGCATAATTCAAAGTTGTCTCAGGTTCAGTCAACATAGTGACCCCACCAAATTGCTCTACCGCATTAAAATAATAGATTGCACGCAAGAAACGGGCTTCTGCAACTTTAGCATTTCGTTCCGCTTCCGTTTTATATGGTGCATAACCAGCCAATGCAATTGCTTCATTACAAGAGCCTACTCCATCATAAGTACCATTCCACCAATTATTTGTATAAGTGGTATTAGGAGATGCTCCTGCAAAGAACCAAAACCATTGGGTGTATGAAGTTGATTGATTAGCCTGATAGGTCCAAAGGTCTGAATCACCTTCGGTCAAACTCATCCAACTATCCGTACCATAGAAATATCTTTCCATAGCAAAATAACACTGGTTAACCAACGTTTCATACCCTTCAATAGAAGTAGCAAGATTTTCCTTGGTAAAGCCTGCCGGATTATTTTCTTCCAACGAACAAGAGCTGAAAGATACAGCAGCTAAAGCCACTGAATATAAAGTAAGTTTTCTGAATATATTTTTCATTGTAAATATCTCCTATATAAAAGTTAGAAAGTTAAATTAACTCCGAATACAAACTGTCTAAAAGTAGGGAATGCATCCGAACCGTTTGTTTCTGGATCTGTACCCTTCAACTGTTTATCCTTTACATAAATAAACGGATTGTATGCAGTTGCATAGATACGGCATTTTTCCATCAAAGCCTTACGTGAGATATTAACTGGAAAAGTATATCCTAAAGTGATATTTTTCACTTTTATGAATGAACCATCACGCACTCTTAAAGCTGAGATGACCGTACTTTGTTCCGATCCTGTACCTGGAGCAGGATAATAAGCTCCCTGGTTATTTTCCGTCCAATAATCCGCTCCAGCCAACTGATTTGTTGTTACACTTTGTTCTGCCGTATAATAACCCAACAAATCACTATTAATAGTTTGACCATAACGAGCCATTGCAAATACAGACAAATCAAAATTTTTATAAGTAAATGTATTATTCAAGCCAACAATCCAATCCGGATTAGTGTGTCCCAACACTTGACGGTCATTTGTACTATATTTGTGTACTCCACCATCACCATCTTTTTCCAAAGTTTCAATCTGAATAAAACCGGGTTTAACACCATAAGCCTCCAAAATATCCTGAGGAGTATTTGTACCCCAAATTCCGGTATATTTATAGCCATAGATGGACTTTATAGAATGCCCTACAAACAAATTTTCAGAAATTAAATCACCGTCAGGCAATTTTTCTATTTTCTCTTTACTCCATGTTACAGATAGTGTGGTATTCCAACTAAAATCTTTGGTTTTTATATTATGTGAATTAATGGTGACTTCCACACCTTGATTACTAGTTTCAGCAATATTCTGCCAAATAGATAATGGGGATCCCCAACCGGTCAAACCACTAGTAATAGGCAAAGTACGTTTAAAGAGCAAACCTTTTGTTGTTGTTTTAAACCATTCGATAGAACCATCAACGCGATTGTTTAATATGCCATAGTCCAAACCAACATTCCAGTTATAAGACTTTTCCCAACCCAAATCCTTGCTACCATAAGTACCTGTATACTGAGTAAAAGAAGAGTTTTGACCATTTAAAGTAAGTCCATTACCGGTATAAACATAGGCTTGTGTAGTTGTACCATAAGCATCCACCCCGCCCGAATTACCTGTAATACCATATCCTACACGCAGTTTTAAATTATTCAACCAATTTTTTGCCACATTCATAAAAGGTTCGTCAGAGATACGCCATGCAATTGCTCCAGCAGGGAAACTATCCCACTTATGCCCTGCTGAGAACTGAGACACACCATCCCAACGATTTGAGAATGTAAACAAATACTTACCTTTATAAGAATAATTGAAACGAACAGCAAATGACATTTTCTGTGTTTGAGCAAAATCAGACTCAACATGCTGCGATGCGCCGGATGCTAATCGCCAAAATGACCAACGATCTACCATTTGACCACTAGCTGCAGCTAAGCTACTATCATTTTGATTCTTATTCCAAGAAGTAATAACAGAACCACCTATATTATGATCTTTTGCAATAGTAGTATTATAAGAAAGAATATTCTCCCATGTATAATTCCATGCGTTCTTATTAGTAATAGCAGCATGAGGTGAACCTGCATAACTAGGTCTATTAGCATTACATTGATCTCCCCAATATTGTCCTTGACGAGAATCACTGAGCGTACCATTAATACGGCTTGTAAAAGTAAAATCTTTTATTGGACTCAGTTCCAAATAACCACTAACATTCAAATAAGTGGAACGAGTATTATTCACATATTGATCTTCAATAAAATCACCTAATGGAGAATATTGTCCTGTAATATATTCATGATTTATTTTCCCATTTTGATCATAAGCATCTCCCAAAGGAAATGATGAAAGACCTTTTGTAAAGGTATTTTTCACTCCTTGATTTCTATCTTGATAAGTTAGATTAGAAGTAAAGCCCATTTTAGCCCAAGAGAAAATTTCTTGATCAATATTCAATCGCAATGAATATTTATTAAGATTGTCATTACTCAATAAACCCTCTTCTCTATTATAAGAAGTTGAAGCAAATATCTTAGTCTTCTCACTACCCCCTGAAACAGAAAGACTATATTTTTGGGTTGTAGCTGTATTACCTGAGGCTTCATCAATCCAATCAATCCACTTTCCAGCATTATAAGCATCCGTATAATCTTGATTACCAAATAAAGCAGACATATCAGAAGGGTAATCTCCATTCTTATACTTATAAGCTTCTCTTTGATAATTCACCCATTCATCTCCAACCATACCATGCTTATAATTAGGTGAACCACTGAAACCATAATATGCATCAAAGTTTACAGTAGCTTTTCCTTCCTTCCCACGTTTTGTTGTTATAATGACTACGCCATTAGCTCCTGCTGAACCATAAATAGCAGTAGAAGAGGCATCTTTTAATACATCCACACTCTCAATATCAGAAGGGTTCACCTGGCTATAACTCCCAGGAATACCATCAATAATGAATAACGGTTCATTACTACCATAAATAGAACGAGAGCCACGCAACAAAATAGAAACATCTTCACCAACCTGCCCGCTAGACTTCACAATATCCATACCTGCAATTTTTCCTTGTAAAGCCTCCATCACATTACTAGTAGGAGCAACTGTCACATCTTCATTTTTCATGGAAGCCACCGCACCAGTCAAATCACGTTTCTTCACAGTACCATAACCTATTACCACAACTTCATCCAAAGCCTGTGTATCAGGTTCCATTTTTATATTTATCAGACTATTATTCCCAATAGTAATTTCTTTAGTCTTATAACCTATATAGGAAATCTCCAATATATTCTTTCCACTAGGCACTTCAAGTGTATAATTACCATCAAAATCAGTAACGGTTCCTATAGTCGTACCCTTTACCAACACAGAAACTCCAATCATAGACTCTCCTGTTTCATCCAAGATTTGTCCTTTGATTGTTTTTCCTTGCATAACAGATAGAACAGATTCACGATCCATTCCATTATCAACATTTGCATACGAAAAAGCAGCCGGCATACATAATGCAGCTGATAATCCTAACACAACAGGTGTTCGTCTGATTCCGTAACCCAACGGCTTAGGACATTTCTTCATGTCTTTTCTCATTTTTCTATGGTTAACAAATTAATTAATAATCCATATTATTTATCTCTAATGTAGTAAAAATACGATGTTTTAGTTTTCTTTCTTCAGATAAAGTCATTACTTCCATTGCTTCATCAGAAACCAATAATACATTCTTGGCCTCTTCAAATACTTTCAGCAGTTCTGCGTGCTCCTTTAAAAGCTTATCCCAATGAAAAGCTGATTCAGGAGCATCATCCAGAACATACTTGATAAAGTCGTCATCCTTCAAAAAGTCTTCTACCTTGCTATACATCTTTTTTGTATCCACGTTACAATCATTTTTCATTATGACGGATAGTGGTTCAAAGTTGTACTCACCTGAAAACTTAAAATATTATCCTACCAATTCCCTTAATCTTGTAATACCTCTATGCATCAAATTTCGTACCGACTGGTAATTCATATCCATAATGGTACAAATATCTTCATATTTCTTCTCTTCTATATAATATAAGGTAAGTGCCTCACGTTGGCGCGGAGATAATTGAGCCAACAAATGTTTTACTTTTATATTTTCAAAACAACTTTTTTCCTTTTCCAAATATTGATGTTCTACATCATCACCTGCTGCAACGGGATTCAGTTCCTCAACAGCCGTTTCCGACATGAACATCCGTCTGCGAAGTTCATCACATAACTTGTTTTTCAAGGAAATGAGGAGGTATGATTTGAAGTTGTCAATGATACCCAATTCAGCCTTCTTTGTATACAATTTTACAAAGACATCATGAATGCAGTCCTTCAACAATTCTTTGTCAGTAGTTAACTTACATCCATAATTAAATAGAAGATTAATATGCATATCATATAATGTAGAGAATGCACTTACATCTCCCGATTGGAAAGCGGTTACCAAGCAAGCTGTCTTATCATTTAAGTTTTGTTCCATCACAGTATACTAATTATAGGTTGTTTTGATGATGATGCAAAACTAGGGAGGATACGCTACTTTTTTAGGTAATATTTGATTATTGGACCGAAAAAACAGATAACCTGCTGAAAAACATATATGCTAAATAATACAGATTTTCATTAAAAAGGAGAACCAAAATAAGTCCGGTTCTCCTTCCATGTACTAAATTCTATGAAACCAATAAATACAATCTTTGTTTTCCTCTGCTTTAAGCATATATATATCTTTAATATTCAATCGTTTAGCAATCACCGTTATTGCTCCGGTCTTCGGATCAACAGACTTCAATATGTATTTCCCAGGTGATAAATGAACAGGAATATCTGTTGCAGAATGGGAATAAATGATACTTCCAATACCAGATTTTACCAGTTTCTGATACTTATTTGTACCAGTATCCTCCATATCCATAGCAGCCGCATCAGTTAAAAAGCTTTCATCGGCAACCGGAACAACCGAGCAAGAGCCACTTGCCATGAAGACAGCCCAAGCCATATCCGGATAATTCTGCGCATAGTAAGTAACCGCTTTTTCCGGGAACTTCTTACGATATTCACTCACCGCCCGATAAGCTTCATCAAAAGTAACCTTACCTACTTTCATTTTACGGGCATGCTGACGGGGAGCCAGGTTCTTTCCACCTTCGGGAGCATAAAGACCATCCACTTTATAGTGCCAGTAACGAATATCAATAATGTCAACTAATTTCGCACGCTGCGTATCATTCAGAATGGCATCTTGAACATCCTTTGTCGCACTTAACGCCACGGTCGCTTTCTTACCGGTTTCTTTCTCCCACTCTCCTATCACATCCAGCCAGAATTGTACAAAATGCAACGGACCGGTAAACTCCGCACTGATCAGTTGTACCACATTTGCATCATCGGCAAAATTATCCAAGCATTGGCGAATATACTTTCTATGAAACTCACGACGTACCGGATGACTGATATCATAAAACATATCCGCTACAAAGATACGTTTGTCACCGGCAAAAGGAACAGGTTCAGGCATATCGGTCTGATTGATATTATTGGCCGACCGCCAAGGACAGTCTACCCAATGTGCTCCCGCCTCCAAGATATTATGCTGGAAGTAATTCTCATGGAAAAGCAAAAGACCTTTCTCCGCCCCTTTTTCGGCAAACTGCTTCAACCGGTTCCAATACCATGCATTGGGACGGTTCAAATCATACTTGCTCAATCCTTCCCAAGCAGTACCTTCTCCACTGCGGGCAAACGGTTGTTCGTAGAATGGCCCCCACACATCTCCATCACGGCGACGGACACGCTCATGATCGTCACGACGACGCTCATACCACAAACCGTAATTATGATCTAAAACCAAAATCTGATTCTTCACCATATAATTCACCGTAGAATCAATTCTATCCGTCAGCCCAAGTCCTTCGCGTCCCGGCACGAAACGGGTAACATGTGGCTTGGCTTTAGACAAGAAGCTGGTCCTCAGTTTCCCATTCCACCAAGGAACCTCCTGCCTGCCGCCTACCAGTAACCGGCCATCCACCTGCATACGTCCATTAATAATGGCAAACAGATGATCCTCTTTTTCCTTATATATAGGTGTCTTGAACTTCAAATCTTCTAAAGATTTCAGTTTTCCGGAAGACACACTGGCTGTATAAGGTGCTTTCTCAATCCATTTTTGCATAGTAAGACGGGGAGTATAAGCTTCCTTTGCCATCTCCATTGCCGCTTCTACGGTAGGACTGCTGGTTGCGTTGGTAGCCCTGGGAAGAATACGTGCCTGGTCAGAACAATCTTTATTCAAACGTGCCGCCAACTGTGCATAAAACAAGCTGCGGGGATGTACGTGATTATTTGATTCCGCCCATTGGCCGTCACCCGAGAATTGCGCCCAACAACCGTATGCACGGTTTACCGCATCTCTTGCCGGTGAATAACACTCTATCCCGGCAGCTGTACATTGCCAGAAAAGACTGTTGCCTGTATTCCAACCGGCACCATTTTTATCCTGTCCCAAATTCTTAAACACCAAATCATGGCCATCAATGTTTACCACATCAAATAATAACCCGCAAGCCCAGGAATCAATAGAACCGCTGAATCCTAACGACTCTTCCGAATCACACTGTACAAAAGCATTCGGACCTGCCGCACAAAATCCGGCTGAGAAATCATGAATACCCTGTTTAGAATAACAACGCTGAAAAAGTGTCTGCTGCCCCATAGTATAAAATGTACTGCGACGCATTCCACCTATCTCTGAAACAGGTTCTGTGGATACACAATCTTCTACAGTTGTTTTAGAGCCGGTACGCTGTACAATCACAGCACTTCCTGCAAAGTGCTTAAAATTTACCCTGCGCACCCAACAGTTTTCGGCATTTTCTATAGATACCCCCGTCCAGCAATGATCCTCATCTTTAGGATACTTCTTATCATAGTCAGAAGCCAATGTCAGATTCTCCAAACCTGCTTCTGCGATTCTGCCCGGCCAACTATAACGTAACACTTTGACAGTTCCCCATTTATTATCCAAAGCCATTGTCAAAGGAGCATCCAAAGTCAATTGGTTTCCATCCGCCTTACTTACCGACCTATCCCAAACCAAATCCATCTCTCCTTCTTTCCAGCCCAAAGCGGAAATACCTCCGCCAAAAATATCACAACCGACAGAAGCAATCCATTCTTTCGTAGAGGGGCGGACAATCCGGACCCGCTCTCCGGAAACCAGCTGTACATTATTGGTTACCTGAAAAGTACAAGTATTTACAGGAACGTATGATGTCAACACATCCAAGGTATCCGTAACAGCCAAATCATTCCGCCCTTCAATATAAAGCAAAGCTCCTCTGTCCACTCCCTTTTTCAACAATACGGTCTGTTCCCTGTCACTGCCGCGCAGCACGACTCCCGACACAGAAATACGCAAGCTCTCATTCAATTCAAAAGTTCCTTTATCCAGCAAAACAGCCCCACGAAAACCATTTTTATCCAAAGCCAATGAAGATACATAGTCAATGGCGCGCTGAATACGAGAGGAATTATCCCCAGGCTTCCATGAAACAAAAACGGCATTCGCCACATCAGGTATAGGGTATTCCGAGTTACGGTAACCGCAAGAAGAATAATCTAGAATACGGTTTCCGCGTTCATCAGTCACATAAGTCAGTTTTTCTTCCTTCACCTGTAAAGGAAAGGTTTGCGCAGAAATCCGCGCAAACCCCAAACTTAAAAATCCAAATAATAATAACTTATAATTCATTTTACATCAAACTTTTACGTTTTGCCAAAGTATCATGATTGTTCTTTATATCCGTCCAATCCACTTTCTTTGCAGGATCTATGCCATTAATGTATTTTTCAATATTGGTATACCCGTCGCCATTACAATCTTTCACCGCATCACCCGGATCATTAGGATTGAGTCCGTATCTCACCTCCCAGACATCCGGCATACCATCACCATCCGTATCAACCACAGGCGTACCTTTATATTCGGGCAAGCCACCTACCTGACGGGGATCTGTAATGATACCTTGTTTATAAGAGTCAACAGGAAGACGTCTTTTTACATAAGTACTAACGAATTCAGGAGCGTCTTTCACGTAAATAGCTTTCCCTGTCTTCACCGTCTTCATCACACGGGCATCCACCGCATCCCTTTTAGGGAAAGTAGCCCCGGCATTTTCCAATACATAATTATAGGCAGTTTTGGCATCCATAATAGTCACATGGGGCATTGAGAAAGGCTCGTTTACACGAATTTGATCTGTAAACTTCCCTGCGTCCGGCATATCGTACACCTGCACGCCGCCATCCCAATTATTCTTTGTCACACGCGCATTACCTTCCACTACATTTCCGGCTACATACGCTTTACCAAATGTATCCGGTTTCTTCTTGTCACGACTTGATTCGGGTTTCACAATCCGGTGGGCAATCGGCTTATCTTTCGGAGTGATAGGCCCCGGTTTAAAATAATTATTAATAATATTCAAACGGCTGGTTTCATCTCCCCCGTCAACAGAACGGTTCCACCAATTAAAAGTCACATTGTTTACCAGATTAAAATCCTCATTCATGCCAATGGAACAGTTACGGCTGATATTGGATGCGAACAAGTTACGGCAAAACATACTGTTATGCCCACCTATAGTCGCCCCGAAAGCATGATTGTAACAATCCAAAGCTTCCGAAAAAATAGAGTTCTGAATAGTTATGTTGACAGTAGGAAGCTTCAGACCATGCCCTGTGGAATCGCGATTGTATACATGGCGGTAAACAGACATGTTTTCATCCAGTCCCCAACTGGCAGAGCAGTGATCGATAATAACATTACCCACACAGTTACCTCCCAAAGCATCATCCCGGAAGAACACATCCTGCGCCCCCCGACGGAAACGCATATGGCGGATAATAATATCATGCGTATCAAGCAGGAAAGAGGCTCCTGTTACACAAACCCCATCCCCCGGAGCTGTCTGACCTGCAATAGTGATATACGGAGCACGGACGTTTATAGGGGTTTTCAGCCGGATAACGCCCGAAACATTGAATACAACAATACGCGCGCCACCGGTCTCACATGCCTCACGCAATGTTCCGGGCCCACTGTCGGCCAGCGAATTGACCACAATTACTTTTCCTCCACGTCCACCGGGAGTATAGGCCCCTCCCCCTTCTGCCCCGGGAAAGGCAGGTATGTTGCTCTTTATTAAATCCTCCGGTTTGGATGCCCATGGTTTATAAGGACGTCCTTGAACAGCCTCAGACATTACTACAGGTAATGCTTTCGCCCATGCCTCATCCGATTTCCGGTCTATTTCCTTTTGTTGTTCTTCTCCTCTGATTTTTACCGAATCAGGAATTACAGGATACTGTGCCGCCACAGGCAACACACATGCAGTCAATGCTGCCACTGCAAATAGTTTCTTTAGTTGATTCATTTGGTCGCTAAATTATTATTTTTTCTATAACTTCGTAACATAACACCCTGCTTTTAACATGATTCAAACACACATTGCGAGTATTTCTATATCAAAGACGGAACAGAAAGCCTGTTGTACTCTCTATCCGCACATAAAAAAAGAGCTTGACACCGTTTCACCGGGCAAGCTCCTTTTCCGCTTTTCAATAAACATTAATTTATATCTTTCCTCCACGTGCCTTGATACGTTCATACCAAGCCTTACGTTCTTTCACTAAATCATATCCCCGCTTAGAGAGGTAATTATTAATCCGGCCTTTGTATTTGCCGAAAGCAGCATGTTTCTTATTTGAATTTTCAGCATCCATGGCAAATTCACGGGCTTCAACAAGCCATGCCATAATCTGCGCTTTCTCTTCTTCTTTCAAGGTAGGAATCATGTCAACCGTAGCTTTATAAGTTACCATTACCACACCATAAGTCATGCCATCTTTCACTGCATCTATCTGCTTGGCATCCAAATAGAGCGAAAGATCGGCCGGGAAAGCGAAATGAGTACGGTAAAGCGCCGCATCCTTTTCAGCTTCGGCAGCTTTAACGGCTTCTTGTTTCGCATCGCCCGTCAGGGTTTCTTTTGCCAGCTTCACTTTGGCATCGCGCGTTTCGTATATGTCATTCAGTTTAAAATAACGGTTGGCTATGATAGTTGTCACTTCACGGGCGGCAACGGTATCTGTCAACTCCAGTTTATCTACAATCTTCTGCGAACGTTTCACAATAGATTCCACGTAAGCCGGATCGCGGCCTTCACGGTCCAAATCCACTGCTCCGGCGGTAATGACTACCGCCATGAGCAACAGAAACATTATACCTGACTTTTGTATCATATCCTGTCTTCTTTCCTCCGTTTATTACATCAACTTTCCTTTAGAAGCCAATGTATCATAATTGTTTCTCAAATCAGACCAGTCAATACAATTTCTAGTGCTGATACCATTAATATATTTCTCAATATTTGTATAGCCGTCACCGGTACAGTCCTTATTAGCATCCGAAGGATCATTAGGATTCAAGCCATTTGCCTTTTCCCATTCATCGGGCATACCGTCACCATCCGTATCCACATACGGAGTGCCTTTGTATTCCGGATATCCCCCCATCTGGCGGATATCGGTGATGATACCCTGTTTATAAGAATCTTTCGGCAAGCGGCGATATTTAAACTGTCCGTCTTCTCCCATTGATTTAGGAGCCAGCCCGGTCAAATCACCGTTAGCATCCTTGGCCATCTTCTTATCATAATAAGGAACGCCTGTTCTCACTTCCTCTACAATACGTTCATCCACAATATCACGGCAAGGAATGTTGGCACCTGCATTTTTCAGTACAAAATCGTATGCATCATGTGCAGAAGTAATGCGGATGTACGGCATTTCAAAAGGACGGTTGCTACGCATATTCTCCGTATATCCATCTGTATTCGGCTGAGTTTCAATCTGGATACCACCTGCCCAGTTGTCCTCTGTAATGGCAGGATAGCCTTCCATAATATTACCATCAGCATAAACACGGCCATACACTTTATGATCCAATTTGCTTCGTCCCGCTTCGGGTTTCAGGATGCGATGCCCCACAGGAGTATCTTTCGGAGTGGCCGGTCCCGGTTTATAATAGTTGTTTATCATATTGAACATAGCGGTATAATCGCCACCGTCCGAAGAGCGATGTACCCAGTTGAACACCACATTGTTTACAAAATTGAAAACACCATTCCAACCGACGGAAGGATTACGTCCCGAATTACTTGCCCACAGGTTACGCATAAATGCACAATTCTCACCACCTAAAGTGCTGCCGAATGCATGATTGTAAGTATCCAGCGCTTTTGCCGAGATAGTATTCTGTATGGTAACATTTACGGTAGGCAGTTTCAGATCTTTTGATTCATATTGTCCTTCGCTGGGGTCGTACATATGGCGATAGAAAGAAATGTTCTCATCCAATCCCCAAGTACAAGAGCAATGGTCAATCATGATATTTCCAATCGGGTTGCCTCCGAAAGAATCGTCACGATGCCATACCTTTGTTTCGCCGCGGCGGAAACGCATATGGCGTACCACTACATCATGCGTATTTACCCAAAAAGACTCTCCGGCAATACATACCCCGTCACCCGGAGCTGTCTGTCCTGCAATAGTGACATATGGAGCCCGGACGATAATGGGAGATTCCAATTTAATAATACCTGAAACATTGAAGACAATGATACGTGCTCCACCTGTCTCACAAGCCTCACGGAAAGAACCGGGACCACGGTCATTCAAATTAGTCACGGTAATCACCTTACCGCCACGACCGCCGAAACTGTACATACCTCCTCCTTCAGCACCGGGGAAAGCAGGAATTCGTGCCTGCGGCAAATCGTATGGACGGGAAGCCCACGAAATATACGGACGACCTTCTCTCGCTTCTTTCTGTACAACAGGCAATGCTTTTGCCCAGGCTTCGTCAGAGCGGCGACGTTCTTCACTCATCATTTTCTGGTAGGCTTGCTTCGCTTCCTCAGTCAACTGGGGATACTGGGCCATTGCCACTGGAGCAATAAAAGTAGCCATACACAGTCCTAAAAACATTTTTCTTTTCATACTTTATTCTTAAAAAATTATATCTGTGCTATAAGTAAGTTGGAATTTATATTCCGTTCTCTTTTTCTTAACAATTATCTTTTTCAAGACGCACTTTTCGGGGATATGTACTCAAAAATGCTTGTATCTGTCATAATAAACTAGCAGATATAAAACTATCGTATTAAATTATTTCCTAGCATCCAATGTGCCTTCTGATTCATAATAATCCAACCATCCTTTTGATTGTTCCAACCACGGATTCATATTCAATACATTAGAGGGCAGACCGGACAGGTAATAGTTTTCCTGCCATGAAATTACTGCTTCCTGACCATTCACATTATCTACCGGAGTTTCTCTATCCTGTAAAACAAAGTGCTGGCTCCAGAACTCTCCCAACCTATTCATTTCGGCTTGTAAGTCTGCCGCATTATCCACATCTACAGGCTCAAAATCAGCAATGACAGAAACAAGAGGATCTGCCTTTCCGTCATAATCCTTCACTTGTAAATATTTACCCACACGGGCAGTACCATTTAACGGCTCAATACCCAAGGTAGTACAGGTGGTATTGTTATCACTTGCATCATCATTATACAGCATCCAACGCCATAAATCCCAATAACGCTTACCCTCATAAGCTAATTCCACCTGACGCTCACGCAGACAAGCCTTAATAGCTTCATTCTTATCGGTAATCGTTCCCAAGCCATAATTATTGGATGCAGGAATACCTACACGGGCACGAATTTCACCAATTGTTTTCACTGAATTACTTATATCCCCCGTAGCTGCATAACATTCTGCAAGGTTCAACAACAATTCAGCATAACGATATTCGTATACATCAGTGCCATCCCATTGATATGTGTTTGCACTATTTTCAGCCGGATCGGACATTTTACGTACTATCGCCGGACTGCTGCCTTCATTTTCCGTGTAATAATGCAACTGAGAACCATCTTCTTTCGTTTCACTCCAACGATAATTCCAAACTACGGCATCTGCATCCTGATCATATCCCCATTTCGCTCCGGAGAAAGTAAACGTATAATAGAAACGCGGATCACGATTCTTGAAGAATAAAGAACGGTCGTACCCGTTTATCGCCTCACCGTCATCATTTACAGCTTTGGAACCATCCGCCATCGGGAAAATATCCAACATACCCATAGGAACATGATAACCGGAACCACTGCCACCCATTGTTTTCAAACGGATTGTTTTCTGCCATCCACTATGTTCATCATTTTTAGAGGTAGAGCTAGCCAACAGTTTGACCATAATCACCTCCTTACATTCCTGATTGTCAAACTTGTAGAACATTTCATTCCAGTCTTTGGCGGAATTGCCATACAAACCATAACCTTCGCTGCTCAAGAAAGCCTGTGCTTCTAGAGTAATATCCAACGCATCTTTCCAGCGTTTACTGCCTGTATTATTCCAATCTGCATTAAAGATAGGGCTTGCAAATACCAGCGCCACGCGGCTTCTGTATGCCAATGCAGCTTCCTTGGTCAACCGTCCATACTGGTCACTTCCCCATTCTTTACGAGTGGGAAGCAGATTCGCAGCCTCTTTTAAATCACTCAAGATCTGGTTGACACATGTTTCCACACTTTCACGATTATAATCTTTAGCTCCCTCACGGTCGGCCGCCATAAGCACTTTATTTACCACAGGAACAGCTCCGTATACACGTACCAAATCAAACAACTGCATGGCACGGAAGAAATAAGCCTGTCCTTTCGCTTTTTTTATGGCAGCTTCCGACAAGTCCTGACCATATTTATCAACTCCTTCCAGAATTTCATTGCAACTGCGGATACGGCTATATGGATCATTCTTTATATTCGTAGCCAGATTACTGCCAAAATAAGTTTCACAGTCCGTAGCTTTTTTCAAACTTCTGGAAGCGTCAAATTTCTTCTCGATACCCCATTTCTCCTCCGTATAAGTTGAATAGTCATTCCAGTTACCGGACAAGCCGTATGACTGTGGAGGGGTCATACCCGACTTATAAAAATAGTTATAATACACATTCTGAATATATAAGTCCAAATTAGATTCGATGCCGAAAGTCTTTTCCGGTGAATAACTGTCATACGGATTCATATCCTGCAAGAACTGGTCACTGCAACTGCTAAATGCCAATCCGGCTGCCAATAACACAGTATATAATATGCGCTTTTTCATATCAATGATTCTTTTTAATTTTAGAATGATACATTTACTCCCAACGACCACGTTCTCAATGTAGGATACAATGAAGTTGTTCCACAATACATATTACGATAATGATCGGGATACGGGTTATAGAAATCCCATAGATTATTACCTGTCAGACTTAATTTAGCCGACTGGATCTTTAAAGGTGACAACCATGCCTTAGGCAGCGTATAACCGATACTTAAGTTACGGATATAGCAACGGAACGTACTGATAGACCAAAAATCAGACGGTGCAATTACTGATCCTGATATTCTGTTGTCTAAACCTAAATTAGGATATTTCCCCGTCGTATTATTTCTTTCATCAAACATATCTTCCCAGAATGAGTCCGGTGTCCAAAGCATATCCCCACTGGATGTTGTGATTTTATTGACGTCAATCTGGCGATAACCACCCCATGAAGTGGCAATCATCATATTAAAGCTGATACCTTTCCATTCCGCCCCCAGTTTGGTGGTAAAACCATATGTCTTTCCACTCTTATTCAGTTTGGCATAATCCTGGGTCTTGGCAATACGTCCGTCGGGCCCCGACTGCGTACCATCCTCATTCAATACGCCACCCAAATCCTGATAAGCCAACATACCCGGTTTTAACTGACTGGCATCTTTTACGCCCAAATATTCCGGAGAAGTGCCTGCGGCTTCTGCATTGGCCGATAAATAGTTCCAATAATTCTCAATATCATCACTGTTCCGTAAAATACCATCTCCGGAACTTGTACCTCTCCATACTTTATACCCGTATGTAGGGAATATAGTAGAAGCACCCTCTCTTACAGAATTTTCCTGTATATAACTCGGAGCAGACTGGGGCCATTCTCTTACCCTGTTGCCATTAAATCCAAAATTCACTCCGATATTATATTTCACCTGATCTATTTTATCGCGCCAATTCAAAGAGAATTCACTACCAAAAGCATCAATACGCCCAAAGTTCACTTCTGTCAAAGCACCTCCTGCAAAAATAGGAGTACCTATGATACCACCGATATTCTGATTCAAGATGTCAGAGTTTATATCATAGTACACATCCACAGTCGCACTTAAACGGTTATTGAGGAAACGCAAATCAAAACCAAGATTAAATTTATCGGTATTATCCCAATGCGCATCAGGATTAGGAGTCGCTCCCGGCTTGATACCCGTTTGCAGGATACCACCGTTAGAACCGAATCCATATCCTCTACTAGGATCCAATGAATAGAGTTGCTTCCATCCCCATGCTTTGATATTATCTTTACCGGTACGTCCCCATGAGAAACGTACTTTCATGTATTCAAACCATGACGGCAGCAACTTCTTCATAAACTCTTCTTCCGAAGCTACCCACCCCACGGAAACACCCGGGAAGAAGCCCCAATAATTGGCCGGAGCAAATTTAGTGGAAGCATCGCTACGGAATAGGAATTGGAACAAATACTTATCGGCATAATTATAGCTTACACGACCTAAATAAGACAAAGAACCCTGTTTGTATTTATATGTAATAGAATTACCTGTATCCATCGCTCCCGCACTTGGCGAAGTACCCAAATAACCATCCGGGTCAGGGTTATTAAACAACATCCGCTTGGAATGCATATAAGCCTGCATTTTTTCCACTGCAGCCATGGCGGCAATGCTATGCTTGCCAAACTTTCCTTCATAATTCACATAGAAGTTCAATTGCTCGTTTTTAGCCATCTGGTCTGAATATACCACACGAGTGCTTCCCGTAAATTCTTTTAATTGATAATCGGAAACAGACGGATGATCGCTATAAAAACGATTTCCGGGTGTCAATGCATCGCTTGCTTTCAGATAAGCCAACGTAAATGGCATAAATGCCTGCTCACTATCACTGGCACTACGCTTCAACGCATAGCTTCCCTTGAATGAAAGACCTTTGATAAACGGAACGGCATAAGTGACGGAGAAGTTGGCATCATAACTGAAATTATCATTCGTGGAATAAGAACCGTCATTATTCTCCATAGCAAAATAATTCCATGTACTCATTTTATTGCCCGATGTTGCATTACCCGCACTCGAGTAACTATTCAACAAAGGAGATGTATAATAGGTATTACCATCATCCAATGTTATCTCCCATGGCAAATAATTCGGCATATGAGCAAGAACCAAATAATCACCGGATTCACCGGGCTTAGTTCCCCCATAACCGTTCAAATTGCTTAAACCTTTGGTAAAACTCGATGTGGTTTCCTGCTGGTTACCCGCTATGGTTGCAGAAAATTTCAAATCGGAAGTCAATTTGATATCCACACCTGCACGGAAGTTCCATCTATTATAATCCTGTTTTCCAAGATTCGCCCCCTGAGTATAGTAAGAAGCACCCGCAAAATAAGTAGCTTTCTCGCTACCGCCACTTACATTGACCGAATGGTTCATTGTAAAAGCGCCGGACTAGGCTTCATCCAGCCAATTGTAATTCAAGCCATCCATCTCGGCCAGTTCCGCTTCATTATAAATTTTATTCATCCAGTTTCCATCCGGATCCATACTTATCTTATTATTGGCCAAATTAAAGGAATTGGCAAAACGTCCATAAGCTGCTCCTTTTAAGGTTTTAGGATGTCCCACTGCATCATTAAATCCGAATTTACCTGAATAATTGATTTTGGGAGCTCCTGATTTACCTCGTTTGGTCTTTACAATAATAGCACCTTGCGAAGCACGGGAACCGTAAATGGCAGCACTGGCATCACGAAGGACTGAAATACTTTCAATTTCAGAAGGATCAAGGGCATTGAAAGTTTCTAATGTCGGAAGACCGCTGTTGGCATCTATCTGAATCACATCATCGATTATGACCATCGGATTAGTACTACCACCATCTTTAGAATACGAGAAAGATTGACGAATAGACATAGTTGCCCCTTCACCCGGACGGCTGTCACCACCACTGATACTCAAACCAGGTATCTGTCCCGCTAGCGCAGCACCCAAATTCGACACCGGCAAATCTGAAATTTCCGAAGGAGTAATAACCCCGATAGATCCTGTCACATCTTTTGCTTTCTGAGTACCGTAACCGACTACAACCACTTCGTCCAGCATTTTGGAATCTTCCTTCAGCACCACTCTAAAGTCTTTTCCTTGTTTCGGAGCAATCGTTTGCGGCACATACCCCACAAATGAAATGACAACCTTCTTGCCCGAAGGGACTTGCAAAGCAAATCTTCCGTCAAAATCAGTAATGGTACCGTTTGTAGTTCCTTCCACCACCACACTGGCACCAATCACCGGTTCACCAGTTTCATCAACCACCTGTCCGGTGACAGTTTTAGTCTGTTGCACCGACTGGGATATAGGAAATCCTGTCTCAGCGGATACTCCCTGAACAGAAACTCCTGTCAGAAACAGACTGAGACAGACCACTTGTGTCAAGTTGCCAATCTTGTCCAGCTTCTGAAGAAATGCATTTTCTTTCTTCATAGAATCATTTTTAAAATTAAAATATTATCTTATTTTTCTTGTTGAAATATCTGTTTCAGATAAGCGACATTCGTCCCGAAGTTTTTCTTTACATTCCGGACTTCATCCTTATTCCGTGACCGTTCAATGACCAGCCATCCGCTCCACCCCATCTTATCAAGGGTATGCTTTACGGCATTCATATCCAGACGGGTATTATAAGGAAGAGTAACCCCGTCTGTATCCGTACAATGTATCTGACAAATCCGATCCTTTCCCAATTTTTTCAACTCTTTACAGAGGTCGCGTCCATTTTCCAACGCATTTTGAAAACTATAATAAATCTTTATACCTTTCGAATTAATTTCTTTCAACAGTTTTATATCCCCTCCGGCGTCCAAAGGAGTACGGATACCTATCACTACTCCATCTTTCACTGCCATTTCTCCCACTTCGTGCAAACGGCTTACCAACTCCTGACGTGCATCACCCGCTACTGTCCAGTCCTCTTTTATGCCGCCTAATGGAAGGAAAGCTACTTGGGCCCCCATCACCTTCATCGTATTCAAACAATCCTGCACTAAAGCTTTATAATTATGATGAGTCAAGAAAGATTGTCCAAAGAATCCGGACATCGCCACAGAAGGGACTTCAATATGCTGTTCCTGTGCTGTTTCTTTAAATAATTTACAGAAATGGGGCTGGTGGAACTTATTATCAAAAGTATCCCGTTTTCCCAAGCCTCCCATGTCCATTTCTATGCCATCACCTCCTAGTTCCTTCATCAATTGAAAAGAACCGATCTTCTGACGCTTTAGCATCATCCAGTCACACGCAGCTATTTTATAGCGTTGTTTTCCCTCTGAATTCTGTGCTCCCAAAGGCAGTAACATAAACAGGAGCATGATTAAACTGATAATTTTTTTCACATTCATCGTAATCTAGTTATTGTTTAGAATTAAGACGAATCACAAAAAAGTATGTAATCACTAAATCTTAATAAAGTCCAAAAATAACTTAGCAAACAAATAAGACAATCCCGCAAACACGACGCTCGCCTACATCTGTTTACGGGATTCCTGCTTTATAAGGTCAAGAAATCAACCTTTACGCCATTCATTCATATATTCCCTCGGAGTCTGATCATATTTCTTACGAAAACATTTACTGAAATAACCGGAATCCTTGAAGCCCACGGCAAAAGCTATTTCTGAAATACTCATATCCGAGTTTTTAATCAACTCTATTGATTTATTCAGACGAATCTCTTTCACTAAATCCACCGGAGCAAACCCGGTCAGGCTCTTTAACTTCTTAAAGAAAGCCGAGCGGCTCAGCCCGATAGTCGATGCTATAGTATCTATATTAAAATCACTATTATCCAGATTCTCTTCTATAACCTGATGAATCTTTTCAATGAACTGCACATCTTTCTTCACCAGGAACTGTTCGTATGTATCCTGTTCCTCCTTATGTTCTTCGGGCTGCTGCCATACACGTTCACGGAACAATTTACGTTCATTCAGCAACTGTTCGATACGTGCTACCAGATAGTCTTTGCTGAAAGGTTTGATGATATAGGCATTCGCTCCCATGCTTATCGCTTTGGTCTTCGCTTCATCATTACCTTTCGCCGTCAGGATAATCACCGGAATATGACTGATCTGGAAATCTTTACGGATGCGTTGCAACATCTCTATTCCATCCATATTCGGCATCATCTGGTCGGTGACTACCATGTCGGGATGATAAAGATGTACTTTCTTCAGCCCCTCCACACCATCATTGGCCATATAAATATTGAATTTATCTTCCAATTGCAGCTTCAACATATTGCATAAATCCTTATTATCTTCTACAATCAGCACGGTAGGCAAAGACGAATCGACAGGCTGTTCTTTCTCCTCCTCGCTTTCCTTGCCGGCAGAGGCAGAAACAGATTCAGCCTCAGGAACACTCACCGTTTCCCCGCCCATATAGAAATCGACTTCCGACGGTTTGTAATGCTCCTTACCCAGTTGCAATTCAATGGTAAAGACCGCTCCCTTCCCTTCAGGACTCTCTGCATAGATTTCCCCATGATGCAGACTGATAATTTCCTTAGACAAAGCCAATCCGATGCCCGTTCCCTGATAATAAGCGCCACGTGCATTGTCAGCCTGCGAGAAACGCTCGAAGATTTCGGAAAGCTTGCTTTGGGGAATCCCCACACCGCTATCTTCCACCCGTACATAACAATGCCTGTCATCATCCGACACTCCCATCGTGACATAAATATTTCCCCCGGCAGGAGTGAACTTGAACGCATTGGAGATGATGTTGCGGATCACGATAGCCACTTTCTCCTTATCCGCCCATACCATGATATCCTCACCGGCCAGCTGGAACGTGAAGCTGACTTCATTTTCTTCGGCCATCACCCTGAATTCTTTCTCAAAAGAGTCTACCATCTCATTCAGGTTGAACAACGACACATGCAGACGCATCTTGCCGTTCTGTATTTTACGGAAATCCAATATCTGATTGACCAGTTGCAGCATCTGTTTGGTATTCTTTTCCATCAGATCCACATATTGCATTCCTTTCTGAGATAGTTTCTCCTTTTCTCTCAGTTCCTGAATAGGCCCTTGGATCAGAGTCAGCGGAGTACGCAACTCATGCGAGATATTGGTAAAGAACTTGATTTTCAATTCGGACAATTTTTGTTCGATATACACATCATTCTTCACCTTAATCATGAAAAGAGATAATTTTATAGCCACCAGCAATAAGGCTACGGCTATAATCATATAGATAACATACGCCCACCAACTGGCCCACCAAGGCGGCAGAATGACAACGGTCAACTCACGGAAAGACTCCAAACCGGGATTTGCCTCATCCAGTGTCTGTACTCTGAAAAGATACTTACCGGGAGGAACATTGGTATAGGAAGCTATACGGTTCTTCCCGTTATAGTGCCATTCTTTTTCATATCCTTCCAAAATATATTTGTAAGACACACGGTTCTGATTATTATAGTTCAACGCCGCAAACTCTAAAGTAAACATGGACTGGTTATGATTCAATGTAATCCGGTCTGTATAGGTAATGGACCGGTCAATAATGGGATGTTCCGTATAGCTGCGTATATCCCGGTTTGATATCTGACATCCTACAATGAATGTATTATAATCGACCTTTTTCGTTTCCAATTTATCGGGAGAAAAGGTCAGGATACCCTCTTTACACCCCAGCCAAAGTTCTCCGTCCAGCGTTTTCAGTGCGGTGTTTTCTTCCATCACAACCGGAGGAAAGCCATCATATTTGTCATAGTTACGCACCTGGCTTGTCGCCCTGTCAAAACAAGAGAGTCCTTTTTCCGTAGCAAGCCAAAGGAAACCGTTATCATCTTCTATAATAGACATCACCACATCATTATTCAATCCGTCTTCCCAGCCATACGATTTAAATGAAAGCTTATGCGTTTCCTCATCATATCCCGACAATTTGCTCAATCCTCCACCAAACACGCATACCCATATCTGAGAGAACTCGTCTTTATAAAGCGCGTACACATCGCTATCGGCATAATTTACCCGGTTGGCACCACGGTAGGTTTCAAAATCAATCTGCTCCACTGAGGCAAAGTTGTTTTTAAAAGACATCAGCCCGTCCATCGTACCTACCCACATACGCCCGTCATTATCCTCTATCATATTTCTCACTTCCATATAAAGGCCATACGTAGGATAGTTCTTGAATCCGTTATATTTATTCTTAAAAGTGACTTCCCCATTTTCCTCACAAAGCAGATTCAATCCTCCGTCCAAAGTACCCACCCAGATACGTTTCTTTTCATCCTGATAAGTGAAATACACATCATTCCCGCTGATTGACGACAAATCAGACAAATTATGCAGATAGCGTTTAAAACGGAAACCACCTGCCGCTTTCTCATCAGGAACAGCCTTCACCAATCCGTCGCCTTTGGTAGAGAACCAAAGGTTTCCCTTGTCGTCTTCCATGATGTGATATACATTACCTATGTGCTCGTCACCTGTCGAAAAAACATGTTTGGTTACACCGTTCCGGTCCATCCGATAAACACTCTGCCAACGGGTGCCCACCCAGATATCGCCACTTTTTGATTGGAAAAGGGCTCTTACCCCTATCGTATAATTTTCCTGCCCGGCTGATTGCGGAGACAACGAAAGCAGATTGAATTGCTTCTTGGGGAAATTCATGCAATACACCCCTTCATCGGCAGAGGAAAGCCACAATACCCCGTCATTATCCAACATCAGATGATAAAACTGCTGATTTGCCCTATCATTAGAAAGTTGTTTCAACTTATTAATATAAACCATCTCCGCATGTTCCCTGTCGAACAACCAGGCCTCTCCTGCCGGAGACAGGAAAAAAAGCCCTCTTTCACCGGCATCTTCCGAATACAGGGTGGTTATCTTGCCGAACATGGTAAACGGAAACCGTTTTGCGGTATGGTTCAACGGATCATAATAAATCAGCGCCTTCTCATTTTCGTGAAACCATATTTTATCATACTGGTCTATGAATGCATGAGTAACCATAGCGTCATTCATTTCAGTATTTATCTTTTGCAACCTGCGCTCGGCCAAATCATATTCGTATGTACCTTGTCCGGCCACACTGAGATAGACATAACCTGCCGGAGTAACCAGCAAATTGCTGATCGCACCTTTTATTTCGGAAAGTACATACCGGTTTACCAAACCGGTCCTTACATCGATACTGTAAAAAATACCCGCACGATCTCCGACCCATACCTTCCTGCCATCCTCAAAGAAACTGGTAAAACTATCCTTGTCACCGGAATTAATCTTACTGGTTATGAAATCGGCAGGCCGGGATGCCAATTCCGCTCCTTTATGCACGGCAGACACCTTATAATCAGTTCCTATCCAACTGATATATTCCTCCGTTTCGCACAGGACATGGTGTTTCAGTGTATAATCATGCTTGTTTATCTCGTCCCGAGAGTCGAACAGAATCTTGATAGTTACCTGCCCCTTTTCATCTACCCCAGCCAACAACAGATTTTTATCTTTGGTCAGCAACAACACATCCCCCTCGGCCGTATTTTGTAATTTTATCACCTGAATATTCTCCGAATAGTTCTTCATGTCATCATAAACAGCATGAAAACATTCGGTCACTTTATTGAAGACATACAACTTACGGTCAATGGTCTTTACCCATATATACCCGTTTTTATCCTCGACTATGCGCTGGATCTTACGTGGCGGCACATCCGAATCGTGCTCCTGTTTATTGAATGTTTTAAACTTCACTCCATCGAAACAACATAAGCCATACCAGGTTCCGAACCAGATAAAGCCATCTCTGTCTTTCAAGGTACAGTTTACCGTATTATTAGGAAGCCCTTGATCTACAGAATAATGTTCCACAATCATATTCACATTATATGACCACAGAGGAAAGCTTGTCAGGCAACAAAGTATAATAAGTATATATTTCTTCATAAGTATTTAGTTTTCTTCAAACCGAGATCAAAGATAAGAAAAAATCCGTTGGTACTTAAATTGAAATTAGTTAAATACCAATTATTGGTTAGATTGGAACGAGATAAGTCCGCGTTCTATCTATATTACTTCTCCGTACCGAATTCAGTTTGCTGTCTCTCCACCTCCATCAATACTTTTTGCCTTTCCTCTTCTGTCAGCACAACTTTCCCCGCCATTCTTTCTGTTCTAACAGGGCTTCCGGCCAGTCCTGCTCCGGCTGATTGGGCATCCGTCTCCTCCTCCGTATAACAGAAAGGCAGTTCTGACGGAATACTTTCTAATTCTATTTCCGTAGCAACCGGTGCATTCGTTCCTTCAAACTGCACATGGGCCTTCACCTTTATTTTGCCGGGCTTGCGGGTAGAACGGATCAATACGGGAGCAGAGCCAAACTCCACCGTGCGCGGATTGGCATTGATAGAGGCATCCCCTATAACTCGTCCTTCACCTTCTACAGTAAATACGATATTTTCTTTTGCCAGACGGCGCACATTACCGCTATCATCCGTCACTTCGGCCACTACTACGATAAAATCCGAACCGTCTGCCACCAATTGCTTTCCTTCCGTATCCACATACATACGCAACTTCGTGCTGCGGCGTGACGGCATCCGCTTATAGGTGCAAACCACTTTACCGTCTATAATTCCTTCTGCCACCATATTTACTTTCTGCCAGTTTTTTTGCTTATAACTATACTCGCGTGCTTCCCAGAAATCCCATACATCCTTGAATATCACCGGGGCATTAGGCATGTGTCCCTGCGCATGAACAACCGGAAGCGTCCGGCTCTCAGTACCGTCATAGACAGAGAGACGAACCGAGTCACAATTACTGAACACCACCACATCGGCATCCGAGAAAGGAGACATCTCATGGGCGATAAACACCATAGGGCCACATTCCGCCACAGGATGCTTCAATGTCGCGGCAGACTGGCTGCGAAAAGCATAATAAGCGTATTTAGGCTGACGGAACGCATCATAAATGCCCCCGAAATACGGATCGGGATGATACCCCCGCTGATGGTCAAAAGGATGCCATTGCGCCCCACCGACAAACTGCCCTGTAGTGCGGTACATTTCATCATAACTCTTTGATAATGACAGTGCCTGCACCAGCAACGGGCGTTCCCCCCAGCTACGGCTGGCACGGTTATTATTATTATGTGCATACCAGTCATCCACATTCTCGCCAAACTCACGAGTAAAAATACATTGTTCCGGACGGTCTGCCTTCTCATCATCTCCCGGCCATCCGTACACCACATCATAGTTTTCCGCCACTCCTTTCGAATGAACATCGGCTGCCGCTACAGGACGTCCGGGATAAGGAAACTCCTCCCGTGTAATCCGTAACGCCTCCAGTGCGAAATCGCGCGGATAAGGCGTTTCATTCAAAATAGGCTCCCACATCAGCACACTGGGATGATTGCGGTCCCGGCGTATCATCTCACGGGTATTCCGATGTACCAACTTTGCGAACTCCGGATTTTTATTCCAATATTGCCATCCCGGAGTAGCCACAATAACAAACAGCCCCATTTCGTCGCAAGCATCCATGAATGCCGGATCTTGCGGATAATGAGCTACACGGATAATGGTACATCCTGCATCACGCAAGCGTTTGGCATCCCTCCATTGCTGGCTGTTGGGCAGCGCATTACCCACGTATGCAAAATCCTGATGACGGTTCGCGCCGACCAATTGACCAAAAGGCTTGCCATTCAACCAAAAGCCATCCTTACCTTTAAATTCCGCTTTGCGGATCCCCACACGTGTCACTCCCCCATCCAACACTTCATGTCCGGCTTTGACACGAGATTGTATCCTATACAAATAAGGCGAGTCAGGAGACCATAACTTAGGATTGCGAACTGCAAACCGTTGCCGCACCGTCTTCGATTCCCCTGCTTGCAGCTTCACCTGTTGCGAAACCCGTTTTACGGGAACATCGCCGGCATCCACCAAAACCGTCTCCACGGCTACGGTACGCGTCCGCTTTCCACTGTTATGCACTTCCGTATCCACATACACTTCCGCTTTTTTCCCGCTTATATTGTCAAAATGCACAAAAACTCCGCCTCCGGCCACCTTATCGGCCTCCAAGGCATCTGTAATAGCTACACTTGATTTTCCTATCATCCACACATCCCGGTAAATTCCTCCATGATAAGCGAAATCCAAGGTATATTGACGTTTTCCCGGAGGAAAATTCTTATCATCACTATTATCCGTCATCACTGCCAGCAAGCAACTGTCTCCGGGCTGTACCCCCTGTTCCGTCAGTTGCACAGTGAAAGGAAGGTATCCTCCCAAGTGCTCTTGCACCCTCTTGCCATTTAAATAAATCACCTGTTTTCCCATAGCTCCCTCAAAATGAAGCGACACCTCTTTTCCTTTCATATCTTGAGGAATCACAAAATGTTTCCGGTACCATGCCACACCCTGATAGTTACGGCAACCGCTTGCCTCGGCAGGCATCAGTTCCACAGTATGCGGAACAGACACTACCTGCCAGGATGTATCATCAAAACGTACGGCTTCCGCGCCTTTTATGTCTCCACGATGAAAGCGCCATCCGGGATTGAAATTATATACTATTCTTCCGCTACCGGATAAAGGGATGAATCCGGCTACAGAGGTTTCCATTTGAGCTTGTGCCAACACAGGCAACAGGCACACAAGTAAAATAAACAGTTTCTTCATAATTATTACACTATCTGGGAAAAGAGACGGACCGGCCGTCCGTTTGTACCCGTTCCTTTTGAAAAAAGGTCTTGTTGTTTTTGAAAAAGATCCAGACATTTAAAAAAAAGGTCCTGATGTTTGGCGTCAAAGACAAGGTTCTTTTAAAAAAACGTCAAGGTCTTTTTATACAAAGAACAGGTCTTTTGAAAGGAATTACAAGGTCTTTTCACCAAGCTTTCCAAGGCTCAGGGCTCAAAGGCTCACTTAGGCGGTATTTAAGCCCAAAACAAGCTTCAAGAAACCTAATAACGCACTGATTTTTAATTAATTACAATAAAAAGAAGGGGACAAGACTATATTCTAAAAAATAAAATGAATAATATAATGAGCCCCAGACATACACGAACGCATCCGACATTTACCGGAAAGAAAAATGTATAAATAAAAGAAACTTCTATTGACATCATCACTTGGTCATTCCGGGCATCGTGAAAAATCCGAATGTGCCCATATCCATTGATCCGGCCATTATGAATAAAACCCGGCAAAAAACAAGCCTGGTCAAAGCAAACACAAATTCTATAAAACGACAGACAAAGTCAAGACAATCCTGAACTTTCCAAAGACCAAAGAATAATATTCAACCCGCACGTTTTGTCCCACCAAACAGACTGTAAAGCAAATACTTACACATCTACCAAGGTTTAAAATACCGCATAAGTGAGCCTTGAGCCTTGTGAGCCCTGGAAACGCATCGGAACGACTCTTTTTCTTTGCAGAAAGACACCCGATTTATTTATTCCAAATTTTAATCCCATTTATGTACTGTGAGTCAACACCAGAATAGGATACTAAATGTTCTTTTGAGGCCGATCCATATCTAGACACAACTTCGTTAGCTGCCCCGGATTGAGCTGCTAGATCTATTGACTTTTTTCTTTTTGTCGTAACACTTTCTCCTAAAAAAGAAGTGTGACACTGCCAATAACCACATTTTAAAGTGCAGGTCCTGAGAAAACCTAAATCAACAGATATGGTAAAGCAGCCCACGCTATAACGTGGGAACTACCATGCCTATTCTTGTTGATTTTGTGTTTAGTTTCTCAAGCTTCGCACTTACAAGAGTAGCATAACGCTTCTTTATTTTCAAATGCATGGAAATGGTTACCCAAATCCGAGTACAGAATTACGGAAAAACATTTGAAAAAGAAGCGGTAAGATAAAAATATCTGTTTGATATTTGCTCTATTGTTTGGTAGGTTAGAAATAATTAATTACCTTTGCACCAACAAATCCCGCTCGCTTCCCGTAAGATTAGCGTACCCAGCGGGACATTTTTATTTATGGGAGTCAGGTATACAAATCGAGCCATAACCACGGAACAACAAATTGATATTCTCAAAGAAAGAGGTTTGCTTATTGATGATGTTGAGCGAGCTGTTAAAGCCCTTGACATCATAAGCTATTTTCGTCTTGCTGGTTATTGGCGACATTTTGAAGCTGACCACACTACGCATCAATTTAGAGAAGGTTGTCGTTTTGCAGATATTATCGACCTGTATTCCTTTGATAAGCAACTTAGGGCTTTGCTCTTTACTGCCATTCAAACGATTGAAGTTGCTGTTCGCACAAAAATAATCAAGCACTTTGCTCTTGAATTTGGAGCATTTTGGTTTATGGACGAAAACTTTGCCACCAATGAGGCTCGTTTTGCTACCAATTTAGCTGTTATCCGTAAAGAGGTGGAACGCTCACACGATGATTTTATTACTGAGCATTTCCGCAAATACAACGAACCAGAGCTGCCTCCTGTATGGAAAACATTGGAGGTTATCTCAATGGGAACACTCTCTAAGCTCTATTCCAATTTTTCAAATGCCACGGCAAAACATGCTGTCGCAAGAGAGTTCGGTTTGAATCATCACAAATTTTTTAGAAGCTGGTTAGAGTGTCTTGCGGTGCTTCGTAATTGTTGTGCTCATCATTCACGACTGTCCAACCGTGTCTTTCCAGTAAAACCAAAGATGCCAGAACGTATGCCAAATACATGGATTGCTGATTTCTCATTCCGAGAACAAACTCTTTATCCACAATTATGCTGTGTTGTGTATTGGCTCAACTCCATTGTTCTTGAAAATACATTCATTACCGATTTCAAGCAACTCTTGATAAGCCATCCATCAGTGAAAACTCGCTTGTTGGGCTTCCCTCGTAATTGGGAACAAGAGCCTTTGTGGAGGTAATAATATCTACAATAAAATTATTTCCAAAAAACAATAAGTAACAGACAATATCGGATAAAATATTGTACCTTTGTATTGGCTTAGACATTGAGCCCAAATAGAAGTGAAATATCGGAAACGAATTGCACCGAAAAAAAGAATAAATCGCTCGTATTGACACCGTAGATGAGTTAATAATAACTAAAAGGGTTAAATATTCACCACTTAGAATATACCCTTAAAGGCTACGACCATATTTCCGGCTTACCACCAGTAAACTATTGATTAACTCTATCACCAAATAGCGGTGTAGGAAGGTATTGTACATCAATATGTCAATATAGTAATCATCTCCTGACACCTCAATATGGTATTGTCGTCCCATGAAAGCAAAACCTGCACCCATTTCCACAAGGAATTTCTCTACATGTTTCACCAAACCGATTTCTACATCACGCTCATTGTATTGGTCGGTAAAGGTCAGCATATCGAATATATACGGGTCTTTGAGCATTGATTTCACATCGTTTACTTCGGGAACAGGCAGGGTTTCAGTGAAATTGTTTGCCAACGCACCATGCTTGCCATAGTCATCAAGTTTGATAGCTTCTTGCAGATAGCGTGTATTCCAATGCGATGTAATACTTTGCACCATATACCAATACCGTGCGCGAATATCCTTGACTTGTTGTAAGAGTATCAGGTTATGCGTCCAGCCTAGATGTTTGATAGGAAAGAAAAAATTATATTCGCCTAATTGCGCAATCATTGATTGCGCAATTGAAGAATCAGCACCTTTCACCATCGTAAGTTCTTGATTGTATTCGTTGAAGAACTGTATCATACACTGCATGTTGCGCACAGAAAAACCCTTTATTTCGGAATAATCGTTCTTCAAGTCCACGGACAAGCGTTGCAAGGTTTTCTTGCCCCAACCATCTGCATCTTGACTTTGCTGCAACATACCTCCAATATCCCAATACATTCGGAGCATTTCTTCGTTGGCGGCATAAATCGCTCGTTGTTGGGCAACCAATACCCGCTGCTTGATTTTACGAAGCAGTGCCGCATAACCATTGAAATTATCTGCCAAGTTATCAATTGCTTGTTTATCTGTATTTTTAGTCATAATCTTCTTTGACATTTCCACAAAGTTACGCTTTTTATTCGATTGTACATCAAATTCTTACAATATTATTAGTTATACCCATTATGGACTATTTTCTCATTGAGAAACCTCTTTTCTGCTGTTGGTCATAATGTTATCTTACAATCGGTCTTTTCTTTTAGCATTTCTATAAATTCGACCAAGTTATTTTCTTTTCCCATGATAAGTTGTCATCCAATAAACACAATGTTTCCATGACTTCCTAGTTCGATGCAGTCATTTCAAAATCAAGAGAATACCGAGCGAACGGATAAGATACACTGTTTTCAACCTCAAATTATACGGAAAAACCCATACCTTTTTTATACCTTTGCCCCCAAAAGAAAACAACAGACATGGAACTATTCAATAAAATGATTGCCGCAGCCCTGAAGGTTTCCGTACATCAAGTAGACAATACATTATCTCTACTGGGCGGGGGAGCTACCATCCCTTTCATAAGCCGATACCGGAAAGAGGCAACCGGAGGACTGGACGAAGTACAAATAGGCGAAATTAAAGACAGAAATGACAAGTTGTGTGAACTGGCCAAGCGAAAAGAAACTATTCTTTCTACCATAGAAGAACAGGGCAAACTGACAGAAGAATTGCGCAAACGCATTGAACAGAGTTGGGATGCCACCGAAGTGGAAGACATATATCTGCCCTATAAGCCGAAACGTAAGACCCGCGCCGAAGCGGCACGGCAAAAAGGACTGGAACCGCTTGCCACCTTACTATTATTGCAACGCGAAAACCATCTGGACAGCCGTCTCCCCGCTTTTGTGAAAGGAGATGTGAAAGACGAAGAGGATGCGCTGAAAGGCGCGCGCGACATCATAGCCGAACAAGTGAGCGAGGACGAGCGCGCCCGCAACCAACTGCGCAACCAATTTTCCCGACAAGCTGTCATCACCTCCAAAGTGGTGAAAGGCAAAGAGGAAGAAGCTGCCAAATACCGCGATTATTTCGATTTCAGCGAACCTTTGAAACGCTGTTCCTCCCACCGTCTGCTGGCTATCCGCCGGGGAGAGTCGGAAGGCCTGTTGAAAGTAAGTATAAGTCCTGATGACGAAGAGTGCGCCGGACGGCTGGAACAAATGTATGTCCGTGGCAACAATGAATGCAGCCGCCAGGTAGGCGAGGCAGTGCGTGATGCGTACAAGCGGCTTCTGAAGCCTTCCATCGAAACCGAATTTTCAGCCTTGAGCAAGGAGAAAGCCGACGAGGAGGCAATCCGCGTCTTCGCCGGAAACCTGAGACAGCTTCTGCTGGCTCCTCCTTTGGGGCAGAAACGGGTCATGGGAGTTGATCCCGGCTACCGTACCGGATGTAAAATAGTCTGTCTGGACGCACAAGGCTCTTTGCTGCACAATGAAACCATTTATCCGCATCCGCCCAAGAATGAATACTCACAGGCAGCCCGCAGCATCGTGAAATTGGTAGAACAATATCAGATAGAGGCAATCGCCATAGGCAATGGCACCGCCAGCCGTGAGACAGAACAATTCATCACTTCACAACGCTATGACCGTGAATTGCAAGTATTTGTAGTAAGCGAGGACGGAGCATCCATTTACTCGGCCTCGAAAACCGCCCGAGACGAGTTCCCTGAATACGACGTGACCGTGCGTGGAGCCGTATCCATAGGCCGCCGGTTGATGGACCCGCTGGCCGAACTGGTGAAAATAGATGCCAAATCTATCGGAGTGGGACAATACCAGCATGATGTGGACCAGACTTTATTGAAGAAGTCATTGGACCAGACAGTGGAAAGTTGTGTGAACCTGGTAGGTGTGAACCTCAATACCGCCAGCCGCCATCTGCTGACTTATATATCGGGACTAGGTCCTGCCTTGGCTCAAAACATTGTGGATTACCGCACCGAGAACGGGCCTTTCAGTTCACGCAAGGAATTATTGAAAGTACCCCGGATGGGAGCGAAAGCGTTTGAGCAATGCGCAGGGTTCCTGCGTATCCCACAAGCGAAGAATCCGCTGGACAACTCGGCCGTGCATCCCGAAAGCTATCCCATAGTGGAGCAGATAGCCAAAGACCTGAACTGCACCGTAGACGAACTGATAAAAAGCAAAGAACTGCGCAGCCGGATTGATATCAAGAAGTATGTCACCCCGACAGTGGGGCTTCCCACCTTGACAGACATCATGCAGGAATTGGACAAGCCGGGACGCGACCCACGGCAACAAATCCAAGTTTTTGAATTTGACAAGAATGTAAAGACCATAGAGGATTTGACTGAAGGAATGGAACTGCCCGGCATTGTGAACAATATTACCAACTTCGGTTGCTTTGTAGATATAGGAATCAAAGAGAAGGGTCTGGTGCACGTATCACAACTGGCCGACAAATTTGTGAGCGACCCCACCACCGTAGTCAGCATCCATCAGCATGTACGGGTGAAAGTGATGAGCATAGACCTAGAGCGCAAGCGCATCCAGCTCACTATGAAAGGATTGAATCAATAATTGCAACAAGGTAAAAAAGAATATGGAAGAAGATATAGAAACCTGCGGCTGGTTCGTTTTTTATAAGGATCAGCTGCTGATAGAGAAAAAGAACGGAATGTACACCATACCTTTCGGAACAGAGCCTCCCATGCCTGTTCCGGTGGGAAGCACTATCCACACCATCGGAGAGATAGAGGGACGCACTGCCAAGACTTTCTCCGTACATGCCCCGGTGCCCGGCAGCGAAAATGACCGCCACCTGATGATGGATCTCCGGAGTTCATACGACGTATTGCCTTGGGAAGAGTACAATGTGGGTGGAAAAGCCTTCCAGATACTGAATTGGGACAAGAACAGCCGCTATTGCCCCATGTGCGGCGTACCTACCGTACAGATTTCTCCTATTGCTAAAAAATGCCCCCAATGTCGTCAGGAAATTTATCCGCGCATCTCTCCTGCCATCATTGTATTGATACGCCGGGAAGACAGCATACTGCTGGTCCACGCCCGCAACTTCCGGGGAACCTTCAACGGTTTGGTAGCCGGTTTTCTTGAACCGGGCGAAACTTTGGAGGAATGTGTGCACCGCGAGGTACTGGAAGAAACAGGACTCCATATCAAAAACCTGAAATATTTCGGCAGCCAGCCGTGGCCTTATCCCAGCGGAATCATGATAGGCTTCACCGCCGATTATGAAAGCGGAAACATCAAACTACAACAAGAAGAACTGAATGCCGGCGCTTTCTATACCAAAGACAACTTGCCGGAGATACCCAAAAAGCTGAGCCTGGCAAGAAAACTGATTGATGCGTGGCTGGAGGAAAAGGATCATTTATAGAACGAGATGAGTCATGTTCCATCCATAAATACCTATTTATCGCTTGCAGAACTTAAAAATGTACTATCTTTGCAATATGGAATGGTTAAATAGCTTATTTTTTGAACACACGCCTTTACAGGCGGTTGTAATCCTCTCGATTATCATTGCCGTGGGGCTCGGTTTAGGTAAAATCCACCTGTTTGGCATTTCATTGGGAGTTACCTTCGTCTTTTTTGCCGGTATTCTGGCCGGACACCTGGGATTCTCAATCGACCCGAATATGCTGAATTACGCCGAGAGTTTCGGTCTTGTGCTTTTTGTATACGAACTGGGCTTGCAGGTAGGTCCCGGCTTTTTCAGTTCATTCCGTAAAGGCGGCGTACAGCTCAATATGCTGGGCATAGGCGTTATTCTGGCAGGTACGGTCATGACGGTGCTTTTCAGCAAACTGGGAGGCATACCGATGAGCGATATGGTAGGCATCCTTTGTGGAGCCACCACCAATACTCCCGCTTTGGGGGCCGCCCAACAGACATTGAAACAAATGGGGGAACCCGCCAGTGGCGCTGCGTTAAGTTGCGCCGTAACCTATCCGCTGGGAGTGGTAGGTGTTATTCTGGCCATGCTGCTGGTACGCAAATTATTTGTCCGTCCCTCAGATATCGACATTCACGAGCACGAGGACACCAATCAAACGTTCATTGCCACCTTCAAAGTGCACAATCCCGCCATTTTCAATAAAAGCATAAAAGAAGTAGCTTTATTAAGCTATCCTAAATTTGTTATCTCCCGTTTATGGCGGGAAGGTACGGTAAGCATCCCCACTTCCGAAAAAATACTGAAAGAGAATGACCGCCTGCTGGTTATCACCACCGAAAAGGACGCTCCCTCGCTCACGATTCTTTTCGGCGAACAGGAAAACCAGGATTGGAATAAAGAAGACATCGACTGGAATGCCATAGACAGCCAATTGATTTCCAAACATATCGTTATCAGCCGCCCCGAAATAAACGGGAAAAAACTAGGCTCTTTACGTCTGCGCAACAGCTATGGCATCAACATCAGCCGTGTGATGCGCAGCGGGGTACAACTGCTTGCCACACCGGGGCTGATCCTCCAACTGGGCGACCGGCTGACCGTAGTGGGAGAAGCCAAAGCCATAGAGAATGTGGAAAAAGTATTGGGCAATGCGGTTAAAACGTTGAAGGACCCTAATCTTGCCGCCATTTTTATAGGTATTGTACTGGGATTGATACTAGGCTCCATCCCTATCGCCATCCCCGGCATCAGCACTCCCGTTAAATTAGGCCTGGCAGGCGGACCTATCGTAGTAGGAATTCTTATCGGATGCTTTGGCCCCCGTTTCCACCTCATCACTTATACCACCCGGAGTGCCAACCTGATGCTGCGCGGTATCGGGTTATCCCTCTATCTGGCTTGCCTGGGACTGGATGCAGGCGCACATTTCTTCGAGACAGTGATGCGCCCCGAAGGAGCCATCTGGATAGCTGTAGGCTTCGCCATCACCTTTATTCCGGTAGTCATTATGGCATTAGTGGCCCTCCGCATAAGCCACCTCGACTTCGGAAGCACCTGTGGCATGCTGTGTGGAAGCATGGCAAACCCTATGGCATTGAACTATGCCAATGACACGTTACCCGGTGATAATCCGGCAGTGAGTTATGCCACCGTATATCCGCTGTCCATGTTCAGCCGGGTCATTATAGCCCAATTAATACTTATGTTTTTTATATAATTTCCAGCTATGAACGCTTATAATTCTATCACACCGGAAACCATACAGGAAGATATGCGATACCTGCAACTGCTGTCGCATAGTTTCCCCACTATAGCCGATGCCAGTACGGAAATAATCAACCTGGAAGCTATTCTGAACCTGCCTAAAGGTACAGAACATTTCCTTGCCGACCTGCACGGAGAGTACGAGGCATTCCAGCATGTATTGCGGAATGCTTCCGGGGCCATCAAAAGAAAAGTAAATGAAATATTCGGCAATACCCTGCGCGAGAATGAAAAAAAAGAACTATGTACGCTGATTTATTATCCGGAACAAAAACTGGATCTGGTAAAAGCAGTGGAAACGGATTTGGACGACTGGTATGTCATCACGTTGAACCAACTGGTACGTGTATGCCAGAATGTATCCTCCAAATATACCCGTTCCAAAGTGCGGAAGTCGCTTCCCAAAGAATTCTCGTATATCATTCAGGAGTTGTTGCACGAAAACTCAATGGTTCCCAACAAACAGGCGTATATTAATGTCATCATCAGCACCATCATTTCTACCCGCCGCGCCGATGACTTTATCATTGCCCTATGCAACCTCATCCAACGGCTCACCATAGACACACTGCATGTGCTGGGTGATATATTCGACCGTGGCCCTGCCCCCCACCGCATTATGGACATATTATGCGATTATCATAATTTCGACGTACAATGGGGAAACCATGACATTTTATGGATGGGAGCCGCAGCCGGCAACGACTGCTGTATGGCAAACGTGCTACGCCTGGCCATGCGTTATGGCAACCTTGCCGCTCTGGAGGACGGATATGGCATCAACCTTCTGCCCCTGGCCACCTTTGCCATGGAAACATACGCTGATGATCCCTGCACCCTGTTCGGACCGAAAGTAGAGAAAGAAGACTGTACGTACAATGCCAAGACGCTGCGCATGATAGGCCAGATGCACAAAGCAATCAGTGTTATCCAGTTCAAGCTGGAAGCGGAGATTATCAGGCGCCGCCCCGATTTCGAGATGGACGACCGTATGCTGCTACACCGTATAGACTTCGAGCGTAAGACCATCACAATGCCCAATGGAAAAGAATATGAGCTGAAAGACAGTTTTCTTCCTACGGTAGATCCTGCCGATCCTTATAAGCTGACAGACGAAGAACGGGAAATTATGAACAAACTCCATCGTTCATTTGTCAGCAGTGAGAAATTGAAAAAACATATCCGCTGCCTGTTCCGTTACGGATGCATGTACACGGTGAGCAACTCAAATCTGCTGTTCCACGCCTCCATTCCCTTGAATGCCGACGGTACGCTGAAAGATGTGTCCATAGCCGGAAAAACGTACAAGGGAAAAGCCTTGCTGGAAAAAGTAGGGCATTTGATCCGTACCGCCTTCTTCGCTGAGGAAGACAACGAGGACAGACCCTTTGCTGTAGACTATGTATGGTACTTGTGGTGTGGCAAAGACTCCCCTGCTTTCGACAAAGACAAAATGGCTACTTTTGAACGTTACTTCTTAAAAGAGAAAGAGTTGCACAAGGAAGTGAAAGGTCACTATTACAGCCTGCGCAATGAAGAAAAAGTATGTGATATGCTGCTGGACGAGTTCGGAGTGATAGGAACACACCGCCATATCATCAACGGACATGTACCCGTAAAAACCATCCAAGGTGAGAATCCGATAAAAGCAAACGGCAAGATGATGGTCATAGACGGAGGATTCTCTAAAGCGTATCATTCGGAAACCGGAATTGCCGGATATACACTGGTATACCATTCGCGCGGATTCCAACTGGTACAGCACGAACCGTTCACCTCAATGCAAAAAGCCATTGAAGAAGGGCAGGATATCAAATCGAGCACCCAGATAGTAGAAATGAGCACCCAACGCATGATGGTAAAGGACACTGACAAAGGACGGGAACTGGTGACACAGATTAACGATTTAAAGAAATTGCTGGTGGCTTACCGGACAGGACTTATCAAGGAGAAATCCATATAAACAGATTATCCGCAATCATACTACCGGATAATAAATGAAAGTTTATTGCCCTATGATTGCGGATAAAAAAATAAAGCCCGTATCAGACTCACGTCTACCGGGCTTTTGGATTACCGAACAAAAATATCGTTATACAATCTTGTTCATCGCCGAATCGGGGAAAACCACCGTCGGCTTGAACGATTTAGCTTCCTCAAAATCCATCATGGCGTATGACATGATAATCACAATGTCACCCACCTGTACTTTCCGGGCAGCAGCCCCATTCAGACAAATACATCCCGAACCGCGCTCACCCTTAATAATATAAGTTTCAAACCTCTCGCCGTTATTATTATCCACAATGTGCACTTTCTCGCCGGCAATCATGTTGGCGGCATCCATCAAGTCCTCGTCAATCGTAATACTACCCATGTAATTCAAATTGGCTTCCGTTACACGGACACAATGCAGTTTCGACTTTAATACCTCAATCATCATAATTCTAATGGTTAACGATCACTATCCCTTATATTTTATATTATCTATCAAACGTACCTCTCCGCAAAATACCGTAATGCAACCTACTGCATAATCCGTATCTTCCCAATCCGTTATTTTCTGAAGCGTAGTGCCGTCTACTATTTCAAAATATTCCAGACGCAAACCCGGAGCGGCAGCAATCGCATCTTCTACAAACTTCTGAGTCTCAGCGACCGGATGAGATTTTGCAAAAGTACAACTCTTAAATAAAGTCTGCGAAATATTCAGCGCATACTCTCTCTCCACCGCAGAAAGCCGTGCATTGCGGCTGCTCAATGCCAGCCCGTCTTCCTCACGCACAATAGGACAACCTACAATTTCCAGTCCGTTGAACCCTATCTGTTTCACCATTTCACGAATAATAGCCAATTGCTGGAAGTCTTTCTCGCCGAAATAAGCACGGGTAGGGTTTACAATCATAAACAGCTTGCTCACTATCTGGCATACTCCATTAAAATGTCCTGGACGGAAACGGCCTTCCATCACTGTGTCCAGCGGCGCATAACTGAACTGCCGGGTATCAGGCTCAGGATAAATCTCTTCTACAGACGGAGCAAAAACAAAAGCCGCTCCTACTTTTTCCAACAATTCACAATCGGCATCCAATGTACGCGGATATTTTGCCAAGTCATTTTTGTCGTTAAACTGGGTAGGATTTACAAAATCACTTACCACCACTACATCATTTTCTGCAACAGCACGTTTCACCAACGAAGCGTGTCCGGCATGGAGTGCACCCATTGTAGGCACCAGACCTATTGTCTTTCCCTCACTGCGCAGGGCATCCAGCTCTGACTGAAGCTCTTTGATTGTTTGAACTAACTTCATCTTTTTATCTCTTTTGTTTGAGTAGTTTCATTTAAAACGGCTGCAAAGTAAACCATTATTTGGGAGATAACGAAGAAAAAAAGAATTTTAATTAATGATGAGTGGTTAGTAATAAGTGGTTAATACCTTGCAGATATGACGCAATAAGCCCTCTTCAGCTACCGGCCAGCCACTTGTTCTTTCCCATTTTTCACCTAATTCCGCAAGGCATTGACCATTAACCGCCAATCACTAACCACTAATTACCAGCCACTTAACATATCATAAGGAATTATTATTCCTCGTTTCTTGCCACTCTCATCTATTTTTTTTATATCTTTGCAAAATGATTATGAGCAACAAAAAGTTAAGATGAAGGCAAATAAAGTTTTATTTATTACACAAGAGATTACCCCTTACGTTCCCGAATCCGAAATGGCAAACATGGGAAGATTTCTTCCTCAGGCTATTCAGGAAAAAGGCAGAGAAATCAGAACTTTTATGCCAAAATGGGGCAATGTCAATGAGCGCAGAAACCAATTACACGAAGTCATCCGCCTGTCCGGCATGAATTTAATCATAGACGATACGGACCACCCGCTGATTATCAAGGTAGCATCTATCCAAGCTGCACGTATGCAGGTTTACTTCATTGACAATGACGACTATTTCCAGCACCGCCAAATGGTAGCTGACGAAAATGGTGTAGAATACAAAGACAATGACGAACGTGCTATTTTTTATGCACGCGGCGTATTGGAAACGGTAAAGAAATTACGCTGGTGTCCGGACATTATCCATTGTCAAGGATGGATGAGTGCATTTGTGCCCCTTTATATTAAGAAGGCTTATCAAGATGAGCCGTCATTCAGAGACTCAAAAGTAGTATTTTCGGTGTTTGAGGATGAATTCAAATCGAACTGCGAAGGTAATCTGACTGAAAAACTCATGCTGAAAGGCATTGAAAAGAATGATGTGGAAAGCATCGTCAAATCTCCGGCAAATTACGAGGAACTGTGCAAACTGGCCATTGCCTACTCTGATGGTGTGATACAAAACAGCGAGAAAGTGAATGAGAATGTCATGAAGTTCGCCCGTGAATCGGGTGTGCCTGTGCTCGACTATCAGCCTGCCGATACCTATGTAGATGCTTTCAATGAGTTCTATGACAAAGTATGGGAGTTTGAAAAGAAATAACTCACTAAGAATAATAAAGATGAAAATCAAATACTTATGCGCATTGTTGTTGGCTGCACTTATTTATAGTTGCGATGATTCAACAACCGGCATCGGGACCGATCTTATCCCCGGTGGAGATAAGATTCCGGCAAATACAGACAGTTATGAGTTTACCACCAAATCTCTGTTGGCCGACTCTGTTTATGCACGTACCAGTACTGCATATTTAGGACGATATACCGATGAGCAATTTGGAGAATTTACTGCCGATTTTATAGCACAGTTCACCTGTATGGACAACTTCAAATTTGAAGAAAATATAACAGATATCACAGGTCTTAGTCTATTTTTACAATATTCTACTTTTTTCGGTGATTCTTTAAACGGTATGCGTTTACAAGTTGATACGCTAAACAAGGTTATTGCAGAAAAAGACATAAACACTTTTTATACAAGTGTAAATCCTTCGGATTATTATAATAAACAAGCTAAACCTATCGCCTTAAAAGCATATTCTGCCGTTGGTCCTTCTGCAATGGACGACACTTACTCTGGCACTAGGGTAATAACCCAAGCCGTCAAATTACCTAAAGAATTAGGAGAATTCATGTATAACAAGTACAAAGAAGACAAAAATTATTATAAAGACGCTAGTGCTTTTATCAAAAATGTATTAAAAGGTATTTACGTACAATCCACTCATGGAGATGGTACTATTTTGTATATAAACAATATAACGCTTCGCCTATATTATGACCTCATGCTGGAAAGTTCTTCAGGAAAAAAAGATTCCCTATCCTCTAGATTTTATGATTTTGCCGCAACCAAGGAAGTAATACAAGCCAACCACTTTAAGAATGACAACAGACTTAATGACTTAGTTGAAAATCCCAATCGTACTTATATAAAAAGCCCTGCAGGTATTTTCACCGAAGCAATTTTCCCCATTGCAGAAATTTACAGCGAGCACAAAAATGACACTCTAAACGGTGTGAATGTATCATTTACCCGTTATAACGAAGAGGAGTCCAAATATCCAATGAATATACCTCAATATGTATTGATGGTTAGAAAACAGGATATGTTCTCATTTTTTGAGGAAAACAAGATCACTGATAACAAAACATCTTTTTTAAGTCAATATAGCAGTAGTAATAATACATACACTTTTACTAACATTGCCCCTTTAATTACTTATTGTATTGAAGAGCGGAAAAGAGAGATAATAGCATCAGGAGGAAATCCTAATAAAGAGGAAGACTGGAAGAAATGGGAGTCCGAGAATCCAGATTGGAATAAAGTTGTATTAATTCCTGTTAAAGTAGAAAGTAACTCAAACAATGAAGTGGTTGCTATATCCAATAGTTTAGACATGGAAAGTGCGGCACTAAAAGGAGGCACAAACGAAAAAAACAAATTAAAGATGCAAATTTTCTATACAACATTTTAAGAATGAAAACATTATAATTAACAATAAGAGTAAATGCCATTATTTTCGCAAATAATGGCATTTACTCTTCAAACATATACAATTTTCGGAAAGTTCCATCTCATCAAGACAACACATATAAATCTTATTATTTTGTCTTCTCCAAAAGGAAGCTTGTTTTCATAAAAAAAAGAATCAAAATTATTTTATTTTCTACAATAAAATCCATATATTTGAAAGTGCTTATTTATTAACCAATAAAAAATAATAGTTATGAAAAATTTAGCAAGCTTTTTATTAAGCGTGATGCTCATATGCTTTAGTGCATGTAGCAACAATGATGATTTAGTGGAAGTTAGACAACAAGTCACACCACTTAAAAATTTAGCCCGATCTACCACATTTAATTACCAAGGAAAAAATTACACCTCGGAATTCAATTACACAAATGATTCTTCTATTGTTTACATAGACAAAGAAGTTCAAAAAACGGCAGAAAAACTTGATCAAAACCCTATCCTTGTTACATTTTTCAATGCCGGAATAATTACTTACTATGATAACGAAAGTGAATTTAACAAAACACTAAACATTAACACAAAAACAACAAGAGCAAGTAGACTTGCAGCCGAAGCTACATTTTATAAAGATACAAATTACAACGGAGCTGAATTAAAAATAGGCGCAGGTAATTATCCTGATTTAAATAGCTATAGCTTTGATAATTGTATTAGTTCTTTCAAAGCATCAACAACCAGTCCCGGTTTTCCAACCTCAGCAGTAACAGTAAGATTATATGCAGACAAAAATTATGGTGGGCGTACATATGCATTCTTAATAGCAGACGGTCCCGGATGGAATAACACCTATACTAAAGATGTTCCTAATTTAGGAGATTATGGTCTTAATGACAATGTTTCTTCCGTCAAAATAGGCTATTGAAGCACTAAAAACGCAAAAAGGAAAGAAAATAAAACCATAATTAATATATGAATTATTAGGAATATTCAGTAAATCATATAAAATTAGCCAACTAATTCATACTTACAGTATTGCGAATTAGTTGGCTTTTTTGTATCTTTAAATATTCCCCCAAAAATACGGTTTGACGGCCAAGACGGGGGGGGAAATATCCCAATTAAGATATGGCGAAGATACAAAAGATTTCAGAAATTCATCCTACTTTGGGTTTTACAGAATTCGATATTCTGGAAAAATATCGTAAGAGTTTTCATGAGAGTAAACTTGGCAGCCTTCATTCGGTGTTTCCGTTTGAGAGCATAGCTAAAGAGATAGGCCTTTCACAATCTCACTTGGGGTGGAGGAACAGTTTCAGTCCTTCCGCAAAGATAGCCCTTATGGTACTGAAGGCTTAGCTTACACCGGATTCTCTGATAGGTTACTGGTAGAACATCTTAACGGAAACATACACTATCAGTTGTTCTGTGGTATCATGATAGCCCCGTCCTGCCCTATAACGAACTACAAGATAATCAGTGCTGTCCGTAATGAGATTGCATCCCGTCTTGACATTGACTTCCTTCAGGGAATCCTTGCCTCACACTGGAAGCCTTATCTTGAGAATCTTCACGTGTGTATGACCGATATCACATGTTATGAAAGTCATATGCGTTTTCCTACGGACATGAAGCTCCTTTGGGAAAGGATCGAATGGCTCTATCGGCATATCTGCCAGCATTGTAGAGATCTTGGTATAAGACGTCCCCGTAACAAATATACGGATATTGCGGTATCCTATCTGTCCTATTGCAAGAAAAGAAAGAGGAAGGTCTCAAGGACAAGGATGCTGAAATGTCGCATGATTAGACTCCTGGAAAAACTCATCATACAACGGGATGACATTCACAGAGAATACGGCTCTTCACTCACATATACACAGGATTATCAGAAACGGCTTTCCATAATCAGAAAGGTTCTTGTACAGGAAAAGGAACTCTTTGAAGGTAGGAAAATCAGTGACCGTATTGTCTGTATTGACCGTTATTACGTACGCCCTATCGTAAGGGGCAAGGAGACAAAATCTGTCGAGTTCGGTGCAAAGGTTAATAATATACAGATAGACGGAATCTCGTTTATTGAGACATCTCTTTCAAGGCATTCAATGAGGGCATACGTCTAAAAGATTGTATCCGTATACATCAGAAGTTGATGAATGTAAGGGTAAGGTGTGTGGCTACCGATTCCATATACGCCAATAATGCCAACAGGAAGTTCTGTACAAAATATGGAATATCCACATCCTTTGTGCGCAAGGGAAGAGCGGCAAAAAATGAGCCTTTGAGGAAGGTGCTTAGAAGTGAACTCTCAAAAGAAAGGGCCACCCGGCTTGAAGGGAGCTTCGGTACTCAAAAGCAACATTACTTGCTCGCAAGGATAAAGGCACGGAACAGGAAGACGGAAATCCTGTGGATTTTCTTCGGAATACATACGGCAAATGCCATACTGATGATTGACAAGATTAGGAATAGAACGGGAAAGCTGCATGATATGAGTTTATTGAAAGAATCAGAAGAGGTCAGCAGACTTCTTCCGGAACTTCATGTCTTGCCCAATAAGAGTATATGAGAATAGACAGAAAAATGACAATAAAAATGGCATATGAAGTGATTATACTCTATCATCTTCATATGCCATTGTATTTTACAGGGACATTTACTGAATATCTCCCTTTCACGGACCCTACCGGCTTATTTATGTTTATGAGAATCTCCTATTCTCTAGAAAGGCAAATCATCCTTCTCGTCTGTCGCGGCAAAGTCTACCGGCGCAGCGGGAGCAGCATTCATGGGAGGAAACGGAGCATCCGGCGCAACAGGCCCCTGGGCACCCACACGCTCTACTTTCCACGCACGGATACTGTTGAACCAACGCCCATTCCACTCGCGGGCATCCACATCAAAAAACACATTCAACTCTTCACCTGCCTGAATATTAAATTGCGCTATCTTATCTGCTCCAAATACGTCAAAACACATTTTTTTAGGATATTGATCATGCGTTTCAATTACGTATTCTTGTACTTTCCATTCATTTCCTGTCTTTGAAACTCCTCCTCTCGGTTCGAGGACTGCTATTACTTTTCCTGCTAATTCCATATTACGTTATTTAAATTCGCCACGAAAGTACACTTTTCCTTGCGAGTAAACTAATTTTTTCGCCATTTTTTGCGCTTGAACCATAATCTTTTCGTAACTTTGGCAGTTAAATGAATGTAGAGATATAGAATATAAATATAATAATATAAAACTATGAAGTTCATCGTTTCAAGTACTGGATTATTCAGTCATTTACAAGCTATTAGCCGAGTAATCAACTCCAAAAATTCGTTACCTATTCTTGATTGTTTCTTAATGGAACTGACTGACGGAACGTTGTCGCTCACTGCCTCTGACAGCGAAACGACCCTGTCCACTTCTTTGGAAGTAAATGAAAGTGACGGTGACGGACGCTTTGCCGTTTCTTCAAAAACCATACTCGAAGCCCTGAAAGAAATACCCGAACAACCACTGACTTTCCTGGTAAATACAGAGAATCTGGAAATCACCGTACAATATCAGAATGGTAAATACAGCCTGATGGGACAAAATGCCGACGAATATCCGCAGGCTCCCGCATTAGGCGCAAATGCGGTACACGTAACAATGGGCGCTCCGGTGATGCTGGCAGGTATCAACCGTTCTTTGTTCGCTACTGCCGATGACGAGTTACGTCCGGTAATGAATGGTATTTATTTTGATATCACTACCGAAGACATCACTTTCGTAGCCTCAGACGGGCACAAATTAGTACGCAATAAAACATTTGTGGCACACGGCGATGAAAAAGCCGCTTTCATTCTGCCCAAGAAACCGGCAACCCTGCTGAAGAACCTGTTGCCGAAAGAACAAGGAGATGTGCAAATTGATTTTGACGACCGTAACGCTACGTTTACATTAGAAAACTACAGCATGATATGCCGTCTTATCGAAGGACGCTATCCCAATTATAATTCAGTAATTCCGCAGGATAATCCGCACAAGGCCACCATTGACCGCATGATGCTGATCAGTGCGCTCCGCCGTGTATCTGTATTCTCATCACAAGCAAGCAGTTTGATAAAACTCCGCCTCAGTGAAAATCAGATCCAGATCTCCGCACAAGACATAGATTTCTCCACCTCAGCAGAAGAAACACTGACTTGCCAATATACAGGAAGCCCCATGAGCATCGGCTTTAAATCAACATTCCTGATCGATATTTTAAACAATATCTCGGCACAGGAAATACTTTTCGAACTGGCTGATCCTTCACGTGCGGGTGTTATTGTTCCTGTAGAACAGGAAGAAAAAGAAGACCTGCTGATGCTGCTGATGCCTATGATGCTGAACGACTAAAAACGACACGCCACCATGTGGCGGAAAAACAATATATAATACAAGCTGAAAATGAAATTGAACTTGAAGAATCCTATTGTTTTTTTCGATTTGGAAACAACGGGAACAAATATAAACACAGACAGAATAGTGGAAATATGCTATCTGAAGGTGTACCCAAACGGCAACGAAGAAACGAAGACCATGCGTATCAATCCGGAAATGCATATTCCCGAACAATCTTCTGCCATCCACGGTATTTATGACGCAGATGTGGCGGACTGCCCTACTTTCAAGGAAGTGGCAAAAGAGATAGCCCGGGACATTGAGGGATGTGACCTTGCCGGTTTCAATTCCAATCGTTTTGACATTCCGGTTTTGGCCGAGGAGTTCCTGCGCGCAGGAGTAGACATTGACATGATGAAACGAAAATTCATTGACGTGCAGGTGATTTATCACAAACTGGAACAGCGCACCCTGTCTGCCGCCTATAAATTCTATTGCGGAAAGAATCTGGAAGATGCCCATACAGCCGAAGCCGACACACGTGCCACATACGAAGTACTGAAATCCCAATTGGACCGCTATCCGGAAGAATTGCAAAACGATATGGCATTTCTAGCCGAATATTCAAGTTTCAACAAGAACGTAGATTTCGCCGGACGCATTGTTTATGATGACAAAGGCGTGGAAGTCTTTAATTTTGGGAAATACAAAGGAATGTCGGTCAGCGAAGTATTACAAAAAGATCCGGGCTACTACAGCTGGATACTGAACGGTGACTTTACGCTGAACACGAAAAACGTACTGACAAAAATCAGACTACGTGAATCGGGAATGATGAAATGAGTATGAAAGGAAAAAAAATCGTACTAGGTATAACCGGAAGTATAGCCGCCTATAAAGCGGCTATACTCATTCGCGGACTTATTAAGAAGGGAGCGGAAGTACAAGTCGTGATTACCCCCGCAGGCAAAGAATTCATCACACCTATCACTTTGTCTGCATTAACAAGCAAACCTGTTATCAGCGAGTTTTTTGCCCAGCGTGACGGGACATGGAACAGCCACGTTGATTTGGGACTATGGGCGGATGCCATGATTATCGCTCCGGCTACCGCATCCACTATTGGTAAAATGGCCAACGGAATAGCGGACAATATGCTGATCACGACTTATCTGTCAATGAAAGCTCCCGTATTCGTAGCTCCGGCAATGGATCTGGATATGTTCGCACACCCTTCCACCCGGAAGAATCTGGACACGCTCCGTTCTTACGGAAATCATATTATAGAACCGGCAGAAGGGGAACTGGCAAGCCATCTGGTAGGAAAAGGCAGAATGGAAGAACCGGAAAAAATAGTGGAAATTCTGGAAGCTTTCTTTGCCAAACAACAAGACATGGCCGGAAAGAAAGTAGTCATTACCGCCGGTCCAACCTACGAGAAAATAGATCCGGTACGCTTTATCGGCAATTATTCTTCAGGAAAAATGGGATTCGCACTTGCCGAGGAATGCGCTTCACGTGGAGCGGAAGTATCGCTAATCAGCGGACCGGTAACGATTCAGGCCCATCACCCTAACATCCGCCGCATAGATGTGGAAAGTGCCGGAGAAATGTACGAAGCCGCCATCCGCGAGTTTCCTACAGCTTCGGCCGGCATCCTGTGTGCGGCAGTGGCCGACTTTACCCCGGAAACCGTAGCCGGTCATAAAATCAAAAGAGAGAAAGATAATTTAACACTGCAACTGAAACCCACACAAGACATTGCCGCCGCACTGGGAAACCGGAAAAAAGACGGACAGACATTAGTGGGATTTGCCTTGGAAACAAATGATGAAACAAAAAATGCACAAAGAAAACTGGAACGTAAGAACCTTGATTTCATTGTACTGAACTCATTGAACGACCAAGGAGCCGGGTTTCGTTGTGACACCAACAAAATAACGATTATAGACCGTCAGGGAGCAACTCCTTATCCGCTGAAAAGCAAACAGGAAGTAGCAAGGGATATTATTGACAGACTGGTAAATAATAAATAATTTCTTAATTTGCCACGTTGCCAATGTGCTAATGCGCTAATTACCATGCGGAATACAACAGCGCAGCAAATTAGCAAATTGACAAATCAGCAAATTATTAAAAAGGAGCAAGAATATGCTGCAATCTATCTATATACAGAATTATGCATTGATTGATACATTGGATATCAGTTTCACCCCCGGCTTCTCTGTCATCACCGGAGAGACCGGCGCCGGTAAATCGATTATTCTAGGCGCTATCGGCTTGTTACTGGGACAACGGGCCGATATCAAAGCGATCAAGAAAGGCGCCAATAAATGTATTGTAGAAGCACGTTTCAACATCTCCGCCTATCAGATGGAGCCTTTCTTTACCCAAAGAGATTTGGAATATGATCCGGATGAATGTATTATCCGCCGCGAGTTATATGCATCAGGTAAAAGCCGCGCATTCATAAACGATACTCCGGCCTCATTGGCGCAGATGAAGGAACTGGGCGAGAAACTGATAGATGTACATAGCCAGCATCAAAACCTGTTGCTCAACAGTGAGGGATTCCAATTGAATGTATTGGATATCCTGGCACAAGATGACAACGAACTTTCAGCATACAAGGATATTTATACCGAGTACAGAAACGTATGCAAACAGCTGGCCGACTTCATAACGCAAGCCGAGCAAAGCCGGAAGGATGAAGATTACATCCGGTTCCAATTGGAACAGCTGGATGATGCAAACCTTCAGGAAGGAGAACAAACCGAACTGGAACAGGAAGCCGAAACCTTGAATCATGCCGAAGAGATAAAAGCGGGTTTGTACAAAGTGGACCAAATAATGGCTTCGGAAGATGCCAGCCTGTTATCCGCTACCAAAGAATGTATGCAAACCCTGCATAACATAGCGAGAGTGTACACACGTGCCCAGGAATGGATAGGGCGTTTAGACAGTTGTTACATAGAACTGAAAGATCTGTCGCATGAAATAGCAGGCGCACAGGAGGAAGTGGAGTTCAACCCCACCCGTCTGGATTATGTAAATGAACGCCTGAACTTAATCTACTCTTTGCAACAGAAGCATCACGTACAAACAATAGAGGAATTGATAGCCGTGCAAACCGACTATCATGAGAAGCTGAACGCCATCACTTCTTTTGATGACCGTATAGCAGAACTTACCGCCCAAAAAGAAACGCTATATGACAAAGTGATAAAGCAAGCTGCTGTGTTGACAAAACTCCGTTCCCAATCGGGCAAGCACATTGAAAGACAGATGCAAAGCCTGCTGGTTCCTCTCGGTATGCCCAATGTGCGCTTTGTGGTGGAACTGAATCCGCGCAAGGAACCGGACAGTAAAGGGATGGACAGTGTGACATTCCTGTTTTCGGCCAACAAGAATGGAACATTACAAAATGTAGCTTCCGTAGCATCGGGTGGTGAGATTGCCCGTGTCATGCTTTCGCTGAAAGCCATGATAGCCGGAGCTGTGAAACTGCCTACTATCATCTTTGATGAAATAGACACCGGAGTTTCCGGTTCCATCGCCGAGAAAATGGCGCTCATCATGCAGGAGATGGGAAAACAAAACCGTCAGGTCATCAGCATCACCCACCTGCCCCAGATTGCAGCACGCGGCATCACTCATTATAAAGTATATAAGGAAGATACGGAAACAGGCACCAACAGCCACATCCGCCGCCTGACTGATGAAGAAAGAGTAAAAGAAATTGCCAATATGCTAAGTGGGGCTACCTTGACAGAGGCAGCCCTGAACAATGCAAAGGCGCTGATAAGTGGCTAGTGCCAATTACCACTAACCACCTGTCACTAACCATTAACCACTTATTAAATATGTTAGAAAAGAATGAAATGATTTTCGGTGTACGCGCTGTTATTGAAGCCATACAAGCCGGAAGAGAGATAGATAAAGTATTGGTGAAGAAAGATATACAGAGCGAACTGTCCAAAGAACTGTTTACCTGCTTGAAAAATACCCTCATCCCTGTTCAGCGTGTACCCGTGGAGCGTATTAACCGTATTACCCGGAAAAACCATCAGGGAGTTGTAGCATTCATCTCCTCTGTCACCTACCAGAAAACAGAAGATCTGGTACCTTTCCTGTTTGAAGAAGGAAAAACACCCCTATTCGTCATGCTGGATGGAATTACCGATGTACGTAACTTCGGAGCCATTGCCCGTACCTGCGAATGTGCCGGTGCAGATGCCATTATTATTCCCTCGAAAAACAGTGTCAGTGTCAATGCCGACGCAATGAAAACATCAGCAGGAGCTCTGCACACTCTTCCCGTATGCCGCGAACAAAATCTGACTAATACCATCAAGTATCTGAAAGACTGCGGATTCAAGATTGTAGCAGCCACGGAAAAAGGTGATTATGATTACACCAAAGCAAACTATAAAGACCCTGTATGTATCATTATGGGAGCCGAGGACACAGGTGTTCCCTACGAACACCTTTCCCTGTGCGATGAATGGATCAAAATACCGTTAATGGGTAAAATAGAATCATTGAACGTATCGGTTGCCGCAGGTATTCTGATTTATGAAGCTGTAAAGCAACGCGGCTTCACAGAAGACAAAACGGCATCCGCTTTATAAATACCGTATCATCGTTAACAAACAACTAACTATATCATGAAGAAAGTACTTTTGATACTGGCATGCGGCATAGCCGCCCAGCTAAGCTATGCACAAGCAACCCCAAAGTGGGCCGGCAAAGCTAAAAAAGCCGTTTTTTCCATCGTTACATACGATAAAGATAACAAAATCAAGAATACAGGAAATGGATTCTATATCAATGAAAATGGAACGGCATTATCCGATTATACCCTGTTTGAAGGAGCCGAACGTGCAGTAATCATTAATGCGGACAGTAAAGAATTGCCTGTATTGCGTATCTTGGGAGCCAACTCCATGTATGACATCGTAAAATTTAATACTGAAACCGATAAAAAGACCATAGCATTAAAATCGGCATCACAGCCGGCATCGGTAGGTGAAACAGTCTATCTGCTACCCTACTCGACTCAAAAAGCGGCAACCTGCCAGACAGGGACCGTCACCAAAGTAGACACCATCGGCGACAAGGCATATTACTATACACTAGCAATGACAACCAACGAAAAAACAGTAAGTTGCCCTATTATGAATGCCAATGGAGAAGTATTAGGTTTAATCCAAAAAAACGCATCGGATGAAGCCAAGGAAAGTTATGCCATCGGAGCTACATACGGTGCCTCGCTGAGCATCACCGCCCTTTCTTTGAACGACATGTCACTGAATAAAATCGGCATCAAAAAAGGACTGCCCGAAACAGAAGACCAAGCACTGGTGTACCTGTTCATGGCATCTTCACAACAAAATCAGGACGAATATATCACCACATTAAACGATTTCCTGGAACAATATCCCAACAGCGCGGACGGATATATACGCCGTGCCACTACTTATATGGGATTTAATGATGATGAACACAACGCTTTGGCAGATGCCGACCTGAAGAAAGCACTGGAAGTGACAGCCAACAAGAGTGAAACGCAATATAATATCGCTAAATTAATTTATTCGTACACCATCTCTTTAGGTGACAAGAAACCATACGGTGACTGGAGTTACGACAAAGCTCTCTCCATTATTCATGATGCCATGCAGGCCGACAACCAACCCATTTACACACAATTGGAGGGAGACATTCTGTTTGCTATGAAAAAATATCCTGAGGCATACGCCGCTTATGAAAAAGTGAACCAGTCTTCCATAGCCTCTGCCGCTACATTTTACTCGGCAGCCAAAACCAAACAACTGATTGAAGGAACAGATATGAACGAGGTTATTGCCTTGATGGATAGTGCTGTGGCACGTTTCACCAAGCCTTATACATCGGAAGCGGCTCCTTATTTCTATGAACGGGCAGAGATAAAAGCCCAGACAGGCAAATACCGTGAAGCGGTAATAGATTATGATACTTTTTATGATGCCATCGGTGGACGCGTTACAGCCGCCTTTTATCTGCAACGCGAACAGGCGGAAATACAATGTAAAATGTATCAGCAAGCTATCAACGACATTAATAAAGCAGTAGAAATGACTCCTGAGGATGTAGCCATGTGGGTGGAAAAAGGTTCGGTGCATCTACGTGTAGGGCAACATAACGAAGCAATAGAAGCATTGGAAAAGGCTATCTCTTTAGACCCGAAAGCCGCAGCCGCATATCGTATGCTGGGATACTGCCAGATACAATTAAAGAAAAACAAAGAAGCCTGTGCAAATTTTGCCAAAGCAAAAGAACTGGGCGATGAAGTGGTAGACGGACTGATACAGAAGTATTGCAAATAATACCGGGAAGCTCCATCTGAAATCCGCGAATCTTGCTACATGATTTCTGAAATCTTGTTGCATGATTCGCGGATTTTTGCTACAAGATTTCAGGAAACATTCCCTGTCATTCATGAAAAAGCAGGAAAGAAAAAAATTCTACTTATCTTCCCACTGCCGTATAATCAGTACCCGTTTCGTATCTTCCGTCACCCGGAAACGGTCATCGCTACGCTCTCCTACCAGCCATACAATCCGGTCTGCTGAGCAAACCACATACTGATTTTCTTTCTGGAAAAGAGAAAACTTACGATCTGTCAGATAATCGCTGACCTTCTTTTTCCCTTTCATTCCGAAAGGAACAAACTTATCCCCCTGCCGCCATTTACGCACCGTGAGAGGTAGTACCACCTTATCCGCATCCAAACAGGCCGTATTCTTATTCCTGGGGATGACAAAGTCCGGCATTATTTCCTGCGTTTCCATTGCAAGCCGGAATGGGGGCACATTTTCCTCCACTTCCTCATCCGCCGGCTTCCTCCTGCGAATAATCAGCTCCGTCCTGTCGCGCAGCACCTCCCATCCGGCAGAAACGAATCTTTTTCCCGACTGGGCAGACAAACTGCGGAATACATCTCCTACCTGAACGGAATTGAAACCTAACGGATGAAGAATCTCAAACAGCAAAGCCGCCGGAACACTCTCTTCCATCAAACGAGAAATAAGAATATGGCCGGACTTTTCCATCACCCTTTCTTTCCCCGCCTCTATTTCCTTATTATATATAAGAGAAACATCAGTCAGACGTCTGGATGTTTCAGCTATACTTTCACTGACAGAAGGATTCAGCTCACGCAACATCGGAAGAATATTCAGACGGATTTTATTACGCATATATTCATCTTGCAGATTGGTACTGTCTGTAACATAACCTTGACGCAAACAACGCAAATAATCCAAAATATCCTGACGGCTCACCTCCAACAAAGGCCGTACAATGCAGCCGTTATGCGGACTGATACCTTTCAAGCCATTGATTCCCGCGCCACGTATCAAATTCAATAAAAAAGTTTCCACACTATCGTCCCGATGATGGGCTACGGCAATAACAGCCATCCCCCTCTCCTTACGCAGTTGTTCGAACCAATCATAGCGCATTTCGCGAGCTGCCATCTCAATAGAAACATGATGCCTTGAAGCATAAGCGACTGTATCAAAATGAGTAACATGCAAAGTCACTCCCAGCCCTTTACACAACTCATTGACAAACCTTTCATCTCTATCGGACTCCTCACCACGAAGATGGAAGTTACAATGGGCAGCCTCACAATGATACCCTAAAACAAGCAAGACACGCAACAAAGCTACCGAATCCGCTCCGCCACTCAATGCCACTAACACCTTATCATGCAAAGTGAAAAGTTGTTTTTCCTCTATATACTTCTGAATATTCCAATGAAACATGACACAAAGATAAGGGTTCTGCAAGACAAAAACAAAGTGCCTGTTCTTTATTTAAAAACAATCTAAATAGTTTGCATACTTCTAAGTAATAACTTATCTTTGCGAAAAATTTAAAACAAGATGCGTTTATCCGAATTAAGAACAGGAGAAAAAGGCGTAATAGTCAAGGTGTTAGGTCACGGTGGTTTCCGCAAGCGAATCGTTGAAATGGGTTTTATTAAAGGAAAAACCGTAGAGGTAATCTTGAACGCCCCTTTGAAAGACCCTATAAAATACAGACTACTAGGTTACGAGATCTCTCTCCGAAGACAAGAGGCAGATATGATTGAGGTGGTAAGCGAGCAGGAAGCACGCACGATGCAGAACCCTTACCATGGTTCCATAACAGAAGATGTACCCGTGTCCGAATCAGAACTGGTGGCACTGGCAAAAGGCAAACGCCGTACAATCAATGTAGCCTTAGTAGGTAATCCTAATTGTGGAAAGACTTCGCTATTCAATATTGCATCCGGCGCCCATGAACATGTAGGAAACTACAGTGGTGTGACAGTAGATGCCAAAGAAGGTTTTTTCGACTTCCAAGGTTATCATTTCCGTATTGTAGATTTACCCGGAACCTATTCTCTTTCAGCCTATACTCCGGAAGAACTTTATGTACGCAAACATATCATTGAAGAAACTCCGGATGTAATCATCAATGTGGCAGACTCTTCCAACCTGGAACGTAATTTCTATCTTACCACCCAATTGATTGACATGAATGTGCGTATGGTCATCGCACTGAATATGTATGACGAACTGGAAAGCAGCGGCAACAAACTGGATTACATCAAGTTAAGCCAATTGATCGGAGTGCCTATGATACCTACTGTCTGCCGGCGGGGTGAAGGCATAGACCAACTGTTCCATGTTATCATCGGTATTTACGAAGGCGGGGATTTCCTGTCACAAAAGGGCGAAATACGTTCTGAAATTCTGGAAGATCTGAGAGACTGGCACAAAACCTATGTACCCGACCACGAATTCGGAAGCCACAAAGAAGAGGAAGATGCCCGCCCACGCGGATATATGCGCCATATTCACATTAACCACGGTCCTGAACTGGAGCGCAGTATCGAAGAAGTAAAAAAAGCAATCAGTCAAAACGAAGACATACGCCATAAATACTCCACCCGCTTCCTATCTATCAAATTACTGGAAAACGATAAGGAAATAGAAAATTTCATCTCTACACTGCCTAATGGCAAAGAAATTATAGCGATACGCAACAAGGAAACCTTACGTATCCGTAAAGTGATGAACGAAGACAGCGAGCAAGCTATTACGGATGCTAAATATGGTTTTATTACCGGAGCTTTGAAGGAAACATTCACCGACAATCATTTGGAAAAAGAACAAACAACCCGCGTGATAGACAGTATTGTGACACATCGCATTTGGGGATATCCTATTTTTTTCCTGTTCCTTTACATCATGTTTGAGGGAACCTTTGTTTTGGGTGACTACCCTATGCAAGGTATTGAATGGCTAGTAGACCAGTTGGGCAACCTGATACGGAACAATATGGCTGAAGGTCCTTTGAAAGACTTACTGATAGATGGTATTATCGGTGGAGTGGGCGGTGTTATCGTTTTCCTGCCGAATATCCTCATATTATACTTTTTTATTTCTATATTGGAAGATTCGGGGTATATGGCACGCGCTGCATTTATCATGGATAAAATAATGCATCGGATGGGACTGCATGGCAAGTCCTTTATTCCACTGATTATGGGATTCGGCTGTAATGTACCTGCCATAATGGCAACACGTACTATAGAAGACCGAAAGTCCAGACTAATCACCATGTTGGTGAATCCTTTAATGTCCTGTAGTGCTCGTCTTCCCATATATTTAGTTATGATAGGTGCTTTTTTCCCTAACTGCGCCAGCTTTATGCTACTTTGCATCTACACAGCAGGCATTTTATTGGCAGTAATAATGGCCCGTATTTTCAGTAAATTTCTGGTGAAAGGAGAAGATTCTCCATTTGTGATGGAACTCCCCCCCTATCGTATGCCTACCTCTAAAAGTATCATGCGCCATACATGGGAAAAAGGAGCACAATATCTGAAAAAGATGGGAGGCATTATCATGATTGCCTCAATTATTATCTGGTTTCTAGGGTATTATCCACAACATGATGCTTACGAAAGCGTGGCTGAGCAACAAAAAAATTCATATATCGGACAAATAGGCAAAGCCATAGAGCCTGTTATCAAACCGCTAGGATTTGACTGGAAGTTAGGAATCGGACTTATTTCAGGTGTGGGTGCTAAAGAACTGGTAGTAAGCACACTAGGAGTATTATACACAAATGAAGGAGATGTGGAAAATGTGAATCTTTCTAACCGCATCCCCATTACTCCACTGGTTGCATTAGCTTACATGCTATTTGTATTGATTTACTTCCCCTGTATTGCCACTTTCGCAGCAATCAAGCAAGAATCCGGCAGTTGGAAATGGGCCATATTCACAGCAGGATACACCACTGGATTGGCTTGGCTTATTGCATTTACTGTATTTCAAATAGGAAGTCTTATCGTTTAATAAACCTAAACCTAAAATTATTTGTTTATCAAGCATGGAATTACAACAAATTATAGTTATTGCAATTGTATGCCTCTGCACCATATGGATAAGCATACGTATCTTTCAGTATTTCAAGCGCATAAAGAACAATAGCAATCCGTGTGAATGCTGTAGTTCGGACTGCGCCATGAAGTCTATGCAGAACAAGCCAAAGTACGGTTGCGAAAAAAATGCAGAAAAAGTGAGAAAAAAATAGCAGAATATTTGCAGATTAAAAAAAATGTCGTACCTTTGCAACCGCAATCGAGAAACAAAGATTGCTAACGACAAGGTTCCTTGGATGAGTGGCTTAGTCAGCGGTCTGCAAAACCGTGTACGGCGGTTCGAATCCGCCAGGAACCTCCAAACAACAGTTAAATCGTCTTCACAATACCCTAGACAAAGGGTTAGCCTAAGAAAAAGGCAGAACAAAAATAGAAAAAGTGAGGATGGTGCAGAGAGGGAGAATATGCCTCAGAAGACTTCTGAAGCGGATAAACCATAAAAAGTTTATCCGCTTTTGTTTTTTTAACAGCTTTGCTCGAACAAAATAGAGAATTATGTAAAGGACGGTGTGTTTAAGTCTTCCAAATCAGTACTTTACGGCAAATTGTAGAACAAATTTAGAACAAAGAATTATGGCTGTTATCAGAAACTTTCAGAACGTGAGTCATGTTTCAAAAGAAGGAAACGCACCAGTGTATGTAACATTCTACCTAGGGAAAGACAAAGTGGTCATTCCTTGTAATCTATCTGTACCTGTAAAGTCTTGGGACAAGAAACAAGGCAAGGTTCTCACAAATGAAAAAAATCACAAAGACTACAATTTATGTATTGAGAAGGTACGATCACGCATCAACGACATCATGGTGAGATACAGACTGGAGAAAAAGATTTTGAATAAAGAACTTTTCTTAAGAGAATATGCAAGACCAAACGACTTTGATACCTTCTATGCATACTTTGAATATTATATAAAGAAGCATCGGGGAGAAATAGAACCTACAACGTTAGATGTGCATATAGACGCGATCAACAAAATGAAAAGGTATGCCCCTACCCTTTCCATTGACGGGCTGACAGAAGAATGGATAAAGAATTACAAAATTTATCTGAAAAGAAAAGTCGGTAACAAAGACAGCACCATCAACAAAAACATGGCTTGTATAAAGAAGTATTGCCGTGCTGCCATTAAAGAAGGATACATGATGCAGAACCCTTTTGAAAACATAAAGGTGAAAAGCCGTACCACATCCGGATTTGCTTTTTTAACAGAAGAAGAACTAAACATCCTGACAGGTATGTACAAATCCCACGAACTTTCAGACAACTATCACAAAGTATTGGAATTTTTTCTGTTCATGTGTTTCAGCAGCCTGCATATAACAGATGCTAAAAGACTCCGTATAGAATATATAAGTCCAACTTCCTTTACCTACTACCGGGTAAAAAACAGGAATTCAAAGCCGGATCCTATTCTAATCCCTTTATCCAGTCCGCTAAAAACAATTATAGACAATGCATCCGCAGGACGGAAAAAAGGATTACTTTTTGAAAACATGATAGCGGATCAGAAGATTAACGAATACATAAAGACCATAGCTCAAAAGGCTGGTATAAACAAGAAACTATCGTGCAAAGCAGGACGACACACCTTCGCCACTTTATTCCTTCAAAAAACGAAAGATCTGGCCACGCTGAAAGAGATATTAGGACACACAGACTATAGAGAAACATTGGTTTATGCCCATGTGATGGAAGAGTCCAAACAGGAAGGCGTAAGTTTCTTCAATACCTTTGCCGTTTAAATTGGTACCAACACACCAACGGACCAACAGTTTTAATCATCTGCCGGTCCGTTGGTGTGTTTTTCATATAATATATTTCTAGCTGTTTACTTTAAGCAAATCCAGCAAATGACGGATAATTTAATAGATGAAAAACTTTTCTTCCTAGGGAAGTGACTTTTAAATCCTCATTTCTTCATGTACTAGTCTGCGAAACTCCTCACTTTTTGCAAAATTTCCTATCTGTTCGCCTTTGCACATATCGTAAGTTATGAAAGTTTTTAAGAGAAAGACATCCAACCCTACAGCCTTGAATCCCATCGCAATGCCTTCCCGGCAGGTGGCGAACACATTTTCACGGTGGCCACCATCTACTTCTTCGGTCGAGAAGTTAAACGAATAACTATTATTCATCTCGAAGTACCGTTTCATCAGTTTTGTGCCTGCAAAGTTAATTTCCATCCGCTCGGCAAATCGGGAAAAGATGTGCGGAGGAAACACAAGAAGAACCATTTTACCTTTGACAAAGGTAGGCATATAGGCATACTTGCCATGCCCGGTATCGTGGTAGCAGACGAAGGAGATACGGCAATCGTCTCCTATCTCTTTTTTGCTGTGAGCCTCCCATAATATCAGCCACTTGTTTTTTCGCACAGTAGTGACAAAAGAGTGGATACGCACCGGAAACAGAACGGATTTTTTGATTATCCGGATGACCTTAGCGTCCTTGCCATCGGAGATAGTGAGCACGTTTGGATAATCAGCTCTTATTTCGTCAAGCAATTCTTCTGCTGTCATGGTTGATGTTATCATAATAATAGCTATCTTTGTATCGATTCTTTGTAGTTTATACTATGAAAGATTAATTGACAATGAAGCCGGGAGTGATTGCCCGGCTCTTTTTTTTAGAACTTCGCCCATTTATCTATGTTTTCAGGGTTTGCCCAAAACGATTCCACCCGTGTATAAAGTGCATCAATATTCGCGCCTTTCAACGACTTTATTTTCTCGCAAAGAACTACTATATCTACACCCCACTTGGATGCAGCGCCATCGTATCGCTCTGCATCTTCACAGTGTGCTACCAGTGCGGATACATTGCATCTGAATAGTTCGTTGACCACAGTACCATTCAGACTATCAGCGAAGAATTTCCATTCATTCTCTGTGAATACTCCTTTCAACTCGCCTGTACTTACGCTTCTTATTCTGCGCATGGTTTCAGCGCATGAGATAACGGCTTGATTGACGCTCTCGCCGTTAGAGGTTAACCACTCGGCTAAGTCGAGCGGCAACCTTAATGTTACGTTCTTGGTTTCTGCCATACTATCCGATGAAATCTATTTTATTTTTTATTAACAAATCCTTGTAGTAGTCCATTTCTTCTTGCATCTCGGCTATTGCACCAAAACGCGGATTTATTTCTCTTGCGCATATTATTCCCCATGCTTGCCATGAGCAACCTTTAGGCTTTCTTTCAAATTGTTTTTCCCATGTCTGCTGTACTGTAAACCTTCCAGTCCACCCACCTGCTGATTCGTAGCCGATAAACCACTTGCCAAATGCGCTTCTCTTGTTGATTCTATAACCTTGTACATTCATAATTCTTTGTTTTAATGATTAATACTATGATTGATTAATTGACACTGCAAAGATAAACGTTAAATTCGATATGCGCAAACATTTTGCACATATTTTTATGTGCAAAATAATACGGTATACACAATATATTTTCTTGTATTGTGCAATATTTAACCTTTAAACACAAAAGCTTGCCGACAAGAATGACAAAATAAATTCAAAATAAATCAAAATATATGCCTGAGCGGTAGAAAATAGGTATATATATTGCGAATATATATTAATAATTCTACCCAATCTCTCAGTATAGCCTTATCTCGTTCTAATGGAGAATGTGACCATATCGGTTGAGGGAATTGTTATGACATAAAATTTTATATCAAACAAGACCATTATATCAAATGTTTTTTAATTTTGTTCTTGAAATTTTAAAAATATAAGAATATGGATGAAAAACAAAGAAACATCAGTCAATTAGAACGAGTAGTATCTAGTTTAGAATATCATTTAGAGAAATATAAGGAATCTAAATGTAAATCTAAAAATGGGAGGCTCCAAAAAGACCGTAAACATGCTTTGGATGATATGTTTACTCACGCTAAATATATGAAAGCTGAATTGGAACAAGTTTATCCAATTATAAGCGATGGTTCACCTTCGTATATTCAATTTGAAGATTTTGGAAAATATGCGGAAAGTGATGTTCCTGATTATATAAAAACTTTAAAAAACTATATTGAAAAATTGAAACAAGACACAAGTGAATCTGTAGAGTAATGAGTTTACTATTAAGGGCTGACCTTATCCCTAGATCAGCCCTTATGATTAAAACCATTCCGCATCCGGATGCACTTCTACGGGTAGATGGTTCATTATTCTGATGATTAATTTTCGTATCATAACTATACGTTTTGAGTGTTACTGATAACTTTCCGGGTTACTCTACTAGGGTTGTAATTTCAAAAGGTTTGCCTACAGCAGCTTTGACAGCGCGTATTATCAATGCAAAGTTCTCCTCATCTACAGGCGTACACAATTGTTCCCTGTAATCTCCTCCTCCTTGAGATATTCTATAGCTACAGTCTGCGATATCAAGATTGTATATTTTTGCAATAAAAGATTGGAATAGAGTTGCGGCAACCAAATATCTTGTTATACCAAAATCCGCATGAATGGTATCACGAGTAAAGTCATTCTTGTTCGTCCAGTTCGCCACGTTGTTCATAAACGGATAAGTATCAGAAACGGTAGTCAAATCGGTAATAGTTTCAGCCTCCTGAATAGTTGGGATTGCAGGTGAAGCGGAAGCATAATTTGTAGACTGTCTTAGTTGTGTGACAGTTCTTGCATTCTGAACCGCTGTTCCGGATGGAATGATGAATTTGACATCCGGGCAATTGGATATGCAGTCCTTGTAGTTTTTGGCAATATTACGCCACATACCCAATTGTCTTTCCTTTTGGTTGTTTCCATAGCTCAACCAGTGATCATCATCTGCACCATTGGGACCGTGCGACTCGGAGATTGTATGATAAATGCTAAACGCCCAAGTCATGTTCATACAGAATACAGGATTACTATAGAGACAGGCTTTTTTACACAAGTCGATCAATTCTTGTACTATGTTCCTTGTTATTTGTCCATCTTCTCCTTTTTCCCAAAAAGAGGATTGGTCCTCATAAGGGGATTGATAAGCCCCGTTTTGCATGATGATGAAGTCCCACGCTTCATCAGCCAACAACCAGTCCATCAAGACTGTGTCATTTGCCGGTGCAGGTTCCCCTTCATCCGTTATATCAGAATCAGGCTCGCTAGACCATTTTCCTGTCGTACCGTTATATTGTTCCCATGTCGTTGCCTGATATTTCCATTTATAATACGTAACTCCCTTATTTCCTTGAAACCTTTTCAAAAAAACATCTAAAGTGGCTGCACCTATATAAGCATTTCCCAAAATTACATTTTTTCCAAATGAAGCACAAATGCTACCCACTTCTCTGACTGTATCCACACCGAAGGATGATCCGATAAAAAGAACTTTCAGCGCTTCTTTATAGGACTGGTCTTTATGTTCCATAGATTCCAACCTTTCATTCAAATCCTTGATATTGGCTTCCGTTTCATCCCTGTTTTTCTCAACTTTCTGATCCAGTTCGGATATCTGACCTTTAAGCCCGGTCTGAACATAGGGAATACCATATATTTTTAAAGATTTCATCCATTGCCCCTGATCATCCTCTGTTATTGAAGCTATACCTATATGTAGTCCTAATACTGTAGCACCATCCGGTTTAAGATACCCTCTGTCCTTTCCTGATGTTCCACTTACCGTAGCAGTAATCTGGTTGCCATCAGGGCCAAAGAATTTCCATGTTCCCATGAAAACATTTGCATCTTCCGCATTTTTCAGATAAAGAAGTGTACCGTTCTCTATGCTGGATACATCAATCCTGCTATAAGCGTTATTTGTGGCATTGGAGATAGGATTGTCTCCCAACGTATTACCCACATAAGCATGTTTGAGCAATATTTCAAGAGTATTGCAAGGCAAATAAGGCAATTCCACACCTTCCGAAAGAGACTTGAGTTCATTTGATGTGTTATTTGCAATCTCTTTAGCCTCTTCTGCTGTTTCTTTGGATTTGTTTATTTCTGTATAGGTTTCTTGTACATAATCAATTACAGGCTTATAATATAATCCCAGAATACTATATCCGGAAATGGCATTTATCTTTTCGGTTGAAGCATGTATATACATATATTTCGCAGTACCTTGAACCTGTATTTGATAGCCACTAGCAACGTATCCTGATTCAACATGATCACCTTCGGCATTTGTAAACTTAACAACCAATCCCAAATCGGCAAGTCTGACTTGATTGTGATTGGTATCTATGACACTTATCACAAATCCAGTTGGAATATCAACGTCTAAAGCTTGTTTAAATCTTAAGTAACCTTCTGTGGAATTAGGATGAATGGATTGTCCCGTACCCGTCCATTGTCCGATTTCAAATTCATATAATTTAAAAACATATCCATTGATTTCAACTTCTAACTCGGAAAGTTCCACCGTCAGGCTCTTGCGTGTATTGGGATTGACCACCGCATCATAAATAGTAGCTGGGAATATGGTTTGACCACCTTTGGTCAGTTTATGCATTTTTGCCATAATATCTCCTGTTTTTAGCCTAAGTTCCGCCGGAACTTGGGCCGTTGTTATTTTATGTAATTATTTATTAACTATTAAATCATTCTTCCGGTGGCAGAGGAGGTACAAAATCACTCAGCACATCATCATACTCCTGATCTGACAGAGATACGCTCTGCACCGCATTGTAGACGACATAATCAGGATAAGATGTTATTTCCGCTGTGCTTTCATCGGTCTTTCCAGTAGTCAGCACAATCCCTGTATCTTCAATAGATACAAGGTTGCAGATGCCATCCCTAAAGTCGGAATCAGAGATGAAGTATTCCCGTTTGACCTTCAGCATACCAGGGGAGAAACCGGGGTTGTCAAAAGCGACAAGCAGACTGCCATCTTCCATACGGCTGCAACCCACATACTCTTGTCCGTCAAAGGAGGCTATGAACTTTCCCTTGAACGGATTGAAGTAAGTAAACCGGAAGGGAGTATTCACATCTCCATTCAAGCTCTTTTCTACGATTTTAAAATCGGACTGATAATTAATTTTCATAACTATAATATTGATGTTACATCGTCTATCTCCTCGGCTGTCAGGTAGCCGGATAAGTCAACACTTCCGCCACCTCCGGTTGTTCCTGTAGGACTCCATTTCCCCTTTATCTTGCAATCATATATAGGGCCGGGTATGGTATCCCCCACGACAGCCCAGTCGCCCACAACTGGAGATGGGACAGCAGCATGCAATGCTTCTTCTGTAGAAAACAATCCCTTGTTGCGGACACTGTTCTGCTTGACCTTATCAATCTCGGTAGAAGTCTTGCTAAAGTTATTGTTAAGACGGTCTGCCGCCTCACTCCAAGATCCCGTTTTGTTAATAGTATTCAGTTCCATATCACCTCTTTACTTTTAAAGTCCCGTTTGTCACGACTCCTTCTACTATCTCATATTCCACATATACCTGACCTGACGAAACATCATCTTTCCCCGGCCAATTACTGCAATCAATATTGGCTACATACTTAGACACACTCACTCCGTCATATACCGGTTTCATTCCGACTAACAGCGTTTCGCCTTTAGAACCATAGAAAGAAACGTTATTGGGAGTAAGAATAATATCCGTATTTTCCGCATGATTCTGTATTCTGATACGTTCCGGATATACAGTCGTTTCTTGTATCAATTGGTCCCCTACATATTTCCGTAGAATCAAATCACCATACTCCCATCCGTCTGATGATGTGTCGAACCTTAATATCAAGGTGGCATGTCCTTCAGTCGTGTACATTTCAAGAGTATTTTTATCCGGATCAATGACGATACGTTTCCCATCAACAGATGTTTCTACTTTTCCACGGAAAAATCCGCCCAAGGCTTCAACCACACCTCTGAACTTACCACCCAAGGCATAAATATAGCCACGCAGGAACGTATCGCCACCATGAGTGGCAACGAAGTTCGCCATATTCGCCCATTCCGTATCTGTGGGCTGGTAATTAGGATCATTACGAAACCTCATTACGGTTAATATAGCCTGTTGAAGCGTGCCACCTGCCCAGAATGCCACATCATCATCGTCATTGTATATGCCGCTCACTCCGGCTGTGACCTTCTGCATCTTACCATCCTTGTAGTTGCCTAATTGGACCATATTAGCTAATATCAAACCGCCAAGGATATCTACAGATCCATCCTTGATTGCGCTCGCGATATAATTAATTGCTTGAAATCCGGCCATGGACTTGTCATTATCAAGAATTGAAGGCTTCCAATCGGTAGCGATAGTTCCACGCTCTAGCTGAAGGTCACAAACGGTTGCGGTACCACTGATAAGAAATATACCATTGCCATTGAAGGTAATCTTATGGGTATATCTCTGATAAGAGGATGTGAGAGGCTGAGAAACACTGAAAGAACCGCACGAAACAGACACAGACGTACCCTTTGCTTTATAACTGATAACATAACTTTCTCCTTTAATCAATGATACGGACTGGGACAAGCTGCCGATCGCGGCAGAGTACCCGGAGCCGGCAGCACTATCTGCGGATACGGTAGCCACACCCGTCCAATACTTTAATTGCTTGCTATATAATTCGGTATCAGCAGACAATTGAGTATCAGAGGACAATGTCTCACTTTCATAATCCCCGGTAAACCCGGAATTACGCAACAGATTGACACTTCCGACAGCCGCATTGTCTATCGCATCCTGAGCCTTTTGGGCCAGATCGGCAGCCGCCTGTATCTCATCCGGAAGACCTTCCATGTTACGCCATCCGGTGGACCCCTGCTCGATGTGGAACATACCCTTGATATCCACACCGCCTTTCTGGCTATAACGGATATAAGTGCTCTCATCCTTGGCACCGATATAGGCATCACCATACACATTGATATAGGCGTGTCCGGTAGACTTGTCAAAGCCCAGCCCGATAACTTCTTTACCCGCCAAAGAAAATGTATTGATACCTTGATAAAAAGTGATAGAAGGCGAAGTTTCGTTTACTGATGATAAGATTATAGCTGCCTGACGGGTGATATCCGTCAAGTGCCCAAGCCCAATAATATCATCACCGGCAGCCGGAACATCACTGTCCTTATCGGCATTGGTTTTGCTCAAGTCAATATAGTCAGATCCTACACCTGTCACCTCACGCCAATAGTAGCGGTTAGATACATTGTGGGATGTCCCTTCTTTAATGTTAAATTCTTGGGCTAATGCTAATGTACCGACTGTAAATTCGTTATTGATTGTCACTCCATCAACTTCCGACAAAAAGAAACAACGGTAACTCTCATCAAGTTCCTCCACACGGACACACTTCAATCCGGCCGGAGATATGATCTGTTCACCACCAACATGCGTCTTCTTCTTTACTTCAAGCTCGTCAAAGACAGCCTTAATCTTCACATACAAGCGGTCAACAACAGCTTGTGTCGTACCATCTTCCAATACAGTCCAACCATTTCCATTCTTACCCACCAAGAAACCTTTCAAAAAGGTTACAAGGTCAGCAAAGGTATTACCGGCAATTCCATCTGCATAACCTGCTTTAATTTTCTTACCATTGACCAAAAGATATTCGTCCACATAAGATATAAGCTGGAGCAGATCCAGATTCGTATGAGTGTGTCCAATACCTCCACCTTCAGCATAGTCTGTACTTATCTTATTCAGTACATATGCAAAAATAGCACCTATATTCGTTGTCGCCCATTTCTCCGAAAACGGTTGCTGTACGGGGAACAACACCCCCTCGGACAAGGGCTGCGAAGGAAATTCAACTAACCGAGGGGGTATGGTAAAAGAATTCAAGTCAGGTATATGGATATCCAAATTATCCGGAAGACTATCTGTTCGCTGTAGATTGAGCAGCGGGCGGGCATCCGCATATCTGTAAGTAAACGTATAAGATGATGGAAGCTCCTTGTTCGTATAGGATGTATTGTCCTCTATCACTACAATCCGTCGCAAATAAGTCTGATTATATATATACTTCTGCTTCGACGGAAGGAAATCAACCAGCCATTGACGTTCACGATTGTCTAGATATCCGGTATTCTTCTGGAACTTACGTTCCGTATCCACCCTATATTCTTCAGATATATCATCTATCTCGGCAATATTATGAGTATGTTCTGCCAAGAAATCAAGCTGTCCGTAAGCCCGGAACGTATCCATACCTCCCAAGGAGTTTTCAAAAAGTATCCATTGCTCCTGTTCAGAAAGGATATTGCCCGCCACATAACGCTGCACATAAGTAAGACGGCTACCTGATCCATCCTCCACCCATACATCATAAAAAGAAGGAAGGCGGGATTTGAATAGTGCCATTATCACAGCATATTGCACAGGAATGGTATATGCCCGTTTCTCTCCCAATGTAGCCAGTTGTTTCACCTCTTCAGTCACTTTGCCTTCATCGTCTATAAAATAGGCCTTCACCTTTACATAGGAGGATATCACAGCATAATATGTCAGATACTCAGGAGAATAGTAAGTCACTTTCTTCACTTGTGGCTGCCAAGTTAGGAAATTAGCCTTCAAAAAAGTTTCGGCAGAGCCAGAGAAACGGTCTACGCCACAACGAAGTACACGAAATGTTATGTTCTTGTCGGCAATAACAGCCGTAAAATCAGCCGCCAGATCAAGTTGTTCATAAGGAGTGGTGATATCTTTCAATAAAAAAGATAATTGGGATTCTACAATATCCCGTATATCAATCGTAACATAACCATCCGTACCAGGAGTATACACAGAAGACAATAGTCTGGTATTCCCTTTTGACAAGACAAAAGAGAAAGATTCCGCAGATTGGATGCGGAACTTCTCAATGTTACCGGACAGAGATAAAGCAGCAGGTTGATTCAGAATATTCATGCCTTTTGTTTTTATTACAAAAATAACTGACCCATGAATTTATAGAAAGGACAATTATGCATCCGGCGTTTTCACAGCCACAAACCACACTTCAAATTCGTTATAATACATATAATCTCCAAACTGATATGAAAGAGCTGTATGCTGGACAAAATAACGTTTACCGGATTCCGCATCTTCTTTTGTCGCAGGAGGAAGAAAAGCAGAAACGAATTGTTTATCCTTATAAGGAGAATTGTTATATTGTTCTTCCGTCAAAGTTGTTTTTAACTGTTTCACTTCCCACATATACCCTGTAGAAGTGTTATAATCAGAAAACGATTTTGCCGAGCTGACCGGCTCATACAAACGATAAGTATAGAAACTTGTTTCAAGAGGCTGCAAGCCACCTCCTAAATTATATTTCAATATATTTAGAAGAAGTTTCTCTCCATTCAAGCTGACAGGAAGATAGGGAGAAAGAGACTGTTTCAAATTGACAGGAAGAAGAAGATCGGCAGTAACTGAATGCATGGAATTCCGATAGATATCATCAAGTCTTCTATAAAACTTTTCAAAGATTCCATCATTGCCATTATAAGTCAATGTATAATTCCACAAACGGATATACGGATCTGAAGAGTCTGATGATAAATTTCTAGTGTAATTAGAAATTGTACCACGAGGATACCCATGATCAGTATAAGCAAAAGCAAGCATAGGATTGAGTTTCACATCAGTAGTTGTACTGGCATCAGATGAAGGTTCCTCTTCCGCTGTATTATCAGCCATAAGTTTTGAATTAAGAAAATTAGCTGCACCAATATATGGAAACACATCTTCCGCATCATTCAAATTATTATGAAGCATTACAGGCTGGCAATCGGGAACAGATATCTCATGTGTCTCAAGATCGCCACCTGCACAATATTTCATATACGACTCGGCAACCTTGTCATTAATCCGCAGTACGGTCAGATCACCAAACAATACCCAAAAATAATATCCTTGACGATAAAACGCACCATCCAAAGGATCAATATGTAATTGTTTATATTTCCCATAAAGATCTGTTATTGAATCAAAGGTTTCCACTTCTTGAGGACTTGAAATCTGTTCTTCAGAAGACAATATCAGCTGCTTGTATGATTCTGGATATTCGACATTAATCCGGGAAACTAAATATGCATCCAAATCAACCTGTGATGGCAAATCAAGAATTTCATTAAGAAGTATGATATCTATTGTATGTTCCACTTCATCAGGAATAAACTCACAACAAAACTTCTTCCGATATACATCCAAAATAGTATTACAGGAGCAATCCGGCAACAAATCAGTTATCCGGATGCTTCCTGATATCAGCGTATCAGCACAATTATTTATAAATACCATATCGGGAAAGGGAGTTGTACGAGTGAAGAAGTTATCTTTCAATGTATAGCCGAAATACGACAATATGCGCTTGAGCAAATAATTTCCACGGATAAAAGGGGACATATAGTACCCGGCAGCAAGATTTACAACTGTATCTCCGTCCGTCACAGTACGCGGAACGGCATTATAAAAATCCGGTGTACCAGTAAGAGGTGTATTAAGACTGTCATAAAACGTGCCATCCACCATGAATCCATAACGATTGATATAATCAAATTTGGGAGATCCGCTGGAAGAAGTGCGGTCAGATTCAATGAGCACAGGGAATATAGCATATTCCGGATTGTTTCCACCAATCAATGACCGACAAAAATCTATACATTGTTCAACAGTAGACAGCCCCGGTATGATTTCTGTTCCGAACACTTCAGATAGAGAAGTTTCCGATATTTTCGACAAGAAAGAACCTTCATTCATATAAAACGAAGTTTCTATACTTTCTTTTCTTTTAGCGGACAATACAGCCTGTCGACAGGCCATAAAATATCCGTCATCTTCAATAGTGGCAACAATAGAAGCAGACGGCTTCTGCTTTCTGGCCATAATATCCGGATAATCCAAAATTTCCCGATTAGCATCGGTATCTGGGAGACTCACCGGATTGGTTTGTTCACCATATTCATTAAAAAACAAATTGGGGCGCTCTACCTGTAATTGGGTATCTGAGGACAAATGATATGCCCTTCCCTTATTGACATTAGTTATTTTCATCGTTTACTTCCTATTTTGCGTGATCGTTCTTGTAGTTTCCTAGCTTTATCAAAATCATCAAGAAGAGTATAGGCAGGCAAGCCATCCTTTTTCAATAGCAGAAGAGTGTCATTAAGTTCTTTTATAGAACGGCTTAATCCGAGATCCGGCTGAACAGTGGGAGAAGGTACAGTAGCGGATTGAATTCCTCCTCCAGACTGTCTACCTATAGCTTGTGCCTGAAGATATTTATTCAAATCCAAAGTACGGATGGTTCCAGCCTGTTGTGCCTGATCAAGAATGGACAATATGGGTGCAATGGTAGGATTCTTCACCGCCTCATTGCTGGCTACCCATTCCTTAGATGATCCGGCAGGACCTTCTCCTACTATGACAGTAGGCTTGTCTATAAATCCACGACGTTTAGGATCATAGACTGCCTTAAACTCTTTTCCGTCCTGGGCACGAGTGACATCTATATATCCTCCAGACTGTTTACCGGGAACACGAGTATAAGTTCCAGAAGAAACGCCAATAGACGAACCTGAGACAGTCATACTTTTAACCTTATTACGTTCTGCATTAGCTGCTGCTATTTGTATAGCACCAGTAGCAGAAACTACCGCAGCAGCAATAGCACCAGCAATAGGGCCTAAATCTGCATAAGCTTTCATTACAGAAACAGCAGTATCAGCTATAATCTGTGATACTTTTATTGCAAAATTAATATCCGCATATTTCTTTTGAACATTTAATTTCTTTTGTTCTTTTTCATTCTCCAAACGTTCTACTTCATCAGCATTCCCTTTAGCAGCATCAATTTCTTTATTATACTTTGTTTCTATATTATTTATTTCAGCGTCTTGTAATGATTGAAAAGCATTAGAAAAAATATCAGTCCATGTATTTACCAATTTATTAATATAGTCAGTCTTAATTTTAAGAAATCCTGCAATTATTTCTTCTGTACTAAGTTCCCATTCTGTTATAGCAATAGCAAATTCATTTAATTCTAGCTTGTATTTTTCCTTTAGACTTACTAACCCATATTTATCCAAAGCCTGCTGTCTTGCTTTTTCATAATTTACTGCCATTTCTAATTTTGCTTTCTCAAACGATTCTTCCAATTCGAGTAAATCTTTACCATTACTTATTAGCAAATCTTTACGAGCATTATACGATGCATTTAAAGCATCTATTTCCATTTGATAAGCATCCTTAGGAGTTATAAGATTAAAATCTTGTTTAAATTCTCTTACAATGTCATTTATTTTTTGTTGTTCATTGATTAAATCTTCATTATTTTTCTTTTCTGCTTCAACAATACGTTTATTAGACTCTCTAATAAAATCTTCTTTTAATTTTATATTGGTAACAAGTAAAGATTGTGAATCCTCATAATATGCTTTTTCAATATTCAACCGAGCTGTACTATTGGCCTTATCAAGCGCAAGCATCATAATACTATACTGTTCTTGTGATATATTCTTCTCTTGCAAAGATATATTTAAGGCAAATTTCTGATCATTATACCACTTTTCCTGTGCAATAAGTTCTTCTTCGCGCATACTTCTCATACTCTCAAAGACATCTTTTTCAGTGTCTAGTATGGCTTTCTTTTCCTTTTCCGCAGCTTGCTTAGCCTCTCTGGCTGCTTTCTCTATTTCCTTAGGATCTACAGGAATATCAGGGAAACGATTTTTATAAATTTCCTTAGCAAGACTCAAATACTCATTAGTTGCATTCTTCTCATCTGCGATCCAAGCTGCAAGCATGGATTTATTCATTTTATTAAATTTGCTTTGAGCTTCCTCCATTTTTTTATTTCTTTCAATACGGCTGTTTATCTGCTCTTCAATGGTTTGCCCTGTAAGCACCTTCATTTGTTCATAAGATCCTTCCAATAACTGTTGTGCTTCGTCCAGCTTCTTTTTAAAATCCTGCAATTCTTCGTTGGAAAATTGAACAAAAAACATATCTCCGGTTTTACGATCTGTTTTCCATTTTCCTCCTTCTTTCAATAATTTAGTATAAATATCAACAGTCTTTTTATAAGATTCAATATTGCTTTGTGTTTCTTCAATCTGTCCTCTATTGATATAAGCCAAACGTTTTTTTTCTGTTTCAATAAACTCTTTTGCTTTCTCAGTATTTACAGATATAGCCTCTCCATAATCATTCCATTCAGAAACAGCAGAAGGTACTATTCTCGCAATTTCCTTTATAAGACTATTAAGTTCTGATTGCTCAGCAGCACTCAAATTGGTTTTTATTTTAAGCTCATCATACCGACTAAGCAAAGGACCAAGTTTAGTCTGTAATGAAATAACCTTTCCTATTTGATCTTCAAATTTTTCATTGGTTGAATCTAAATAGCCTGAAATAGTACCCATTATCTTACCCAATGTCCCCATGAAGGATTTAATAGCCGGTTCAAGTTTCTTACCTATCTTATTATAGATAGAATCCATCTGGTCCCCTAAATTTGATTCCAAGCCAGCCAGCTCATTCATCTGGGTAGCCATAGATCCTTGTACACCCTGTAATTTGCCCAAGGACAGAATATAGTTCTTAATTGCCATATCCGTATTCTGCACCTCAGTAGTTACACCCCTGAACGTATATGCAGTAGTTTTTCCATTCTTCGAAGCGGTGATACCAAATTCCTTCAAACGTTCATTCTCACCCGTCATGGCATCAAGCAATGCTTCAATAAACTGGTCTATGTCCTTGCCTTGGGACATTGCGATATCTCCCATTGCTGTCAGTTCATCGGTAGTCGGTTTAATTCCACGGTTAACTAATTTAATATATGATTCAGTCCATTCTGACACACTGGCCGGCGTATCTTTAGCAAGCTGCTGCAACATCTTCATTGCCTTTGCCGCTTCTTCTGAAGAGCCGGTAGCATTACGAAGAGTCGCTTCAAAGCGGGCATATTCTTTACGAGTTTCATAGGATTTCATTCCGACATCTTTCAAGTATCTGACAAGTTGCACAGCTATAAAACCTTTAGCAGCCGTTTTGGCCATATTCATTGTTTTATCAAATGCAGTCAGCTGTTGCTGGGCATATTTCCCAGTACCCCTAAGTTCCTCCATCCGATTATTTACTTTGGCAAGCTCCGCTTCAAGTTCGGCATATTCTTCCGGATGAGTTGATTTTACTGTCTGATCCAACTGTTGGCGAAGGTCTTTAGCTTTCTTTCGGAGTTGGACCATAGTAAGCCCTGTAACATCCAGCTTCTTCTCCAATTCACCAATCAATTTGTTATTTGTTGATATAGTTTTATTGCTTTTTTTTATTTCTTCGTCAAGACGCTGATACTCATCTGATTCCTTTTTTCCTTGAGCCTCTAACTCACGCATTAATTCACGACGTTCTTTGTTTGTTTTGTTCAACTCCCTATTAACTTTAGTGAGTTTGCGAATTTCCTGCTGTGCCTTTGACGATTCCACAGATAAAATCCACTTGATTTCGTCTTCATTAAGTTTCTTAGCCATAATTCAGTAGTCTATATATGATTGAAAATCTAATTGATCAATATCCGAACCTTCTTGAAGTTGCCGGGTGATATACTTACGTATGTCTTGAGTAAAGCCATAGCGAAGATTAGGAAGTACTTCACCGTAGATAACTCCCCAAACCACGCGGTTATAAATGGATAAATTTCTACGAAGAATAATGTTTTCCCGAAAATAAATATCAAGGAAACGCATATAAGGAAGAACGCTCATATAATATACCTGATGTTCAGTTTCTATTATTCCTACTGGCTCTTTTTGAATTGATCGGAGCAGATTGCCGGATACAACATTCAAATTCTCCGATATGACTTCCTGTTGTATCTGCCGTATCTTTTGAAAACCGACAGATACAACATTGTGAATGAATGTTTTTTTGATAAGTTGGTCTGTTACCATAGCTTCAAATTTTATGAAGCTAAAGTAATTATAGGAAAGAAAAAGGCGAAGGACAGATTTTATACCGCCTTCGCCCATATTAGTTATAAAATAAGCTTATAAATTAGCAAGCCATTTTTTACCAGATTTCGTATAGAGCCATAATAATATGCCTCCGCTAATAACTGTTGTTATAAAGAATAATATAGCTAATACTTCCATAAGACCTCATATTTCCAATGAAAAGTAAACTATAGATTTGCAAGCCATTTTTTGCCTTTCCGGGTATTTAACCATATAGCAAAGAAAAAGGCTAACATTCCAGAACCACCAAGCACAATCAATAAACCTTCCATAAATTACCTCAATGGACGAATTACAAACTCTTCAGCCATTTTTTCCCAGACTTTGTATATAGCCATATAAGAAAGGCTATCCCAATAACAGTTCCTATGATATAGGTCATAGCAAGCATATCCATAAAACCTCCTATTTTAAAATTTTATTTCCAATCATAGCAAATACAACAGTAAACATTACACCTCCAACTAAGACAGACCATGCAACACTATTGTTTACATTAGCAGATAAAGGTGTAATCCAACTAACGAAAAGACCAGCAAAAGCCAATTTTGCCAAATCAAAGAAGAACTTTCCAAGCGTTTCACGCCTCACTTTGTCTTTCTCCTTAACTTCTTTCTTTGCCTCTTGTTGTTCGCTCCAATTTCCCATGTAACTAAACTTATTACGCAGCGTTCATATTCTGAACACATTGCAAATGTACAAAAAGGATTGATAATATAAGAATTAGACTAAAAGAAATATCGTATTTTATCTATAATTATTTCTGTTTAAACATCCATCGGAACTCACATCCCAATGTTCCGGGACGTGGCTGGAAACGGAACCCTCCCATAAGAAGCGAATTGTAGACATCCTCCAAGCTGACGGATGTTCCCGGATCAATCTTCTTTATGGCTTCATACACATCCTCAGTAGAAAACCAATGAGTCGCATCGGACTCATTGGTTGCGGGAGAATAGACAGTCATCAAGGCAGTGATGTAACTGTCTATTTTAGTTTCATTATTCTGACTCATCAAAAGAAGATGCTTTGAGATCTTTCAAAATCTTGCGCACACCGCGAAGCTGCTGCAACATGACTAGACGATCACCATCACTGGCATCCGCTTCCGGATTCTCAATCAGTTCAGCTATACAATCAAGTCCTTCAAGAACATTATCAATTTCGCTATTACCGTCTTCCTGCATACGACGCAACACATTAAGACTTTCGTCGCTTAGAATAATTCCATTAATATTCATTTCTTTTAAATCATTAAATTACAATATCATAATATTAGCTATAAGCAAGCTTTTCAACGGTGCACTGCTTGTATTGTCTTGCTATATGCAGCAAAGATAAAACAAATATGGTGAAACATATAGGACAGGCAATTGTGCTTAATGCAGGGAACGAAACGAAGCAATGTGGCACGTAGTATGAACAATACCAAACGTGAAAATGTTCTAAAGAATTTTCCTTTTTTACCTAAAAAAATAATAACATAATGAACATCAATGCATTTCAATAAAAAATGCGGATTTTTTTGCAAAGAATCAAACTTTGCTCTTTCAATAAATACAGTCGTTTTCATTTTTTTGGAGATCATTTAAAATAAAACAAAACTTTATATACGGAGAGAAAATAAAAAGTTCCGCTCCCCGTTGATCTCCACCTTGAACAGGCAGTGGGCGCATTAACGCTCCACACGGGACGGAACTATATGATAAGCCATGGACACAAAAAATGCCAACGGTAATGTCAGCGGAACTATCCGCCTGTTCAATATGGAGATCACTGCAAAGGTGAATATTATTTTTGGATTAGCAAAACAAAAGCGGAACTTTTTAGAATTCCGCTTAAGGAAGAATACTCAATATTTATGTCCAGGTAAAACTTTTATAAGATCAAAAAGATGGCGAATATCTCTAAGCGTCTGCATCATGACTAATCGGTCCCCATAAGAAGCATCTGCTTCCGGATTCAGAACCAGTTCTTCTATTTCATAAATACCTTCCTGAATGCCATTGATAGTACTATTATTATCTTCCTGTAGAATACGAAGACTATCTAAAGCTTCATCTGTAAGTTTAAGACCATTTATTTTCATCGCAGACCTCCTTTCTTGCAAAGATGTAACGACACAACAAACCAAGTTAGGCATAGCAAGGCAGAAACAGCCGACACGAATGCTGCACATACCAATACCGAGAAAGCTAATGAAGCATGAGCCATAAGGCACACCTGACGGTTAGTAACTACAGATTCAAGAACACATGAGAACAGTTGGTTCTCCTTTTCGCACCACACACTGAACGTGGATTTTTTTGCCTCTAATACAGGCAAAGTAACTGTTTGATTTTTCATTTTTGTTGAGCATTTAAAATGAAACATTATGTTGATTTAATACAGAAGGAAACAAAAAAAGTTCCGCTCCCCGTTGCTCAACACCTGATACAGGCTGTGGGCGCATTAACGCTCCACACGGGACGGAACTATATGTATAGCCATGGACATAAAAAATGCCCGCAGCAAATATTTTGGCGAGCCTTCTCGCCTGTATCAAATGTTGAGCACTGCAAAGATGAATATTATTTTTGGATTGACAAAACAAAAGCGGAACTTTTTAGAATTCCGCTTAATTTATTATTTTGATGTTTCATTATATCCACTGCGTGTTTCAAATCCATCTTTAATAGCTTCATTTTCCAATATTTCTTTACTCAAAAGCCAATGATAAACATTTTGTTGTCCAACAGTTACAACATACGCCTGTTCAAATTTCCATCCTAAACGCCCCATATAATTCATAGCATCAACCATAGAATTAAATGTCATGGCTTTACCTTTTTCATCTACTAATTTAGACTCCCACATATTTCCATCTTGACCAAAATCAATAGAAACAGTTACTTTTGTACTCAAGAATTTTGAAGAACCTAATAATTCACAATAAACACGATGCATTTCATTTTTTTGAGAATATGCAAAATTACTAAGCATCAACATTAATAAAAAAACAATTTTCCTCATGCTATTTTTTCCTTAAATAAACTTTCTTTCCATTACTATTAATATAATATTTCCCACCCCGTGGCCCTGTGTATATAGTTTTATCAGATTTTCCATTAGAAGAATTTTTATAACTATTAGACTTAGACTGATGCTGCCAACAATAATCACTATTAGGTTGAGCGTTCCTAGAACATTGAGTTCCTTTAAGTGTATAAGCCTTACATCGTTTTTTTTCAATATCAGATTTAGCTTTATCTTCTACATTAGTATTCAATTCATTTGAAACCAGTTTAGAATTTAAAACAGACAATTTATTTTTTAATGAAACAATTTCCTGATTCAATAAATCAATACTATTTTTCATTTGCTGAATAGTATCATTACTCTTTTGTAATGCAACTTTCAAGGAATAATTTTCATTTTTCAATTCCTTTCTACTTTGAGACATTGCTTCTACACTTATAGAAAGCCCCAATAATATTAGTGATATTTTTAAAACATAAAATATTTTCATATATTTTTTTTGCAAAGCTAACAATTACTTTTCAATTAGTATTAAAATTAGACTAAATATTCATTGAAACCAATCAAAAAAAACATTGTTCTATATAACACAAATAAAAGGTGCTTTATTTCTAAAACACCTTACAGTTACCTACCCATGATTATATCTCCTACAACATTTGCCAGTACATTGGAGCCGAAACCTTTCAGACCGTCCAGTTTTTCAATCATGGAGATTATTTTATCTAATTTTTTATCCAGGTCACATAACTGAATCGTCGTACATCTTGTGCTTGAAATACCGCCGTACATGAAACCCGGAATCCACATCCTTAAGACTTTCCACAGCCTTACGATAGCATGACAATACCATCTTTTCATTAGGCACATCTGCCGGCAATTTATGCCCCATGTCTTCCGCAATGCTTCTGGCATGATCCGAATAAATCATATTGGCAGTTACCCATAAAGCATAACTGTTATAATGCGGTTTGTCTTCACATACTCCTCCAAGCGATTCAACCGTTTTCTCAAAAGTATCATAAGACCAATGGAATCCTTTCATTCCATCTTGGTTGACAATACGTTTGCTAATATTCATTGCCTCGTGTTCGGATAGATAATTGTCCCAACAAACAGCCTCCAAATGCGACAACCAGTTTTCGGCTAGATCAGGATGAGCTGCCGCGACAGCCTTGAACATATACTTTTCAGTTTCACCGAATATCTTCATATTCTTCGGATCTTTACTTGCCACCATCTTTTCATAAAGTTCATGGTAGCGATCTATCATTTCTTCTTTAGTCTTCATAATTATAGGATATTAAAGTAAACTCCCCACAATAAAGCGGGGAGCAAACTCAAACTTTTTTCTCCCTTTTCTTTTTTACAGGTTTTACTGACTTTTGAGTCATAATCCTATCAAGCTGTGGGAGTAGCCGGAAAGGTGGCCGCAATGGTCAACGGAGTAGCCAGGCTCACACCAAACGCACGGTTACAACACTTCACATTCTCAGGAGTAACCTGAGTAACAAGAGGAGTAAGTGTAATCGTAGGAACAGCACCGGCCGCACCGATAAAGGCTACCTTAAACTGCTCAACCCATTGTTTGGTAACAGAACGGCATAATCCTTTAGGAGTGTAAGCAACAAGCACTGCTGCATTGATGGTTACAACAGTCTGGGTATTCACCGTCTGCTGTTCTGCAATAGTAAAATTAACTATACCAGTAGGCTGTACACCATTTTCAGCGCAATAAGCCTGGCATAAATTCTCCACTACATTAGTCAGATATTGCTGGCTGGTAGCAGCGATTGCAATCGGAGTCAATTGAATCATAATGGATATATATTAAGAATTATTCTGTGTCGGAACTTATACCGTCCGACTTCGGTTGGGGTTCATCGCTGCCGTCAGCTTCCTTATCAGGCGCTGTCTTGACGATGTATTCTTCTCTAGGAATCAAAGGCAGGTTATATTCAAGCAAGGTTTTCAGTTCTTCCATGTCTTCCTTTTCAAAAACAACCTTTCCATCCATCAGTGTCAACCCTCCGTTTTTAATAGCATCATCCACTATTTTGTGAGCCATTTCGGGCAATGCATCATCCGGCACTTGTGAGATATAGCGGTTAATGATAGGTTCTATGATAGTTCCACTGACATTCTGCATTATCGGAGATAATTCCGCAGCAAGACTCCAGCTGGGTTTAACGAAGCCTGTTGATTTCAATTTGGTCTCAATCATCTGCACAAAAGGAAACGATCCCATTTTTTGTGCGGAGAATTGCTGCACTACAGGTTGCAGCCATTTATTCAACACTGCTGATAAAATTTGCGAATTGGTATACATGGTAATATATTGTTTGAGTTTAAAAAGAGGAAAGGACGGAATGAAACCGCCCTTTCAATGAGATTCACTAGTTACAACCGCAGCAACCGGTATCACACACTTTACGTTGTGGAACAACAAGTTCACTTAATGCAGCCAAATCAGCAATCTGCTGTTTCATACAAGCCAGAGTGGCAGTATTAGTGCCATTGTACACAGCCTGATTCATGTTGATGGCATTCTGCTCACTCTTATCCGCATTGATACGGCTAAGCAATCGGTCATAAACATCAGCAAGTTTCTGATCCGTGTAAGTGTTCGCTTTCAGCAAGGCGATCTCTCCATCCTTTTGAGCCAGTTTGTCCATCATGGCTGCTTCATAACGGCTGACAGGTTTGTCATCCGAAGTAATCACTTCCACAGGACCTGCCGCCATATTACGGTTATAACAGCCGCCTCCCAGGATATTGCCCGCATTCAATCCTAAAAATGATGCGATACCTGCTGACGCTCCGACGGTATTGTAATTACCTTGTCCCTGGCCGGTGACATTATAGTTCTCACCGTTCATACCTTTGATAGTCATAATATTATGTTTTAATAAGTTACTAGGCCAGGCTATAACCTGACATTACAAAGGTACAGACTATAACAATCAACTGAATTACAGTTATTTGTTTCTTATTTACCGATTATTTTCGACTTATTTTCAAGATGTTTGCGGATAACTTCTACATCCTTTTCCATCCACAGACTGGAAGATATCCGAGATGAATAGGAAGCAAGCAAATACCGGATACTAGCTTCTGTACGGTCCATATACTTGCTGATCTGGGAAGGGTAGAAACCTTCTTCGGATAGCAGTTTTACCAAAATGCACCGGGCATCCACCACTTCGGCGGCCCGATTGTCTGACAGGATAAATTCCTGATGTATTTCCGTGAAAGAGGCGACTGATTCAAGGATTTCATTAAAACGTGCGGTCTTGCTCATAATAATGTAAAATTTAGAAACAATTTATTAAAAACATTGTTGTTTATCTATCCCCGGCACATCCAAAGGTTTTCAAATTCGACTGTCAATAGAATAAGAGCAAGACCGCAAGCCGGGGATTTTTGTTACCACTGCAACAGATTGTAATTGATAGTAACAGCCAACACAGGAGAAAAGCCGCCACTTCCGATACCATATCCGGCAGAAAGACCAATCCCCCACCGTTTGTTTCTCTGTTTAATAGTTCCCAACATTGTAGGACGATACAATTCAACTGACTTAAGTTCCGGATTATAACCATTAATCAAAATGCGATAATCATCCGTCCGGTATTCCCTTTCCATTATCGGGATTATCACCGGCATGGAGTCAGGCAACGTAGAGTCTATGTCCACATCAGGATCTTCCATGGATACCGGCAACAAAACGGTATCCACTCTTACATGATGTTCTACATCAGGCGGAGGTACGATGGTATCCCTTATGGTGTCAACAACCAACGTCCATAATGTATCCGGCGCAAGCTTCCCAGAATAATCAGCCGGGCGGGAACACCATGAAAGCATCAGCATGACACTTAACAAGACTATCAAGATCCAAGGTATAAGCTTCATAGTTCAATGAATTTAATTATCCCTTCGACATGAAGGGATGTTATAGCCTGTTTCCCTTCTTCAGACAAAAGGAAAGCCACATCTTCCATATTGTCTTGAAATAAGTTTTCCGTCAATACAGCCGGACATTCCGTATGTTTTAAAATATAGAATCCGCTCTCCTTGTCCGGATCACCATCAGCCAGATCTTTTCTAATCGTCATTCCAGGAAGAAATCTGTCAGCCGAAGCATACAGACAATCAGCAAGCCTGTCCGCTTTTGTCTGCCCTATACTGGTCCATGCCTCCCATCCACGAGCCTGCATCCATTGTGCCCCATTTCCGGCGGCGTTGCAATGGATGGATACCAAAAGAACATTACTCTTCCCAAATTCGGAACAAATATCATTCACTCGGCGGCATCTTTCCGATAGCGGCACATCAACTTCCTCACGCACAATCCGAAGTGTCTCATACCCCCTCTTACACAATTCATGCTCCACACGGATGGCAATTTCACGGGTATATAACGCCTCAATCAAACGACCGTCCGGAGAACGCTTGCCTTGTGTGTTGGCTCCATGGCCATTGTCAATTAAGATTTTCATGTTTGCTTTCATTTTCTATTTCATTAATAACATTCTTCAATTCTTTACTTTTCAAGCCGACCAGTCCCTTAAAGACGCTCCAAAGACTGATATGGTAATGCAGACCTTTACATTCGCAGTAATTACTGATCACACTTTCAAGTTCACAGTAACAGGCTATCAGCATACAGCATACGGAAATAGTGGAATAAGGAATGCCCAAAGGTTCACCGATTGCTTTCCCCAAAACCGCCCCCAATAGAATTATACATACGTAATCCCCCATTTTTATAAGGGTCCTCCGGATAGCCCGGCTTATACGCACTTCCTCCATCCTTCGTTTGGACTTGCTGATGCCCCACCATAGATCTGTAGAAATAAGGATCAAAGCCAGCAGCATCAACCATCTCATATCCCACATCAAACTATAAAATTCGGTAATGAATACCGAAAATGTGATTTTAGAACTTGTATTCATATCTGTTTTAAGTTATGTGTTTCATTATTTCTTTTACATTCATCCAGTCGGGAGCCGATGCGACAAAGCTCATGCTCCAGCCTATTGATGACAGTTCAGGTGACACAAAAGGCACAATCGTCTGATTATCCGATATAGGTTTGAGCCATGACATATAACGGGAATCATACATCATATAAGCACGTACCTGATTCAATAGTTTCAACGTTCGGTCACTCTGAATGGCAACCTCTACCATATCAGATTTATTCCCTAATTTGACCGCAACCGTCACCGCACGCTTATGCGTATCCTCTATGGAGCCTATATTGTCCTGAGAGCTTTGTATCTCTCCAAAATCACAGAACAGATAAGTTCCTATCAGGGCATCCACCCGTTTTTTAACATCCTCAAAACGTTGCCCGAAAACAAAATTGGATATATCAGGAACCAAAGGCTCGGACATACCGGCTATATACCCTTTCAGTTCCTCATACTCATAAAGTTCGGAACTTCCGTTAATAAACATATCCAGAACCCCGTCACGGGCAGGAAACCGGGAAAAATATTTTAAATACTCAAGAATCATAGTATATCATTTATAACATCAATTGGCAACCGGGTAGTATTAGCGATCTCAGCAACATCCATTTTGGAAGCATGAAGGCTACGCACGGATTCAATCATCTTCTTTCTCAGGATCCCAAGATATTGCAAGACGCTCATCTGGGATATCTCACGCAAATTTCCATATCCGTCAGCACTCAAGCCGTACAAAGCATCCTGTGCCCCTGTGCTTATCACAGATTCCTTTCCCGGTATGATTTTAGTAAGAATCTTGTATTCTGTACGACTGAACAAATAATTGATGAATCCTTTGAAATTGAAACGGATGGCCTGCAATGTTTTAATATCCATTTTTGAAAAAAGAACGGCACGTTGATGCGCCTTGTCACTTTCATAAGGTAGTGAAGAATACAGGATGGAAGCAAGCAGGGGAAGCTGATCATCCCGGCAATCCGCCAGCTCACGCGCGTCAATAAACTGCTGTGCCGTCAATGAGGTTGTCAGCATAGAGAATCCTGTATCAATGGTATAACCAAGACAAGGTTCATCCTGCCCGTCAATATGGACAGATCCTATAAATTGTTTGCAAAAACAGGAGTCTACCACAAACTTATAATCAAGCCGTGACAGATAGCGGGATATAGTTATTCCCGTCAGTCTTTCCGGCGGAACACGCTTGCATAGCTCATAAGAATCGGTGTCAAGATCCGCCAGTGCCGCATCATTATCCGGATAACAGATCAGAAAAGGAAAGGTGACCTGCTCAGCCAGGCAAGCAATGTTTCCCATGGCATCCGCATCGGTTATCTTATTGATATCCCAGCCCATCACCCTGCATATATGGCGCACACGCACAAGACCGGCAGAAAGTTTACCTGCGGACATGGAAATCAGGTCCGCAACCAGTTCTTTAAATTGATAAGTGTTCAACCTTTCCCAACTGTTTGGAATGGAATACACGCTTCCTTTCAGGGTAAATTCAATATCTTTTTTCATGGCATCAAATAAATTTTATCGTCCGGACGATTGAAAGATGTTTCAGTTACAATATCAGCATCCGTATTTCCGGATAAAGACAAATCAATATTTTTAAGGCTTTCCAAGGCTTGTGACATCAGATCATCAGATAAAGTCAACATCCTCTCCTGCTCCTGGGTACCGTAACGCATAACTTTTGAGTCTTCAAACAAATTACGGATGGTTGACGGAAATTCAAGGATATCAAATCTTCGTAACGACAATGCCACTGTTATTTTAGCAAGACATCTGTCCAATTTCCGACGGTTTGTCTGATCCTTTTCCGGCAAACGCTCATAATATCCTGATACATAATCATCCAATGCCTCCTGCTGGATCGGAACACACCTGAAAAAGTACAGGAATGAATTATCAATGGGATAAGATGCATCGAATTCATAAGTAGTCTTCAACTTAAGATTTTCCAAAGCTTTATAAGTCTTGGTTTCCTTCCATTCCTCATCCGAATCAAGTAGTTGAAGTAACGTATCCATTGCATTATAATAATTATCACGATAGGCCCTGCGCATCTGCTCCTGCTCGTTCTTGTAGATATCCACATCCGATTTACGAAGTGACAGTACATTGAATATAAGCTGTTTTGCCAATGTCAGATTAGCCACGGCACTTCTTAATGCATCCTTTTCATCGTTATCCTCTCCTGCTGCAATCTTCTTGTAGATATCAGGAGATATGACGGATTGAACCTGCTTAATGGCACTCATGGCACTTGATGCAAGATCCTTGAAATTCATGTTACTCTCCGCATAAGGGGAATAAAGGTGGAACTGAGCCACATCTATAAACAATTCTTCTAAAACATTCATGGCTGCTGATTATTAAGACGGTTAGACGGTGATACATCTTCCTGACGTGATGGGATTTCCCGGTAAAAGCCTATCCGATAACCTTGTTCGTACAATTCAGGGAAGTTTATACGGATAGCCTGATTGAACGGTTCACATACAATCTCATCTTCCGGTGCCAATTGGAGCAGATAAATCAAATAGTTGTAATAAGCGTCACTTCCGCTCTTGCTAATTACACCGTCCTTGCTGACTGATGAGATGGAAGAATCCAGCCCGACACTTGACAGCAATACTTCATCAGCACGTTTATCATAGCTGATAATCGCATCAATGTATTCTTTATATTTTAAATCGACGGTTTCTATCTTCCATCGCTCCTCTTCCCCGCTGCTTCCGTTCCGAAAGCTAAAGGTCGCGTAAGCCTTTCCTTGGTTATCGGCTCCGGACAAGTAATCGGATATATTATCCAGTTCCTGTTTTATATAGCGGATCAAGGTAGACTCCTTGAACTCAGTTCCAATCTCCAGCCCATTGTACAGCAATAGTTTCTCCTGTTTCGAAGCACGTTCCTTGTTTTCGTTGCAAAGATTGGTAATCTGGGTTCTCTTCGAATTCACCCATGCATTAGGGATGATGATATGTATTTTAGCAGCCAGAGAATTACGAAGAAAGCTGTTAATATATACCGCATTTTCATTGGAACCCTTGATATAAGGCTGTGTGCCCTCGTGTGTCTCATTCTCTCCATAGAAATTATCAATGGACTTCTCACGATGATGGGAAACAGCAGCGAACCTGTATCGCGGTACATCCTGCATACGCAATTTAGGATAAATACGCAAACTGGTACTGATTCCATTGATAAACTTACCAACAGCTATAGCCGTGAAATCCTTATAATAAACCATATCATAAGCCACATCCATCCGGGTGGTGGCCAAAAGACAATCCTTATTCTCCATGGCTTCCAAACCAGCAACCGGCAGCACGCCTGGAACAATCCCTTTTCCTGCTGAAAACCGCCACTTTACAAAGAAATCGCGAAAATAATAATAGTTTTTGATGTTCTGTTTTGCAAACGCCCTGTATCCCTGCTCCATTCCATTCTGCTCCCAGCTTTCCAGCCATCTCTGTATACTGGGTTCCATAATCCAAGTTCTCTTGACTTTATTATCAATAAGTTCCGTCTTATAGACAGCCGGTCCGGAGCCATACAGCATATTGACCTGTTTGGTTATCAATCTTGGAAGCAGCCTGTTATGCTTAATATCGCTCGCCACTTCCTGGCATTTCAGATTGTTCCAGCCACGAGAAGCGATGTTATACCCTTTAACCGTAAGCCATCTCACCTGTCCTTCCAATGCCACCGGATTAACAGATACAGTTCGGTTACGCTGCAAGGCATCCTGCATACTCCCTTCTCCCAGCTGGAAAGATATCACACTGCTGTCATTAACGTACACGCCAAGGCATCCCTGCATCTCTATATTACTTTGTTGACTCATGATAACCAATCTATTTTATGTAGTTTAAATCCATCTTGCGGGAATCCCATATAGCGTATCAATATAGTGTAACACATACGGGGTTCTCCGTCCTTGTCGGTAAACAGGAAGAAGTTATCACTGTCCACACTGAAACGTTCATGAGGCAATTGGGTGCGCCATTTGCAACCGTCCTTTACTATGATCTTAGTGGATGCCTCATGACGTTGCAGACTGCATGGATAGAATGCTATGGTAAAGCATCCATCGGGCAGCTTGGATATCTCCCTAGCCCATTGCATGGCCTGTGCACCCGACATCGTAACGTTATGATCTATTACTTCTTCCATGCTACGAATTTATTCGTTTTCCGATACAGTAGAAAAGACGAAATCTCAAGGGAAGAATCATATTTCCACCCATCTACCCCCTGTGCTGTGCAATCGGTTTTATCAGCGCGGCGTGGGGTCAATCGTCTCTTGAAAAAAGTTCAAAAATTTTTCAAAAAGTCAATCGTTTATCCATGATTCACATAATACTTATTTAAATGTCAAACAGACACTTATATTAAATCAATTGAACTTATTATTTAAGCCGAATTTTAATTATAAGCTGAAATTATCCGGAATATCATCAGGAATGCTGGTCAATTCGTTAAGAACAGCATCCCCATACAGACCGTACATCAGATAAATGAATGCAGAAGGAATCTGTGTTGTCAGTCCAGCCTGACGGTGAAGCGGTATCTTAACCTCGCTGCTCTTGTCCAGCTCTATACGTCCGTTGGTGCTCTTACGTGGTGAAAGAGGTATAGCACTACAAAGGTTAGGGCATTCATTTTCGTCAATAAAAACGTGAGGCAAAGCATTGCTTCTGTCACCAAACAAAAGCAACATCAGCTTGAACTGCTGCCAATGATAGATTGTGGCCTGTCCTTCGTTCATGAGCTGCACTTCGAACCCGTAGCTTTCCAGTTCCCTCTTCAATGCTCGGCTGTCAGTCGTTATCTGCTCCAGTTCCTCCCTGCGTTTGTTACCGGCCCTGTCCGGATATAAAACAATACGTTTGTTCCGACAGTCACGCCCGAAAAACTCATAAACCTGTCTAGCAAGCTCCGGCTGCTCATCCGGATAGAAACAGAAGAACTCTTTCAACAGCCTGAATTCCTTCCCGTACTTCTTGGGTTGCCCACATACCAAGCTTGAGAAATGTCCGGGATCATACCCTATATACAGCGGAGCACTCTTGTCGTAGTATTTCAAATAACGGGCAGTGATGATAAAATGATCCTTCAGATCAAGTTTCATGATAGAATCATAAATATACCCGTCAGAGAATTGATGCTTTTCTTTATCATAATTTGCAAAGAACTTGTTAACCACAGACTTATGACGGACAGCACATATAGCAGTAAGAAATTCGTCCATATCCAATGTGTCAAGCTGAGTTTTAAAAAACTTAGGTCCCAATATGTCCTTATTGACAAACGAACTGGCCCGGATATACAATGTGGCGTTGCGCCGCATATCAGCCAAACGCGGTGTCCACATGGATATCTGTCTGTCATACTTCTTCAGTTCCAGGCGTATCTTTTCAAGCGTGACCGGGTTGGTGGTATTCTTTTGGGCAGTAAGAAGTTCCATTCTTTTATAGACCGCTTTATTCACATGAACAGCTACTGTGGCTATTTCGGAAAGAAGCTGAGGATTGTTCTGATCTTCATACCGTTCAAACCAGTCGTCCTCATTCAAATCCACACGGGCAGTATCAGAAACCCCGGTCCATCCCTGATAATATGGGCTTTTACGAATTTCAGCAGAAGATCCACGAAGAGAAGGAAACAAACGTGTCTTGAGTTTCTCTCCGTCATTGTGTTTCATTTCTTCGACAAAAGCATGAACACCACTTCTACCCGCCACTGAGTCCGGCTGGTCAGAACTTACCAGCTGGATATGATGACCGTTTCGGAACAGGATGCTATGCTTGGGATAAGAAATTGGATAACGCGGCTTCCGGAAATGCTCTGGAATCTTCGACTCTCCCGCAATATAGTCAATGCCATATTCCAGCATACAACGGGGACGACCGTTAACCGTAATCTGCCTGGAAAAAGCAGCCTGAATATTAGGCCATATATTGGTAAGCAACGCAACATAGGTACGATGCGCTAAAAATGACAACTCGGCCGGCATACTGTCTGCCACACGAACAATGCGGTTTACTGTAACCTCACTCGTCTTACCTGACGCACGTGCAGCTTCCACCACCACTTTGTTAGGGTCAAGAAGATTGACCATTACCTGCATGGAATTCATGTAGATACGTTCCATCTCCATTGAAAATTCATCATTGGATATATCGTTCTGACTCATGATTACTCTTCGTTTAATAGTTCCTCTACATCCTGAATATCGGCATCCCGCAACAAGCGTTTCTTTTCCCTCTTATCAATAGGAAGGCCGTCGATAAGTTGGATATAAAACCCTTCGTTATGCTTACGCGCTATCTCTTTCAGTGATTTGCTTTCCAATCCCATATCTTCCGGACGAAGGTTAGGATCAATAATGAAAGTAATACCAAGATTGGTAGCAGCCTCTGCTATCTGGGCGGCACGAATCCGATGCTCGCTGGCTCTTTCGATACATGCAGCCATCGTTTTCATATCCCCCTTGGCCGCACATAACTGCGCCATGGATTCCAGCTTGTCCGCATAGTGATTCTCCCATACCTTCTCGCTGACATTGTTATCGACATTAAAGTAATTAATGGCTTGATAGATACGTTCCTTGCAGGTACGTTCATCCAAAGCCAACTTCTGCTCCGCATTAATGCGCAGACGCAATTTCTTGGAAGCACGGGTTATATTCGGCTCATATTCATATATTTCTGCCGCCCATTGTATTTGTTTCAAAAATTTCTGCACATCTTCCGGAATGCCATTACACTTTCCGGTAGTGAGAAATCCTGAAATCATATCGGGATGTATCTTATCAAGACGCTCAAGTACGGTCATATTCCAAATAGTTCTTTACGCAAATCCTTAAAATAACGTTCATTCTTTCTCTCTTCAAGAAGCTCAATGGCATCAATATCCCCGTTTTCCGCTTTCTTCGCCAGTTCCATATCAATATTCTTCTCTCCTTGAGCCAGTCCCGACTCATAGGTTTCATAGAACACATCTCCCGGCAACGACAGCCGGACAGCCAATGCCATCTGCATTTTCCGCGGCAACTCCAACAGGCGGCACACGCGCTCACGGCTATACCCCATAATGGCATAGGTACGTACCCGTGGCAGATAATCATCGCTGACAATTACAATATCCTTATTACCAGTCATAGCAAACAGCATATTAATACTGAAATACCGGCTATCATCCCTATCATGGTAAGAAACAGGGAAACAGCCATAAAATCAACCTTTAGTCTTTTCATTGAGTATATCTCTAAACAAAGTTTCACGATCACGATACTTGCGTAACAAATTCCTGTCCTGTTTCCGGCGGGATTCACGTTCAGGATTTTTCAAATACGCTTCATAACGCCGTATACTGTCAAGCACATTGCGGTGTTTGCGGAGAAATTCCTGAGGATCCTTTTCAAGAAGGGAAGCCAGCAAGGCACGTTCACTGCGCCCTGCTATAAGAGGATGAAGGAAACGGAAAGAACCGGTATCATTATAGGCTCTAAGTTCTGAGAAAGCCTGCAAATTACGGATGCGAAGATGGACAAGGGAAAATATATCATCCTTGGTAATATTGTCAGCATCCATACGTTCGTCTATCTGTTTCATCCGTTTCCAGCTTACAACACGGTCATTATAGATAAGGGTGGCAGTCTGTACATTCTCATCATCAAGATTATCCCAGTCAATAGCGGGATATTCTTCATGCTTCTGTACTTTCCTTAAACCTCTTTTTTTTTCTCAAAGTCCAAAGATGTTTCCGCCTTTTCCGCACGAAATTCCGACTCCTCTACTCTTTCCTGCAATTCCTGAACCGTATCTTTCGTTTCTTTCAATTCGACCGATTTCTCCTGCAACTCGTGTACTGTCTCTTCCAATTTCTCCTTTACCGAGCTGACAGGATTGCGCCGGTTCTTTCTGATCTGTTCTGCCGTTGCATAATCAAGCAGAAGATAAAGAATCTTGTTTGCAAAACGTTCAGGTGATCGCTCCCATGCAGGCAACACAGGCGCATCAGGATTAATACTCCGTAAAAGCTTCAGATCGGCCAAAGCGGCGGACTGGTTCTGAAGACGGTTATAATGAAGCTTCTTTTCTTTGAATGAATACATAACTTATCAGTTTAACCGGTGCATGATAATACATTGTAAAACAAACATATATATCCGCACCGGATTAATTATAAAAATCAGACAACAGTTTGAATACGGGATCCGGCAATCTCAACCAAAGTGTCAGTATCAATTACGCGGAAAGTAATACGGCTTCCAGCACGGGCGGTCCATGTGGCTCCATCCTCAAGAATAAACACTTCATTTTCAGCAACTGTAGCCGGATGCTCCACACCCTCACCTATCAGAGTTATATAGCGTCCCTTATCATTAGCCGCCAGACCGGAAACTGTAGCAATAGCCTTAGGTGAGGAAGTACAATCAGGAATGGAATACAAGTCCTGTCCCGGCGTAACGGTAAGATTAGTGGCATCCACCGGATTGGATTTGGCAGGCTGGCGTACAATAGCACCTGTATATTTGTAATACTGTGAAATGGAAGTACGTTGAAATGTAAACGTCACATAACGTCCGTCTGCGTCATGCTTGTTTTCAAACGTTTGAAGAATCATCGGGCGGTCATAAGAACCGATGATATACCACTGGCTTTCTTCAATTTCTTTGAAGAGAATGATAAACTTGCCACCCGCATATTCTTCCGTGAAAGAAAGCAGTTTGTCCCGCTGTCCACCCATAACCGCCACAAACTGATTGGTTCCGGAAGTGGTAATATCCCCTTTCTCACCATTGCCTACAAAAGTGGGGATGGTATGACATACAAAGTACTTCATATACTCACCGTTCTTCATCGGAACCTGCCCTACTTCCCTGTTGGCATTGGGAGCCGGAAACAACTGAGAATTATCCACCTGGTCAATACTGATCAGATAAATCTGATATGCAATGTTCGATCCATGGGTCTGACGGTCGGACACATCCTCAATATCACCAATATTCATCATTCCGGTGACAGCCATTGACAGCCCGACGGCAGTATCGGCAGAGGAATCAAAAACAAAGCTCAAGGAGAGCACTACAACCAGCACCGCTAGTTGAAATAAAAATATGCGGGAATTAATTCTTGTTCTCATAAATTTTCTGTTTAATAAAAAGGGCGGGCTACCACACCCGCCCCCGATTTAAAAACCTTTTTAATAACCAACCAAAAAAATTATCTAGCTCCAGGTACATTGGGCTGCGCTGTCTTATTGACTTTGCGAACGCCACCAATGCAGCGTTCCAACTCTATGAATTTGTTCTGACTGTTCAGCATGACCATGATATAATCTCCTACAGCTGTCGGAGTCCATGCTTCGGAAATACTGTCAAAAGAACCCGCCTTGTCAATTCCGGTCACATTGGTTTTGTTTCCACACTCTACAATGTAAGCCACGCCTTTTTTGGCTTTGTTGATCGCTGTCAGTTTCTTTTCACCGGTATTGGTTCCAGAAATAAACCAGAATCCTTTCGATGCGTCAGCTGTTGTGGCATCCGCATCCAAGGTTACAGAAGGTTTATTCAGGAAGATCTGCTGCCACAAATAGTCATTTTCCTTCAGTTTATCGGCAGAAGAGAAATTACGGCCGACAAATGCGGGCGAACATCCTTCTTTCCAGGTAGACCATCCACGAACCATCTCCATTTGCATTTCTGTTTGCATGGCAAGCATTTCACCAGGAAGATTCTCAAGGAACTGGATATTACCGGGAACCTGCATCATCATGAACGGCAGCTGACCTAAATAAGGCAGCCAAATAATACGCATATTGGTAGAACTGTCCGGTATGATATTAAGGTAACTGTTCGGTCCTGTAAAGTCCTGCTGTTGGCCATAAGCTTCACGGACATTCTGAATCCACCATTGCTTGTGGTTTTCGTTCAGATACATTACATGCTGGTCAAGGCTCATATCCTCAGATACTTTGGCCAAAATTTCTTTGTAGAATTCCTGTACGGTTTCCAGCATGTTGGCATCGTCATAAGTACGGTATGCAACATTGTCTGTCAACAACAGTTTATGTTCGTGGTGCAGACGGATAAGAGTATAGAGCACTCCGGTACCGGCATTAAGATAGGAACCGGCTACACCCGTCTCAGGCTTCACATACAAACCTCTCATACGGCGCATATTCTGTTCACGCTGCGCGTTTTCAAGAGATCCCATAATGGCATATTCAATCATAGACCATTTGATCGGATCCGAGCCTTCACGGTTAAGGTAGCCTATATACATGCGTTCCAGTTCCTTCATAGGACCGAACTTCATCTTGATCATGGCATCGTCCACATATCCCATCTCCGGTTCAATCTCCATATCACCTTTATAAACCTCGCCTACCTGGTATGCTTGTGACACTTCACCAAAGAAAGCGTTGAAAATGACATCACGGTCCTGAATACCGTAACGAACAGGGAAATACTGGGTAAGCTGGCGGATGGAAAGCACACGGGCTATAATGGCATCCTGACGACGGATAAGATACTGGTCTCCGCCCTTCATTCCCGTAACCTGGGAATAATCGGTGGCAAACTCACCCGCCGCCAATTTTTCCGGGTTTAGCTGGTTATGCGATTGCAAATAGCTGTAACGCTCAGCCAATGAAGAAGAATAGGCTTCCACTTCAGCACCGAAAGACGCGGCTATCTTCTTATCTCCCAGACGCTGGTCTGACGTAGGATTGGCTGTGAACCGGTTCCATGGTTTATCCATTGAAAAGAATTCGTGCTCAATTCCGAAAAGGAATTTCTCACGGTCTCCGGAACCTGTAAATCCTACAACCGAACCGGCAACCGTAGTCATAGGGACATCATCAGCCGCATGATTACCCATAGCCATAAAGGTAGCGGATACAGCTTTCGCCATATCAAGTACCTGCTGTGCGGTAGGCTGCTCTGTTTTCGTATCCTGTACTCCATGCGCGGCAGCGCCTTCCACATTTTGTTTCGGGTTGATCAATCCTGACAATACGCTGAATGCCTCATTGATCTGTGCCTGGTCGGGAACGGCACGCTGTTCATCCTGGTAGGCCTGCATATCGGTATGAAAATCCGTTCCGAACTCCTCATGATAGGAGGCAAAAAACTGTTTCCATTCATCCGGCGTAAGAGCCTTCAGGGATTCCTCGGAGCCAGCGAAACCAAGCTTCTGAAGAATTTTCTGTACGTTTTCTTTAAATTTCATTGTGATACTAATTAAATTATACTTAATAACTGGCTTTTGGCCCGCTGAATGTCGGCATACTCACGCCCCAGACGGGATGCTTCCAATATGGCTTCTGTCAGAGTGGCCCTTGCATCTATCAAACCTTTTCCGATCGCTTCGTCCGTAAGGTAAATATCCCCGCGAAGAGCAGGCTCATCATCAGGAGCATCCTTAAGTGCCGGACGGGTGGAACGAACTTCGGACAAGAACATATCATTAAGAGGATTCAGCATACGTTTCACATACTCATCACCCTTACCGGAAGCCGCGTCATCCATAAGCTTGGTCTTAAGATCCGATGCGGAAGCATGATACGTATGCACCTCTATACCCATTTTTTTAAAATATTCGGAATAGTCCCAGACCTCGGCCATTGTCCCGATAGATCCTATCTTGTCATAACCAGTAGCGGCAAAAATTCTAGTGCCATGACAGGCGATGAGATAACCGGCAGACGCACATACGCGCTCGGCCAAAACAACCACCGGCTTACTCAAGTCTCTCATAGTCTCGGAGAGGCGGTCCATGTAAAATGCCTCGCCTCCCGGACTGTCTATATGAACAAAATGTGCAATGATCGCAGGATTGGATTCGGATGCCAGCAGATCCTTCTCAAACTGTTTGCTGGAAAAACGCCACCAACTGTTTGATGTGATTACACCGAACACGGGATAGTAAGCAATACTGTTATCGGGAAGTTCTTCAGAAGCATAATCGGAAACAATGCTGATATCCTTGTCAGGAAAAGCCATGCGGACCTGAGAGGAGCATAAATCCAAGGCACCGGAAATCACCTCGGTATACAGCATATCAGCATGTCCCTTTTCCGCTGAATCGGAATCGTGAACATTAGGGAATGCTTCAGCTACGACAGAGGCGTAACCCTCTGCCGTAATGAGCAATCCTTGTCGGGATAAGAGAAGCTGCTGAAGATATTTCTGTGACTGTGTCATTCTATTTTTTTGTTTTTACAAAAATATCCATACCTTATATATATAAAAAAGACTATAAGACGGGCGGTTTCAGCATGGTGCACTTCATTGTAAGCCGTGCCGAATTAAGCTGGGGAGACAGGCACACTCTGGCAGGAATGTCAGCATCTCCAACCCCATAGCTGTTACCGGAAGTATCACGAAAATACAATATGCCGGAACGGAAGATGGAAAACTCCCTCAATATACTGCTATCAGGACGTGATATGACAAGTTCCTTGTCACAATTGAAACTAGTTCCCGAAGCATTGTCCGAAGCCACGGGCTCAAATGAAAACTCCTCGGCCAGAAAAACATATTGTTCCTGATTCATACCACCTAAGGGGACAAAAGTAACGACAATAGAGAATTCTTTATTTCGCTGATTCATAACATTTTGATAATTAACGAGTTCGCCATTTACCTCCATATAGCGGACAGTTTTACCGTCAAAACGGACAAAACGATACACTTAGTCGGTTGTTGATTTAATATTATTTAACCATGTTAGATAACCTGTATCATATCCTTCTTTCTTTCGCGCCGGGCTTTCCGTTTACGTAAGTTCTCACGCCACCGATAATAGTTCTTCAACAGTGCTTCTTCAGATACGGATTCGATGCCATAAGTACACAGAAACTGATAGACAACGGCATTGTTGTCAAACAGGTGTCCGCGCTGGTCATTATCCAACAGGGTGGCGTGCAGCTCCTCGTTGAACTCACGACGGATGGCAAGTTCTATATACGTCACCGCACGCGCGGACAGATAGTTGTACACTTCGGGATTCTTTCCCTCGCGCCGGTTAGGCAAGGCCAATACAATATTGCCATCCGTATGCGGCATATTACTGGGACGACGGGACATATAATTCCATATCACATGATACAGATCTGAATTGTCGGGAATATTTATCGGGTCATTTGAACCTGAGGCATATTTTCCGCGCAAATATTCCGCCAAATAGGGAGTGATGTTAATTGTGGTAGTGATCATACTTTTATTTTTTTTAGTTGAAAGTTCTTATTTTTGCGACCAACAGACCAACAGACCAACAATTGGCTATTAGTATAAAGCAAAGTTAGTGATTTTCAGCCAATAAACAAACTATACCTTATATATTTATATTGTTGGTCAGCGACCAACACGACCAACACAAGGTATAGTTTATCCTCATTTTTACTGAATTATTGACAAATGCCTAAAAACGGAAGACCAACAGCCCGACCAACAAAAAACAACTACGACCAACAACGACCAACAGACCAACACATATTATATATATATTATTACTTTATAAATTATATATATTATATTATAAATGAGATAGTTACATTTTAAAGGCTATTTTTATATTTTTGAAATGTTGGTCTGTTGGTCTGTTGGTCGTGTTTTTTGCAAAATTCTACGTGCAAAAATGCGTGTGTTTATGTTTTCTTTAAAATAAGGGGGTCTGGGGGATTTTTATTATAAAAGAACAGGGAATACGGTATTATTATTTTTTACCATATTCCCTATTGTATTAAGATAAATGATCTGCCGCATGTCTGAAGCCATGCGAATGCAATCAATGACCGGGTGCGGAACGGACTTTAAGCAGATCCAGCAAATGGCGGATATCTCGGAGAGTCTGCATCATGACCAGACGTTCACCATAGGAAGCGCCAGCTTCAGGATTGAGAACAATTTCCTCAACTTCATATATACCATTGAGAAGGTTTTCTATGTTGCTGTTTTCATCGTCCTGCAAATCATAGAGGAGATCCACCGCTTCATCGGTGAGTTTGACACCTTCGATGGTAAAGAAATTATCTTCAGGCATACCGGATGTTTCTTCAGCCAGTTTTAATATGTCAGTCTTCATCGCAGACCTCCTTTCCTGCATAAAAACAACGAAGTGGCAAACCATGGAAGGCAGAGCAATGCAGGAACCACGGACACACATGAGGCACATATCAGCGCAGAAAATGAAAGACAGGCGTGGCCCATCAATAACACTTGAAGATTGTTTATGGAAGATTCCATGACCATTGAGAACAGTGCGTTCTCTGAGTCCAGCCACAATTGAATAGCTGAAGATTTGCTAGCGACATTTATGTCGGGAGCAGAAATAGAAACTGTTTGTTTCATAACTGTGATTATTTGGCGTTTACTAGGCAGAAAAAGAACGGCTGCCATTTCCCGTGTCGCCAAACAATCACAGATTTTCGCCCGAGAGCTAAAATTGTAATGGGAAAAGCAGCCGCAGTTGTTCACAATAAGTTGTGACTTCTACAATTTCTTATATATCATTTTGCTATTGTAAGCAAAAGATAGTGTGCTGGGCATAAAAGGCCCATTGTATTTCTTTGAACTTTGAGCATTAACCGAAGCTCGCGGCACGAATTTTCCGTGATTATTTGGCACTGCAAATCTAAATATTAAAATCAGTCTATGCAAGTGTTTTTGGGAAAATTTCAAATTATAGATTATAATTCAAGATCAAACTTCGATAAAAATAAATCTTTTATCCTTTGTGTCTTATCCTCTATAGAATCACAATGATTCTTGTTAACAAGCAGATAAGAACTTACATTACTATATTCAATGTGTTCAAATGTTTCTCTACCGAATAGATTTAATGCCATCGTTCTATATATTCTAAACCTTTGGTTATTTGCCTTCTTTTCGACTTTATCACTCTCAAAATCCATACTTTCTGCCCCATTTACAGCAAAGGATGCTTGTGGATATTCTTTTATGATGGAGGGAATTATTGATGCACATGTCACAAATACTCTTAATGCGCCTTTATAGTCGTGCGCTTTCAATATTCTATTGTATTTATTATCCAGTTTCCTGTCCCTTGCAGCATAGAATTTGATTGCGAAGACATCCTCATAGGCTTCCACTCTTATTATATATTTTAGCCTCTGGTAATACTCTGTTCTGTCAGTGTAAAACTTGTATATCAATGAAAAATCAAAAGCGTCCCTTTCTTTCGGAGACGCTTTCTGTATAAATATAAATCGGAATGGATGAATTTTATCTAACATTTACATAATCATTTTTGTGGTTGCTGAAATAAAGCAGCATGAATCACTGACTATTTTCCCCTCTCCGATAATCTCACGCAAAGGGCGATGTTTGACTTCACTTCTCAACGTCCATCCCAGTCTGTCACCTTTGGACTTTATCCGATGATGACGATTTACAGAAGCCTTACCTTTCTTATTTTCTATTATGCTTCCCATGATTAATGATGTTTATATCTAAAAACAGTTTGTTTGCTACAAATGTTTTGTGCAAAAATAGGCATTTGTTTTTTAATCTAAAAATAAGACTGTCAATTAGATATTAATTTAGACGTCTTTCTAAATTACGTTGCGATTCGCAACGTAATTTAAAGGTGATATTAAGATCAATAAGCACTCTCATAGAGATTGCCTTCAATAGTTATTTGATATTTACTCATAATTTTCAGTTTTCATGTTCATTTTGATAAAATTTTCTTCCAGTACTTTAATTTGAGCATCCACTTTTCTTCGTTCTTTGTATAACAATTCAATCTCCTTTAATAATTCTGCTTCTCTTTCTATATTAACCTTCAAACTGTTTGACATTTGTATTCTCTTGTATAATATATAATAGAGATTCATCTGTGTCGTTAATAATGGTTTTATAGCATCTTTATTGACATTTTTATAACAAATAGATAACAACCAAATTAGTATATGATCTAAAGGCATACATATCATTTTACGTTTTTTATTATCAGCACCTACCATATACTCTTTATAGACTACATTACGTAATATAGGGTGTATTACTATTTTTTGAAATTGAGATGCGAAATCTATTCCTAATGCCATACAAATAGGTTTTATAGGGATCAGTTCTTTTTCTCCCTTAAATAATAAAATATCCACATCATTCACTCTTGCAATAATACTTGTAGTCATAATTTTATTTTTTATTGGTTATTAAAATGGCAGGCGTTCCACTTCGGGATCCTGCATATTTTTTTCTCTTGGTGTTTCGTTGCGTTTCAAATCAAGACCATACATAGAAGCCAGTATGTCGTAATTCAATGCGATACAGCTTGTATTCTTATTCAGAGATTTGACACGGCGCACCATCATGGTATCGCTGCCTTGGGCTATATATTCTTCCGGAATATCCTTGCCTTCATTCTCCAGCTCTCCACGGGGTACTTCTTCCGTTTCCTTCCAATTGAAACGATGAGCTGCTATAGGACCTATATAACAGGCATTGGAACGAAGATTCTGCTCAATGGTAGACTGACTAGACTGTTCCCGGTTAAAGGAACTGCGGTCATACTGGGCATAAATCACAGATAGTCGGATATACATGACACACGTTCCGTCAGGCACAGGATAAGAAACAGATGATTTCCCCGGTCCGATCAGAGTAAGCTTAGGAGGATAATCGAAATCAAAGTCACGGCCCGGAACCAATGCCTTGGTATCTATCATAACATCCATGGCCTTGAAGAATGTAGCCAGCTTGTCTGTACGTGAAATCAGATCCACCTGGAACTGAATTTTGTCGCAAGCTATTTTGAAAAAATCCTTGTATGTAAAAGGCAGTTTCAGATCCGTATATTCTTCCACCAAACGGCACATGGCAAGAAACAGAGAGGCTGTTTTCATCAGACGGTCTATCTCACCATGAGCCAGCATCTGCGATTTCAGCTCCTTGTAACATTCAGTTTTAAGTCTGCGGATATTGTCCATTACCAACGGACGAAGCTTCAGTATCTCCAGCAGCACATTGCACAAACCACGTTCCTCTATATCTTTCAATTCATTGAACAAGTTCACCTCTTCCTGAGTACGTTCCTTGGCAGGTTTTGGCACCTCGCACACAATGATACGGGACATCAACGAGTTATCATCCCGCTGCGGTGTTTCCTGGCCGCAAATAATAATGGGAGCATATATCTTCTCAACCTCTATTTCCTTTCCCGTAGTTCCTTTCCGCTTCTGTCTTCCATCACCGTCATATACGGCGGTTTTCAAAAACTGAAACACCTTATCCTCTATTTCCTTGTTGTTATACTCGTCTAAAACAACAGGAACGTCACGAAACATGGCCAGCATGGAAGACAGACCTGCGTAAGTAGTAGAAGGAAGATTGGTCAATGGAACTTTCGGATTCATGAACAGCGACCGGATGCTGACTGCAATCTGTGTCTTTCCGGAAGACATAGGCCCCATGAAAAATGGAGCTGTAAACAAACGGTCTATGCAATGGATATTACTTCGGAACGGGCACATCAAAGCAAACATGATAGCCCATTTCCCATTATCATTAAGCTGATACACCCGGTTCATCAGATCCGCCCATCGTTGGAACGTGCACTGTTTCTCAACAGGTATATCCTTATAAAGCAGGTTACTGATTACTTCATATTTCTCTTTCATGTCCGAATTCATATATAATTGGGAGAAAGCCGGCAGATACCAGTTTTCGTTGTTATGAGTTGCCACACCCAGTTCGTTGACAGGATCAAAACGATACTGTCCGTCCTGCTCATGGTATATACCATTGGCAAACGCAAAGAACATAGTGGACTGGTCCCGGCTGAATCCGTCGGGCTGCTGGTTCCCATAAGTACGGACTTCTTTACAGGACACAAAATTACGGGACATCCATTCGCGGATCTTTGTCCAATGCTTTTCTTCTCCATTACTGAAGTTGACAGCTTCCAGCATGATCAGTCTTTCCTCAATGGTTGATTTTTTAAGAAAACATTTGGAAGGTGCTTCTAGATAAATAGGTTTCTTATAATATCGGCGATTGATACGCACTATACGTTTATTGTCCTCATCCTTGTCACTGACAATATGAATTAGCGGTTCCATAAAAAAATCTCCCACCAAAGTACCTCCCTGCTTATTATTCGTAAAGATATAAGCCACAGGTTCCCCGTTACGGTTCAGACGGGGATAGAACTGGTAATCATCCAGCATCTTTTGATATACGGGATTCGATTCGACATAATCAGGAATGATATCGGGATCATAGAACCCTTCTTCCTGATCATCACGCTGTGCGTTGATAGCAACCCTTGATTTTCGCTTTGCCAAGTACGGTTTCAGCAATGTATTTAGATCAGTCTTGGTTAGCTCCATCCATGTTGTAAACTTACTGAAGTTGACAATACGAACGGATTCTTCTGTGCAGGCTATCAAATCGGCACAACGCTGAAGGTAAGGTGTACGGTCTACCGGCTTATAGCGATTAAGGAACTGGTTATACTTAAAGACATAGGCATTGATGAATATCCATTCCTCATCCGGCTGTTCCTCCTCAATATAATCGTCTGACTGTTTTTTCTTGTTGATAGACGCGATATCGCTTCCCGGAACAAGTACGGAAATGTTGGTGACTCCGTTTCTGTAGCAGTCGGCCAAAGCTGCCATAGTGGTACTCTCCTCCCCTGTAGCAGAAATTACAAGAGCATCAGCGGACACATCCAGTAACTGGCAATCACGGCGTACCTTCTGAATATCTTCCATAGACAGACTTTCATGAAAGTATATCTGAGGCACCGTCTCATAATTTTCCAAGAATTCATCAAAAGATGCTGATACATGAATGCTGGTACGCTCCGTCACTAAAGCCGGGAGTACATCAAGACCATATACACCCGGTTTTAGTGTCTCAACTGTTGGAGTTTCCGGCATATTGGAACGCATCTGACGAATCTTACGGTCTACTACATCCGGTTCTTGTGAGAACCGACGTGCCAGGTTCCTGGTATAATCCAGACGGAGAGTTTCTGATTCCACACATGCCACTAACCGACAGACAGATGCCAATCTTTCTTCTTTCTCTACTGGGTCCTCTATTTTCTCCGGAAGAAATATGTTACAGAAATAAGTTACAAAGCTGGCCGTATTATTATTCAGCCATGCCAAAGTCTGCTCTTTTTTCTCCCTGGCCAGATCGTCCGGATCTTTACCCTGAGGAAGACGTACACAATTAATGTTAAGCCCTGCACGAAGCATTGTCTCACAATTTTTCATGGATGCCTTGATACCCGCTTCATCATCATCGTATACCAGTACGACTTTGTTGCTATAACGGGAAATCAATTTCACCTGATCATCTGTCAGAGCCGTTCCCGAACCGGCAACAACGTTTTTCACACCTGCTGCGTACAGGCTCATGACATCGAACTGCCCTTCCACCAGATACACATAGCCCACCTGGCTGATGAAACGATAAGCCTGATACAGTCCGAAAAGGTGTTTCCCTTTATTAAATAGCGGTGTGTCGGTAGTATTGACATATTTCCCTACTTTCTTGTTGGGAGTTACTATGCGGCCACTATATGCCACCGGTCTACCCTGCATGTCTAGAAATGGAAAAACTATACGGTCACGGAATACATCGTAATAATCATAATCCCCTTTAGCCACTACATTAACCTCAACAAGATTTTGTGTCATATATCCGGATGAAGTGAGATGGGAATAAGCCTTGTTACCCTGTGGCGCGTATCCGATACGGAACGTTTTCAAAATTCCATTATCCAAAGAGTAGCCGCGCTCTTTCAAATAGGCTCCGGCCGAAGGAAGCTGGGACTGAAAAAAATTGGTGGCGGCATCCATTGTTATATATAATGTTTCACGATGTTTCCGTACTTCCAACTCCTCTTTGGTCACTTCGGTTTCTTCTACCTGTATACCCGCACGCCGGGCGCACCATAATACAGCTTCTGTAAATGACATATTTTCATGTCTTATCAAGAAATCAAACACATCCCCTCCTGCTCCGCATACAAAACATTTGTATATCTGACGGGATGGAGTAACGCGCATGGACGGATGACGATCGTTATGAAACGGACATACTCCGACATACCCCGGTCCTTTTTTCTCCAGTCTGACAAATGAGGATATCACATCTACGATATCAACTGCTGCTTTGACTTTATCTATGCTATTCTGACTTATTTTGCTCATCTGTTATTTCTCCTTCAAAGAGGTTTAATTGCCGCGCCTCGAATGCTTCCTGTAGGGTAATTTCTAGGTGCGTGGTTATTGCTACATATTCCGGCTCTGTAATTTGTACACGGCCATAATATAAATCCCAAAAGTGTATTTGCGACATACCTACCGCCTTATAAAAGGCACGGGTAGGCTTAAAGTACTCCGGGTGCACGAACTTGATTTTCAAAATTTCCTGTAAGATGTTCCGCTTAATCTGAGTTCCTACCGCTATCCGGTTTCTGATCAGAAACATTTTGACTGCGCTAGAAGTACGGCCTATGCGACAGGCCATTTCCTCTACAGTCAGCTTTCCAGCGTTATCGCGGACAAATCTTTTTTCTGCGTTGGTCCAACTTCCCTGGTTCATATTTTTCTTGTTTATAAATTCGGGTATATGTATCATTAAAAACTACCTGCGGATGATCATGGATATACAAGCAACATATCCTGATGAATATTTCACGCATATCTTCCTGGACTAGGGTGACATCAAAGCATCTTCCTTCACGTAAACCGTCAAGTGCGGAAAACACCTTACCTTCGTATTCGGTATATTCTTTCAACCCCATGGCATGGATGGTATCAAGTATCCATTCTCCATAATTATCCGGCAGACGAAACGAAGAGAAGTCCACCCCTTGAGATTTATCGGATAAAATCATAATACTTTGATAATTTATTTACTGTTTTTTTCAACAGGACGTGTTGTCTTGCCTGTATCATATTCCCGGCTGATTGCTGTTGCTATCCTACGGGATATTTCTGACTATCAGCAGATATATCCTGTATCCGAGAATAACACACAATTGCCTCGCTGATAACGTACAATTCGTTAGGGGTAAGTTCCATTATGGAAAAAAGCCCTGAATGATCTACATCTACATACATAACTGACCTGATTTTATATCGTATCCTTTATTCTGAACAGACTTGAGAGGCAGGTCATACTGCGGAAGACGCTGGTTATCACTGGCACGAAAACAGATACCGGCAGCATCCCAACGCACACGGATCTGACGTTTGACACGCTTGATCTTACCATCAATCACACGTTTGCTACGGATACGAATAAATCCTTCAGCCTTACGTATATAACGCGCACGGTCTGTGTAAAAAAGGCGATAAAGGTGATAGCCACATATAATCATTGCAGCTTCAAAAGTGTTTGAATAATACATAGTTGTTATTTTAAATTATTGTTAATCCAGAATAGTATCATCTCCGTAATGGAATGAAGATCAAGCTTAGATTGTATATCAGAACGGTGACGGTCAATCGTATTAGTCGAAAGAGAAAGCTTTTTGGCAATCTGTTCGGTATTAAGTCCATCCGCATACATACGGAAGATATTAATCTGCTGTTTTGTCAAAGGCAAAGTATACTGAGGATTACAGACAACATTTTCCAATTGACAATCACCAGCGCCACGTAACGGGCAATGAACCTGCTCAAAATGGAACGTGTGTTTACTTATATCAACCACATTGGTTTCGTATTCTCCAAAATTACATCGGGCAAAACGACTCACAATCCGATAACGATAGTAAGAAGGATTCTGAGCACTCCCTTTATATAGGGAAGATAATGCCAGATAGGCTCCATGATAGTTTTGCATAATATAATCATGCAAAATGGATATCAAGTCATAGTGGGTAGGCAATAAAATAAAAGCCTCCTGCCCTTCAACAGATACCATAACACCTCCAGAAGGAGTGTTGTAAAATTCTATGTCATTTAGTTTCAACATATTAATGTTTTGTTCCTTATTGTTCCTGTTATTAGTTAATTGGCAGTTTCATAAAACACATCCACATAGTCTTTCCATGTCTTCCAGTAGTATGGCCGAAGAGTGGTTGCCGATTGATGGCACTCAATACTTCCCTAACTGTTATCTGATCCTCATTCCATTTGAAAATCAGAACTCCGTAGTCATCCAGAACACGAAAGCATTCATCAATTCCCTTTTTTATCACCCTTGGCCAATCTTCAGGAAGTTTACCATACTTCTTGGCTAACCAACTATTTTTACCAACCTTTAGCAAATGGGGTGGATCAAACACTACCAGTTTAAAGGATTTATCCAAAAACGGCATATCGGTAAAGTCCGATACGATGTCTGGGTGGACTTTCAGATTCCGCCCATCACAAAGAATGTATTCTTCGTCCCTAATGTCAGCAAACAAAGCCAAAGGGTTTTTTTTGTCAAACCAAAACATCCTACTGCCACAACAGGCATCTAATATTATTTTTGTTTCACTCATTTCTATACTACTTTTAAATTAAATGCAACTGATTCGATATGTGTATTCATCAATCATATCATTACCGATAATCTCAGGTAGCTCAAAAAATCTTGTAGCTGGGCAAACATGGGCTTCAATCTCTATGCAAAGACCGTCACCCGGCATATAGGCACAACCTACGCTATCGTTCCAATTTATATGCTTTTGGGCTGCTTTAGCTACTTTATCGCAAGCCAATAAGTATTCAGCATATTTACTGTTTGCTCTTTTTATTTTTTTGAATAGTATATCGTTCATTTCTTTCTTATTTTGAATTATTTTTTTATAACTACCGCCATTGTACTAATAGAAGTGCCACTCTCTTTAAACTCGCCTGCGCTGATTTCAAACACTTCTCCATGTACTTCTTTCAGCCAGTTGCGGAAATCAATACATTTCTTTTCCGAAGCGAATTTCCAGTGTTGACTGGTTATTGCTGCAAGCGTGCCGCCTTCTTCCAATCGATCATACATAAGCCTGACATGCTCTATATCCTGATTACCGGAAAACGGAGGATTTGCAATAATCTTAGTGTAACTACCTACACTGTCTTTGGTAAAGTCTTCATCAAGCAATATTACGTTGTTAAGGGTATGAAGAAATTCTCTGTTTTCCGGCATCAGCTCATAACATTCAACCATTACAGAAGGACAAGCCCTATGAATGGCTTTAATGAGAGCACCGCGGCCGGCACTCGGCTCCAGTACCGTATCATCCTCATATATCCCTCCGGCAAGCATAACCAGCCAGTCGGCAACATCGGCCGGAGTTTCAAAAAACTGGTAATCCTGCTGTAGGTTGCACCGTTTACCCTCTTTCAGCATGGAAAACACACGTTCCGGATTAAACGGGAATGTGAACCCCTGTATCTTCCCACCTTGCCATGAGCCGCCAGCTTCTTCTATCCACTTTTTTGCTTCGGCATAAGATTTTTTACTGAATTGAACTTGAGGAAGTTTGAGGATATTGTTCTCAAAAGTACAATGTTTCAGTATTTCTTCCACATTCCATTTTTTGCCTTCGTCAGCCTGTTTCTTCTTTTCCCCAACCGGAGCGTCAGGTGCTAACAGTGAAGATATTTTTTGAACAACCGTATTGCTCGCATTCACGAAGGTATTGACACAGGATAGCGCTTCCATGAGAAATTTTGTATCAACATGTCCGGTCTCATCATAGACGTCTATCCCTTCGGTCATGGATGACAGTTCATTGAGCTGCGCTACACTACCATGTAACGTTTCGATTAAAATCTTTTTTTTGTTCGTCATAACTTTTCTGTAAATAAATTCTAGTTGTGTCTACACTCCCATGTCCTAAAAGGTCAGCGAGTTGAATTACATCTTTGTTTTTTTTCAGGAACATCTTAGCGAAAAAATGGCGAAAGGCGTGTGCGTGCATCTTATTTGAATCAATGCCGCAATGTTTCCCCCATGCTTTCAAGTGCTGGGAAAAGCCTCTCTGGGTCAACGGTCCGAATCTCCCTACCGCAAAAAGCCCGGTCTTACCATGTTCCTTAGCATAAGCCTTCGCTTCCTGCTGCAATTGCTTTTGGAAGAAAAAACGTCTGTACTTGTTACCCTTTCCTTTTAATGTCACTTCCCCGGATATGATGTCTTCCCACGTGAACTGCTGGAATTCTGACAGACGGGCACCCGTTGTACCCAAAACCTTAACAAAGAAATAGTAATCCTTATTATTTTTTTTCTTGAGATATTCCAACAGCCGGTTATATTCCTCTTCGGTCGGCACATTGTTCACATCAAGCTTGCGCTTTATTTTGGGACGATTCAGCTCTATAGGCTTCTTCATCCATCTAGAAAATCTTTCTATTGCTGTAATCCGCAAACGGATGGTAGCGGGAGATAATTTTTCTTCTTCAAGACTTTTTATAAACCTCCTGCAATTATCCATGTTTACCTCATTGGCGTATTCGAAATACTTCTTCATGGATGTGTAATATATATAAACTGTATGAGAAGAGTAATCATTGTTGTCGGTCAGCCATATAATGAAATCATTAAGTTGTTTCTTGTTCTTATCCGAAATGATATCAAGTTTTTCCAAAGGTTTTACCGCCTTTTCCCTTTTTCTATATCCGATGTTGAGAAAGGATAATAGATCGCATATAGCTGAACACATTATGGAATGACGCACCATGACATCTGCATTTTCACGCTTGTAATTCAAATAACCACGGCGGTTCACTTCTTTGGTCATCTCTAAAAAATCCGTGACATGCTTGATATATTTCCCGACAGTATCATAAGTCCTGCCTGTTGTGTATAAGTAAGAAATATAATCAGTTAATATCTTCTGTCTGTCATTATTCATAATCTTGTTTAATTAAATTATACCAATCATTGCTATCTTCAAAAAAACATCTGTATCCATTAGCCGTATGTTTGCCTCTCACTTTCCGACATATAGCACTGATCAAAGAAGGAGCCACGCCAATCATCTTACCAGCCATTTGTATCGAAGGGAATACTCCACATAATTTCTCATCCTTTATCAAAACAACGCTCTTTTTATTCATGCCTGCACCAGTCTTATGCCAAGACCCACGTCCTTTAGACAGATTTTTTATACTTCTGGCCTTGGAGCGTTTTGAATGATAAACCATTTTACGACCCTTGTTGTGAGAAACACAACCCTTTAAAAATCGTCCGGTAATAAAGTCTCTCTCAAATCGCTCAGGCGGTATATATAATTCACTCATATCTTTCTTTGATTAATTCAAACCAAGCAGCTTCTTAGTTGTGTCAATGTCTATATAATTTATCCAGCCAGCTTTGTGCAATTCAATAGCAGCTTCTCTGATTGTTATATTACCAGATTCGATTTTTTCTTCTAGTGAATTAAGGATATTCTTAATCCTTAATGCTTTCATCTCAATTGTTTCCATTCTATATCGTTTTGATTATTCTATACTAATAGTGGGTAATAAAGGATTCGAACCTTTATCCTACAAACATAATCGTCCATCTTACCATTAGACCAATTACCCAAATTCGCCGTTTCCGTCTTCGCAGATTAAGGCGGCTTACCTAAACTGTACTCTTCTATCTTTAAAACTTATTTTTTCCAAAAATTATCTCCGCTGATCGACCTTGCTGTATCATCCTGAGTGAGCCGGATATACCGAAAAAAGTTTTGCTCACTACGATGACCAGTAAGTTTCATAATCTCCAATGTTTTCATTCTCCCTGTCATATATAAATTTGTAGCTGCACTCCTTCTTGCCGTATGACTGCTTATCAATTCCCACTTTTCCTTTGTTACGGTTTTTAAAAATCCCCCTACAGTATAGGAATACGTAATCTTATCTGTTAGCCCTATCTCCTTCATTATTACCTTTAAATATTTATTAAAATACTGTATACAAAGTCCACTAGGAATATCCCCATCATATTTAGCTATAATCTCACGAACATAATCATGCATTGGAACCCTGACCGTCACATTAGTTTTCTTTGTGCGCTTTATTATGAAGCCATCCTGAAAATTATCTTTTGTCAGAGTTGAATAATCAGAATAACGAAGAGCTGTAAGACATCCCACTACAAACAAATCTCTGATACGTTCACGCGCCCTACGTTTATCCTGATGGATAAATTTATAATAGTATATACGAGCAATCTCATTCATACTTAAAAAAACAGCATGTGATTCCTCTTCATGCATATTTATTTCATCGTATGTGGTATCCACTGCATAATTATATTGTGAGGCTTTACGAACCATAGATTGTATTTTTTGTACATACCCTACAATAGTATTATGTCTTAGACCCTCATTTTGGAGATAAATGATAAAATCGTCAAGAAACTCTTCTGTGACAGAATTAGTGTATATGTCACAATCATATAATTGAGAAAATCTGTTGATATGACCTATTATCGCATCATAAACAGCTGGATAGTGCTCCGACTTTCGCCGTAATCTCTTTTCAACAATATCCTGCATAAAGTCCGTAAAGAAAATTCCTTCCAAGGGCTTCGACTGCCGGAAATGATTTATATAATCCCTTCTATGTTTGACAGAAGGGATTTGGGATATTATCTGTAATGCTTTAGTTATTATGATTTGAAATGTAACATTGAATCATGTCATTAAAAGCCCGCAATTCTAATGGGCGAAAACCATCATTTTGCAATTTCTGATAAAAGGTTGGATAAGGCATACCTGTCATCAGAAGATATTCATCGCGAAACTTAACTTTGTCATCCTTGGATAATAAACCAAATTGGTCCCTAGGCCCCATTTTTTTTATTTTTCCTTCTTTTTCCATTGTCAATCTAATTTTTAGTTTTAAATTTATATCGCAAACTTAAGGTATTTATTGCATAATACAAAGAATACATTAAACTATTTAATGTGTACATTATATATTTAGAATCAATATAAATAACAATATGTTTAAAGGTCAAAGAATCACCGATTTACTAATTGAAAGGAGAAAAAAGAAAAAGGATTTATATGATTACCTTGATATAACTCCTGTAGGATTAGATAGTATAATTAAAGGAAGCAATGTCCGAGCGGGCAATCTAGAAAAAATAGCTGACTTTTTTCAACTTCCGATTGATTACTTTTTTGATAGGGATGTAAAGTGGGATACTCCCCAAAAGGAAGAAACTGTGCAAGATGAAAATGAAACCATGAGTTTATACCAGGAAAATATATATCTAAAAAAAATTTTAGAAGAGAAAGAAAGAACTATTCAGATTCTTCTTTCTCAAAAAGAGGATGACAATTTGGTTAAATAGAAAGCCAATAAAGTATCTCAATCGAACAAAAGTAGAACAAAGCAATGTTATATAAATTGAGGCTCAAGCTTTAACAAAATCCGCCAGGAACCTCCAAAAGCAAGAAAGGATTAGAATGAAAATTTCTAATCCTTTTGTTTTTCAGCAACTTACGTCCTCTGTGGTAGAAGTAGAGAAGGGTGGGCTTTCCACCCCCGCGACTCCACTGGAGATGTTGAGGCTTTATAGCTCCCTCTATAAATTATATTACAGACATCCATCTGCATGCGAAATCAAACAACAAACCGTTTTCACCCCGTATGACGAATGTGAATATTTTATGGACGGGTGCGATATAATGTTAGATCAACTTTATTCTTATCCCCTGGGATTAAAATGCATTATATGCCATGAGCAAAGGAATTATAGTTGTAGGAGGTGCAGAAGAGGAACATTACAACTTATTAGGCAAAGACAGACTTCATCCTATCATCAACGTATACCCTGAAGAAAATGACATTTATAATAAACTAGATAGTTTATTAGCTAACCCAAATTTCTCAATTATCCGCCGACAGCATTGAATATATCAAAAAATACCATTGCCCAATAAGGTGGCTAAAGAATGTTTGGATTTTTGGGAGAAAAATTAATTCCATCCATTAGCACTTCACTATCAGCATCTTATTACTTCCATCAAAAAAATATATCTAAAAAAAGAGCAAAATGTTTGCATAATTCAATTTATCCCCTTATCTTTGCACCGCGTTTGAGAGATAACGCTTCTGAAAAGAAGGAAGTTTGGGTGAGTGGCTGAAACCACCAGTTTGCTAAACTGACGTACGGGTAACCGTACCGGGGGTTCGAATCCCCCAGCTTCCGCAAGCGGGTCATAAAAGTAGTTTATGACCCGCTTTTATTTTTCAATGATTTGAGATCAAGGCTTTCGGAAGCCCTAAAAAGACGACTCAAAATACTTCATTAAAACTTCAGGGAAGATAACCAGTGGTAACTTATGTAGATTGCGATCAGAATCGCATTGGGTTGTTTTTTTTAATCCAACCGCACTGATAGCTTACTTTCGCGTATTAACATAACATACCCACAGTTTTTTCGGACTGACCATTAAATTCCTATTTTATAGTAACAGCACTAAAAAAATCATTTTTTATTTTGCAGATTAAAAACAAACTTTTAACTTTGCAGCGTCTTAGAAAAAGAGTTAAGAGCAACTGATGGCGGTATCGTCTAGTGGCCTAGGACGCGGCCCTCTCACGGCTGAAACTCGGGTTCGATTCCCGGTTCCGCTACCTTTAGAAGCTAATTGGTTTATTGTCACCAATTAGCTTTATTTTTTTATAAAACTAAAATAAAAAGAGTACTTATCATTTTTTCATTTATTGACTACTTTATACTTAAAAATGCACAAGCATTCGCATTATACCTACTAATAGTGATGCATAGCTCACAAAAAAGGAGTACCTTTGCAGCCCTAAATCATCTTAATAATGACAGTATGGAAATGAACAAAGTTTTTAAGGATGGATTGTGGAGTAAGGAAATTAATGTTTCAGACTTCGTATATACCAACATTACCCCTTATGAGGGCGATGCCTCATTCTTGGCAGGCCCCACAGAGCGAACTAAAAAAGTGTGGAACGAATGCCTCAAGGCACTAGAAGAAGAACGTGCCAATAACGGAGTTCGTTCCCTTGATAATGTAACAGTATCTACTATCACCTCACATAAAGCAGGATACATTGACCGTGAAAACGAACTGATTGTAGGTCTTCAGACGGACGAACTTCTGCGCCGTGCCATCAAACCTTACGGTGGTATCAAGGTCGTAGAAAAAGCCTGCCATGAAAACGGTGTGGAAGTAGATGAAAAAGTAAAGGATATCTTTACTCATTATCGCAAAACCCATAATGATGGCGTATTTGATGCTTATACCGAAGAAATCCGCTCTTTCCGTTCACTCGGTTTCCTGACCGGTCTGCCCGATAACTATGCACGCGGACGCATTATTGGTGACTACCGCCGTTTGGCACTGTATGGTATCGACCGACTGATTGAAGCAAAACAAGAAGATTTGCGCAATATCACCAGTCCGATGACCGATGCCCGTATCCGCCTGCGCGAAGAAGTAGCCGAACAAATTAAAGCACTGAAAGAAATAAAAATATTGGGTGAATATTACGGACTCGATTTGAGCCGTCCCGCTACTAATGCACAAGAAGCGGTTCAGTGGGTTTATATGGCATATCTTGCTGCCGTGAAAGAACAAGATGGAGCAGCTATGTCATTGGGCAACGTTTCTTCATTCCTGGATATCTATATTCAATATGATTTGGATCATGGTAAAATTGACGAGTCATTCGCTCAGGAGCTAGTGGATCAGTTTATCATCAAGTTACGTATGGTCCGCCATCTGCGTATGCAATCATACAATGACATCTTTGCAGGTGACCCCACCTGGGTGACCGAATCTATCGGCGGACGATTCAACGACGGACGCACCAAAGTAACAAAAACTTCTTTCCGCTTCTTACAAACACTATACAATCTGGGTCCGTCACCTGAACCCAATATGACTGTACTGTGGAGTCCGGAGTTGCCGGAAGGTTTCAAAGAATTCTGCGCACAGGTTTCTATCGACACTTCTTCCATACAGTACGAAAACGATACGCTGATGCGCGAAGTGCGTAACTGTGACGATTATGGCATTGCCTGCTGTGTGTCTTATCAGGCTATCGGCAAACAAATCCAATTCTTTGGGGCACGCTGTAATCTGGCTAAGGCTCTGTTACTAGCTATCAATGGCGGACGTTGCGAAAATACAGGAACTGTAATGGTGAAAGATATTCCTGTATTGACAGGAGACTTGCTGAACTTTGAAGAAGTATGGTCTAATTATAAGAAAGTATTAATGCAGATTGCACGTGTGTATAATGATGCGATGAATATCATTCACTATATGCATGACAAATATTATTACGAAAAGGCTCAAATGGCATTCATTGATACCGATCCACGTATCAATCTGGCATATGGCGTAGCCGGTCTGTCCATTGCCATTGACTCATTGTCTGCCATCAAATACGGCAAGGTACGTGCCAAACGTAATGATATAGGTTTGACTGAAGGCTTTGATATTGAAAATACATATCCTTGCTTCGGTAATGATGATGACCGCGTAGACCACTTAGGAGTAGATTTGGTTTATTTCTTCAGTGAAGAATTAAAGAAACATCCGGTATACAAAAACGCCCGTCCTACCCTGTCACTGCTGACTATCACCTCTAATGTAATGTACGGTAAGAAAACAGGTGCCACTCCTGACGGTCGTGCCAAAGGGGTTGCTTTCGCTCCGGGTGCCAACCCGATGCACGGACGTGATAAGAACGGTGCCATCGCCTCATTGAGTTCTGTAGCCAAACTACGCTATCGTGATGCTCAGGACGGCATCAGTAACACATTCTCTATCGTACCAAAATCACTAGGGGTGGATCGGGAAACCCGTATAGAGAATCTGATAACCATGATGGACGGTTATTTCACCAAAGGGGCACACCACCTGAATGTAAATGTTCTGAACCGTGAAATGCTGGAAGATGCAATGGAGCATCCTGAAAAATACCCGCAACTTACTATCCGCGTATCAGGTTATGCCGTAAATTTCATCAAATTGAGCCGTGAACATCAGCTGGAAGTAATCAGCCGTTCTTTCCACGAAAGAATGTAACATCACATATACATTAATCGTAGGGGCGGGTTTTAAACCTGCCCTTACCAGTTTAAAAACAAATCATTATGATCAGAGTACATTCTTACGAGTCAATGGGGACGTTTGACGGTCCCGGCTTACGCTTAGTCGTATTTTTACAAGGATGCAATTTCCGATGTCTCTATTGTGCCAACCCCGACACAATTGACACCAAAGGTGAAAGTACGGAAACGGCAATAGACGAAATTGTGCATATGGCTGTCAGCCAAAAAGCTTTTTTCGGTAAAAAAGGAGGTGTGACTTTCAGCGGCGGCGAACCTACATTGCAAGCAAAAGCACTAATTCCGTTATTCCAGCGGTTAAAAGAACAAAACATCCACATCTGTATAGATACCAACGGCAGTATATGGAATGAGGAAGTAGAGGAACTGCTAAAATGGACAGACCTCGTATTATTAGATATCAAGGAATTTAATAATGTGCGTCATCGGCAACTGACAGAACGTAGCAACGAACAAACCATACGTACCGCTGAATGGCTTGAAAAAAACGGAAAACCTTTTTGGTTGCGCTACGTATTAGTTCCAGGCTATAGTTCCTTTGAGGAAGACATACGGGCATTAGGAGAGCACTTCAAGAACTATCACATGATTCAAAGAGTAGAAATACTACCTTATCATACATTAGGCGTACACAAATATGAAGCCATGGGAAAAGAATACAAACTGAACGGAATAAAAGAAAATACCCTAGAACAATTGGAAACAGCCAAAACGTTATTTGGTGAATATTTCAATACCGTATATTTAAATTAGAAAAGACAAACTTACCGTCTATCCGGTACTTAAGTTCCGTTAAGGAGATGAGCCCCATAATTTTCGCCTCATCTCCTTTTTATGTATAAGAAACAATATATTTATATCAGCACTACCATCACATCCCGTGCCCCATGAGCACCCATTACCAAGGCCTGCTCAATATCAGCTGTCTTTGACGGACCGGAAATAAAGGTTCCGAAACCATATTCGCCTGTATCTATCAGTTTATATGCTTCATGCATATTGTTCACAATCTTATTCTTATCTAGAAGAATAACCAACTTTTCGGCAATAAAATAAATGGCACGCTGCTTTACATCCTGCTCTATCCATACCGCACCATTCTCCGCAACCCCAATCTTTCCATCTATGACAGCCAAATCCGTCCCATTCAATTCTGCAGGATCTTCCAAATCATCGGGATTAAATGTTGCACAAGTAATACTCTTCAGATTAGAAGCGATGCGTTTGGCTCCAGGATAAGCTTTTTTAATGAAATCATTCACGTTCTCCTCTTTTTCCAAAAAAATGGCTTCTCCTCCTACTTGCTTCATGACGAAATAAAACTGTTCTACCTTACTGGGATAAGTCAATGCCATATCTTCCAATGGCTTTAAATCCGGTTTCTCATATTTTACATGTGTAGCACGCCGGATGCTCTGCAATATATCTTCTCTGCTGCTCATAATTTACTTCACTTTACCTTTCTTCCACATTTCATTGAAACTCTCCTTAGCAAATTTCGGCATTTCACGTCCTTTCCCCCAGTCATTCAATCCGTTATAGATAAGAAAACGCGGCACTCCGTTTACCAATGGCGCCCATTTTAATGCCATATTGAATATCGAAGGGCGGTTCATCATGAATTCCATGCCACCGGACATTACCTTTTTCATCCGGTCTGCCTTACCCAATTTATCCAAATCCTGGCGCCACAAATAGATCTGCTCCGCCAAATCCACTTTAGCCGGACATACAAACGAACAGGAATAACACAAAGAACAAGCCGACACATTGTCATAATAATGTAACGGCGCCTTCAACATCCCCAGGTTAATCCCGATAGGGCCGGGAATAAAATAAGTATAAGAGTACCCCCCACTACGTCTATATACAGGACATGTATTCATACAGGCTCCACAACGAATACAATTCAAAGTCTTGATATGCTTTGGGTCGGCTAATATCTTACTACGTCCGTTATCTACAATAATAATATGAAGTTCCCCACCCTCTCTAGGCTTTCGATAATGAGAAGTATATGTAGTAATGGGTTGTCCTGTAGCCGAACGGGCCAACAAACGGGTGAACACTCCCAATGATTCACGATCCGGCACAATTTTTTCCATACCAAAAGCCGCAATCTGTAATTTAGGCTGGGAAGTACCCATATCCGCATTTCCTTCATTGGTACATACCACAATCTCACCAGTAGAAGCTACAGCAAAGTTAGCACCTGTCATAGCCGCCTCAGCATGAATAAATTTCTGACGAAGATTTTTCCGGGCTGCATGTGTAAGGTAAGTAGGGTCAAAATTTCCTTTCTCCGTACCCATCTCTTGCTCGAAAAGCTCACCTACCTGTTCACGTTTGATATGAATAGCAGGTAATACAATATGGCTCGGCTTCAGATGCATCAATTGCAAGATACGCTCTCCCAAGTCGCTTTCTACCACTTCAATCCCTTTGCTTTCCAAAAAGGGATTAAGTTCACACTCCTCGGCCAACATGGATTTGCTTTTTATAAAATGCTTCACTCCGTGCTGGTTCAGAATATTGTAGACAATATTACAATACTCATCCGCATCCTTTGCCCAATAGACATGAGCTCCGTTAGCACGCGCATTGTTTTCAAACTCCACCAATAATTCGTCCAAATGGCTGTTACTATATAGTTTAGTAGCACATGCCATATTACGCAATTCCTCCCATTCGGGAACTTCTTTACTCAGTCTGTCACGCTTTGCCCTAACCAGCCAAAGTGTTTCGTCATGCCATGCGGCCTGTTTCTTGTTTTTCAGAAACTCCGCAGCTGCTTTTGAATGTTTCGTACTCATAATCCTGCCGCTAAGATTTCAACAATGTGCAATGTCTTGATAGGAAGTTTGTCACGGGCAATGATACCATTCTGATGCATCAGGCACGAACTGTCGGCCCCCACAATGTATTCAGCACCGGTAGCAATATGACGCATCACCTTGTCATGCCCCATCTGCACGGAAACCGCATCTTCCTCTACGGCAAACATACCGCCGAAACCGCAACATTCGTCTTTGCGTTCCGGTTCCACAACTTCCACTCCTTCTACTAAAGAGAGCAAATCACGCAATTTGCTGAAATAAGGAATATTAAGTTCGCTGGCAGAAGAAAGTTTCATCAATCTCACTCCATGACAACTGTTTTGCAGACTCACTTTATGTGGAAACTTGGCTTTCAACGAAGAAGGCTTGACGATATCATGAATAAACTCACAGATATCATATATCTTACCTTCGCTGGCACACCGATGTTTGTCTTCTTTCAACAGACGACTGTAGTTATCACGCACAAAAACGACGCAACTGGCCGAAGGGCCCACTATATAATCGTAATTCTTAAACTGTTCGTCAAAATGACGGGCCAAATCTACCGCTTTATTCTCGAAACCTGCATTCGCCATCGGTTGGCCGCAACAAGTCTGATTGAGAGGATAATCCACGTCCACTCCCAAACTTTTCAGCAGCTTGTACGAGGCTATCCCCACCTGCGGATATACCGCATTGATATAACAAGGAATAAATAAACCTACTTTCATTGTCATTAGTTAATATGTGTCCTATATTGAATAACAAAGTTAGAGGATATTTGTTAAGAAAACAACGAGATTTCTAACGAATAATGAAGCGGAATAGGTAAAAAAGCATAATATTGTGAGCAAAAGCCTTACTAATAAAAAAGTACTCCCCGCGAATCACTTCGCAGGGAGCACTTTTAACTAATAACTAACTTTGTGGTTTACGTAATTTCTATATGACTAACTTATAGTGCAAAGATAGAGGTTAGGGACCACATCCACAATCACTTCATTTAGGTATTCTATCTTATTCCACTCACCATTTGTAGGTATTATAAGTTCATCTTCACCTCGCTTAGTTCAACCAGTTTATTTACGATAGCGTAAATAGTCAATCCGGCAGGTGAATGTATTTGTAGCTTGCGCGCAATATTCCGACGGTGAGTTATCACCGTATGAATGGAGAGGAACAGTTTTTCCGCCGTTTCCTTATTTGTCATCCCACGTACCACGCAACAAATAATTTCTTTCTCACGCTGGCTCAACGCTTCCTGTTCGCCATCTGTTTCATCCACACCAAGATTCATCAGGTCTACTAACTTTTTATTTAAAACTTCGATGTCATCATATAGCGCTATACTCTCATCGTATCCCTTCAACAGATTGGTATCTGTGACTGAACACAACAACGAAACGCATTTGACAGATGCCTGTGGATAGTTCGATTTGAACTCGTCCACGTTAAACCATCCTCCGAAAGTAGGATTTATGATTAGAATATCCGGCTGATGTCCCTGCATACAATTTTGCAGTCCTTCAAGAGAAGTTATTTCCACCGGCTGTATTATAAGATCAGGCATGCGCTTCAGCACAGCCACAAGTCCGCTACGCACAATGACTGAAGTTTCGGCCACCGCAACGTGCACAAGTTCTGTCCGTTTCATTTCCCCTCCTTTTCCAGCCTAAGTACAGCAGGCACAAACAAGTAATCCTCTACGCGGCAATGAGATGCCAAATCTTGTTCACAACTGAATATGTCGAATAATACGGCGTTCAACAAATGGTTATTTCCTTTTGCCGGATAATATTTAATAATGATGTTTTTTAACTCAGTCAGTGTCGCATCTATCTGATCATGCCTGCGGGCAAACTGTGAGATACGGAATCCTCCCGTTTCTCGTCCCGTCATCAGATTCTCTACATAAGTAAACACATTCATATCTTCATAATCCATGTGTTTACGCACTTCTCCGGCATACTGATCAAAAAATTTCAGAATGAGAAATGCAACCTCGTTTTCCGTGGAACAATCTATAGCTTCTATCAATTTACGGCGTATGGTAGGCAGACAGAAATCAAGGAAATAATGATGTGCCTGTTTTAAATAATTCATCAATGAAGGCATAGAAATATCCTTCACATCATCCTCCATCCGGTCGCTATCTTCAATCATGAAGTTTACCACCGCAAGGAAAGTACGACAATCCACTCCATTTTCACGGCACACCTCCTGTACTGTCTTGTCTCCAAACCCTAACGAAAGATCAAAACGGCTCATTACCTGTAGCAATGTATAGTTATCACAGATAAGATAACTCATTTTGTCCGTCAGAGTATATTTACTTGTTTTATACATAGTTATGTTTTTTGTTTCTCTTTATGGCCGCAAAGTTACGGAAAATCACCAGGGTTATCAATCACTATAAATAGGTATTTTCTCTTGTACCCATAATTCCCGTTCAACCGGCCAATGCCAGTCTTTTAATTATACATTAATATATAGCCGTTAAGATAAGTGGCAAGAAGCAACCACAAAAGATAAGGAACAAAAAGATATGCCGAAGATTTCCTCACCGGATAACTTTCTATCATATAATAAATAACAAGCACATCCAGCACCAGAATATTTGCAAAACCTAGCAACGGACTCCGAAAATAAAAGAAGAAAATGCTCCATGTAAAATTAAACAGAAGCTGGAATCCGAATAATCTGATAATCATTTGTCGTCTTATTGTCCATATATGCCAAATCAACCCGATAGAAATTCCCATGCACAGATAGATAAAACTCCAAGCAATGGGAAAAGCTATATCAGGGGGGGTACAAGAAGGTTTTTCCAATGCAGGATACCAGTTGAGTATAGACTCCGACTGAAAATAAGAAGCAGTACAGCCTACACTAAAACAGATAAGTATAGCAATCAGTATGGGGATTATTCTTTTCATAAGGAGAATTATTTCTATTTATGCCATAATTAACAAACCAACCTCCGGATTTGTTGCAGAAACAGAACACTTCTCCCCTGCAGGTATCTAAAAAACGTGCTCCCATTCGTTCGCTTACGATGGGAGCACTTACAACACAAAAACTAAACTAGACTTAACTAAACTATTCTATTAAGAAGTTTCACAACTTCCCTTGTCTATGCTGCAAATATAAAAAGATTATTTCTTTTTTGCAAAAGGATATCGACAAAATATCAACTTTTATCATTCAAATATCACATTTTTCAAACAGAATGACTATTCAAATATATCTGTAACTCCTGTTTATAACTATCGGAAATCGGAATATACTCTTTACCGAAAACAATCCGCCCCCGATCAAGCACCTTAATTTTACTCTTTTGCACTATAAACGAGCGATGTACGCGAATAAAACGACTGGAAGGAAGCTTCTCTTCCATAGCTTTCATACTGATAAGTGACAGGATAGCTTTCGGCTCATCCTCCACATGTATTTTAATATAATCCTTCAACCCTTCTATATACAATATCCGGTCTAAAGCAATTCGGAGCAATTTATAATCACTTTTTACATATATACAATCATCCGCCTCATCGGCATCAACACCATTATCCGCCTTTTGTTTCAATTCATACCATTGCACCGCTTTATTCACTGATTGCAAAAAATCGACATAGCTGATAGGTTTCAACAAATAGTCCAAGGCATTGACTTTATAACTATCCAAGGCATACTGTCCGAATGCAGTAGTAAAAATAATTCTTGTTTCAGGACTGACCATGCGTGAAAACTCCAAACCGTTCAACTCGGGCATTTGAATATCAAGGAACAAGACATGCACCTCCTCGTGAAGAGGAATTTCTGTCATAGCTTGCACCGCACTGGAATACCTCCCTACCAACCGGAGGAAAGACGTTTTTTCCACATAGCTTTTCAGCAATTCCAAAGCCAGCGGCTCATCATCTACAATAGCACAATTCAGTATCATAAACTTTTAGTCTGTATAGTTAATATAGAAGAATATACCTGTCCGTTTTCACTGATCCCTTTTATCCATTCGTAATGTCCCGGATAAATCAGTTCCAACCGCTTGCTTACCTGTTCCAGCCCCACTCCACTTCCACTTTTATCTTGCCCGGACTTCGGATGATTGCTGTTAAGGATCTCACATCTCACCGTACCATCCGTATGCCCAAAGATAGAGATACTGATAAAACTGTCTACCGTGGGGCTGATACCATGCTTGAAGGCATTTTCTATCAGCGATATGAAAATAAGGGGAGCGATTTGCAACGCACCTCCAGAATCTGCCTCCAAATTCACACTCACTTCTACCTGCTGTGGCAAGCGGATACGCATCAGAGCTACATAATTACGGATAAAGTCCAATTCTTTTTCAAGCGGAACAAAAGTCTGCTGATTGTCATAAAGCACATGCCGCAACAATTTACTCAGCTCTTGTACTGCCTCTTGTGCCTTGTCACTATTAAAAGCAATCAAAGCATAGATATTATTTAATGTATTGAGCAGAAAATGAGGATTCAACTGGTTCTTCAAGTTTTTCAGTTCCGCTTCCGTCTTTTGTCTCTCCGCTTCTATCAACCGCTCTTCCGCCTGACGCCAACGCAGGCTGGTACGAATGGCCGCACCCAATCCGGCAACAAAAATCATCATCCCCATATCCCGCGCATAAAATATCCAACGGGGCGGAATATGACGTGCAAACTCAGGAGGCGGAGGAGCGCTTATACTTTCCAGAAATACATGAAGAAGCACACTCAGACAAAGTATCAGCACGGCATTGCTCAGAATATACTTACGCATTTCGTCCGTGAACATATAGCGGGGAACCAGACACAAGTAATTGACATAGAAGATAATAAAATAGCACAAAGGAACACAACTATGCCTCAAGAATTGGGCCAGATTGAAGCCGCTTCCACGGTCCATGAATACAAGCGGAAAGCCAAAAACGAGCAACCAACTGACAATATGGATACTCATTTCCAAAAAACGTCGTTGTGAAAATAACTGTTTCATACAGGCAAAGATAAGAAAGATTAGATTAGAAATAAGATTTCCATGATTCTTATTCCATAAAATAAGACTGGCAGGAATCAGTGAAGCAAAATTGATTTACAAAAAACATTATAAACAGATAATCGGGAAAAGACCGGAACCCAACTAGCATTCCCATAAATCAATTCTGCTTCACCCCCACACCTTTTCATCCCTACTCGTAACGCAAAGCGTCTATCGGATCCAAATCTGCAGCTTTCTTCGCCGGATACCATCCGAAAAACACACCGGTGACGGTACATACCAGAAATGAAAGCAACACACTCCAAGGCTGGATAAATACAGGCCAATGTGCTATCGTTTTAATCATAAAACTGGCTCCACAACCGATAATCACTCCTATCAGCCCCCCCGTGATACTGATCAGGATAGCCTCTATCAGAAACTGGCTCAGGATATCTACTCCTCGAGCCCCGACCGACATACGCAAACCAATTTCACGAGTACGCTCTGTTACAGACACATACATGATATTCATGATACCGATACCACCGACCACCAAAGATATACCGGCAATACAAGCCAACAAGGTAGTCATCAGGTCTGTTGTAGTGTTGAGCATACTACTCAGCTCCTGCTGGGTGCGGATGGTAAAGTCATCATCATCCGTTTCTTTCAGCTTATGTTCACGACGCAGAATGGTCGTTATCTCATCTACAGCCTCATCGGTCATATCTTCTGTCAGAGCCGAAGCAAAAATTCCACTTAGGTAAGTCTGTGCCAGCAATCGTTTCATCACCGTACTGTAAGGAGCCAGTACCACATCGTCCTGGTCCATGCCCATCGAGTTATACCCTTTTGATTTCAGCACACCAATTACCCGGAAAGGAATTTGATTACAACGAATCACTTTCCCTATCGGATCCGATCCGTCGGGAAAAAGATTATCGACAATGGTTTTACCGATAACACAAACCTTGGCTGCCGTACGGATGTCATTCTCGGTAAACATCTCCCCCTGTTCCACGGTGAGCTGACGTATGGTAAGATAATCCATACTTACACCACTCACCGAAGACGGGTAGTTGTTGGCCCCCGCAACAAGTTGTCCCGAAGAAGAAACGTTGGGACTAATGCCGGAGAGATTAGTACACTCTTCGCTCAACTTTTCATAATTTTCCAGTTTCAGTGTCTGCATGGCCGAAGGGTCTTGGCGGACCCCTCCACGCATCTCTGCTCCCGGATGAATCATAATCATGTTTGACCCCATCTCCGAGATTTGTTGCTGGATGCTCTTTTTCGAGCCCTGACCGATGGCAAGCATAGCAATGACTGATGCCACACCGATGATGATCCCCAACATGGTGAGGAAAGCGCGGAGCTTGTTGTTGGCAAGAGCCCGGAGAGCTATTTTAAATAGATTCGTTCCGTTCATAATGATTCTTTTTTATGGTTAGTCCTCATCATTCTTGGGCAAGGCAGCCAGCGCGGCAGCGGCCGAAAGTATCTGAGGATTGATGGTATCTTCCACTACATGTCCGTCACGCAAGCGGATATTACGGCTGCTATACTGGGCTATTTCGGGATTGTGAGTGACAAAAATAAGTGTACGGCCTTCGGCGTGTAACTTTTGGAAAAGTACCAGAATTTCGAAAGAGGTACGGGTATCCAGATTACCGGTCGCTTCATCAGCCAAAATAACGGCAGGATTATTCACCAGAGCACGGGCAATGGCCACACGCTGCATCTGTCCGCCGGACATTTGGTTGGATTTATGTTCCAAACGGTCACCTAGCCCCACGGCTATCAGTGATTCAATGGCACGTTTCCGTCTTTCGGAAGCCGATACGGACGAGTTATACATCAAGGGCAACTCCACATTCTCTACGGCAGTCGTCTTAGGCAACAGATTATAGTTCTGAAATACAAAACCTATTTTACGGTTGCGCAACACAGCCCGCTGAGGTTTGCTCATGGTACGCACGGACACACCATCCAACAGGTATTCACCACTGGTAGGGGTATCAAGACATCCCAAAGTATTCAGCAGAGTGGACTTGCCGGAACCAGAAGTACCCATGATAGTGACAAACTCTCCTTCATAAATGGTAAAAGAGATGCCACGCAGAGCGTGGACGGTTTCATCGCCTACCTGGAAGTTCCGTTTTATATTTTGTAATTCGATTATCTTTTTCATATGATTTATTCTTTCAATGTAAACGGAAGCATTACCTTTTATTACTTGTTCTTTTTCTTATTGCTTCCCGGAGGGCCTGGCATGAACGGACTTCTCTCACCTTCTCCGGCAGACGGCTCTTCCATTCCAGGCATAGCACCTTTCACTACCGTTTCTGTCACTACCGGCGTATTTTCAGTGATGCCACTCACAATCTCTGTCTTGCTGCCATCAGTAATACCTATTTTCACAGGATGGGCGGTAAAGGTATTGTTATCCAGTGTCCACACTTTATGACTGCTCTGACAATCGTTTATCTTACGACCTCCCACTATGTCTTTGTTGGGAGTAAAGCGCAAAGCCTTGTTGGGAACGGTCAACACATTATCCTTGGTCAATGTATAAATGGTAGCGTTGGCGGTAAGACGCGGTTTCAGTTTCAAATAGGGATTATCAGCTGTTATCACTACCTCATAAGTAACTACAATGGTACTGGTGGTTGTTGAAGAGCTGCTGCTCGTGCTGTTCGTACTTCCCAAACGAACCTGTCTGACTACTCCTTCGAACACATCGTCGGGATAAGCATCCACGGTAAAGGTTACACGGGCTCCTTCCTCCACCCCGGCAATATCGGCTTCATCCACATCGGCCACCACCTGCATCTTGGTCAAGTCGGCAGCGATGGTGAACAGTGTCGGAGTTTCGAAACCGGATGCTACGGTCTGTCCTTCTTCCACATCACGGCTGGTCACCACTCCATCGATAGGCGAGGTGATGGTTGCGTATGACAGGTTACGCTCAGCCTTTGCCAGAGCCGCCTTGCTTTGCTCCAATGCACTTTGGGCACGTTGGAAATTATAAACCGTTTCTTCATAGTCCATATCGCTGATTAATTGCTTCTCGTGCAGTTTACGGTTGCGGTCATATAATTTCTTTTGGTAATCGTACTCGGCCTCATTGCCGTCATAAGTGGCCTTTGCCGACTGAAGTTCACTTTGCAGTGTCACTTTATCCATCTCGGCTATCAATTCTCCTTTCTTTACCACAGAATTGTAATCCACATAAATCTTGTCAATAATACCAGATACCTGCGTACCCACTTCCACCTCTGTCACCGGCTCTATGGTCCCGGTAGCAGTAATGAAATTGCTGACATTACCTTTCGTTACGGTTTCCGTTGCGAAATCGACCGTACTTTTTCCCTCCGGTCCGCCAAGCATCCAGTAACCGCCTGCCACGACCACTACGGCTACCGCTGTAGTAAGAATCATTTTCTTCTTTTCCATAATATAATATGTATAGCGTTATGATTATAATTTTATATCCTGACCTGCATAGAAGTTCAGTAGAGTCCGATCCAAGATAGCCATATACTTGGCCTGAATACGTTGCTGCTGTGCACTGAGCAGGTTATTTTTCTCGGTAAGCAACTCTACGGTATTCTTCATTCCCAAGTTGAATTGCTCGCTGACCATCTCATAACTGGCCTGGCTACTTTTCAGCTTACTCTCAGCCGCCGCATATTGCTCTTGAGCATTAGTAGCGTCCAACCACAGACTTTCTATATTCTTATAGAGTTCCTTTTGCTTGTTTATCAAATCGAGTAGACTACTATCATATTGCAAACGTGCCTTCTGCACAGCACTTTTGTTCTGGCGATTATCAAAAATCGGAATGTTTATATTCAATCCTATCATATTATTCCAGCCATATTTCATTTGTTTGCTCCAGCTATTATCACTGGCACTGTTTGTCATACTCCCCGTAGATGCACTCAGACTGATGGTAGGGAGATAGCCGGCTTTAGCCACTGATATGTCCAATTTGGAATTCTCTATGCTCAACTTGCTGCTTTGAATTTCCGGACGTGATGCCAAAGCCTGCTGATAAACATCCTCCTGAGCAGGTAACGGTTGCAAAACATGTTCATCGGCGAATTCGGGAAGAACCAAATCCATTTCTTCCGTACCATCCAGCTCCAACAACTGCTTCAACTGCAATTTATAGTCACGCAAGGAACTTTCGGAGATCACCAACTGATATTTGTCACTGCCTACCTGTGATTCCAATTGTGCCAAATCGGCTTTTGAAATACTTCCTTTATGAAAGAGTTCTTTGCCCCTGTCGTATGTAGCTTGGCTCACCTGTAAGGTGTTCTGGTTAATTTTCACCGACTCGTCGGCATAAAGTATCTGGATGAATATTTGTGCAATCTGCTCTTGCAAAGAGTTTTCTGTTTCGGCTACGGTAAGCCCTGCAATCTGCTGACTCGTCTTCTTTTGTTTGATGGCATTCAACCGTTTGTTACCATTCCACAATGTCCATTGTGCATTCAGACCATAGTTTCCATTATAAGTGGTTTTACTGTCACTACTGATGATTTCCGTTCCGCTTACCGTGTTACTGGTTTCCTGATACGGACGGTTCGTCACATTCTGTCCTGTACTGAACGACAGACTGGGAAATAGTGCGGCTTTGGCGGTTTTCACGTCTACAGAACTCTCTTCCAGTGAGATTTTGTCCTGCTGCAATTGGATATTTTTCTCCAATGCATAGTCAATACAGTCGTCCAGCGTCCACTTTTTGGCCTCTTGCGCGGAAACCGAAGTGACCGCGACCCAAATCATTACGAAATATACTACTCGTTGTCTCATCCTTTTTACTATTTAATTTGTTTGTACAAAAGTAGAGGACTGTGATTTTTTTAGCAATAAATATAGATTTGTGGAATATTTCTATGGACAAAAACTTGCTTTTTACCGATAAAGTGTTTTTCTTTGTAATTATTACAACTTTAAGATAAATTTATGAATGATTCTTTGTTGACACGCATCTGGATATTCTATCGCGACGGCTTTCGCGAGATGACCTTGGGACGTACCCTTTGGACGATTATTCTTATCAAACTATTCATCATGTTCTTTATTCTAAAACTTTTCTTCTTTCCCTCCTTCCTTGGCGGGAAGACAACGGAAGAGAAGCAACAGTATGTAGGTGAGGAGTTAATAGAACGGGCAAATCCATAAACATTTAAATAAATCAGAAAGTTATGTTTGAAAACATTGACACTTCATTAATTGACTGGTCAAGAGCACAGTTCGCTCTAACGGCCATGTATCACTGGCTTTTCGTACCTCTCACTTTGGGATTAGCTGTGATAATGGGGCTCATGGAGACCTTTTATGTAACAACAGGTAAGGAATTCTGGAAGAACACAGCTAAATTCTGGATGAAACTGTTTGGAATCAATTTCGCCGTAGGTGTTGCCACCGGTCTGATTCTGGAATTCGAGTTCGGAACTAACTGGAGTAACTATTCCTGGTTTGTGGGCGATATCTTCGGAGCCCCACTGGCTATCGAAGGAATCCTGGCATTTTTTATGGAAGCCACTTTCATTGCCGTCATGTTCTTCGGCTGGAACAAAGTGAGCAAGCGTTTCCATCTGGCATCCACCTGGCTCACCGGACTGGGAGCAACGATCTCCGCTTGGTGGATTCTGGTCGCCAATGCCTGGATGCAATACCCCGTAGGGATGGCTTTCAATCCCGAAACAGTAAGAAATGAAATGGTGGACTTTGCAGCTGTCGCCCTCTCTCCCATGGCTATCGCCAAGTTCTTCCACACAGTGTTAAGCAGCTGGATACTGGGAGCCGTTTTTGTAGTAGGAATAAGTTGCTGGTATTTACTGCGCAACCGTCAGAAGGAGTTCGCTCTGAGCAGTATTAAAGTTGCTGCCGCCGTAGGTTTGTTCGCCTCTCTCGTCACTGCATGGACGGGGGATATTTCGGGAGTACAGGTAGCCAAAGTGCAACCTATGAAAATGGCTGCCGCTGAAGGATTACATGATGGCGGAAACGGAGTACCCTTCACCATTGCAGGCGATTTGAAAATCCCCAAAATGCTTTCTATCCTTGCCACTCACGACATAGACGGTTATGTACCGGGTATCAACAATCTGCTGGAAGGTGGTTATCAGATGCCCGACGGTACAACGGCTTTATCGGCCGAAGAGAAAATTAAACGCGGACAGATTGCCATCGCCGCCCTGGATGCATTCCGCAAAGCGCATAAGGCAGGTGACGAAGCAAGTGCCGCAGCAGCTCGCAAGACATTGGACGAAAACGTAAAATATTTTGGTTACGGATATATCAAGGATCCTGCCCATCTGGTTCCTAATGTAGGACTTACTTTCTGGTCATTCCGGATCATGGTGGGGCTGGGAGGTTATTTCATCCTGTTCTTTATTATAGTACTGATTGTATCGAAAAAAGAGAAACTGGCTGATATGCGATGGTTGCAACGGGTGGCTTTGTGGACTATTCCACTAGCCTATATCGGCAGTCAGGCAGGCTGGGTGGTAGCCGAAGTGGGGCGCCAGCCATGGGCTATACAGGATATGTTGCCTATAGGAGCAGCCATCTCCAAATTGCAGACAGGTTCCGTACAGCTTACTTTCTTTATCTTCCTTCTATTGTTTACCGTTCTGCTCTTTGCTGAAATAGGTATCATGCTGAAGGCCATCAAGAAAGGACCGGAGGGAATTAAGAATTAAGGAATAAATGAAACAGGTGGAAATAATTCAGGCTGCGCAATAAATGGGCTACATACAGGAGATTAATTCCGCCATCAAGTCATTCTTTTTTTAGTTCAAGTTTCTCTAATTCTATTTTTCAATATTCAATTCTCAATTTTTAATTTAGAATATTATGGACTATATATTTCTACAAAATTATTGGTGGTTCCTAGTATCGTTACTGGGTGCTTTGTTGGTGTTCCTACTCTTTGTGCAGGGTGGCAACTCTTTGCTGTTCACGCTGGGACGCAATGACGAAGAACGTGCCTTGCTGGTAAACTCCACAGGACGCAAGTGGGAGTTTACTTTTACCACCCTTGTCACTTTCGGCGGCGCCTTCTTCGCTTCTTTCCCGCTGTTCTACAGTACCAGCTTTGGCGGTGCTTACTGGTTGTGGATGATTATTCTTTTCAGTTTCGTATTGCAAGCTGTTTCATACGAGTTCCAGTCCAAGCTGGGCAATCTGCTGGGCAAACATACTTACCAATGGTTTCTGGTTATAAATGGTATTGTAGGGCCTCTATTGCTGGGAGGTGCGGTAGCCACATTCTTTACCGGCTCCAATTTCCTGGTTAATAAAGGAAACATGGGTAATGAGCTGATGCCTGTCATCAGCAGTTGGGCAAACGGATGGCACGGACTGGATGCGCTGACCAATCCTTGGAATCTGGTCTTGGGATTTGCCGTATTCTTCCTGGCCCGCCTTTTGGGCAATCTTTATTTTATCAATAACATCCGGGATAAAGACTTAATCCCCCGCTGCCGCCGTCAGCTTATAACAGATGCTATTCCTTTCCTTATTCTATTTCTGGCATTTGTTATCCGTACTTTATTGGCTGATGGTTTCGCTGTAAATCCCGAGACAAAAGAAGTTTATATGGAACCTTACAAGTATTTCATCAATCTGATGGATATGCCTCTATTGCTGGTATTGTTCCTATCAGGCGTTGTCGGGGTACTTTGGGGTATCGGAAGGGCTGTCTTCAGCAAGACTGCGACCAATGGTATCTGGTTTACCGGAATAGGAGTTGTATTGACTGTATTAGCTTTATTGCTTTGTGCGGGATATAATAATACGGCTTATTACCCGTCCACAGCCGATCTACAAAGTTCGCTGACCTTGGCAAACAGTTGCTCCAGCGAATTTACCCTGCGCACCATGGCATACGTTTCCATTCTGGTACCTTTCGTTCTGGCCTATATTATTTATGCTTGGCGTGCCATAGACCGCAAGCCCATTACAGCAAAGGAACTGGAACAAGACGGACACGCTTATTAAAGAGTCTTAATGGATTATAGTGAAGGCATCCTGTTTTGCAAATAGCTGTAAACAGGATGCCTTTCTATGTTAAATAACATTGTTTCAACCTATAAAATGAAGAGAATATCTTGCAAATTTCCGAAATATCCGTACCTTTGCATTGTGTTTTTCATAGTATTAGATTTAAGGTTAACAAAGGTTGGAGCAAGGCGTTGCTCCTTTTTTTATATCTATAGGAGACATAGCATCCATAGTTGATTCATTTCCCATCTAGAAAGTTATTTTCGTTTAAACTCTTCATCTAAAAGAAATATTATGATACAAGTGATGCATACAGTTGCGGATTACGTGCATGATGCCAAATATAAGATGCCGGATAGACCCCTTCCTTGTTTTTATCAAGGATTTCTTTCAAAATACTGCATTTGTTCTCGCCCGTCACTAGAAAACAGGTATGCCGGGCTTCTATCAAGGGACGTCCCGTCATGCATATACGCACTGTTTTATTATAAGGATTGACGGACACCTCATACGGTTCCCCGGCGGTAAGAAGTTCCTGATGGTCGGGGAAAATGGATGATGTATGCCCGTCCTCTCCTATCCCTAATAATACAAAATCAAAAACAGGCACACCGTCCACGGTCGGAACGGTGGTCTTGACTATGGAAGAATACTGTTTGGCTTCTTCTTCGGGAGCGTCCTCACCCACAATACGGTAGCAATGACTGGCAGGAATACCTACCTTACTAAACAACAGACGATAGGCCAAGCCAAAGTTGCTCTGATCATCGCCAGGTGGCACACAACGCTCGTCTACCCAATAGAAATAAATACGGGACCAAGGGGTATATGCGGCATATTCACGCTCCCAAACCTCAAAAAGTGTGGCAGGAGTAGTCCCTCCGGAAAGAGCAATGGTAAAAGGCCGTTCAAGCTCTTTATCCATCGCTTCCAATATATGAGTTATCAAGGTTTGCGACGCTTGTACAGGCGACGCATAAAAGTTATGGTCAATCATCTTATTCACTATTTATTACTTAGAGTTTGCTGTTTTAAATTTACTATCCACAGATGACGACTTACAATTTACAGTATAAATTGGAATGTGTCAGATTCTTGCACGGGTTTGTCCATTCGGAATGACTGCGGTTGATCAATACATCCGCTTCTTTCGGTCCCCATGTTCCTGCAGGATACCCATAAAGAGGAGTTTCGGGATGCTTCTTCCAATAATCCAGAATCTTATCAAAGTAAGTCCAGCTCTCGTCCACAGCATCGGAACGGGTAAAAAGTGTAGGATCACCCACCAGACTGTCTTCCAACAGGCGTACATACGCATCCCCCGTTTCCTGATCGTGCTGGTCATAGCTGAAGTCCATCTCCATGGTTCCCATATAGAAACCGGCACCAGGTTCTTTCATGGCTATGCGCTGAAGAATTCCCTCGTCGGGTTGAATACGGATAATCAGTTCCTCACCTTTGTAAAAGCCTTCCTTCATTTGGAACATCTGCATAGGAGCAGGTTTGAAATGAACCACAATTTCGGTCACCTTGGTAGGCATCTGCTTTCCGGTACGGATATAAAAAGGCACTCCCTGCCAACGCCAGTTATCCACATACAGACACATCGCCACGTAGGTATCTGTACGGGAATCAGGACGAACATTCTTTTCTTCACGATAACCGATACGGTCATCACCAGCAATATATTGTCCGCGGATAACATTATCACGGATATACTTATCAGTCAGCGGACGAAGGGATTGGTAGACCTTGATCACCTCGTTACGGAAACCATTCTTGTCAAACTTGGCCGGTGGTTCCATGGCAGTAATAGCAAGCAACTGCATCAAATGGTTCTGTACCATATCGCGCAGAGCTCCCGCCCCGTCATAATATCCTCCGCGAGTACCTATACCCATATTTTCCACCGCAGTGATTTCTACATAATCTATATAGTTACGGTTCCATATCGGTTCGTAAATAGTACTTCCAAAACGGGTCACCATAATATTCTGCACCGTTTCCTTGCCCAAAAAATGATCGATGCGGTAGATATCCTCTTCTTTAAAATAAGCGGCATAGATTTTATTTAGTTTCTGAGCGGAAGCCAGGTCGTATCCGAAAGGCTTCTCGACAATGATACGCTTTAATCCAGGCTTTTTCAACAAGCCCGCATCATGCAGACATTTCGGAATCAATTCATAAAGCAAGGGCGGAGTTGCCAGATAGAACAAATAGTTCCCATTATTCTCATATTGAGGCGAAAGCTCCTTCAAACGGTCATTCAACAGAAAATAAGTGGTTTCGTCAGCTGGGTCCATGGACTGGTAATGAACAGTAGAGAGAAAATCGTCCAATGTTTCCATTTCCTCTTTAGTAAGAAAACCGAATTTTATCAGTTCTTCTTTCAGATAGGCACGATAGGTCTCGTCCGTGTATGCAGTACGGGCACAGCCGATAATGGCAAAATGCTCGGGGAAGCGTTTCCCGTTATGTATCTTTATCAAGGCAGGCATCAGTTTGCGCCGGGTTAAATCACCGGATGCACCGAAGATGACCAAAAATAAACTATGTGGTAAACTCATGATTCTTTCTTTTAAAAATGAATGTATAATGCTTTGTGTTGCGACATATCAATAGTTGTCTTCCCAATGTTCGTGGAAAAATTCCCCCCGTGGACTGTCCACACGCTCGAAAGTATGAGCTCCGAAATAATCACGCATCGCTTGAATCATATTGGCTGGGGAATGGTTGGTGGTCAGACCTAAAAAATAATTCAACGCTGCGGAAAGTACAGGTACGGGCAACCCTTCTCTCAACATGACACCGATGTATTTCTTCCACGCGGGCAGGGCTTCCATTACTTCCCGTCCGAAATGCTCGTCCAGCAACAGATGCGACAATCCCGGTGCACGGTGATAGGCCTCGGCAATGTCGTTCAGAAAAGCAGAACGAATAATGCATCCGGCGCGCCACAACAGCGCGATAGTGGAAAGATTCAACTTCCAGCCATATTGCTCACTGGCAGTGCACATCAGAGCAAACCCTTGCGCATAGCCTATCAGACGAGCCACATATAAGGTACTTTCCAATCCGATCACCGTATCCTGATAATTATATACCGGATGATTCTCCACATGCATATAATGTTTGGACATCAGCACGCGCAAGTTCTTCTCTGCCGACAGATTACGGGCAAAAACCGCCTCGGCAATCACGTCCAGTGGTGTATTTAGTTGTAGGGAGTTAATGACACTCCAGCGACCCGTTCCTTTTTGTCCTGCAGCATCCAGAATGTTATCGAGCAAATAATCGCCTCCTTCTTCTTTATGACGCAGAATGGCCGAAGTAATCTCTATCAGGTAACTATGCAGACGTCCTTTGTCCCATTGTTCAAAAATATCCGCCATCTGTTCATTCTTCAACGCCAGCAGGTGCTTCATGGCGAAATAAGTTTCAGCAATCAGCTGCATATCCCCATATTCTATGCCATTATGCACCATTTTTACATAGTGGCCTGCGCCACCGGGACCTACCCACTCACAACACGGAGTACCATCCTCAGCTTTTGCCGCAATACTTTTCAGCATCGGCTGAATGACTGGCCATGCCTCTTGCGCACCACCGGGCATGATGGACGCTCCATGCAAAGCACCCTCCTCACCTCCTGAAATGCCGCAACCTACAAAGTACATTCCTTTATCATAAAGTTCCTTTACACGACGTTCCGTATCTTCATAATAAGAGTTGCCTCCGTCAATGAGGATATCACCCTTTTCCATCAAAGGAAACAGCTTGCCCGTCAGTTCATCGACAGCGGGACCCGCCTGTACCATCAAAAGGATGACACGCGGAGTTTTCAGTGCTTCGACAAAATCTGTCAGTTCATTACTGCCTATGATGCCTTTTCCTTTGGCGCGGTTGGCTATAAAGTGTTCCACTACATTTTCTTCTTTTCCAGGAACGGTACGGTTCCATACTACAACCTTCCATCCCTTGTTGGCAAGATTCAGAGCAAGGTTCTGCCCCATCACACCTAATCCGATTAATCCTATATCTGCCTTTTCCATAAATTATTCTTTTTATATTTAACAATTTGATAGGTTATTTGTTCAATAATTCTATCTTTGCAATTTGAATAATAACACATTATCATGAAGAGGTTAAAAATCGGCTTATTAGCCCGAATTATCATCGCCATCACATTGGGTATAGGATTCGGAAACGTTCTTCCCGGCGAATTGGTCAGAGTATTTGTGACTTTCAACGGAATCTTCAGCGAATTTTTGGGTTTCATCATTCCGCTGATTATTCTCGGGCTGGTCACTCCTGCCATTGCCGATATCGGTAAGGAGGCAGGAAAGATGCTGGTGATAACGACATTGGTAGCATACAGCGCCACGTTGTTCTCCGGTTTCCTGTCTTATTTCACCGGAGTGACTTTTTTCCCTTCCATGATTACTCCGGGAGCACCGATAGAACAAATCAGCGAGGCACATGATATTTCTCCATTCTTCACTGTAGCCATCCCCCCGGTGATGAATGTGATGACTTCCTTGATTTTAGCCTTCACACTAGGTCTGGGCATCGCACATCTGGATAGTACAGCGCTGAAAAACGTATGTAACGATTTCAAAGAAATCATAGTCAAAACCATCCAGACGGTGATTCTGCCCCTACTGCCTATCTATATATTCGGTATATTCCTGAATATGACCCATTCCGGACAGGTATATAACATTCTGATGGTATTTATCAAGATCATCGGAGTCATTTTCCTGCTTCACATCTTCCTATTGGTTTTTCAATATACCATTGCAGCGCTGTTTGTACATCGGAATCCGTTCAAACTACTGGGAAAGATGATGCCTGCCTATTTCACAGCATTGGGCACACAGTCATCGGCAGCCACCATTCCGGTGACTTTGCGACAGACTGTCAAGAATGGGGTCACGGAGGATATAGCCGGATTTGTCATTCCGCTATGTGCCACAATTCATCTGTCGGGAAGCACGTTGAAGATTGTTGCTTGCGCACTGGCACTGATGATTATGCAAGGAATGCCCTTTGATTTCCCCATGTTTGCAGGATTCATCTTTATGCTGGGAATCACGATGGTAGCTGCACCGGGAGTACCGGGAGGAGCCATCATGGCTGCATTGGGGATCCTGTCTTCCATGCTGGGATTCGGAGAAAGTGAACAGGCTTTGATGATAGCACTTTACATTGCCATGGATAGTTTCGGTACTGCTTGTAATGTGACGGGCGATGGGGCTATCGCATTGATTATTGATAAGTTTTTCGGAAAGAAAAATCTCCGGTCCATACAATAAACAGGAAAAATATTCCCGAATCAGATAAAGTCAGGAAACTCTGTAACCCATTCATGAAAAGTTGCCAGGCTGATTTATGACGTGTATGATAAAAAAGGTAACGGCTTTAACTCTGATAAAAGAAAGACATTTTCATGATAAATAGCAGGCAGGCAACAAGTTGCCTGCCGATTCTTCATAACAAACAAAAAAGGAAAGCATGAGCTAGAATATAGGCATCTGCCAAATGAATCCCACTGACACACGATGGGTACTGAAATTATCCTCACCCAACGCCTTTGCACGATCGGTATATTTATAGGAACGCCCCACGTATGCCAGGAAGAAGTGCAGATTGCTCTCCATCGGATAAAATTCTATACCTCCTGCATATCCCCATGCCGTGCGATATTTCCCTTTTTCCACTTCATCACTTGCCTTATAAACGGAAGCAGTTTCATACATTCCTTTTGCAAACAAGTTCCACTTTGGGGCAAAACGATAATTCACATGCAACACATAGGACATATATTCGGCATTAAAAGCATTGTGTGCCTGATTATCAGTTCCTACGATGTTAGTTATAATCCCTTTACGGTCTACTCCTTCACGAGAATACATCCAGTCAAAATAGGCATGCCATTTAGGGCTGAAATTAAATTCATTACCCAAAGCGTAATAATACATCTTTTCGCCCTTCGTTTCGTTCATAACAGAGGCAGACCAACGGGTTTTGAAAACATCCAGGAAATTTCCGTTCCAGTTCAAGGTATAAACTAACGGCAGTTTGGTACGTTCCAAATCCCCATACATCTCCTCGGACGGTCCGTTCCGACTGTTCAATACCTGAAATTGTATCTGCTGATAAGAATTATAGTTGTATGCCACATTCAAACCAGTCATGAAGTTACTCATGTGCTCTATCATGTCACTATATTCGTAAATATCAATCGGATTCAAATCAAATTCTATACCACCATACGAGACACATTGCTTTCCGGCAAAAAATGAGAACTTATTTAATTTGATGCCTACTCCTGCCCAATCTATGCTGGTAGGTACATTATCTATATTGCCGGAACCATCGTTACCCCGATTCAGACGCTGACGGTAACGGTAACTCAACCAATCATTGATATCTCCCTTCATTTCGATACGGAGCTGCTTCATTTCGAATGCGCCCTGATCAAATCCGGAGTCGTTCCATTTCATATTGAAATCACCGTGCATATTAAGATAGAGATTGAACTTGTCCGTTTTCTTCTTGATACCGGTGACTTCTTCAAACAGACTTTTGTCACCGGCCATGAAATCACTTCCGGAAGATTGGGCATATAAAGGGTAAGTGCCTGAGACAGCAAGGGCTGTCAGGCATACTAACATTATTCTTTTCATAAGTCAAAGTTTTAGGTTATAATGTATTCTCTTTTTCTTTTATGCGCGCAAAAGAAAAAGAGATAAAAAGAAAAAGTGCCGGATGGACTAGTATACGTTGAAGTATTCCTGAATCTTCTTCCAGTCTTTTGTTTTAGTTAATGCCAACATCAACAACACACGCGCTTTCTGAGGATTCAACTCTTGTGAAGCCACGAATTGATATTTATTATCATCCACCTCGGCATCCAATGTGGTCGGTCCGGTAGGAACACGGCTGGAACGCACTACCAAAATACCTTGCTGACGGGCCTTTTCCAACATCGGAAACAAATTCTGATGAATGTTGCCATTCCCCACACCGGCATGAATAATACCTTGGTAACCATTATTCAGGAAAGGGATCATAACATCAGCCTCTACATTGGAATAACTGTAAACGATACCTACTTTCGGCAGCTTGTCAAGGTGGGCCACATCAAAATCGGAACCGGTGGTATGGCGTTTCAAAGATTCCATATTATAAAAAACCTTACCATTCAATACATATCCCAACGCACCGGAGTTAGGAGACTGGAAAGTTTGTACATCCACTGTATTGGTCTTCATGGCTCCGTGGGCTCCCAAAATCAAACCGTTCATGGCAATTACGACACCTTTACCCCGTGATTCCCTGGCGGCGGCAGTAACTACTGCATTATACAAGTTCAACGGTCCGTCCGCACTCATGGCCGTAGAGGGGCGCATGGCTCCTACCAATACAACAGGCTTGTCACTCTTCACAGTCAAGTTCAGGAAAAAGGCGGTTTCTTCCATCGTGTCAGTCCCGTGAGTAATCACGATACCGTCCACATCTCCACGGCTGAAAAGCTCGTTGATACGCTTGGCCAACGTCAGCCATACGGCATCATTCATGTCCTGAGAACCGATTTTTACAATCTGTTCCCCGGTCACATTGGCTATTTTGTTCACTTCGGGAACCGCTTCCAGCAATGTGCTGATAGCCACCTGCCCGGCAGTATAATTTGTTTTAGTAGCCGAAGCGCCTGTTCCGGCAATAGTCCCTCCTGTAGCCAATATGTGGATATTAGGCTTTTGGGCGACAGCAGCCAATGTGGTACATACCAGCATTGCCGCCATAAGGCTGAGTTTTCTTAATCCGTTCATAATCTTTTCAAGTTTAGGTTTTATTACTATAATAAATATTTGGAAATTTTGTTCACACAAAGAAGAAGATGTGCCGATGATATATATGTATACATCGAATCATTATAAATGTTACAGGCAGAAGATCACTCATCTTCAAGTCCGACTACACCTACCCCCTTTCCTTTCTAGAACACCTGTACCAGCAGCAGACCTATCACAATAGAAACAATGGTGGCCACCATCCCAGGCATCATGAACGAATGATTCAGAATCCATTTTCCAATGCCTGTTGTTCCTGTACGGTCAAAATTTATAGCTGCCACTACTGTAGGATAATTAGGAATAAAGAAATATCCGTTGACAGCAGGGAACAAAGCAATCAACATCATCGGAGAAATACCCAGTGCTATTCCTAACGGCACAATGGCACGCACCGTAGCAGCCTGGCTATAAAGCAAAATGGACATGACAAACAATGCCAGACCGAACAACCAGGGCATTTGGCGCACAATCCCCTCAATAGAGCCTGTCAGTTCCGTAATGTTTCCATTAATGAAGGTATCTCCCATCCATGCAATACCAAATATAGCGATTACCGCCTGCATCCCGGCAGGAAACACACTGCCTTGTGTAGCTTTAATTCCATCCGTACGTGAAATGAGAAGAATAACAGCCGCCGCACACAACATCAAAATCTCAATAATAGCCGGCATATCCAAAGCCGTACCATTGAACACAGGACGCATGGCAGGAATAGAACCGAACAACACTATCAACAGCGTGGCGGCAATAAAAATTATCACCGAGATACGGGCATGAAACATATTCTTCACATCGTTCAGCTCCACATGTTTTGTATCAATCATCCCGGCTTCCAAGCGGCGCAAGTATTCGGGATCTTCCAACAACTCTTTACCCACCTTCTTTGAAAGGAAAGCTCCCACCAGCACACCGATTAATGTAGCGGGAATAGTAATCTTCAGAATATCAAACAGAGTGATGTCAAATCCTGTCAGCAATCCCAGCAACGCTACGGTAGCGGCAGAGATAGGGCTGGCAGTAATAGCCTGTTGCGAGGCGATAACGGCAATGCCTAAAGGACGCTCAGGACGAATTTTAGTTTCCGTAGCCACCTCGGCTATGACAGGAAGCACAGAGTAGGCCACATGCCCCGTACCTGCGACAAAAGTAAACAGATAAGTAACCAACGGACTCAGGATAGTCACTTGTGAAGGGTTACGACGCAACAACCGTTCTGCTAATTTCACCATATAGTCCAGTCCGCCGGCAGCCTGCATACAAGAGGCGGCAGAGATAACGGCGACAATCATCAACATCACATCAATAGGGGGAGCGGTAGGTTGAAGTCCGAAAACAAAGGTCAATATGGCAAGGCCTACACCTCCCATCACTCCCAGTCCGATACCTCCCAGACGGGCACCTACAATAATAGCGACAAGTACAAATAGCAGTTGTAATAACATGTTTTTTATCCGTTTATAAATATACAATTTTAATTCTGAGAACAAAGATAGACCATTTCTGTTCTACAAACCTTAAAATTTCTAAGAATTTTTCCTTTTTTCACTACTTTCTCCCTAAAACATTCAATAAAAGTTAGTTGTTTTGTATAATAAACAATTTGTCAATGTGCTAATCGGCTGTATTATGTCCCACATAGTTATTGGTACATTAGCAAATAGACAAATTATTAAATTATTACATATGAACAGAATTTGCAATCTTTTTGGAATAAAGTATCCCATCATACAGGGAGGAATGGTATGGTGTAGCGGTTGGCGACTGGCCTCCGCAGTAAGTAACGCCGGAGGACTGGGACTGATAGGAGCAGGCTCCATGCATCCCGAGACCTTACGCGAACACATACAGAAATGCAAAGCGGCGACAGACAAACCTTTTGGAGTAAACATTCCGCTGATGTATCCCGAAATAGACATCCTTATCAATATAGTAATAGAAGAGGGTGTGAAAATCGTCTTCACCTCTGCCGGAAATCCAAAGACCTGGACAGAACACCTGCATGAGCATGGAATCATTGTGGCCCATGTAGTGGCAAGCACCAAGTTTGCCGCCAAATGTGAAGAAGCAGGTGTAGACGCCATCGTAGCCGAAGGATTCGAAGCAGGAGGACATAACGGACGGGAGGAAACGACCACCCTATGTCTTATTCCAGCCGTCAGACAGATCACCACTGTGCCGTTGATAGCTGCCGGAGGTATCGGATCGGGAGAAAGCATACTGGCTGCTATGGCATTGGGGGCCGACGGGGTGCAAATAGGCACGCGCTTTGCATTAACCGACGAGAGTTCTGCTCATTTCACATTCAAAGACCGGTGTCTGCGACTGAATGAAGGAGATACCCAACTGACATTGAAACAGCTCTCTCCCGTCCGGTTGGTCAAGAATGATTTCTTCAAACAAGTGGAAGAAGCGGAAAGCCGTGGCGCAACAACGGATGAACTACGCACTTTGTTAGGAAAAGGACGTGCCAAAAAGGGAATCTTTGAAGGAGATTTATTCGAAGGTGAACTGGAAATAGGACAAGTCGCATCATGCATACATAAATTACAGACGGTAGACGAAGTGATGAAAGAACTGGTGGAAGATTTCAATGCCGCATTAAACAGGGTCAATGAGCTGAAAAGATTTATCTGATAAGGAGAACGATGAAACGATTAATAAACCGGAGAGTGAATCAAAACCAAAATGAACATTCTAAAGGTTACAGATTGTAACCGACAAATACAGAAAAGCCGTATCATTACTCAAAAGTGATACGGCCTTCTTATTGTCAATGAAGAATGTCAAGTTTCAGATGAAAAATTCTTTTCTATAAAGTTGAGTTTTATAAAATTAAGTTATTCTACTTACACCTTCTCTTATTAAGCAGATTAGCACTCAGGAATCCCACCAAAAATATCAGCAACGTCCCGAACACGATAGCCAGATTGGCATGTACAAAGGGGGATATCACAATCCAACAAACCAGAATTACTCCACAAACGACTCCCAGTACCGCATCAAAATTACGTGCCTTCCTCGAAATATACCCCAATAGAAACAGTCCCAACATGCCTCCGCTGAAAATAGACGCCAACGCCCACCAGGCATCCAGCGCACTTTGCACACTCATAAAGGCAAAAGCCACCAGAATCCCTGCCACTCCCACTCCTACACTGGAGAGTTTCAGCACCAACATCCGCTCCCTGTTTCCGGCATGTTTGCGGAACCGCTGATAATAATCCGTCAGAATGATGGTAGACGAACTAGTGACACTGGTCGCAATGGTACTCATACCTGCGGCAAAGATAGAAGCAATCAGCAGGCCTGTCAACCCCACCGGCAACTCATTGACTATAAAAAACGGAAAGACATAATCCGCCCCCACCCCGTCGGGCAAGATCCCCGGATGCACTTTATAGAACGCATACAGCCCGGTTCCTATCATAAAGAAAACGGCCGAAACGGGAATAAACAAATATCCTCCGAACAAGGCCGAAAATTTAGCCTCCTTCTCATTCTTCGCCGTATGATAACGTTGCACATAACTCTGGTCTATACCATAGTTCTGCAAATTAGTAAATATACCATAAATCAGACACACCCAAAAAGTGGACTCACTTAAACTGCTTCCAAAGCTTCCCAAGCTGAATTTACCATCTTCCATGGCGATGGAGAAAGTCTGCACCGGACCTCCGGGCATATCAAAAAGCAAAATAAACATACATACCAACGCACCTCCGATCAGAATAATTCCCTGTATGGCCTCTGTCCAAATGACAGCCTTCATGCCACCCAACATGGAATAAAGCACAATAGCCACACTGGTTACAACAATAATGGTCTGGATATGCCATCCCAACAATACATTCATGGGCAACGCCAACAAATACAGGATAGACCCTGTACGTGCTATCTGGGTGAGCAGATAGCAGGACGAAGCATATATACGTGCCCAAGGACCGAAACGGTTTTCCAAAAAGCTATAAGCCGATATGCTGTCCTGACTCCGGTAAAAAGGCACAAAGTAACGAGCCGCAAAATAAGAGGCGATAGGAATAGAAAGACTGAATACAAATGCATTCCAATCTCCCGAAAAGGCCTTTCCCGGATATCCCAGATAACTGATACTGCTGACATACGTGGCGAAAATGGACATCCCCACCACCCAGCCGGGCAAACTTCTTCCGGCAGAAGTGAACTCCTCGGAGGTACCTTTCTTCTTAAAGAAAGAACAACCGAAGGCCACGACTCCGCCGGTAAACAACAAAAAGACGATTATATCAATGATATGCATACAGACCGAGCATTTAAGGTTTCAATTCCGGACAAAAAGGGAGTGCCTCCAACGCCTTGCGTATCTTCTCGCGTTCCGGAACATTGAAGCGATGGAAAGGAGCCGCAACAAAATCATCACAAACACCCAATAAAGACAACGCGCATTTCAATCCTTTCAAATAACTGGAGCCATGCTGCCCCACGGTATAAATACTGCTACTGATTTGCATCACCAAGGGTTGCAGCCGACTTACGGTTTCCATGTCACGCGCTACCGCAGCATGATAAAGATCTACATATAATTCCGGGAACATATTGGCACCTCCGTTGATCCCCCCATGTCCACCCAGCAACACACACTCTGCCGTAATTTCCTCCGGTCCCACCAACATGGCGAAATCCTGTCTGTCCTTCATGGCATACATCACGGACTGGAAATAAACGGCATTAGCCGAACTATCCTTGAATCCCACCACCTGAGGATTACGGGCAATGCGTTGAATAGTAGCCGGAGCAAAATTCACTTTCGTGTGCGACGGCATATTGTACAAGAAGATAGGTAACGGCAACTGAGGAATCAGGTCCTCATAAAATTCGGCCAGTTCAGGCTGTCCCGGAGCAAAGTAGTAAGGGGGAGCGGAAACTACGGCTGAAGCACCACACTCGGCCCCTACATGTGCCAGATGAATACTTTCTACAATTGAAGTATCGGAAATACAAACCAGAACCGGAAGTCTTCCGGCATTGATACGGCAAGTTTCCTTTATCATTTCATGGCGAAGCCGGTAACTGATACTCTGCGCTTCTCCGGTGGTACCCAGTATAAATAATCCGTGCACTCCTCCTTTTATCAATCGTTCTATCAACCTTTCCAAACCATCAATATCCAGTTTGTCATTATCCAGTAACGGAGTCACTAAAGGAGGAATAATGCCTGTCATAGGCTTTTTTAATGTGTTTTCCATGATTCGTTTTCTTTTAAAAATTTCAATGCTATATTTATGAAACGAACAGTAGGATTATTTGTACTCAGCCCAACATCCCAGCTTGTCCGGAAAGCGACAGGGCACTATCGTTTAACCTGTCGTCTTCCGTCTGCCCGGAACGTACCTTTAGAAAAAGAACTTTTAATTCCGCTTCAAGAAAAGAAAGTTAGTTATACATGCGGGCAACTCTTCCTGATAATGTGTCACCATAATCATGGTCTTGTCCTTACGACGACAGAAAGTTTCTATCACATCTTTCACCAACCGGCGGTTGTACAAGTCCAACCCATGCAAAGGCTCGTCCAAAATAAGCAACTCAGGATCCTTCACAAAAGCACGGGCCAACAACACCAGACGCTGCTCGCCACTGGACAACTGCAAGAAATTCCGGTCTTTCAAATCTGCAATACCAAAAATATCCATCCACCATTCACAAGCCGCCATCTGCTCGGGACGCGGACGTTTGTACAACCCCACAGAATCATGTAGTCCGCTTGCCACAATATCTATGGCAGGAAGGTTCTTCAGATAAGCGCGATGCATCTCAGGACTGACATATCCTATATGCTTCTTTATCTCCCAAATACTTTCTCCGGAACCGCGTTTTCTGCCGAACAAGGTAATATCACAAGCATAGCTCTGCGGATTATCCGCACAGACCAAACTCAACAACGTAGACTTTCCTGAACCGTTCTCTCCACTCAAAGCCCATTTCTCGCCACATTTCACTGTCCAGTCCAAATCTTTCAAAATGGTACGCTCGCCATAACGGATGCTTACCTTGTTCAAATCGACTACGTGCTCGGTGTGATACAAATCACCGCCGTAAGGCAAATTCAGAATCCGTGCCTCCTTTTCTTCGGAAAGTATCCGTTCCGGTATCGGCTTACGGACCGCCAAATATTCCTGCAAAGTTATCTTTTTACCACACACCCTGTCTTCCACAGGAATAACATGAGTAATAAAAGCAGGAATATCATCGGACTTAGACAAGATAAGGATTACCTGCAAATGGGTTACTTTAGTCAGTTCGCCCAACAATGTATGAAGCAGGTCTCTCGTCTTCGCATCCAGTCCGATAAAGGGATTATCCATAATCAGTACACGCGGATTACTCAGCAAAGTCTTTGTCAGTTGAAACTTACGTAACTCACCACTGGAAAGCAGAATAATATGTTTATCCAGCATCCTCTCTATGCCAAACAGTTCATACAAAGCCTTTTTCAGACCTGAATCGGTCGCTTCGGGCAACAAATCACGTACCAGTGGGGTTTCATCCAAATCATGGGCATTCCATCGTTGCTGATAATAGTAATTTCCATCGGAATCTCCATATGAATCACGGAAAGCAATATACTTTATATTCTCGTATGCCATCTTCGAAGGAGAAGGAGAGAAATCATACTTCACTTCGTTCATCAACAACGGCCACCGGCCTGTAATCGTATCTACCAATATACTTTTTCCTGCCCCGTTTCTTCCCACAACAGCTATATGTTCTCCGGCGGCAAGTGTCATATTCACCGGTTCCTTCATCCGGTACAGCGGATGGCGGGTCACACCATTTTCTATCGCAATAATATTCTGCATTACAAATCTCTTTTTTATCCAACAGGATGCAAAGGTAACAAAATAATATAAAAATGAGATAATATATTATCATCTTGTTACATCAATCATCCACTTTAATTATATATGATACCAATTATACAACACTGAATAACCAACAAAATATTACCTAAACTATATGTTCCATAACAGAATATAGGCTCAAATTTATTAAGCATCAACAAGATATATATTTGCACTAAATTAAGACAAAAGGAAATAATAATAGAATAAATTATAGACAAAATGGTAACAACAATCAAGTTCACAAAGATGCAGGGAGCAGGTAATGACTATATATACGTAAACACCCTAAAGCACCTCATGTCCTAAAACTGCATACGGAGAACGAGCTGGTAGAAGAAGTAACAGTGGACATGGATCTTCCCCTGCTTGCCAACTCCAGACAAATAAATACCCCGGACGGCAAAATGTTGGCAAAAACAATCACAGTAGATGGAAAAGAATACAAAAGAACATTTGTTTGTATGTGAAATCCACATTTAGTGGTTTTCATAGATGATATAAAAGATGTAAATTTGCCGGCAATAGGTCCGAAACTGGAGAATCATCCGCTTTTCCCTGAACGAACCAATGTAGAATTCGTTGAAGTATTATCACATAACAAGCACAAGCCATTACAAGAAAAACAAATACATACGAGATATAACAAACTCACTATTATGAATTAAAAAGGTAAAAAGCAATGAAAAAGAGTTCTAGAAAAACAACATTTCTGTCGGCCTTGGCAATAGCTGTTCCGGCAATGGGCATGGCGCAGGACAAAGTGGAAGCCAGCGTAGGAGCCGATCTCGTAAGCGGATACATCTGGCGTGGTCAGGATTTAGGGGGTGTCAGTATCCAACCCACGTTGTCAGTTTCTTACAAAGGGTTCTCATTGTCTGCATGGGGAACAGCAGGTATCGAAAAAGAAGATACAAAAGAGATTGACCTCACATTAGGCTACGCCACAGGAGGTTTCAGTATCTCCGTCACAGATTACTGGTTCAATGGAGGACCGGGGTATTTTCATTACGGCTCACACAATACCAACCATACCTTCGAGGCACAAATAGGTTATGACTTCGGACCGCTGGCCTTGAACTGGTATACCAATTTCGCCGGAACCGACGGAGTGAATAACGGAGGAAACAGAGCCCATTCGTCCTATATCTCGGCTACCGTACCTTTCACACTGGCAGGGCTGGAATGGACAGCGGAAATAGGAGCGACTCCGTGGAGCACAGACTTTTACAACTATTCCGAAGTCCCTGTATGCAACGGTTCCAACGGTTTCACCGTATGCGACATCAGCCTGGGAGCCGCCAAGGAGATAAAAATCACTGATTCATTCTCCGTTCCAGCTTTTGCAAAAGCCACCGTAAACCCACGCACTGAAGGGGCTTATTTCGTTTTCGGGCTAAGTTTTTAATCATAAAGAGCATAACCAGACAAGGATAACAACAAAGTATTAGTTTTTTAGAAGGTAAAAAGATTACATTATATACAAAATACAAATACAACAATAAAAAAATTGAAGTTATTATCTGTAAGACCCAATTCGAGGACGTAAAAGAAGCATTGCTCGAAGCCAAAATCGAATGGTTTTCCTATTACAATGTAAAAGGCATTGGCAAAACATGTCAAGGACGCATTTGAATGCCGTCCGCATCCGTACAGAAGAGCGCGGATATATCGCCTTGTACAATGCAGAACAGGAGAACTAACTCATTACACGGCCAAGACTACTCCACAAAGTAAAAATCATACTATAACTTAAGCGGAAAATTATGGATACAACTAACAAAAAGAGGTCGTCAGATGTAGAACAACCTCTTTTTATCAGGTAAACACATCATAAACAAGAAAGATGAATTACAAGCAAGGTACCTTCACAAATGCTGTATCCGGGAAATGCTTCTCTATATAACGACAAATATAAGTTTCTGTATCTGCTTGAATGATTTTATCCTCTCCTTCGGGAAACAGATTGTACATCACTGTATGAAGCTTTATCCCTCTCCGTTCTATAGCCTCAAAACTCAATAATGTATGGTTGATACTTCCCAATCGTCCCGAAGTAACAAAAACTAAGGGATAACCCGATTCCTGAACATAGTCTATAGTCAGATTATCTTCTGTCAACGGCACCATCAGCCCCCCGGCTCCTTCTACTAAAACAGCATCATAGCGCTCACTCAGCACCTCCGTGGCATGCTTTATTTTATCAAAATCAATGGCGCGGTTATCTATTCGTGAAGCCAAATGGGGAGAAGCCGGATAAGAAAATATTTCAGGTTTGGTAAGTCCCTGCTCATCCTCAGGCAAATACTCCATCCCCATCAGACGACGATGCAACTCAATATCCTCCGAATAACCTTCCGGATTTCCAGTCTGTATGAATTTTTGAGTAATAGTACGACATCCTTGTTTGTTCCAAAGATGTGCCAGATAGGCCGTGGCATAACTTTTGCCAATATCTGTATCAATACCACTTACGAAAAATACATTCTGTTTCATGATTCTTTTTATTTCTATTGTCTTTTCTTTGCAATAATATAAATAGGATGATAAGTCAAAGTCACCGAACGACCATCACTGAACAAACGGGCATACTTGTCACAGAAATCCTGCAAATCCCTTTTAGTCCACGCTTGTTGCCTGACAGCAGCCACCCCGGTGTGTTTCAAGTGATAAAGCACTTCGAGCGGAGTACCGAAAGTCAGACAGATACGTTCCTCATGAGCCTTCACGATCTCATAGTGTATGCGCAGCGCTTCTTCTAATTCCTCTAAAGAACGATAGTGAAGACCGCTGCCGGTAACCGATGCAACTTCTTTCAGATTATCCCTGCCGAACGTAGTAAAAGCAAAATATCCTTTCTGCTTCAACAAAGTATTACAACGTTCAAAAAACAGCTCGGGAGAAACAAACCACTGTAATGCCGAGCATGATACAATCAAATCCTGTCCTTTTGGAAAAGGAAGGGACTCGGCATCCCCTGCCAGAAAGGTAGCCTGCCCGCTTCCCAACAAATCGGTGAAACAAGAACTCATCTCCTGACAAATATCATTCAACACCAGTTTTTCAGGATGGAGGGTTTCCATCAACCTACGGGTAAGAAAGCCCGTCCCGCTACCAATTTCCAATATCCGGCCGCACGGACGGGGCAAATAATGATTTAGCATATCACTCATGCGGTATGCTATCTGCTTTTGTGCCACCGCCTCACGGTTATAACTCTCTACAGCGCGGGAAAAGCGACGGGTTATCAATTGCTTATTAATCATATGTTTTTGTTTTAAATAACAGACGGGCATAGCAAATCTCTCATTATTTCTTCTGAATAATGAGGAATATCATACTCTGCCACTTCCGTCCCGGTCCATGCATTTCTTTGGTTGACCGCCGTAAAAATCAAATCATTCTTGCCTATAACAGCCCGTTCCCATGCAAAACTGGGAACAGCGCAAGATTTTACCTGTTCTCCAATCCTCCGAAGCTCTTCTTGCAGTTCCTCTACCGCACGTTGCGGACGTTTCGACAAGAATGTTTCCAGATTCTCCTTTTTCAAACACATCCTGCGGATAAACTTTTCCAACGTACCCTCATTCAAGCCTTCCAGTGTTCCTTCAAAAACTTGCTGCGGAATACCTTTCAAATCATCGACAGGAGTTACCGTGCCATTCAAAGCAACACGCTCACAAATAGGCAAGTCCATATCCTGCAATACCATAGACGCGGCCCATACTCCCATAGACCAGGCTATCAGGCGAATCTCCTGATAACCCTGCAACAACGTGAAATCAAAATCCAGCGAACGATAATCATAACAAACCAACAGATCGCTATTTTCGGGGCAATAATCCATGAAAGGACATTCATCCATTCCCCAACCGGCAAAAAAAAGTGTCAATCGGGGAAGATGCTTTTGTTGTATAAAATAATGTTTCATATCAATTCTATCAGACTTTTTATTTCTTCTTCAGTAATATCCGCTGTCAACGAAAAACGGATACGCGATGTTCCTTCGGGCACAGTGGGAGGACGCACCGGCAACGCATAAAAACCTTTACGCTGCAAGAAATCGGCCTTTAACACCGTATCACCGCTATCGCCTATCGTCATTGGCAGAATATGGCTGGTAGAAGGACAAGCGTAGCCTTTCTTTACCAACGCGTCTTTCAAAAGAGAGGATATTCTCTTCAACCTTTCCCTCCGGAAGCTGAAACTGTCCAAATGCTCCAGGATAAAGAATGTCCATAGCAAGTTGACAGGAGGAAGAGCCGTTGTAAATATGAATGTACGCATTTTATTGATCAAATAATCACGGATGGTCTTCGAACAAACAATATAGCCTCCTACTGAGGCCAACGCTTTACCAAAAGTTCCACATAAAAAATCGATGTCAGCCACACAATCCTGTTCTTCCGCACACCCCAGGCCATGTATCCCCCGCACCCCTACAGCATGCGCTTCATCCACATACAGCAATACATTATCATATTGTTGCTTCAAAGTGACCAAACGGCGGAGATCGGCCTCATCACCGTCCATACTGAAAATACTTTCGGTTACAATAATTATTCTATCATACCCGGCATGATTGGAAACCAGCAACTGTTCCAATTGGTCATATCGGTTATGCCGGTACCGGATACACTTGGCCGCCGATAAACGAATGCCGTCAATAATGCTGGCATGTACCAGTTTATCGGCAAGAATCAATGTACGAGCATCGCTCACTGCAGGAAGAATACCGGCATTCATGTGATAACCACTATTAAAAACCAACGCGCTTTCCTTCCGAAACAGTCGGGCAAGCAAATCCTCTATCTGAACATAGATATTAAAATTTCCTGTCAGCAGCCGAGAGGATGAAGAGGAAGGAAGAAAAGTGTCGGGAGTAAGACTTTGCAAGAATTCCGTACGTAATGGCAGGTAAGCAGCCAATCCCAGATAATCGTTGGATGAAAGGTTAAGCATCACTTTTCCATTCACCTCCACCTCTCTTCCCCAATGGCGGATAACAGGCAACTTACGAAGATTACTTTTATTTTCAAGCAGGGCTAATTCCCTTTCCCAGTCTGTTAATGAATTCATTTTTTCTATTTTTCCCAATACTATCACTTATTCTTTTAATTCTCCTACTATCTTTACCAGTGAATGCGTCAATTTGCTCAATTCTTCCGGCTGAATTATAAAAGGCGGCATGATATACACCAGTTTTCCAAAAGGACGTACCCATACTCCTTCTTCGACAAAACGACGTTGCATGAAAGCCATATCTACCGGTTTCTTCACTTCAATAACCCCGATAGCTCCCAATACACGCACATCAGCCACCTGCGGCAATAAAGCAGCAGGAGCCAGCTCCCTCTTCAATTGTGATTCAATAGCCTTTACCTTTTCCTCCCAACTATATGAAAGCAACAATTCCACGGATGCTTTCGCTACGGCACAAGCCAACGGATTTCCCATAAAAGTAGGGCCGTGCATAAAGACTCCCGGATAACCGCCGGAAATGGTATCAGCCACCTCATCACTGGCAAGGACAGCAGAAAAAGTCATGTATCCACCGGTCAGTGCCTTACCTATGCACATGATATCGGGCTGGACACCTGCATGCTCCCAAGCAAACAGTTTCCCTGTTCTTCCGAAACCTGTCGCTATCTCATCAAAGATTAACAACAGACGATATTGCCTGCAAAGTTTCTCTACCTGGCGCAAAAACTCAGGATGATAAAAACGCATTCCGCCCGCCCCTTGTACAATAGGTTCCAAAATCAATGCGGCCATTTCTTCATGATGCTGTTCCAATATTTCCTTCAAGGGTTCTATATCCTCTTCATACCAGATTCCGCCAAAGCGCGACCGGGGAGCAGGAACAAAATAACGCACAGGCAATGTAGGGCCAAAAATATGATGCATACCGGTCACCGGATCACAAACGGACATGGCATTCCACGTATCTCCATGATATCCGGACTGAATAGTTACAAAATTGTTTTTCTTTTCCTTCCCTTGCGCATACCAATATTGCACGGCCATTTTCAGTGCCACTTCTACCGCAACCGAACCGGAATCAGCATAAAATATTTTCTGCATACGGGGAGGAACAATCTTCAGCAACAACTTGCCTAATTCGATGGCCGGATCGTGTGTCAGTCCGCCGAACATGACATGGCTCATACGGTCTATCTGTTCCTTGAGCGCTTGGTTCAATACCGGATGATTGTATCCATGTACCATGCACCACCACGAAGACATCCCTTCTATCAAACATCTTCCGTCCTCCAATTCTATATATACTCCATCCGCCCGTCTTACCTTATAAGTGGACAGCGGATGAGTAGTCGATGTATAAGGATGCCATAAATGCTCCCTGTCAAAATTTTCCATATATTATTTCCTTATTGTTATAATAACTTTATAATGTATCAAAGCGAATACCCGGCCTCTTCTATCAATATTTTATCTTCTGATACTTTGGAACCTAATGTAGTCAGCAAATCTCCCACAATGGCAGAATTAATACCGATATACAATGCTTTCTTTACAGCTTCCACACTCATCTGTGAACGCCCTCCGGCAAAACGAAGAAAGGCTGTGGGATTGATAAAACGGAATAAAGCGATGGTTGTCAGAATCTCCGCCTCTGCAAGACGATCCATTTTTTCCAATGGAGTGCCGGGTATAGGCTGTAACAGGTTTATAGGAATAGACTGTACTTCCAATTCCCTCAGTGTAAAAGCAAACTCAATACGCTGTTCCATTGTTTCGCCCATGCCGATGATTCCTCCGCTACATACATCCATCCCCACCCTGCGTGCTGCCTGCAACGTTTCTATTTTCTGTTCTTGTGTATGAGTAGAACATAGAGATGAAAAATAAGAGGGAGCCGTTTCCAGATTACAATGATAACGGGTGATGCCTGCCTTAAACAGCCGTTCCAATTCCGCTTCATCCAGCAATCCTAAAGAAGCGCATAACTGAATATGCGAATGCGCACGCATGTACTCTGTTGTCTCACATAGCCGGTCCATGTTACGGCTACCCGGTTTCCTGCCGCTGGTCACCAAAGAAAAACGGGATACTCCCTGCGCTTCGTTATACAAAGCATGGCGCAGACATTCTTCCTTCCCAACCAAATCATAAACATCCGCTTTTGTTTTATAATGTGCAGACTGTGCGCACCATTTACAATTCTCAGGACATTTACCGGATTTAGCATTGATAATGGAACACATATCGAATTTCCGAGAAGCCAGGACCCGTGTTATCTCATGAGCCGCATCATACAAATCCTGTTTCTCTGCCTGGCAGGACAGCCAACGGGCTTCTTCTACGGTAATCTTCTCACCGCCCAACACTTTGTTTCTTATTGCATTCAGCATCATATACAGTTCATATTAAGACAAAAAAAGCCGAAAAGATGCATGGCACATCTTTCCGGCAAACAAATATTTATTTAAATAAAAAAGACAAATCACGTCAGCCACCTGTGGTTGAGGCAGTTGGATCCGAAACATTTGCAACATGGATTCAACAGGGGCCATTCCTTCTTCATATTCCTCTCCAGCATCCTCTTTCCGTGCGGAAGAGCAAACAGAGAATGCCGTGCAAACATTTGCCTGTTTACCCAACGATACATCGGCAATCTCCTTTTTCAGATTACCAATAGTTACATATTTGCCCAAGCTATAAAACATAGCGTACTTCTTCCGGCTCCAATAGCGGAAACGTATCGTATGTTTATTCTGGCACAATTGTTTCATGTTTTTTCGTATCTGAGATTGGCAAAGGTAAATAAAATATTCAATGCAGCAAACTTTTATATAGAAAAACACCGTTCCGCCTCTTACAACCTTAAAACCAGTTTTCCGAAAGCACAACGGTGAATTCTTAAGTCCTTTATATTATATTTCTGTTATTCTTCTTTCTTCGAAGCAGCTTTCTTGGCAACCGGCTTCTTTGCCGTTGCTTTCTTGGCCGCAGGTTCTTTCTTTACGGCAGGAGCCTTTTTGCCTTCAGCTTTCTCCAGTTTAGCCTGCAATCTCTCCACTTCCTTGTTCAAAGCCACCAATTCCTCGCCCTGATTCTTAATGGTAGTAAGCAACGAATTTAATTCTTCGTTATCCATATCTACCGGATACAACGAATTGACACGACTTATAAAATCACCCAAAATGTTCATATAGTTGGTGAAAGCATCATACGGAGAATCATAAATACCACGATTCAACCAAATACCGGTATTCTTAGTGGTCATGAAGCGGAAATTATTACTTGCCTGCAAATAATCCCAATCCTGCTTAATACGGCGATCATCGCACAAATGAACACGTTCTGCCACACTATAAAGTTTATTGAAAGCCTCACGCTGCATCACATTGCCTAACCACGGACTGATATCGCGTTCCTCGTCTATCCATGACATAGGATAAGGAACATCCACCTGATCCACAGATTTCAGTTTGGTAATGATATCGGTCGGAGTAGAGAAAGTAACCCCTCTTTCTTTTGCGCAGACAGGCAGTGCTTTCATAAATTCCAAAATATTGGAAGACAATGGCTGGGCGATACCCAAAGCAGAAAGTTCCATGAAAATATTGATAACCTGCTCCTCCTCCGGCAAAGCTGCAATCCAATCTATATATTTGTCGGCAAACAACGGATATTCATTCCATTCGGAATTAGAGAAACGCAGGCTGATGTCATCAGACAATTTGAAATCGCGAAGCAATAACTTCAAGTTCGGATTCATGGCACAATGATACAGGTAGTGCGGGCTCTTCCAACCCAAAATATGTTTCGCGCCTTCAGTCAACATACCTTTAAAGCCCATATCGGCTATCGTAGCGCCAATATCATTCGAATAAATCAAGCTGGAGTTACGGAATACCTTCGGCTCCTTGCCAAATATTTGTTTAATCTTGGTACGCATACGTTCCACTTCTTCGCGGAAACAATCTTCATTAGCCAATGAGGAAAGACCGTGAGAATAAGGTTCGCACAAGAATTCGCAACATCCGGTCTCATTCAACTGATGCAACAACTCGATTACACCGGGCGCATGCACTTCCAACTGTTCCAGCGCCACACCCGAGATAGACAAAGCCACCTTGAAAGTATCACCGTGATTCTTTGCCATTTCAATCAACGCACTCAGCGCAGGAATATACGAGCGTTCGGCTATATCACTGATGCCGCGCTCATTTTCATAATCATCATAATAATAATGGTCACGGCCTATATCAAAACAGCGATAGCGTTTCAGATGGATAATTTGATGTATTTCAAAATAAAGACATATTGTTTTCATATCCTAGTTATTGTTTTATTATTTACCATAGTTTTTTAACACCTGCTCATAGAGGGCACGGATTCTCAAGCCGACTTTCTCCCATGTAATGCCATCCACCTCTTTCTTTCCTTCTTCCTGCAGATATTGGAAAAGAGAAGGATTCGTACAAATAGAATAGATGGCATCGGCCATAGCGTTGATATCCCAATAATCTGTCTTGATTACTTTATCCAAAATTTCACCGCAACCCGATTGCTTTGAGATGATAGAAGGAGTTCCGCACTGCATAGCCTCTAAAGGAGCAATACCAAAAGGTTCTGACACGGAAGGCATTACGAATACATCACTGTTTTTATATGCTTCATAAACCTGACGCCCACGCTGGAACCCCGGGAAATGAAAACGGTCTGCAATACCTCGTTCCGCAGCCAGATTGATCATGGCGTCCAGCATGTCTCCCGATCCTGCCATTACAAAACGGATGTTACGGGTACGCTTCAAGACCAATGCGGCGGCTTCCACAAAATACTCGGGTCCTTTCTGCATCGTGATACGCCCCAGGAAAGTCACCACTTTTTCTTTCGAGTGATCAGGACGAGGAATGTCCAGCAAATCTTGCGAAAGCGGATAAACGGCATTGTGCATGGCAAAACATTTGCGCGGGTCTTGATGATATTGGTGAATAACAGTCTGACGGGTCAGCTCGGACACACACATAATACAGTCGGCATGATCCATGCCATTCTTTTCCATAGCATATACTGTAGGATTCACTTTACCGCGCGAACGGTCAAAATCAGTAGCATGCACATGGATGCACAAAGGTTTGCCACTTACCAGCTTGGCATGCACACCAGCCGGATAAGTCAGCCAGTCGTGCGCATGGATAATATCAAATTCTTGCTGGCGCGCAACCACACCGGCAATAATAGAAAAGTTATTGATCTCATCATGAAGGTTTCCCGGATAGCCGCCGGCAAACTCCATACACCCCAGATCATTGACGTGCATATATGAGAAATCAGAATAGATATGATCACGGAAAGCATAATACTGTTCCGGAGTCGAAGTCGAAAGACGTGACTTTAAGTAATCATAATCCACATCACGCCACACAATGGGCACTTGGTTCATGCCTATAATGTTCAGAAACTTTTCTTCGTCGCCACAAGGTTTGGGCAAACAGAAGGTTGTTTCCATATCACCTTGCAGACTCAGACCTTTTGTTATACCGTAAGATGCTACAGCAAGACCACCATATATTTTGGGAGGAAATTCCCATCCAAACATTAATACTTTCATACAGGTCCCTCCTTTCAATAATTGTATTTACTCAATAAATATAATACTCGTAATATCTCTGCCACATTCATAGCGAATGATACAGCTCCACGACCTTTGAAAGGCGGGTTACCATCAAACAGTTCAGGTATAGAGCCAATACAATGAGAAGTCATTTCGTCTTCGTAGCCTATCAGCTGACGCTCCACAAATCCTATGCCACTCATCTTATAAATACGAAGGTAAGCTTCAAAATAGAAGCCAGCCAGCCAAGGCCATGCGGTACCTTGATGATAAGCATAATCACGCTGCATCTGAGGACCTACATAGTTCGGGTTGTAACCGCCACTCTTCGGGCTGAGCGAACGGAGCCCTTTCGGGGTAAGCAGTTCTTTGGTCACAATGTCCAACACCCCTTTCTTCTGACGGGCATCAAGCGGAGAATAGTCGAATGCTACAGTAAATATCATGTTCGGACGCACACTCCAGTCCATCATATTGCCATCCACATAATCCAGTAAATAACCATACTCATTCAAGAAAGTATCCACGAAAGCCTTTCCCGTCTTTTCTGCCAATACATTTAACGTTTCAGCCAAATTATTGTTTCCACCTTCGCCCAACAGTTCATTTGTAAAGCGTAAAGCATTATACCACAAAGCATTAATTTCTACGATATAGCCTGTACGAGGAATCACAGGACGTCCGTTTGCGGTAGAATTCATCCATGTGATAGCCTTTTCCGTTCCGTTGGCATATAGCAGACCGTTTGAATGCAAGAAAAGGTTCGGATGATTCTCCCGGCGAAGGTATTCCATAATGTCCTGCAACAATGTACCATATTTCTCACGGCATTGGTCACGCGACACCATCTTGGCATATTGCTGGATACACCACACCGCCCAAAGCAAAACATCAGGATGCTCCATTTCGTACACTTTAACATCATCAGGCTCATCATTAATAAAGTCATGAATTGCCTTGCGGGCCGTTTCCATCACCATTTCAAACTTAGCCACTTCATCAATCGCCAATGTCAGTCCCGGCAGGGAAATAAACATATCGCGCGCACGGCATTTAAACCACGGATATCCTGCCAGAATATAAAACTCATCTCCCTGTTTATTTAAGAACTGATGGGCAGCATTTATCAGACAGTGCTGGAAATTATCACGCGGAGTACGTTCTTCCACCTCCTCTTCAAAGGTTCTCTTTAATGTACGGGTACCGGCCTCGGAAACACCTCCTGAAAAGACAATGCTTTCACCTTTCTTTATGTCCACTTCAAAATAACCCGGAACATACAAATCTTCATTAAAATCATATCCTCTCTCCTGCTCTTTGGGATACTCAATTCCCCGATACCAATCCGGCTGATAGTGGAATTCGTTCTTCTTGTTCAATTGCATATATAATTCGGGATAGCCCGGATACATGCATGTCTTGATCCCATTGTCCACCTCCTGATAGTCACGGCTGGCTTGTGCGTTCTCATGAGTATACTGACGGACGCTGCGGAAAGCCAGAAACGGACGCAAACGCAACGTAGTGGCCGAATGTGCCTCCAGCAAAGTATAACGGATTAAAATTCTATTTTCATGATGAACGAAAAGCTTTTCCTTCTTCAGAATCACACCACCTACCCGGTATATAGTGGTAGGAACTTTCTCACACTCGAATTCCCGGATATACTTGTGTCCCCTGGGGCTGTAATTGTCACCCTGATACTTATGAAGCCCCAGGTTAAATTCAGCGCCGTGTTGTATCACTGTTTCATCCAACGACGATAACAATACATGGTTTTCATCATCCAGCTCAGGCACCGGAATGACAAGCAATCCATGATATTTTCTCGTATTGCAATCAACAATGGTTGTACAATGGTAAGCCCCTGAACGGTTTGTGCGGAGAATTTCTTTCGGTAATGATTCCCCGAGGTTCGTCATAAGAGTCTTGTCAAATCGTAAGTAACTCATAGTTGTTATTTTAAGGTTATAAATCAAATTTCCATATCAATTTGTGTCACATATTATTTTTGTATGCAACGCTCAAAATTAGTAATTAAATGGATAAAGCAAAATTAAATAGCAAAATATTTTTCATTTTTCGCTCAAATATCCGTAGTATTGCACAGAAATCAGCATAATTATGACAAAATGAAACTTGAAATTCAAAAAATTCTATTGGCTTTTGCTCTTCCGTTATTACTTCTTTTCATTCTGTACACCCTGCGTACAATGGAAAGTGTCATGAATTGGGATTTTATCACCTGGGGCATATATCCCAAAGAAACCAAAGGAATAATGGGGATTCTCACTTCTCCGTTGATACACGCCGATTGGGAACATTTATTTGCGAACACTTTCCCTCTTCTTTTTTATTATGGTGTCTGCTCTACTTTTATCGTGATTTGGGCATTGGTATACTTTTTTTCATCTGGATAGTCAGTGGAATACTTACATTTATAATAGGCAAGCCTGGATGGCATATAGGTGCCAGCAGTATAATTTATTCACTCGCCTTCTTTCTGTTCTTCAGCGGCATTCTCCGCAAACACGTTCCTTTAGTAGCCCTGTCATTGCTTGTCACCTTTCTATATGGCAGCCTGGTATGGAACATGTTCCCGCAGTTCGCTTCCTCCACCACTTCTTGGGAGGGACACTTGGGGGGCGCAGCGGCCGGAATAGCCGCAGCTATATTGTTCAGACACAAAGGCCCTCAACAACCGGAACTTTTCATTGACGAGGAAGAAGAAGATAACAGGAGTTATCCGGAAGACGAAGAAGTCATTACAAATCCGGACCAAGAAAAGAAAGAATGACTAAACCAATCTTTCCGCCTCATGAAGTCCAAAGGACCGGAAGGGATGAAAAAAGCAATAACCCGCTAACGGAATTAAACGAATGCTCATATCCTCCCTATTGTATAAGCCTTTTCTATCTTCAGATTAAACCTTTTTATACGGATATATTCTATCTCCATAGCCTTTGGAGTTATCTCCCAAGGCTATGGAGTTAACTCCAAAGCTTATGGAGATAACTCCAAAGGCTTGCGGAGATAAAACAGGCAGGAAGAAAACCCTTAACCATACGTCAGGAAAGGTTTAGGAATCCGAATAAAATATTTTAAGGATGAATCTGATTACAAGGCTTGCACTCTTTACAGAGAAAAATCCCCTAACACCCTTCTTTTAAAAAGGTAAAAAAGCATGTGGCAAGAAGATATGCATCTGGCCATATGTGGAAAGACTAAAACAGACTATTATTTTGCCATCTTAAATTTTAATGCATCATTTTACAACTGAAAAACAGGGTAATAAACCTTTCCGGACAGCATCATTCAAGCTTTAATACCTACTCATTACCAATTTTCATAAAATAATACCCATTTTTAGGTATTGCCCACCCTTTTAACCTCCCATAACTTTGCACCGATTTAAAATTATAAAAATTAAAGCAAAAATGAAAAGAAAGGTTTTATTGTTCTCATTATGCTTGTTGGCCTGTCTTGCAAACAGTTATGCAGAAAAAGCAACAAGTATAGATAAGGATAACACAGAGAAAACTACGGAGGAAGAACCTAAAAAAAATCCCGGCTAACATTGGGAGGTTACGGAGAAGCAGTGTACACACGTAACTTTTATAGTGACAATATGTACCGCTATTCTAAAGCAGACAGTTACAAAGACTCTGACGGACACGGACGCGTAGACTTACCTCATGTAGTAATCATGATTGGCTACGATTTCGGAAAAGGATGGAGCATGGGTAGTGAAATAGAGTTTGAACACGGAGGAACAGAATCGGCTATAGAAGTAGAAGACGAAGAAGCCGGAGAATTTGAAAAAGAAATAGAACGTGGGGGTGAAGTGGCTTTGGAGCAGTTCTGGATTCAGAAATCTTTTTGCTCGGGCTTCAATATCCGCGCAGGGCACATCATCGTGCCGATAGGACAAATAAACAACGCCCATCTTCCCACTCAGTTCTTTACAGTATATCGTCCTGAAGGTGAAAACACAATAATGCCTTGCACATGGCATGAAACCGGTCTTAGTGTATGGGGGCGTATAGGTGACTGGCGTTATGAGGCAATGGTTATTCCCGCATTGAATGCTAATATGTTCAATCATAGCGGATGGATTCATGATGGTTCTGCATCAGCCTATGAATTTAAAGTAGCCAACAATCTGGCAGGAGCGGCACGTATCGACAATTACTCTGTCAAAGGATTGCGTATGGGAATAAGCGGCTATATAGGTAACAGTTTCCAAAACGACATTATTAAAGATGAAAAATCCACCAAATATAAAGATGTGAAAGGAACAGTGGTCATAGGTGCATTCGACTTTGATTATAATGATCATAACTGGGTAGTACGCGGCAATTTTGATTATGGCCATCTGGGAGACGCTGATCTGATCTCCACTCACAACAAAAGCCAAGACAATAGCACACAGTCCCCTTATCCTCACACAGCCGTGGGCAAGACAGCCATTGCCGCCGGAATCGAGGCAGGATATGATATTTTTTCTCAAGTAAAGAAAATGAGAGACAATGGTAAAAAACTATATGTATTTGGACGATATGAATACTATGACTCATATCATAAGGCTGCTAAAGGTTTCAGCAAATATGAATGGACTAAAAAACAACGCATGGCCGTCGGTTTGAACTACTATCCTATGAAAGACATCGTAGTAAAAGCCGAATACTCAAAACGCTTCTTGAAAAGCCAGTATAATAACGAACCCTCTTTTTCATTGGGCATAGCTTATGCAGGATTTTTCATTAAATAAACCCGATTATTCATTTTTTAAAATTAAATAGGTATGAAAAGTTTGTTAAAAATCCCCTTACTTGTTGCTGTAGCAACAATGATGACTTGCAGTTTCAGCGCATGCAGTGATAACGATGATCCGACTCCGGATACCGGTACGTCTGAAACAGATGCAAAATTCGAAGCAATCGCAAAACAGTATCTTGATCACACGGTATATGTTACTTACAAGAACCTGGCTGATGAAACCGAACAGCTAGTAAAAGATTTACAAGCATTAAAAAGCAGCAAGACTGATGCAAATGTAAAAGCTACCTGCGAAACCTTCCTTGAAGCACGTGCATGGTGGGAAAAGAGTGAAGCTTTCCTGTATGGGGCAGCTACCGATTTCGGTATCGACCCGCATATTGACTCATGGCCTTTGGACTTGGACGGATTACAGACCGCACTGAAAAATACGGAACAGGTAGAAGCAATGGGTGGTGAAGACGGAGATATTTATGCCGGCGAGAAATTGGGTAATTCTTTATTAGGATTTCATGGTATTGAATACATCCTTTTCGAAGATGGTAGCCCCAAATCAGTTTCTAAAATCAGTGACTTACATCTGACTTACGCCGTAGCTGTAGCTGGTGATTTGCGTAACCGTTGCTGGCAGCTGGAACTTTCATGGAGAGGCGAAAGTGCTGTCAATGCCGACCGTGTCGCTAAAGTCGCAAATGAGTTAGAACTGCCTTACACTGTAAACAGTGGTGAATATTCTTATGGTGAGAATATGCTGAATGCAGGAAAAGCAGGTAGTACATACGCCAGCTGGACATTGGCCATGCAAGCTATCATTGACGGCTGCAAGACTATCGCAGATGAAGTAGGAACTTCTAAAATAGGAAAACCTTATAGCGGAGAAGACCCTGCTTATATAGAATCACCATACAGTCACAAGTCCATTCTAGACTTTTATGACAACATCATCAGTATTCAGAATGCTTACATGGGCGGTATAGAAAATGAACGTGACGAAACCAACTCACTACACAACTATATTGCTGGAGTAGATAAAGAACTGGATACAAAAGTTGTAAATGCCATAAACAATGCTCTGACCAAAATCAATGCCATGGCAGCTCCATTTGTAAACAATATTAAAGATCCAAGTGCAGGTGAAGCAATTAAAGCTTGTCAGGATCTTGATGCCATATTGTCTGATGTTAAAACAGCTTTAAGAAACAATTAAAAAGAACTGTTTACCCCAATGACCACAAAGGATCTGCAAGAGGGTGTCCGGAAAAGGTCTATTGTACTATCTTTTGCTGTAGATGGTGATTTTACATTCGCTCCAAGCACCGGCTTTGTGCTGCCGGATGTCCCCTCTACAACAGACATGATAGTGAAAAAGACCGGGGGAGGACAACCTTATGTAGATTCTTTGGTATATAAATTTGAAAAGTAACTAACTTTAAACATTCTTATATGAATAAGTTATTTAAAATACACTGGCTTGCTGCTCTATGCGGCCTTACAATGCTCTCGCTAACAGCCTGTAATGACGATGACAATCCGGAAAACAAATCTCCGGAAGTCAATCCTGATATCAACGTAAATGTAGAGACCTATGCAGGCGGAGAATTGGGTACAACCTTCAACAATTCCGCTTCTGCTTATGAAGATCCTACTCCTGCAACGGAAAATGCAGGTATGACCGACAAATTCAAATATGGGGAATATTTCTTTGAACGTTCTTATACGCAGAATTCCAAACCTTTCAATGGTTTGGGACCGCTTTATATCCGCAATTCATGTATGAACTGCCACCCCGGATACGGTCATGGCAAACGGGTAGACCGTTATCGTGCTGATGACTGGGGAAATGGATATCTACTTGTTGTGACCGATGGAAAGGATAACTACCTAAGTTCTTTAACGGGAATGCCTCAAACCAAAGCTGTAGCCCCTTTCAAAGCACCAATAGATGAAGATAAGATAAAAATAGACTGGCTGCCTTACACAGACGAATGGGGAAATAAATTTCCTGACGGAGAAACATACAGTCTGATCTATCCGGAAGTGACTATTCCTCAAGATGCATACTACGTACCTTTGGAGGCTACTTATAATCAAGTTGTCACCCCTGTCAACTACTCTGATGTAGTAGTTTTGCTGGAATCTACCATTGGTATCTACGGAACCGGATTACTAGATGCCATTCCCGATGATTCGTTGAAAGCAGAATATGCACGTCAGGAAAAAGCAGGTGTAAAATTGAATCCAGCCATCTTCGCAAACGGAGAGTGGACTTCACTCTATAAGGGACTTACAGGTAAACAATATCCCAAACGTTATACTTACGCTTTGACCAGATCTTCCATACAGGATGGTCCCGGTGCCAATGCAATCTGGAACATCACCAATGTTACCCGTAGTGACCGCCGTTATCACTACATGACTGACACGTATGCCAAAACAGCCTCCAAAGACCCGGATGTACAAAAAGATTTTTATAACTATTTCCCTGAATGGAAACAGACCGGTAATGTAGAACAAGATATATACAACTATCTGATGAATAAGGAACTTCCGGTGGAAATGACAGACGAAGATTATGTAAACTTCATGATATAGCACAGAGGACTGGCAGTTCCTGCCGCACGGAATCTGGATGACGAAACAGTTCAGAGAGGTCACAAATTATTCCGTGAAATAGGCTGTGCTACCTGCCATCGTCCGTCATGGACTACAGGAGACGATAATTATCCCGATCCGAACGGATACTTCAAAGATGGTGACAGCCGTCTGCCACGCCATCCACACCAAACTATCTGGCCATATTCAGATATGGTTCAGCACCGCCTGGAAATGAAGAACAATATCCGCACGGGATGGTGCCGTACCACTCCTCTTTGGGGACGCGGACTTTCCTTAATCTGTGCCGGACACAGCGACCGTTTGCATGACTGTCGTGCACGTAATGTCATTGAAGCCATTATGTGGCATGGAGCTTCAAATAGTGACGCACGCTGGAGCATTGACAAGTTCCGCGAACTCAGTAAAGAAGATCGTGACGCCATCGTCAAATTTATTGATGCCATTTAAGCAATGAAACAGATTGTCTCCCTCCTGAATCCTATCACCAATAATATGACAGGACATTCAGGGGGATGAGACAAATTCAAGATTCACCTTCTGGTTATCTTTCAGAAAATTATAACTACATGAAATTATTAAAACGAACTGCCTTCAGTCTGCTAGGCATATTACTTCTGATTCTTACTATAGCTACTATATTGGAAAAAATATATGGTACGGACTTTGTAAACGAGTATATCTACAGTTCCGTACCTTTTGTCATTTTATGGGGAGTAACCGCAATTACTTCCTTATTATACATCATAAAAAGCAAACTGCATCGTCAGCCTGTTATTTTTTTGCTTCATCTTTCTCTTCTCTTTATATTGGCAGGGGCATTCACCACATGGATATATGGAGAACAAGGCACTATGCGTGTCCGCCAAGGAGAACAACAGACCTCTTTCACCGATTCCAAAGGAATTTCCCACCAGCTACCTTTCAGCATCACACTAAACCAATTTGAAATTATTTATTACAAAGGAACCTTGGCTCCAATGGACTTTATCAGTCATATTTCAGTAGCAGACAAAGACTGCCACCGCCAGATACAGGGGAAGGTTTCCATGAATCATATATTTTCATACCAGCACTATCGCTTTTATCAATCAGGCTACAGTGAAGATAATGAAGGAAGCGTATTTAGTGTATCTCATGATCCTTATGGTATAGGAATCACTTATGCAGGATATACTTTATTGCTACTTTCCACCGTTTTCTTTTTCTTCAGCCCGCAAAGTCGGTTCCGCCAACTGCTGAAAAGCCCTTTGCTACACAGAAGCTTGACAGTCATCTTGCTTTTATTCGCATTCAGTCTCAACAGTAATTTTCTCAAAGCAAACAGTCCATCCCCCAAGGTGCTTCCGCGCGAAGTAGCCGAACATTTTGGAGATTTATATATTTTATACAACAACCGTATCTGTCCTTTACAAACCTTTGCCCGTGATTTTACAATCAAACTTTACGGTAGTTCCTCATATAAAGGACTGACACCAGAAGAAGTACTTACCGGATGGCTGTTTTATTATGACAGTTGGAAAAATGAGCCAATTATACGAATCAAGAGTAATGAAGCCCGTAAATTACTGGAAATAGAAGGGAATTACGCCAGGCTGAAAGACTATATCAGTACCATTAATGAATACAAGCTGGAAAAAATGATGAACCATATCCGTTCAGGAGAACAGGTGACTGACAAACGAGGCATAGAAGAAGCTGATGAGAAATTCAATATCATCAATTTAGTATGTACCGGTGCCATGATGAAAATATTCCCTTGTCGCAATATAGCCGGAAAGACATTGGAATGGTATTCGCAAAGCGACCAATTACCTCAAGATATGGATAATGACAAATGGGTATTCATTCGTAAATCTATGAGTTATGTAAACGAAATGATTGTGATGAAAAAGTACAATGATGCCTGCCTGTTATTAGAAAAAATCAAGAAATACCAGCAGAAAGAGTGTGACGGACTGCTTCCTGCAGATAATAAATTCAAGGCTGAGAAAATATATAATCAATTTGATTATAGCAAATCTGTCGCCATGGCATGTATTTGCATCGGCCTGATATGTTTTATCTATTATTGCCATTGCATGGCATCGCAAAAGAGAACAAGCCGGAAGGCAATCATAATATTGAATATTTTGCTATGGATTGTTTTTACCTATTTGTCGGCTGCTATCTGCCTGCGTGGTTATGTGAGCAATCATCTGCCATTGTCCAACGGCTTCGAAACCATGCAGTTCATGGCATGGTGTACGCTATTGCTCACTTTTCTGCTACAACGTAAATTCGCAATGTTGCTCCCTTTCGGTTTCCTGCTTTGCGGACTTACGCTGATGGTATCCATGCTGGGAGAATCAAACCCACAAATCACACAACTGATGCCGGTTCTGCAATCTCCATTATTGAGTATCCACGTAGTAGTTATCATGATCGCTTATTCGCTGCTGGCATTTATCATGCTGAATGGTGTAACAGCGGTCATACTCCACCAATCACAGAAAGAATGCAAAGAACAAATAGAACGATTGCAGATAATAAGCCAAATAATTCTTTATCCGGCAATTTTCTTACTCGCTATCGGTATTTTCATTGGTGCTGTATGGGCAAACGTATCATGGGGACGCTATTGGGGATGGGATCCTAAAGAAGTATGGGCCTTAATCACCATGCTGGTATATGCCTTGGCACTGCATCCGAGATCACTGCCATGGTTTCATCGCACCATGTTTTTTCATGTTTTCTGTATAACTGCTTTTATAACAGTACTGATTACTTACTTCGGAGTGAATTTTCTGTTAGGAGGAATGCATAGCTACGCAAACGGATAGCCCTCATCCATCAATGAAAAGCTATCCTTTCCGAAACAAATAGAAACCAACTTGGACAAAGAACCTGAAACACTATAAAAAAAGGAAATTACCCCATAAAAGAAGCACTCCCCGCGAATCACTTCGCAGGGAGACTACTAACTAATAACTAACTTGTGGTTTACGTAATTTTTATATGACTTATTTACAATGCAAAGATAAGGTTTGCCATCTGTCTGTGCAATCCATGATATAGGTATTCTGGACAGTCAGACATCCCTATTTATAACTATAATAAACGAAAGTAGAAAAGGTATCTATCAAAATCATTATTTGTAGGTATTGTCTGAGATTATTAAATGTTGCAATTTTGCCAAAAAGAATTTATCTTATTATACCGTAACCATTGATGTGGAGTTCTCTCTATTATTATTTCTCTGTAATGTTAGTCACAAAAGAGAGACTATAAAACCTTGTTCCAGGGAAGCATACCTTCGGAACAACAAAAAGTCCGGACTTGGGAAAGCCCGGACCTTTATTTTATATCCATCAATACAAGATATTAATACACCTCTACCTTTGCAGCAGCAGCCTTGCACTTGTCACGCAAAGCGTCCAAGTCACTGCCATTAGGAGCATAACAAACCACAACTCCCATACGGCGGTTCAATTTTGTATAAGGTTTACCAAAAATACGGAGATAAGTATTTGTCTCCTTACAAACTTCCTCTTCACCACGATAACGGGGAGCTTCCTTGCTGGCAATTGGAGAAAGAATCACTGCACTGGCCCCTATGCGTTCTTGTGTAATTTCAGGGATAGGAAGGCCTAACACCGCACGCAGATGCAACTCAAACTCATTTAAATTCTGAGTACCTGCCAAAGTCACCATTCCGGTATCATGCGGACGGGGAGAAAGTTCGGAGAAATAAACTCCGTTTTCATGACTCAAGAAAAATTCAACTCCCCAGATTCCCGCACCGGTCAAAGCCGCCGTCACTTTATCGGCCATACGCTGTGCCTCCTTCAAATGTTCGGGATCAATGTGCGCCGGCTGGAAACTTTCCCTATAATCTCCCCCTTTCTGTACATGTCCGATAGGCGGACAGAACAAAGTAGGACCGTTTTTCTGAGTGACGGTGAGCAAAGTAATCTCACTATCGAACTGAATAAATTCCTCAATGATCAATTCTTTAATATCTCCACGACTGCCTTCACACCCATAATGCCATGCCTGTTCCAACTCATCCGCGCTCTTGACCAAAGACTGGCCTTTGCCGGATGAAGACATCAAAGGTTTCACCACACAGGGAAAACCAATCTCTTTTGCGGCCTCCTGCAATTCTTCCAAAGACTTGGCATAGAAATACTTGGCTGTCTTTAATCCTAATTCCTTAGCTGCCAAATCACGAATGGCCTTGCGGTTCATCGTGAAATTCACTGCACGGGCACTCGGCACTACTTGAATACCTTCCTGTTCCAAATGATACAGACGTTCGGTACGGATAGCTTCAATTTCAGGCACAATTATATCCGGCTTGTGTTTGGCTACCACAGCATCCAACGCATCACCGTCAAGCATACTGAACACTTCAAATTCATCAGCCACCTGCATGGCCGGAGCACCTGCATAAGAGTCGCAAGCAATAACATACTGCCCTTTACGTTTTGCCGCAATGACGAATTCCTTACCTAATTCGCCAGAACCCAGCAATAAAATCTTCTTAGTCATAGTATTTATATATGTTTGATATTCCTTACAAAAAACGGAGAGTTGAGAACAAAACACCTCTTGATTCCCAACTTTCCATCTGCAAAGATAGTGTATTTTATAAACTATACGATATCATTGAAGCAATATTTGGATCATTCAGTACAAAGAAAACACCCACTCCCAACGCGATGAGCCACAATACGATAAATATAATTTTAGTTACAATGGACATGGGTTGCCAACCTCCAAAATGACGCATCAGCATGTGTATCAGTCCTATAATAGGAATACCGATAACCAGAATACCTGCTACGGACATAGCGACAGTCAACCCCGGAGAGCTACCCACCGTAGCCCAATTAACCGCAGGCAGCACCTCATAAAGCACAGCCGGCAATGCAGCAATCAGTCCCGTAGCCGCCATCAGCAATGCAAAAAAGACAATCAATAATACAAACAATACAGGCGCACAGCAAATAGCAATGAAAACAAGCAGGAACTTGATAAGGAACCCTGCCACAGACACAATCCCCTCCCCTATCTTTTGCAAGATACTCCTAGGACGGTCTGAGCGTACATAATCATTCACTTTTTCAAATCCGTCTGTTACAGTCTTGCCTATATTCTCCACATTAATAGCAGCCCCCTTCATGGCGAGTTTCTCGGGAGCGGTACGCGCCATAGGAATAATAATCCACGCTATGATATAAGCCAATATCACCCCATGAACAAAGAAACCAAGAACCAATAGAATGATACGTACCCAAGTAACATCCCATCCCATATAAGCAGCCAGTCCGGAAGCCACTCCACCTAGTACCTTATTGTCCGGATCACGAAACAAGCGGCGCATAGTGGTTCCTTTTTGTTTTTCCGAACCCGATGCTTCTCCACTTTCTTCATCGGAAAGATCTTCGGGTTTACCCATCCGGGCTATGATTTCTTCCACATCTTCAATGGTAATAACCTGTTTACCTTCATTCAAACGGTCGGTAAACAGCTCAGAGATACGTAATTCTATATCATGTACAATTTCTTCCGCTCCCTCCTCACGACAGAAGTGAATACGCAGGTTAGTTAAATAGTTATCCAACAAATGGTAAGCGTCTTCGTCTATATAATAAACGGTACCTCCTAAATTTATGGTTAAAGTCTTTTTCATTGTATCCTGTTTTTAATTGTTTTTTAAATGATTCACTGTATTCGCCAGCTCCTCCCAGGCAGCCTCCAGTCCGCTAAGGAATGTTTCACCCTGAGGAGTGAGACTATAATATTTACGAGGTGGTCCCTGAGTGGACTCTACCCATTCGTATGAGAGCAGGTCATCGTTTTTCAGCCGGGTAAGCAGCGGATAAAGCGTCCCTTCTACTACAATGAGCCGGGCTTCTTTCAATTTTTGAATGATATCCGAAGCATATGACGGCTCTTTGTGCAACAACAATAAAATGCAGTATTCCAGCATTCCTTTGCGCATCTGAGATCGTACATTGTCTACATTCATAATCTATAATACTTTGTTTGGCACAAATATATGTATTATACAAGTACCTTGTATTACATAGTTCTACTATTTTGCATAAATTAATATTTAAACAAGAAAAAGAAAGGAAGCCCCTTTTTTTCTTGCAAAAAGTTTATCTTTGCCTCTCGTTATAACACTAAAAAGATATAAAGATCATGTTTACCATAAAAAAGGCAACGACCAATGATATTCAGTTGATTAACGAGATGGCTCAGATCGTGTTTCCGGCTACCTACCGGGAAATTCTTTCAAAAGAACAATTGGATTACATGATGGACTGGATGTACTCTCCGAAAAACCTGCGTAAACAAATGGAAGAGGAAGGGCACATCTATTACATAGCTTACAAAGATGGAGAAGCTGCCGGATATGTTTCCATACAGCCCGAAGGAGAACATTTATTTCATCTGCAGAAAATCTATGTACTTCCCCTTTTTCAAGGTTGCCGGTTGGGCAAAGCACTATTTGAGCAGGCCGTCAAAGCAATTAAAGAAATCCATCCCGGACCTTGCGAAATGCATTTGAATGTAAACCGTAACAATAAGGCTTTACAATTCTACCAACATTTGGGAATGGAAAAAGTTGCAGAAGGAGATTTCCATATAGGCAACGGATATTATATGAACGATTATATCATGGGACTGAAAATCTAACCCTATCTTACAAAAACAAAATGGACGAATATCGTATCAATGGATTGACCATAAAAGAAAATTTGCTGCAACTGGCAGAAAATGAAAATAAAAAGTTCACCGAATCGCTGCATCCGGGAATAGAAAATGTATTGGGTATCCGCATCCCTGCCCTAAGGCGGTTAGGAGCACAAATTGCCAAAGATGACTGGGAGAGTTATCTACAGACTGCGGATACTTATTATATGGAGGAACGTATGCTACAAGGTATGGTAATAAGTAATCTGAAAATGAAAGACACGCAAGCATATCTTTCACTGGTTGCCCGGTTTGTTGCCATCATCAACAGTTGGTCTGTTTGTGACACCTTTGACTTTTACGGCAAACAACGGTTTGTGGACAAGAACAAGAAAAGGGTCTGGCTATTTTTGGAAGACCGGATGAAATCCGACAAAGAATATGAAATACGTTTCGGAGTAGTAATGGCAATGGCTCATTATATTGACGAAGAGTATATAGACAACGTATTGCAATGGATGGACCGGATCAGTCACGAAGGATATTATGTGAAGATGGCTGTAGCATGGGCTTTATCCGTATGTTATGTCAAGTTTCCTCAAAAAACGATGAACTATCTGAAGGAAAATCATTTAGATGACTTTACTTACAATAAGGCACTACAAAAAATCATAGAATCTTATCGGGTAAGCACGGAGGACAAAGAAATCATCCGCAGCATGAAAAGAAAAAACAAATAATGTCCATTTACCGCAAAGAGGCTTTGAATCCTTCCGAAAGAAATTCACCATTCATATTCGGAAAGATTCAAACCGCTCCAGCAGCTATTAATAATCGGGAAAAGTTATTCCTCCCAAACCAAATAAGCTGAAACCAGCCAATGATTCAATTTATTGCCATCTACCTGTTGTGCCTCAGGGATACTTACCTTAAAAGAATGTTTACCGGCCGGCAAGTCACCAATAACAGCCTCCTCAGGCATCACATCGCTACCCGGACACCAATTGGAACGGGACAAATCCGAAGAAGCCAAAGGTTCTTCAATCTCTTTTGTCGTATACCCCTTATCACCTATATATGCGGCAACTCGTGGTATCAGCCATACTCCCGTGGCCGGATTAAAACGGCGGAAAGAAGCACAGTCATCACGCCAAGGAATGAAATTCAACACCTCCTTGCCATCAACAGACACGATGTTCCGTTTCTCCACAAACTCATCTCCGCCACTATGTCCTCCGTGACCTGTTACAATATACTTCAAACGAACATTCTTGGCAGCTTTCGGCATATCAAAATCCATCACCACATCTTTGCGTGAGAAAATATCCGGATAAGTCTGTCCGATATAATACACCGTATTCATCAAAGGCTTCACACGGCGCTCCGGCATCACGTCGCAAGTGATCTTACTCTCCTTCACATCCAATTCCATACTGGCCACATACCCCTCGGCAGTCCATGTATCAATATAAATTCCCACGTATGCCTCTCTCTCCAATGCCGGATAAAGATCGGTAATATCCTGCACCCAAGTCACACTCTTTTCCCATTTCGGGATATATACAGGACGCCTCTTGCTGCTCAAAGAATCATTATCCGAACTATAATACCCCACACCGAACGGGGTCATAAAACGCATCAGTTCAAGGGTAGGCACATAATCCTGACCCGGAACAATACCAATCATTTTTTCATATTTGGTACTGTCTACCGCAGGAAACGCCCTCTTGCCTTCGGCTATATTCATCAGATTAATCACCGATTCTTTGGGAAGCACAAAACAAGAGCCAGATTTATCCCAACGGTCACCATTGGAAGCTACAGTTACTTTCAGAGTAACATCCACATCCCTTTTATAATCGGGCAAGGTTATTTTCTTTAAAATGATACGCCCGTTTACCAGACGGATCACTCCGTCAGCATTGGCAGGAGTATAATTAGGGAAAGAATCGGGACGAAAACAAACAGGGGTTTTGTCGAATACTTGAATATGAGTATTTCCCAATGCCGGTAATTCTTTGTGATTTGCAGCATCGGCCGGCATCATAAAAGTTGCCGCCACAGCCAGTGGGGCAATAAAGGTCAGCAGGTTCATTCTTTTTAATTATAGGTTAGTAATCAAGGGTATATAAATTAATTTCACAAAAAACTACACGGACCTACACAAATCGTCCGATCTGTATAAATCCATGTAGTCTATAATAAAAAAAGGAATTATTGATGCTGTTCACGCAACAAATCATTCACAGTCTTCACCGGATTAAAGGTACTCAACGGCACTTCAACAAAAACAGTGTTCCAGTCACTCATTGCGCCGTTCCACAAGCCCGGAAGCTCCAATGCTTTCAGTTCTCTACCGTTCTTTGATTTATAAGAGATAAAACCTGTAGCCTTATCCACATACTTCACCAAGTCGAATTTGTTTCCTTTATAATCGCGTACCGCACACACCAAATCCACCGGATTAAAGTGAGTACCCTTCTCGAACATCTCTTTCTTGACCGGATCATTCATGTCAATCTGAGAACTTTCCAAAATTTGCAATGAAACAGTACCATCCGCATTATAAGCCAGGAACGGGCCGCCTCCCGGTTCACCCACATTCTTCACCATACCGCATACACGCATCGGACGGTTCAACTTCTTACGCAGATAAATAACCAGATCGGCATCTTCCAGATCCTTGATATCCAGTTTGCGGCAACATAAAGTCTGCTGTAAGAAACGAATGATCTCTTCCAGCTGCGCATGTGTATATTTACCGCCATCCAGTAATTCCAAATATTCAAATACCTGCTTCTGCAGAGTAACCAGTACCCCCGCAATCAGCTTTTTATACGTAACAGTATCCTCTTTCAAGCGATCGGGAACCACATTATCTATATTCTTGATAAAGATAACATCGGCATCCAAATCATTCAGGTTCTCAATCAGCGCACCGTGCCCCCCCGGACGGAACAACAGCTTGCCTTTATCGCGGAAAGGTTTGTTCTCCATATCGGCAGCAACCGTATCCGTACTCGGCTTCTGTTCAGAAAACGACACATCATATTCCACCCCGTATTTCTTTGCATAAACGGCAACCTTCTCTTCCACCAGCTTTGTGAACAACTCACGATGTTCCGTAGAGACGGTGAAATGCACATTCACTTTTCCGGTCTTGCCTGCCGCATACAACGCACCCTCCACCAAATGTTCTTCCAGCGGTGTACGCACACCATCCGCATACCGATGGAATTTCAACAACCCCTTCGGTAATGCCCCATAGTTCAAGCCGGCAGCTTCCAACAAATTGGCTACTATAGGTTTATACTCCTTCCCGGCCATCAAAGCATCAATATCCTTTCCTGTATTATCCATACAAGCCGCATTCAAGTCATTGTAGAATGCGAAGCTATGAATATGGTCGAAAAATTTCTTTTCGAAATCAGTCTTCGGAGTATTATAATCAGCCCCCAGGAATTCGAACAAATTCTTGAACATGCGGCTGGCAGCACCAGAGGCGGGTACAAACTTCACGATAGTTTTCTCCCCTTCCTTATATGTATCCCATGCTTCCAAATAATTTTTCATTTCATTTTCGGCGGGAGCCATGATTCCCTTTTCAACAGAAGCGGCTGCATCCAGCTTCAAAAATGGGAAACCCTTTTCAAAGCAAGCCAGTTGTTCTGCAATCTGCTGCTCGGAAATTCCTTTTTTCACTAATAAGTCTTTGTCTTCAGGTGTTAACATAAGTACATGATTTTATATGGTTTAAATAAATTGTTACCTTATTCTTTCACTATTAATTGCCCAAAAATACAAAAAAATGCGAGAACACTACCTAATAAATAAAGAAAAAAACTACCTTTACCCTCGAAAAGATTTCACGTGTTATGGAAGAAAAAGCATTTTTCACAGCCAAAGAGCGTGAGCAACTGTTCGCCCTCTATAAACGATTGCTGCAATTATCCGGCGACACCTTGCAGAAGGGTGATTGCCATAAGTTAAAAATACACCTCATAAAAGCAGTTGCCGAAGGTAACCTGCCACGAAATTGTTTCGGAATGAATCCTATCATCAAAGATATGCAGACCGCTGTCATCGTGGCCGAGGAAATTGGGATGAAACGGGCTTCCATCCTGGGGATCATGCTGCACGAATCGGTAAAGAACCATTTATGCACCTTAGCATCTGTACAACAGGAATATGGAGAGGATGTAGCGGGGATCATACGCGGTCTTGTGAAAATCAATGAGCTATACTCCAAAAGCCCTACCATAGAATCGGAAAATTTCCGCAACCTGCTACTCTCCTTTGCCGAAGACATGCGTGTTATTCTGATCATCATTGCAGACCGCGTGAACCTGATGAGACAGATAAAGGAGACTCCCAATATAGAAGCACGCACCCAAGTAGCCAACGAAGCTGCCTATCTGTACGCACCACTGGCACACAAGCTGGGGCTATACAAACTGAAATCGGAACTGGAAGACCTTTCCTTGAAATATACCGAACACGACGTATATTATCATATAAAGGACAAACTGAACGAAACGAAAGCCTCCCGTGACAAATACATAGCCGCCTTTATCGAACCGATACAGCATAAGCTGGAAGAAGCAGGATTGAAGTTCCACATGAAAGGGCGTACCAAGTCCATCCATTCCATCTATCAGAAAATGAAGAAACAGAAATGTCCCTTCGAAGGAGTGTATGACTTGTTTGCCATCCGAATCATTCTGGACTCTCCCGTCGACAAGGAAAAACAAGAATGCTGGCAGGTATATTCCATTGTGACCGATATGTATATGCCCAATCCCAAACGTCTGCGCGACTGGCTCTCCGTACCCAAAAGTAACGGATACGAATCCTTGCATACCACTGTAATGGGGCCTGAAGGCAAATGGGTGGAAGTACAGATACGCACCGAACGCATGGACGAGATAGCGGAACGTGGTCTGGCAGCCCACTGGCGTTACAAAGGCGTAAAAGGAGAAAGCGGTCTGGATGAATGGCTGACCTCCATCCGGGAAACACTGGAGAACGCCGACAGTGACCTGGAAGTGATGGACCAGTTCAAACTGGAATTATACGAAGACGAAGTATTCGTATTCACCCCCAAAGGTGACTTGTACAAGATGCCGAAAGGAGCGACCGTACTGGACTTTGCTTTCGCCATCCACAGCAAACTGGGGTCCAAGTGTATCGGAGCAAAGGTGAACGGAAAGAACGCACAATTAAAGCAAACGCTGAACAGCGGTGACCAGGTAGAAGTCATGACTTCAAACACCCAGACACCCAAACGCGACTGGCTGAACATCGTCACCACTTCGAAGGCAAGAACCAAAATACGCCAGGCCATCAAAGAGATAGAAGCCCGCCAGACAGAGTTCGCCAAAGAAACCATAGAACGTAAATTCAAGAACCGCAAACTGGAATACGATGAAGCAGTGATGATGCGCCTGATAAAAAAGCTGGGATACAAAACCGTAACCGAGTTCTACCAGGACATAGCCAACGAGACAAGAGATGCGAACGACATCATCGAAAAATACCTGGAACTGAAGAAAAAGGAAACGGAAAACCGGGAAGATATTGTCTATCGCAGCGCCGAGAATTTCAGCATGCAGACAGCACAGGACGACAAGACCTTCAAAGAGGACGTACTGGTCATTGATCAGAATTTGAAAGGACTGGACTTCAAATTAGCCAAATGCTGTAACCCTATCTATGGCGATGATGTATTCGGATTTGTAACCATCAGCGGAGGAATCAAAATACACCGTACCGACTGTCCTAACGCACGGGAGTTGCAATCACGTTTCGCCTACCGTATCGTAAAGGCGCGTTGGGCTGGGAAAAGCCACGGCAAACAATACCCCATCACGCTGCGCATCGTTGGTCATGACGATATAGGAATTGTGACAAATATCACCTCCATTATCAATAAGGAAAACGATATCCTGCTCCGTTCCATCAGTATCGACTCGCACGACGGGCTGTTCAGCGGCATGATGACCGTAATGGTAGATGATACTTCAAAGCTGGAATCATTAGTAAAAAAGATAAAGACAGTAAAAGGAGTAAAACAGGTAAACAGAGGATAAACTCACCCCAAACTTAAAAAAATGAATGAACTGCATAAACGACTAAAAAGCTTTACATACGCCTGGAAAGGCGTATGTAGTTTTTTAAGCAAGGAACACAATGCCTGGATACATTGCGCAGCCATCATCGCCGTAACCATTGCAGGCATCCGGTTTGAAATAACACGCACCGAATGGCTTGTCATCCTCCTGTGCTTTGCAATGGTACTGGCTGCCGAAGCATTCAACACAGCCATAGAACGCCTGGTAAACCTGGTATCACCAGACTACCATCCTATAGCCGGAGACGTAAAGGACATAGCGGCAGGAGCCGTACTGATTTGCGCTATCTTTGCCGCCCTCATAGGGTTGATTATCTTTGTCCCTTATTTTTAAAGGTGTTAATTTACCATTTATTTCACTAACAGTTAAAGACCTTTTATAAAAAAAACAGTAATTTAGCCCCGATAATTTTTAAAAAGTGGAACTAATGAAGAAAATTTTGCTTTCAACATTATTGTTGATTATAGGGTTAACCACATACGCAGCCGTATGGCAATCTCAAGGAGAAGCAGAAATAACCTTTGAGAAAACAACACATAACTTCGGTTCATTCCCCGAGTCTAGCCCGAAAGTTACTTGCGTTTTCAAATTCAAAAATTCGGGAGACGGTCCCTTGGTCATTCATCAAGCGATCGCATCTTGCGGATGTACTGTTCCCCAATATCCTAAAGAGCCCATCAAACCGGGTGAAAGTGGACAGATAACAGTGACTTATAATGGAGCCGGCAAATTTCCGGGACATTTCAAGAAATCAATCACTATCCGCACAAACGGGAAAAATGAAATGACACGTCTTTATATAGAAGGTGATATGACCCCGAAAAGCACAGTTGCAGAATAGAATTCTCACATCATAAGAGAGAGGATGTATCAAAACAAAAGAAGATTCGAGTTTGATACATCCTCTTTTTATATCCGGAAAACACTGCCCCGCCTGCCTGTATCCAAGTAAAGACAAAAAAATAAGAAAAAAAGAACATTTTTCCCCAATAATAAGCCACTCTTATTCTGATTAAAATAACGTACTTTGCAGCAAATTTAAGAGAACAATGACAAACAAGCTATTATTCTTTGTCCTGCTGGCCCTCTGTTTCAGTGGCTGTGACATGCTGGAAACCCATCCATACGATGTACATATTACAGGAGAAAGAGAACTGACCAACAAAAACATCCAGTTGATAGAAAACAAAATGCAAGGCAAAAAAACAATCCGCTTTGCCATGATCAGTGATACCCAACGATGGTACAACTCTACCGAAGATGTTGTAAAAGCCCTCAATGCCCGTGGTGACATAGACTTTGTCATTCACGGAGGAGACCAGTCCGATTTCGGCGTCACAAAAGAATTCATATGGATGCGGGACATATTTAACAAATTCCAGATGCCCTACGTATGCCTTTTAGGCAACCACGACTGCCTGGGTACAGGTGAAGACGCATACAGAGCCATTTATGGAGATCCCAACTTCGCCTTCACAGCCGGAAATGTACGCTTTATCTGCCTCAATACCAATGCGATGGAATATGATTATTCGGAACCGGTTCCCGATTTCAATTTTATAGAAAATGAACTGAACAACCTGTCGCCTGAAATAGAAAAAACGGTATTCGCAATGCACGTAAAACCTTTTGAATTTGTATTCAACAACAATGTAGCAAAAATCTTCCAACTATACGTCAACCAGTTCCCCAAAGTCCAGTTCTGTCTTTACGGCCATGAACACAAATTCGCAGTAGATGATCTATTCAACGACGGAGTTCTGTATTTCCAATGCCCCTGCATAGACAAACGCATCTACTTATTATTCACCATTAAAGAAGATGGAACCTACGATTATGAAACAGTTGAATTTTAAAAAGATATTTCTGAACCTATTGTGGCCACTATTGCCTTTTACGGCACAAGCCCAAGAAAATAATACACTTTACTCCATCTTATCCAAAGACAGCATACTTGTCTCCTCTCCTTCCGTTCAAAACCAAGAGGAAGATATTGTAACCCAAATGCCAAACCGGCACCATAAATACGACAAGCGCGTACACCGTTACAGGCGTGCGTGGGAAGCTTTGATCCCCACCCACACCAAATTACAGTACGCCGGTGGAATGGGCCTGTTATCCTGGGGCATAGGCTGGGATTATGGAAAAAGAGGCCAATGGGAAACCGATCTTCTTTTGGGCTTCATCCCCCGCTACTCATCCAAACATTTCAAGATGACCATGACCTTGAAACAGAATTATATCCCGTGGAGTATCTGGCTGGGCAAAGACTTCTCGCTAGAACCGCTGACTACCGGAATCTATTTCAACACCGTATTCAGCGATGATTTCTGGACAAGCGAACCTGAGCGCTATCCCCGTGGATACTACGGATTTTCCACCCGTATCCGCACCCATATCTTTCTGGGACAACGCGTCCGTTTCGATGTGCCCGAAAAGTACCGGAAGTTCTCTAAAAGCATCACCGCATTCTACGAAATCAGCACATGCGATTTATACGTTGTCAGTGCGTTCAACAACAGTTATTTGAAACCCGATGACTATCTGAGACTATCATTTGGATTGAAATTTCAGATATTCTAATCAAATCATGAGGATGTTTCTCTATTTTTTCACTATTTTTGGGCATTTATTATGATAAATTTCAAAAATAACAACATAGAGAAACATGAAACAAGAAGAAGAAAAATCGGTTGGATTGCCCGATAACGCGTTCCGACCTCTGAAACCGGGGGAACAATATCACCCCATCATGTCACCAAACAAAAAATATCCCGAAGTAAACCTATGGTCTGTGCTATTGGGTATCGCCATGGCGGTATTATTCTCGGCGGCCGCAGCTTACCTGGGATTAAAAGTGGGACAGGTTTTTGAAGCCGCCATCCCTATCGCCATCATCGCCGTAGGTGTATCGGGAGCCGCCAAGCGTAAAAACGCGTTAGGTGAGAATGTCATCATCCAATCCATCGGTGCCTGTTCGGGAGTCATAGTGGCAGGAGCCATCTTCACATTGCCCGCCCTTTATATATTGCAGGACAAATACCCCGAAATGACAGTCAACTTCTTTCAGATGTTTGTCAGCTCACTGCTGGGAGGTATTTTGGGGATCCTGTTCCTCATCCCCTTCCGTAAATATTTCGTCAGCGACAAACATGGCGAATATCCCTTCCCCGAAGCCACTGCCAGTACGCAAGTGCTTGTTTCCGGCGAGAAAGGCGGAAGCCAGGCAAAGCCATTGCTTTTTGCAGGACTAATAGGAGGTCTGTACGATTTCATTGTAGCTACATTCGGCTGGTGGAATGAAAACTTCACCACCCGCGTATGCGGCTGGGGTGAGATGGTTGCCGAAAAAGCCAAACTGGTGATGAAAATAAACACCGGTGCAGCAGTATTAGGCCTAGGCTATATTGTCGGCTTGAAATACGCGGCTATCATTTGTGCCGGTTCATTGGTGGTATGGCTGGTTATTGTTCCAGGTATGGCCCTGTTGTTCGGCGACCAAGTGCTGAATGCATGGAATCCGGCCTTGACACAAACCATCAGCGAAATGTCACCCGAACTTATATTCAAGGAATATGCCAAAAGTATCGGTATCGGTGGTATCGCCATGGCCGGTGTGATCGGTATCGTGCGCTCATGGGGCATTATAAAGAGTGCTGTGGGACTGGCCGCCAAAGAGATGGGCGGCAAGAAGGTGGAAGCAAACGTCATCCGCACGCAGAAAGACCTTTCCATGAAAATAATCGCCTTCGGGTCCATCTTCACCATCCTGCTGATCTTACTGTTCTTCTTTTTTGATGTGATGCATGGAAATGTATTACACAGCATTGTAGCCATCCTGCTCGTAGCCGGCATTGCATTCCTGTTCACCACCGTAGCAGCCAACGCTATCGCCATAGTCGGCACTAACCCTGTATCGGGAATGACACTGATGACACTGATACTTGCCTCAGTAGTAATGGTTGCCGTTGGACTGAAAGGTGCTACCGGCATGGTTGCTGCACTGGTTATGGGTGGTGTGGTTTGTACGGCACTCTCTATGGCAGGCGGATTCATCACAGACTTGAAAATAGGTTACTGGCTGGGCAGTACTCCTGCCAAACAGGAAACATGGAAATTCCTCGGCACACTAGTATCGGCAGCAACTGTGGGCGGCGTCATCATGATCCTGAACAAGACCTACGGCTTCTCCACCGGCGCATTGGCAGCTCCGCAGGCCAACGCGATGGCAGCCGTAATAGACCCGCTGATGAACGGTGTAGGCGCTCCCTGGCTGCTTTACGGAATAGGCGCTGTGCTGGCATTGGTGCTGACCTACTTCAAAGTACCCGCACTGGCTTTTGCGCTGGGTATGTTCATTCCACTGGAATTGAACCTGCCGTTGCTGGTAGGTGGAGCGGTGAATTGGTATGTCACTACCCGCAGCAAAGACGAGGCGGTGAACGCCGAACGTGGCGAGAAGGGAACTTTGCTGGCATCCGGATTCATAGCCGGAGGCGCATTGATGGGGGTTGTCAGTGCCGCCATGCGCTTTGGCGGTATCAATCTGATCAACGAAGAATGGCTGAGCAACCCGTTGAGCGAAGTGCTGTCAATGGCCGCCTATATCCTCCTGATCATATGGCTGGTTAAAGCCAGTATGCATATAAAGAAAAAATAACCCTTTTTCAAATACCGTGAAAATAAAAGCTATATGAAACGAATCTTACTAATGAGTTTACTTGCAATCTCTACCGCATTATCTGCCCAGAAACCTGTAGAGTTGGAATTATGGCCCGATGGCGCCCCCAACTCCAACGGCATCACCACTCCCGAGCAGAAATTAGAGAACAACCGGATTTCCAATGTCAGTGAGCCTACCCTTACCATTTATCCGGCAGCCAAACCGAACGGACTGGCAGTCGTGGCTTGTCCCGGAGGGGGATACATACGCCTGGCAATGAATCACGAAGGGCACGATATGGCAGACTGGTTCAACGCACAAGGCATCACATACGCCGTATTGAAATACCGTATGCCAAACGGACACCATGATGTACCGTTGAGCGACGCCCATCAGGCTATCCGGCTGATGAGAGAACACGCCAACGAATGGCATATTCAAAAAGTGGGTATCATGGGGGCCTCTGCGGGCGGACATCTGGCCAGTACGGCAGCCACCCACTATACAGCCGGAACGCGTCCGGATTTTCAGATCCTGTTTTATCCCGTCATAAGCATGGATCTGTCCAACTGCCATAAGGGCTCACGTGACAATCTTTTAGGAAAAAGCCCGTCAGAAGAGCTAGTGAGACTTTACTCCAATGAACTGCAAGTAACAGGCGACACTCCTCCCGCCTTCATCATGCATAGCAGCGATGACGGAGCTGTACCCGTCAGCAACAGCGTGAGCTATTACCTGGCGCTGGTAAAGAATAAAGTCCCTGCTTCCCTCCACACCTATCCTATCGGCGGCCACGGCTGGGGTTTCCGCGACAGCTTTACCTATAAGCGCCAATGGACGGGAGAATTAGAAAAATGGCTGAGAGAAATACTGTAAAAAAGCAAGGAGATGAATGTGTCAAAACAAAAATGACTGCTCCGAAAAGTTACAGATAGTAATTATAACACTTATTCATTGGCCATTACCTGTCACAGGTGTGGTATAAACGTATTTGAATACCTATGCGACATTATAGACCGTTGTGCCGCATGGTTTCCCAATACCTCTATAGAAAAATATCGTGATTTACTTCCGGGCAAATGGAAGCAGACACAAAAATAGCCGCCCCAAAATCTGGACGGCTATCTTTTTTATAGCTTATACGCTATCGCGGAAGGTTGTACCAATACAGAGTTTGATGCGACCCTTTCTTTAGTCTTTTAGGATGCTCAAATTATAAATTCATATTTCCAAAAACTGGATTTTGACACACCCACTTTCTATTTCCGATAAACACCTGCATCTTTATCTGCAGAAGACAAAAAACAGGCATTCGTTTCTCTTTCGCTTATTTTCTTGCGCCAAGTTGAATATCCAAATGATACAAAGCCACATCACCACCCAGCTTGATCTTGTCCAAAATACCCTGAACGGTAGCTTCCTCTTCTACCTGCTCACGTACAAATCCCCACAAGAAATCCTGAGAAGCCTTGTCCTTTTCAGCAGAAGCAACATCTACCAGTTTGTCAATCAATTCGGAAACATGGCATTCATGCTTGTATACATGCTCGAACACATCCAGCGGAGAAGCCCATTCCTGAGGAACAGCATCCACAGCCCCCACCTTGGCTTGTCCGCCACGTTTCATCACATATTGCGCCAACACATCAGCATGATCACTCTCCTCATGAGCCTGCGCTTTCATCCATGAAGCAAAACCTTCATAGCCTTTCGCAGCGAAGAAATAAGACATGGAAAGATAAAGATTGGCCGACCACATTTCGGCTACAATCTGAGCATTAATTGCTTCTTGTAATTTTTGTGAAATCATAATTTTTATTTTTTAGTTAAATTGTAACTGTTGCAAATATATAATTTTTCTAGCGATTAACACTATGTCCGTTCACCTTTGTATAAAAATTATATTTTATCTCATCCAAGTCTTTGCGATTCAAAAGAAAAGTCTTACCTTTGCACCCGCTAATACGGGTTATTAGCATTAATTCAAATCATTAATTATAAAAACATTATTTAGAAATGGCAACTAAAATCAGATTGCAAAGAAACGGACGCAAAAGCTATGCGTTTTATTCAATCGTTATCGCAGACGTAAGAGCTCCACGTGATGGTAAATTTACTGAAAAAATTGGTACTTACAACCCTAATACCAATCCTGCCACAGTAGATTTGAATTTTGAACGCGCACTTCATTGGGTAATGTGCGGTGCACAGCCTACTGACACAGTACGTAACATCTTGTCAAAAGAAGGTGTTTACATGAAAAAGCACTTGCTGGGCGGTGTTGCCAAAGGCGCATTCACAGAAGCAGAAGCTGAAGCTAAATTCGAAGCTTGGAAGAACAACAAACAATCTGGTCTGGCTACTTTGAAGGCTAAACTGGATGAAGCAAAGAAAGCTGAAGCAAAAGCTCGTTTGGAAGCTGAAAAGAAAGTAAATGAAGAAATTGCCAAGAAAGTAGCTGAGAAGAAAGCTGCTGAAGCCGCTGCCAAAGCTGAAGCAGAAGCCGCTAACGCTCCTGCTGAAGAAGCACCTGCTGCTGAAGCTACTGAAGCTCCTGCTGAAGCATAATTCAATTTTACTTCAAAAAGAACAGCTCCTCTGATCTATATCGGAGGAGTTTTTTTATGCTCTTATCCGAGGAATCAAAGGGAGTTTATCTCATCTTCCGAAAGTCCGGTAACTTTTGCGATTTCAGCTATGGAAAGCCCGGCATTCTTCAAATTTCCTGCAATAGCTTTGGCTTTCATCCATTCACCTTCTGCAATGCCTTTCTGAATAGCTGTATTAATCACATTGTTCCAATCTCTATATACTTTCAAACTCTCCTCATAGGCATAAAGGTTCTCTTTTGAGAACTGAGCAATTTCGGCAGCCTCAAACAGCCGGTTGAACACACGTTCTTGAAGGGAAGTAGGACGTTCCATCAAACGGGCCAGATTCTTGAGCACAAACATCCATTTATCAAACAACGTATCCAACTCCTGCTCGGTTTTATGGAATTTAGGCATTTCCAGATACACAAAAGTCAGTTTGTCAAAAAACACTTCATGAGTAGTTGTATCCATCAGCTTCACTTCATGGCGGAAGCCGGAAGACGAAACATCATCCAAGGCAAAATTCAAGATACCGATCACATACACTGCTTTCAGTTCATAGTTCCAGATTTCCCCTTTAATAGCCTGTTCCCTGATAGGATAGGTAGCATAATAAATACTCCGGTCCTTGAAAAACTGTTGCTCCCCTCTCTGCATTTCTATCAGAATCTTTTCTCCTTTTTCATTTTCACAATAGACATCAAAGACAGCCCGGCGGTCAGTCTCTTTGCTGCCCAGATGCTCTGTATTCAAGTAGATGACATCCTCAATGACCTGCTTGCCATCGAACAAGGCATTCAAGAAGCCAATAAGAATCTCTTTGTTCAAGTCGGTTCCAAACAATAATTTGAATGCAAAGTCCGTATAGGGATTTACATATCTTTCACGCAATCCTTCACTACACATAAGCGTTTGATATTTAAAGTTATTTTAATTCTGTTGAAAGCAGTTCAATACAAAGGAACGAAAAAAAGCGGATTTCAAGAAAGTTATCTGCTAATAAATTGTTAATGTTCCAATATGTCACTCACCTCTATAGGGAGAAAGCATTTATACAAAGACGGGAATAACTGTATAAAGAGTTTCGTAATAAAAAAGAAAAAGGACTGTCCTGCCGGTTAACTCCTTATGTTTTTAACTTACAGCCTGTAAATATTCAAAGAAATATCATGCAACAGGCTTGAGGTCGCTACTTTTCTACCCTCTAACGATGAGTTCACATCCTTTACTTATAAACTGTAAGCAACAATAAAGGGGCTGTCATTCACGACCAGCCCCTTTATTTATCTTCAAATTTAAAACCTTATTTTGTTACTTCAGGCTCACCTTGCAGTTCAAATTTAGCATTTCCTAAACCTTTAAAAGTATAAGTATAAGTAAATGTTTCAAGCCCATTATACACTTTTGCAGAAATGACATAGAAACAATCAACCCCACTTACTTGCGCGCCGGCTGTAGGATACTCTGTTGCCAAGATCAATTCAATACCCTCCTGAACCATAGACAACAAATAAGCCTCAGCCTCTTTATCATCTGCCGGCACCACCCCATCGGGGTCATTCGAACGGCGTTTAGCCAACTGGATATTGAAGTTTACATAATAAGAGCTGCCACCGAACCAGTATTCCGAGTTTCCATATTTGGCATCCATATACCCAGCATCTTTATTCGCTTTCACCCAATTTTCCAAAATCAAATAATCTTCGGAAGCCAATGATTTCGTTACCGTCGGATCAAACAACCACTCGGTTCCATTATGTACAAAATTCACTTTTTCTTTCAGTTCAATATTGTTATTCAGAACCCATGTACCCTCCTTGAACAAATACTCGTCCACCTCAATCGTCGTTACCTTATTATAATATTTGTACATGACGGCTTTTGAATCCCCTTCCTGGGCATATGGAAATTTCTGAGCCAGGAACTGGGGCAGATAATTCTCCGGAGCATCCGAAGTGCTGAAGTTATCATGACTGCCCGGGCTTCCCATAGCGTCATAATCGGCAGGAGCCACTACAACCAATCTGCTATCTTCTTTAACCTTCCAATCCGTTCCGTCAAACTGATACAATGCATTATAAGGCTTTTCATTCGTCGGAGCCAATACAGCCGATGAAATACTTACATTATCGAGCTGAACAGTAGTGGTTTTCGCCTTGGGCCCCTCGCCTACATAGCGGAACGCAACATAAACGCTTTTACCATTGTATGCCTCCAGACCGGCTTTCCCTACATTCACAAAATTATCGTTGTAGCCGTTGGCAGGCCCTTCAGGGAAAGTGAACTGGTCTTTCACGCTAGTCCACTGTGCCATATCAATCGAACCATTTCCCGCATATGTATCGGAAACCAATACATCCAGACAATCTGCATTATAGTATCCGAACTTTATGTCGAAAGACAGTCCGGCATCTTTGCTCGTCACTGCTACTGCCGGAGAAATGAACCAAGTATCCACTTCACCCTCAAAATTGTTGGCCGAGAATTGTGCATAACCATTATTGCTATAGATCTTTCCCTGCCATTTTTTATCACCTTTCAATGTCACCTGCTCCCAGCCTTCCAATACGATATCTTTGTCTTTTTCAACCGTTTCAAAGTCCTGAGAGTACAAATCCTCACCTGTAAATTCAGGGTCAACATCGTCATATTTGTAATCCACCAGCACAAGATCACCTTTTGCCGCATCCTTATACTGACCGGCCAGCCACCCGGGCAATACGGTAGCTGGAGCATGTGCCGGAGCCAGGAACTTCACGGGAGAGCCTTCACCCCACAAAGCCTCATAATCCTTATCACCCAAAGAAGTATTAGTCACTGTCCTATACTCCAGTACGTAATCGGAAGGAGTATTCTGATAGTTATAGGTCACTCCTACCGAAGAACCTTTCCCCCATGAAGGCAGCATCTTCGCGATGATGGAAGGAACATACTTCTCAGCCGATGCAAACTCGTTCAGAGCCTTATCCGTCTTGACGGCATTCGCCAAGGCTTTTTCAGCATCCGAAGTGGCAGCCTTCGCCGCTGCAGAGCTGATCGTTTCGTAATCGGCATCAGTCAGTACATATTCCGCCATCGTCTGGGTGTTCGTTGTACCTTCCGCATCGATTTCATTATAAATATCGTCCATGGGATCACATGCCGCAGCAAAGAATCCCAACAAAGACCATGCAATTAAATTATATTTTAACTTCATATTTATTGACTATTTTAGAGATTAAAAGATTACTTTAAAACCGGCAGACCATGTAGTACCGAAGCCATAATATACCAATGCAGTTTTCCAGTCATGGTTCGTACCGTCCTTAGCATCGGCTATATATTCCGTATTAGTCAAATTATATACATTACTGTATACGATGGCACGGATATCTTTGGTAATATTGAAACGATAGTTCATGCCCAAATCAATCGTACCATAATCTGGCAACTTCCAGGAGTCAATACCGGCATCCGCTTCATTCACCCGGTTCTGAGGATCGAAGTCTGCATAGTTCTTGCCGAAGAAGTTGTAGTCGGCCGAGATTTTAAATCCTTTGAACGGTTCCCAAGAAGCGCTCAATGCGGAAGTGAGCTGTGCGGAGTTACCCACATGGACATCTTTCAGATAAGCGTCGTATGTTCCGATAGGATTATTCGCTTCATCATACATAGTGAAGTGAATATCATCTTTCCATTTCCAATCGCCTAAAGAGAACATACCTTTCAATTCAAAGGACTTGACAGGACGGTAAGTCGCTTCCAGCTCCACACCCATGTGAACAGCGTCCAAGCCTGTAAGGTTGGCATATTCCTGACCGATCTTACGGCGCAAGGACTTATCCATCCATTGAGTGTAATAACCATTCAATGCAATATTGACCTGTTCCGTGCTAAATCCATAACCCAATTCAAACGTAGTAATTTTTTCGTAGGGTACATCCTTTTCGGGAGCTGCCGTATTGCTTGCAAAGACAGAGTTGAAGAAAGGCGCGCGGGTAAAATATCCTGCATTGACAAATACATTGTGGTTGTCATTGAACTTATAGTTAAAACCACCCTTCACGCTCCAAGGCAGGAAATTCTGAAGGCTGGACACTCTGTCCAGTTTATCCGCACCCGTGGCAGAGTATCTTGAATCCGTACCACCACGGTCATCATATCTATAAGCCTCTTCAGTCAATGATGCCGACAGGAATCCCGACCACTTGTCGGTATTATATTCAGCCTGTGCAAAAACACCACCCCAGAATATCTCTCCAATGCTATAGTAATTGAACTTGTCACCCACTTTCAGCAACTGGTTCTTGGTTTGGAATGCCAGCGGCGAGGTCTGCAGATAGAACTCACCACCCAGCAAATCATCAATTTCCTCTGTATGATACCCTTTATAGTAACGTAAGTCAACACCTCCCGTAAGAGTCAGGTTCTCAGTCAGATGATTCTTATAGGAACTCAGCATGCCATACCAGTCATGGTCATTGACAGCATTGGTAAAAATCACCTGCGACCCGTTTTGAGAAGCCGCATTGGCAGCCATAGCACGTTCGTAGTCGAACAAACCGTCCGGAGTCATCATGGCACCATCCTTGGGACGGCCGGTATTGTTATCAATAGTCAGCCAATTACTCATCGCGCCACGTGCACGGCGTCCGCCGCCTGTAGCCATTGAGCCGTATAGAGAAGTGGTCAGTGTCGATTTATCGTCGATAGTCCAGTAATGATTCAAAGAAACCTGAGGCTTATGATAATAATTATAGCCATAACCGCTACCTACCGCTTCACCGTTGATATAACCATATCCGTTATTGAAACGTCCGCCATCGGGACTATTCTTGTAATCCTCGATATAGTGCATGGTCGAGCGCTGGTTGTGCCACTGAGGAGCTCCAAAAGCTGTCAATGACAATTTATGATGATCGTTGATTACCTTCGAGATATTTCCAAAGTAAGTCCATCCTTCATAATTGGTACCTTTCACGTAACCATCTCCCGTATTCAGCGCCCCCATGAATGTAATAGCCCATCCGTTGTCCATCAGTCCGGTAGAGAAAGAAACCGAATACTTGCGGAAACCATCGTTACCAATACCGAAATAAGCTGATCCACCTTTTTGGGCTTCGGTACTTTTAGTAACCATATTCATGGTTCCTCCCACAGAAGAAATACCTAATGCTGACGCACCCAAACCACGCTGTATCTGAATAAACTGGCTCACATCAGACAAACCGGACCAGTTAGACCAATAAACCTTACCGTTTTCCATGCCGTTGATGGGCACACCATTGATCAGCACGCCTAGGTTGGACGAATCAAAACCACGCATATTGATACGGGAATCACCATAGCCACCACTTTCACGGGTTACATACACCGAAGGAACTGATTTCAGCAATTCGGGGAATTCCAAATTACCTATTTTCTCCTCTATCTTGGCCAGTTTCACGTTAGAAATAGGAATAGGAGTCTGACGGTCGCTCTTTATAATAGAGGCAATAACACTGACCTCACCCAAACCAATAGCATCTGGAGACATCTTGACCTCACCCAAGTCTATCGTATTGCTTCCTTTTACTTGATGCGTAATTTCGTTGTATCCCAAGTACTTGAATACAAGAGTAGCCTTAGAAGAGGTAAGTTTCAACACAAAGTTACCGTCAATATCCGTTACAGTACCCAGTGTCGTACCGCTAACCGATACAGTGGCCCCAATCAATGGCTCATTGTTCTCGGCATCTACTACTTTACCTTTTACTGTTCCTTGCGCAACAGCCGTAGCAGTGAAACAGATTGTCAGAACTGCCAACAGGAGGAAATGCTTTAGATGATTTCTCATAATTTTGTCTTTGATTTAAATTAATTAGTTAGTATTTCATTCCCAATAGGAAAGACAAAGATAAAAATTTAATTCATATAAATTGAATTTATATTAGATTATTTAAACGAAAAGGGTACTTTTTAGGCGGAATATGACAATTATGTTAAGAAAAGAACAAAAAGCCGCCTCAAAAGAGGGGAAAACTGTCCGGAAATTCCAGAGCAACTGCCACATATTACTGTAGAAAGAAGGGCAAATGGAAACCGCCGGAACTATTTTCAGCATACCTTATTCCCAAAGCCGTATCCACTGATCCGGACAAATCCGGCCCGCCCCTACGACAAAACGACAGGTCACTTTCATTCAGGCTCTCTCACTTTCAAAATGACAGAGCAAAAAGAAAACGAAAGAATGTGCATACAAAAAGAGGCGCACCTTCATGGGTACGCCTCTCTATCCTGTTCCTGTATTGTCTGATACAGGCTATTTCATTTAGTTAAAGATATAACGGACACTGAACTGTATGGAATACGTAGAATTGAAACTGTTCAGATTGGAATACGTATCAGTCAGTTTCTTTCCTCCGTTCTTCTGGAACTGGTAAGCGCCGCCCTTATAGCTCAACAAGGAAGTATTGTTCACCGTCTTATAAATTCCCCAGTCGCTGTTCAGCAAGTTCAGGAAGTTCTTGATATCCACTCCGAACTGCAAGGTATTGCGCTTGCCCCCTACATTGAGGAAGAAATCCTGATTGAACTTCAAATCCAGCTGATGATGCCAGGGCATGATGGCTCCTCCGCGTTCGGCATACTTGCCTTTACGGCCTTTCAGATAACTGTCCTCATTAATGTAAGCCCAGAAATCATCGCGCTGCTCCTTGGCAGAATAAGTCACCTCACCCGTCTTGCTGTCAGTATAATCGGCAAAGTTCCACTTATCCAGCGCCTCGCGGGATGCCGGAATGTACAGCAAGTTGTTTGAGCCGTAATCGCCTACAATATTTCCGGTGAATGTATAGGAATAACGGGCGGCGGAATATCCTCCGGCATAGCCCATGTTCATACCCTCATAAATCAAAGACAAGGAGGAAGCGAAATTCTTGGCGTATTTAATACGGTAAGCGGCGGAAGCCAGCACACGGTTGGGCGATACATACGTACCATAGCCGGTCTCCGTGTCATTATTTCCGTTGACAGAGTAACGGTTGTTGTAATAAGCCGAGTTCACCTGGTCGCCGATGCCGTCGCCATACGACTTGGCATAAGAACGGGTGTAGGAAGCGGAAAGATGCAGGCCGAAATCAAATGTCTTGGCCAGTGAGGCGGTGAGTGAGTAATAATAAGCGCTGTTTCCCGCATTGGTGATATAATAAGCATCCGTCTTGTTCGCATTGGAGTACTCAAACATTCTGCGGACATCACCCGGAGCTATCTCCTGCTCTCCTTTAAACTTACGTCCCAAATTAGTCACTGTAGCCGGATTGAACTCTTTACTGAAAATACCTTCCAACGTAAAGTCAATGTCTCCGGGAAGTTTTGCATCAAAAGCCAATGATGACTTCCAGGTGGCATTCATCTTCAAGTCGCGGTCAATGATGGTGGCTCCGGAAGGTGCGGCAGGATCGGTAGCCGCCGGAAGGTTCAAGTTAGGATCTTTCAACATATCAGCCACGCTGGTGTGGAAACTCGGTTGTCCGTACTTAGCGTCCTTCTGCTCGTTATAATAATAGGTGCTTTGTCCGCAATTGGCATTACCTACTGCCGAAACCAGCCATACGAACGGCAGACGGCCGATGAAGTAACCGCTACCGCCGCGCAATACATACTTACGCTCGCCTGTAAGGTCCCAGTTGAAGCCGATACGGGGGGAGGCGGTCAGCTGGTAGGATGAAGGCAACTGGTCTGTGGCGTAATGATATCCGTCAAAGTCAATCTGTGCGAAATTCTTGTTATAGTTGTTCTTCAGCTCCGGATAAATGGGCAGTTCGAAACGCACCCCGGCAGTCAGTCTGAAGTTGTCTGTGATATTCATCTGGTCCTGCAGATAGAAAGAAAGCTGCTGGTACTTCATGTTCGCCAGGAACTGGGAACCGTCCCCGGTGTTGGAATAAGTGACACCGAAAGCAGCCGGAGCTCTGTTGTTCACAAAATCATCCCAAGAGGAATAGACATAATAACCGCTACCCGCCTGCATGAATCCGTTCACTGCCTTATTGGACTCAAACTGGATACCGCCCATAAAGTTATGGATACCGCTGGAGAAATTGAATTCATCGGTAATGACAAAGGTCTTCACCTGGCGCAAGTTCCCTTCTGTAAAGGGGTCCGGACCGAATGAGGCGTACAGCGAGCCTTGGTCAAGGATGTCCACCGTAGGGAATGTCCCCCCTTCGTATGTACGCGGTTCGTTCTGATAAGAATAAGTGAAACGCAGGGCGTTATTGATAGCCCCCCATTTTGAATTCCATTCGGAAGCGATGGAGGTGAAGTTCTGTTCCTGCATATAGCGTGAGCTTTCAAAGTACAGACCGGTGTTTGCTGTACGGCCCGAACTGCTCTTGCCCGCACTGCCGTCTACTCCACCCGGATAGATGATTGAATCCTTAAACGGAGTGGTGGAAGAGGAAGGGTTAGAGGAATACTTGGAATGGGTATGGGTGAAACGGAAATTAATCTTGTTGTTGTTGTTGATGTTCCAGTCCAGACGGCCCATGATCTTGTAAGAAGGGGTTTCCAAAGAGTATCCTTGATAACGTCCCGGATTGTAGTTGTATTTTTCCGACAGGTATTGGCTGATGTTGTTCATCCCCACAAAGGTACGGCCGCCTACCGTTGTGGTGTTCTCGAACGGACGGTGCACGATGCCGTTGGTGCTCCATTCGTCATTGGCGCCGCTACGCGCTATGCCCGACGGACCTGCCTGCACATTATCCTGATATTCGCCGTTCACGAAGAAGAATAACTTGTTTTTAATGATCGCACCTCCCAAAGAAGCTCCGTAGGTGGTACTGTGGTCACGGTTGCGGGTCAGCTCATAGTCCTCTACCTTATTACCGGTAAGGTGGGTATTGGAAGTATACATATAGGCTGTACCTTTGAACTCATTCGTACCACTCTTTGTCACGGCGTTGATGGCACCTCCTGTAAACCCGCTCTGACGGACATCAAAGGGAGTGGTGGAAACGGAAATCTGTTCCAATGCATCCAGAGAGATAGGCGAACCGCCTGCCGGCAAGTTCGAGCCGATACCGAAGGCATTATTGAAAGCGGCTCCGTCCACAGTGACATAAGACTGGCGGTAGTTACCTCCACCCACTGAGAAACCGCTACCGATATTGGCTCCCTGAGGGGTCAGGCGCATGATATCGTTCATGCTGCGGCTCACCGTAGGCACTTCCGACATTCTGGCCGCATCGACATTGGTCACCGCTCCGGCGCGGTCAGACTTCATATTGCTGCTCTTGGAAGCGGTTATCACTACTTCATCCAGCAGTTCGGTAGACTCCTTCAAGTTCGCATCCAATACGTAATTCTCTCCCAACTGGAGATTGATGCTCTTGTAAACCACTGATTGATAACCTACATAAGAAACTTCTACTTTGTAAGGGCCGCCGGCACGCATGCCCTGGATGGAATAACGGCCGTCCACATTGGTAATGGCCCCATAATGGGTGCCGGACGGCTCATGAATAGCCTGAATCGTCGCGCCGATAATGGCTTCATTGCTTTGATCGACCACCTTTCCACTCATTGACGAGGTAGTGACCTGAGCGTTAACAGTAGCAGCGATTACCAACATAACCACCGCAAAAAAAGATCGCATTCTTTTTACCATAAACTTTTTATTAATTAATATTATAATTAATGTCTTAAAAGACGTTGCAAAGATAGCTAATAGAAACGATATACAAACTACAAATCGGTTACAATTTACAGTGGCAGGTCTATAGAAAGAGAATTTATAGTTTTATGGTGAACCACATTCATCCTGCCGGATGACCCCGGGACACGGGCCGACGGGAATTCCATGCGGTGCGCGCATAATAAGATAGGTGTATAATAAAAAGGCTCTTAACCTCAAAAACGTCTTTATACTGAGGAAGTTGCCATACATTTCTGACGAGCCGTTGTGTGTATATGCAAACTTACCCAAGAATACGTTACTGTTCGTACACTTGGGTAAGATTTTATAGACAGAGCGTCATCAGTCTTCCATCAGCTTGCGGTAGCGCACCCGTTTCGGCTCCTCATTACCCAAACGCTTCATCTTGTTCTCTTCGTATTCCGAATAGGATCCTTCAAAGAAAAAGACCTCACTGTTTCCTTCGAAAGCCAGGATATGGGTACAGATACGGTCCAAGAACCAACGGTCGTGGCTGATCACCACCGCACAGCCCGCAAAATCGTCCAGACCTTCTTCCAATGCGCGCAGCGTGTTCACGTCAATATCATTGGTAGGCTCGTCCAGCAGCAGCACGTTACCTTCTTCCTTCAGTGCCATAGCCAGATGCAGGCGGTTGCGCTCACCACCCGAAAGCATTCCACAAAGTTTCTCCTGATCGGCTCCCGAAAAATTGAAACGGCTGAGGTAGGCACGCGCGTTGATATCCCTGTTTCCCAGACGGATCAGTTCGTTTCCACCGCTGATCACCTGATAAACGGACTTGGCAGGGTCGATATCTTTATGTTGCTGGTCCACGTATGCCAGTTTCACGGTCTCCCCTACCTCGAAAGTACCTTTGTCTACGGTTTCCAGTCCCATAATCAAGCGGAACAAGGTAGTCTTTCCGGCACCGTTAGGACCGATTACACCGACAATGCCGTTAGGGGGCAGCATGAAATTCAGGTTATCGAACAACAGCTTGTCACCATAAGCTTTCGCCACTCCTTTGGCCTCGATCACCTTGTTTCCCAAACGGGGACCGTTCGGGATGAAGATTTCCAGTTTCTCTTCCTTTTCTTTCACATCCTCATTCAGCAGCTTGTCGTAAGAGTTCAGACGGGCCTTTCCTTTTGCCTGACGGGCTTTGGGAGCCATGCGCACCCAATCCAGCTCGCGTTCCAAGGTCTTGCGGCGTTTGCTTGCCACTTTCTCTTCCATCTCCATGCGTTTGGTCTTCTGTTCCAGCCAGCTGGAGTAATTTCCTTTCCAGGGAATTCCTTCGCCACGGTCCAGTTCCAGAATCCATCCGGCTACGTGGTCCAGGAAGTAACGGTCGTGGGTTACGGCAATCACCGTACCTTCATATTGCTGCAAATGCTGTTCCAGCCAGTCGATACTTTCCGCATCCAAATGGTTGGTAGGCTCGTCCAGTAACAGAATATCCGGCTTCTGCAACAGCAGACGGCACAATGCCACACGGCGACGCTCGCCTCCCGAGAGGTTCTTCACCGGCTGGTCTTCGGGCGGACAGCGCAACGCATCCATGGCGCGTTCCAGCTTGCTGTCCAGATTCCATGCGTCCGTAGCGTCAATGATGTCCTGCAACTCTGCCTGACGGGCAAAGAGCGCATCCATCTTTTCAGAATCCTCATAGTATTCGGGAAGCCCGAACTTATTGTTTATTTCTTCGTATTCCGCCAGTGTGTCCACGATGCTCTGCACTCCTTCCATCACCACCTCTTTCACTGTCTTTTCATCATCCAGATGCGGTTCCTGTGCCAGATAGCCTACAGAGTAGCCCGGCGAGAACACCACTTCTCCCTGATAACTTTTCTCCAGTCCGGCAATAATTTTCATCAGTGTTGATTTACCCGAACCGTTCAGACCGATGATACCGATCTTAGCACCGTAAAAAAAGGATAGGTAGATGTCCTTCAATACCTGTTTGTTCGCCTGGAAGGCTTTGCTTACGCCCACCATCGAAAAGATAATCTTTTTGTCGTCTGCCATATTCTTTATATTATTAATTTATGTAAGTTGCCATATTTCACTGTTTTTCCTCCATCTTTCTGTAATACCACGGATGTGTGAAGAACTCATACATCAGCAGCAGAACGACACAGATACCGATACATATCCAATAAATAGTATCGGGATGACCCTCAGTCCACATATTCTCAAACAGGAAACCAATCAGTACTCCTGCCTCCCACATCAGCTGATAGGTATTGTTTCCCGTTCCCCGCTCGCAATGCCTCGGCAGGCTGATCATTTTTATAAAGAAACGTGACACAGTGGTTCCGGTTCCCATCCCCAACAAAATACCAGCTATATAACTGTTCATCAAGCTATTGGAAAAAGCGAGCAATAACAACCCTCCTATCATTGCCGCCTGCCCCAGCTCTACCTCCGAACGACCGGAAGCATGAGAAAGCACGTAACGCAAAAGCAGCAAAGACAGGACAAAGCCTATCAGGATACAAACAAAAAACAATTCATTGTAAATATGTGCCACCAATATCCCAAAGATAATGGCCACCATCATCATATTCATCCCCGGCCACAAAGTGCGCGGCAGCAAAAAACGGTCCAGCGAGAACCATGAAGTGCTGAGCGGAGCACGGAAAGGAACTTTCACCGCCGGAATCAGCACCAGCGCCAACGCTCCCAGAGCCATACTGGTATAAATGATATGGTGAAAATTCCAATAAGGATAAATATAGATCCCCAAGGCAAGACCCACCACCATTCCAAAACGACCCGCCCAGGCAAAAGCGATATTGGCGTCCGTGCGGCGGCGGGAAGCAGTGACATCAATCACCAGTGTACTGCCCGTAGTCATGGTAATGACGCTGAACAGCCCTCCCTGGACAGCCCTGACCAAAGCTACGAACCCTACGGTCGCAACGTACGGATATAGCAGACTGGATGCCACAAACAGGAATATCGCTATAAAGCACACACTTTTACGTTTGAACGTATCAATAAGGTAGCTGTTGAATGTTCCCGGAAGGAACATGGCCAGCCCGAAAACAGCAATGGCTGCTCCTGCTTCCGCATAACTGCAATACCAGTGCCGCACCATCCATAAAGGCAGCACAGGAAGCATCATGTATAGTGATGCATAAAGCAAAAAATTGGAAAGGGATAACAAAAACATATTCCCAGTCCACAGTTTTGCCTTTTCATACGGAAAGAAGAAGTCATCATACATATCAGCAAAAACTTTTAATATTGTTCGTCTTCGTTAGGGAAATCCCCTTTTTTCACATCATCCACATACTGCTGTATGGCTCCCGTCATAACTGTATGCAGATCGGCATAACGACGGAGGAAACGAGGACTGAAACCGTTGGTCATCCCCAGCATATCCGATACGACCAGTACCTGCCCGTCTACCGCGCCACCGGCTCCGATACCGATAACGGGAATGGTCAGTTCCCTGGCCACACGCTCTGCCAGTGACGCAGGGATTTTCTCAAGTACCAGCGCAAAACACCCTGCCTCTTCCAGCAGATGTGCATCGCTCAACAACTTCTCGGCCTCTTCCTCGTCCTTGGCGCGTACAGTATAGGTTCCATATTTATTGATAGATTGCGGCATTAACCCCAAATGTCCCATGATGGGAATGCCGGCAGCAATGATTTTCTTTACCGCATCAATGATCTCCACACCCCCTTCCAGTTTCAAAGCATCAGCGTGCGTAATCTTCATTACTTTGATCGCATTGGTCACCGCTTCGTATTCGGAAGTCTGGTAAGTGCCAAAAGGCAGATCCACCACAACAAGCGCGCGTTTCACCCCACGGACCACAGACTTTCCATGATAAATCATCTGATCAAGGGTGATAGGAAGTGTGGTCACATTTCCTGCCATGACATTCGAAGCGGAGTCGCCTACCAATATAACATCGATGCCTGCGCCATCTACAATCTGCGCTGTCGTGTAATCATAGGAGGTAAGCATAGAAATTTTCTCGCCTCTCTGCTTCATTTCCACCAAACGGTGGGTAGTTACTTTGCGTGTATCGCCCGAAATATATCCTGCCATATTTACTTTAATTTATAAAAAACGGCTGCAAAGGTAGATGTTTTAGTTGACATTACCTCATCATATTCTTCATTTTTTCGAAACTGAATCCATTAAAGTCCTGAATAACAGCATTTGCCTTGTCGCGTATTTGCTCTTCAGAATTGGTGGTAGCCAGTCCTATCACAGTCATTCCGGCACGATTCCCCGCCTCAAGGCCATGAAACGAGTCCTCGAAAACCACACAGTTCTCCGGCACGGTGTCAAAAACTGTCGCACCTAACAGAAAGCATTCGGGGTCAGGCTTGGAATGAGTAAACATTTCAGCAGTGAGGATACGGTCCACACTTTGCTTCAATTCCGGGTGTGCTTTATATACGTTGCTCATCTTCATCTCATTTGAACTTGTGACTATAGCTATCTTTACCCCGTTTTCCCTCAATTCTTTCAGGAAAGCCTCTACGCCCGGGATATAATTATATAACATATTTTTTTCAAATTTGTTCAAATCTTCTGTAATTTCATGCTGCACCTCTTCCATTCCGGCAAAATAGTTGGCATAAATCTGTGTCAAGGTCTGTCCTTTTATCAACCGGCCGAATTCGGGAAGCTCCGGATGGTATTTCCGTCCTTGTTCATTCCAGAAGATACTATACTGAGTCTCAGTGTCCATTACCACTCCGTCAAAATCGAATAAAGCTGCTATGCTTTTTGTTGAATTCATATTACTTTTAGTTTGATTTAACGCCACAAAGGTCCGAATAATCCTCCATATTCCTAACTTTGCAAAGCTTAAAAATAACAAAAACGCGAATGAAAGAAAACAACCCGCACATACTGGGTACAGAAAAGGTCGGAAAGCTGCTTTTAGAGTACTCTATCCCTGCCATCATAGGGATGACACTGACATCACTGTACAACATTATTGATAGTGTATTTATCGGTCATGGTGTCGGCGCCATGGCCATATCGGGCTTGGCTATTTCTTTTCCGCTGATGAATCTGCTGGTGGCATTCTGTACACTGGTCGGGGTGGGTGGCGCTACCATTTCTTCTATCCGCCTGGGGCAGAAGGATACGGACGGTGCCGAGAAGGTGCTGGGAAACGTAACGGTGCTCTGTGTGATAAATTCTATTTTCTACGGAGGCATCACCCTGCTGTTTCTGGACCGGATTCTGTTCTTCTTCGGGGCAAGCCATGACACGTTGCCATACGCCCGCGACTTTATGCAGATTATATTAATAGGAAGTCCTGTCACCTATGTAATGATCGGACTGAATAATATCATGCGTGCCACCGGTTATCCCCGAAAGGCGATGCTGTCCTCCATGCTGACAGTGGGATGCAACATTATTCTGGCTCCTGTCTTTATTTTCTGGCTCGGTTGGGGAATCCGCGGAGCAGCCACGGCAACCATCCTTTCACAGTTTGCCGGCATGATATGGGTGCTGAGCCATTTCATGCAGGAAAAAAGTTATATCCGCTTCAAGAAAGGGATATTCAAATTAAGGAAACGGATCGTAGAGAATATCTTCAGTATCGGTATGTCGCCGTTCCTGATGAATGTCTGCGCTTCGGCCATTGTCATTATATTCAACAAGAGCCTGCTGCTCTACGGGGGCGATCTGGCTATCGGCGCATACGGCATATTAAACCGTCTGCTGATGCTGTTTGTAATGGTTATCATGGGGCTGACTATGGGAATGCAACCGATTGTGGGCTATAATCATGGCGCACACAAATTCGGCCGGGTGAAGCAGACTTTGAAATATTGCATGATTGCAGGGGGGTGCATCACTTCGTTGGGATTTGCTTTCAGCGAACTTTTCCCTAATTTGGTTGTTAATATGTTTACAGACGATAAAGAACTTACAGCATTGGCACGCACCGGGTTACAAATCGGAGTACTGATGTTTCCTTTCGTGGGAATACAAATTGTAATTTCCAGTTTCTTCCAATCTATCGGGAAAGCGAAAATTTCTATCTTCCTCTCCTTGTCCCGCCAACTGTTGTATTTATTACCCTGCCTGCTGTTACTACCTCATTGGTGGGGACTGAACGGTATCTGGCTCAGTATGCCTGTATCCGATCTGTTAGCGTTTATCACAGCCTGCCTGATGCTGGCACATCATATTAAAAAATTAAACAAGATCACAGAAGTATGATATTTAATGCAGAAAACATTCTCTTGATAGGTTCCATCCTATTGTTCGTAAGTATTGTAGTGAGTAAGACCGGATACCGGTTCGGAATCCCTACGTTACTTGTTTTTTTATTGGTCGGCATGCTGTTCGGAAGCGATGGTCTGGGACTCCAGTTCCATGATGCGAGCGAAGCCCAGTTCATCGGCATGATGGCCCTTAGCATCATTCTGTTCTCAGGGGGTATGGATACCAAATACTCGGATATCAAGCCTGTATTGCCACAAGGCATACTGCTTTCCACCTTCGGTGTGTTGCTTACTACTATTTTCACCGGATTCTTTATTTATTGGATTTCCGGATTCTCGAATGTCAGCATTACCATGTCCCTGATGACGGCCATGCTGCTGGCGGCTACCATGTCCTCTACGGACTCTGCTTCCGTGTTCAACATCCTGCGCTCGCAAAGCATGAATCTGAAACATAACCTCCGACCGATGCTGGAACTGGAAAGCGGAAGTAATGACCCTATGGCGTATATGCTTACTATCGTCCTGATACAGTTCATCACGTCGGCAGGCATGGGGGCAGACGATATTCTGATTTCATTCCTGATTCAGTTTGCTGTGGGTGGCACATCAGGATTCCTGCTGGGAAAACTGGCGGTAGCAATCATCAACAAGATTGACTTGAAGAACCAGTCACTCTATCCTATCTTGCTGCTGAGCTTTATTTTCTTCACATTCACCATGACCGACCTGTGTAAAGGAAACGGCTATCTGGCTGTCTATATAGCAGGGATGATGGTGGGTAACGCACGCATTGTAAACCGTAAGGAGATCGCTACTTTTATGAGCGGCATGACCTGGCTCTTCCAAATTATCATGTTCCTGAGCCTGGGATTGCTGGTGAATCCCCATGAAATGTTGTCCATCGCCATACCGGCAACCTTGATCGGCATTTTCATGATTGTCCTCGCCCGCCCGCTCAGTGTCCTGCTCTGCCTCCTTCCCTTTAAAAAGATGAACATCAACTCACGGCTGTTTATTTCCTGGGTGGGATTGCGCGGAGCAGTACCTATCATATTCGCCACTTATCCGGTAGTGGCTGATGTGCCGGGATCTACTCAGATTTTCAATATCGTATTCTTCATTACCATATTGTCTTTAGTGGTTCAAGGAACGACCATTTCATGGATGGCCAAATTACTCCATCTGGATACCCCACTGGAAAAAACAGGAAATGATTTCGGAGTAGAGATACCGGAGGAAATCAATACAGACCTCCGCGATATCGTACTGACGGAAGAAATGCTGGCAAAAGGAAACAGACTAATGGATATGAACCTGCCTAAAGGTATGCTGGTGATGCTGATAAAAAGAGGAAACGAGTTCATGATTCCCAATGGCTCTCTGCAACTGCACGCCGGTGACAAGCTGCTGATTATCTCGGAAAGCAAAACGAAATAAAAAATTTGCCCATGTGCCCACGTGCTGCGCTATGGTCCCGCATGGCAATTGGCACATGGGCAAATTCGCACATTATTCAACTGAGCAACAGCATGATATTCAATGCGGAGACAATCACCGCAATGGTATAAAGCACAAATGAACTCCACCGGGAGTTGGCATATTTGCCCATCACCCGTTTGGAAGAGGTCAGTCCTACTTGCAGGAACACCGTGAAAGGCAGCTGGATACTCAGAATCATCTGAGAAATGATAAGTCCGTAAAAGGGATTCTCAATAAAGAAGATAAGAACCAATGCTATCCCCAAAGAAATCAAAATACCGACCTTAGAGTGGATATCCTTGATATGATAAGACTCACCGAAAATACCCGCAAAGATAGAACCTGCCGCCATACCACTGGTTATGGTGGAGGAAATCCCCGCCATCAGCAATGCCAGGGCAAAGATGATTCCGGCATGGCTGCCCAGCAACGGGTCAAGCAACGACTTCGCCTGCTGCAACTCTTCCACCGGAGTCCGGGTACGGAAGAAAGTAGCGGCTGCCAGTAAGATCATGGCACTATTGATGGCCCATCCTACAATCATAGAGAACAAAGTATCATAGAATTCATATTTCAATACTTTACGAATGGAGCTCTCGTCCTGCTTGTTGTACTCGTGGCTCTGTATCACCTCTGAATGCAAGAAAAGGTTATGCGGCATAACCACTGCCCCAAGTACGCTCATGATAATCAGCATACTGCCCTGGGGTATCTCAGGAACCACCCAGGAACGGATCGCCACAGGCCAGTCAATATCTACCAAAAACAACTCATACAGAAACGAAAGGCCGATTACGGATACAAAAGCAATGATGGCTCTTTCTATCTTTTTATATGAATTGGAAAAAAGCATAATGACGACAAACATCGTAGTAAGGACAGATCCCCAGGCAATGGGAATTTCCAAAAGCATCTGCAAGGCAATGGCTCCTCCCAGTATCTCAGCCAGCGAAGTGGATATGGAGGCCAGCACCGCGCTGCCCAAAATGGGACGGGATATCCACTTGGGACAATACTGCGTGGCTGCTTCACTCAGGCACAATCCCGTCACAATGCCCAGGTGGGCCACATTGTGCTGCAACACAATCAACATAATGGTAGACAAGGTCACCACCCACAACAACGCGTAACCAAATTCGGAACCGGCCGCAAAATTCGAGGCCCAGTTTCCCGGATCAATAAAACCTACAGTAACCAGTAATCCGGGACCAATATATTTAAAGAAATCAAGACCACCCAGATAACGCTTGTGGTCCGTACGTTTTAATTCATCTATAATGCGAGACATGTTTTACTTTTTTTGTTTGCACAAACTTACTAATAAAAAACAAAAATCCATTTGCTTTGTTCAAACTTATAGTTTACTTTCGCTTCAAAATACCGATTTATAATGAAAAGAGAAACAGTTATAATAGCGGCCCTAGGCATCCTTACTTTGGCAGGATGTAATAATAACCACCGTTCACAAGTCCGTAAATTCAAACAGACAGCCGAAAAGACCAACCGGTCCTGCCCCACACGCATGAACGAAACGATTACACTGGACAGCACCTGTTATAATGAGAAAGATAATAGTGTGAGCTATTTCTACAGTGTTACAGGAGAACTGGACAACGCCACTTATATGAACACCCATTATGCCGCCTTTAAACAAGCCCTGCAGGATGCAGTAGACAACTCGGTGGAAATGGAGGAATACCGGAAATTCGGTACTTCCATCCGCTATATCTATTATTCGGGATCAAGTAAAAGGCAACTGGCTGCATTCTCCTTCAATTCCCCCAAATAGATTCCGTTTCAGCCCATCCGGATGCATGATACCACGCTATGGAAGACTTGAAATAATTGTTCCAAAGCAAATATTTGGGAGTGGTGAATGAATTGGGGATATACATACCCATTCCACTGTAGTTATCCCCATCTATTCTGTACAAGGATGAGGTGGGATCATGAGTATAACCTGTATAAACGACCGTCTTCTTTAATTGTTGCGTAAAATCGTCCGGAGCCATTCCTCCACACAATTTTTCAATAAACTGTAACATATCATAGGCATATCCTTTGAAGTTGCTGCTGCCTTTGCCATATTGCTGCAAATCAGCTGTATCCACGTTCTTCAGGCTATCCTGATTGGACAAAATCACACTTCTGACCGCTTCCGCCAGGCCTTCCATCTGATTGCAATCCACTGCCGAAATGGTTCCCCAACCATTATAGTTATAATAATCTATATAATCTTTACAGATTGGCCCCAAATAATCCTTGATCGCATTTTCATACAAATAAGGCATCACACTTGCATAAGGAAATCCGGCTGCCGGTATATCAAGTACAGAAGCGATACAGTATCTGGCAGCATCCTTCAGCTCATAATACACCTCGGCACACCCCATCATACACGCATCAAACAAGACAAAATCAAACTTTTGAGGATTTACCGTACGCAACACTTCCGCCAATTCCGGTATCAACGCTGTGTCACTGGAATACCGCCCGCCATCTTGTCCTATAGAACGGGTGCCGGTAATAGTGGGCAACCATCCCGAACCGTGAGATCCAAAGATTATTCCATAACTTTCCGACGGGTAAGCACTCATCATATCACCTATCACTGTCTGCATGACGGTTTTCTCCGTCGATGTCTGAGGGGGATATTTTTTTCTGATGTTACCAATACCAATCAAATCATAGATAGATGTATTCTTATCAGCCATCATTGCATCTATCGTTCCTTTAGACAGGCTGTTGATACCCCCCTGACCATTGGTTACATATTCTACGATACAAGGCTCCGGCCAACTGATATCCGAAGCCTCACCATCCCAATATACCAATAAAGCAGCCGAATCCTTCATAGCCTGAAGTCCTTGCATCATCGTCTGAATATTATTACGCAAACTGGAATTCAAACTGTTATCCGCCCAAAAGAATGCCAGAACCGTTCTTCCGGCATGTTGCTGAGGAATCACGATTGTTTCCTTCTCACAAGAGAAGAAAAAGCAGGCTGCCAAGAATAGAAATAGAATCTTTTTCATAAGAAAAGGATTACTCTTCCGGTTTCTTGAACTTGAACGCATTGGGGTTCACTTCGCGAATCAGCAAGGTCTTTCCTTTTTGATACTTGGTCTTCATCTTGTTGATGGTCTTCTGCAGTTTCTTTCTGCTGTTCGAGAAATAAACAAAGCAAGTACGGTTCGTCAGCCCTTCCTCGTTTTCCAGATAATTTTTCAGCTGATAACTGTATTGTGAGCGTTCCGGCAACATCTTATTCTTATCCAGACTCACACTGTCCAGCAACTGGATTTCCGTGAAATAAACCAATGAATCTGTAAACGATGCGGATACGCCTACTATATAAACAGATTTACTTCCTTTCAATGAGAATGCCGAGCATACCGTCAGTACCAATAATAAAGAGCACAGAATCTTTATGGATTTCATAATTCTAATTTTATAATTTTATTAGAGGACAAAAGTAGTTATTTACGGACAAATACGAAAAAGTAATAGATTAATTAACTATAATAATTTGCTGATGTGCCCATTACCATGCGGCACATAGTGCAGCCGATAGGCATTATTGGTATATTATGAACAAAAGCACAAGACGGAAGCAACCTTCCATCTTGTGCTTTGTTTTCTTTTCGGAAACCGAATCTTTCTTACCCTAAATAAGACTTAAGCAGCTTGCTACGCGAATTTTGTCTCAATCTTCTAATGGCTTTCTCTTTAATCTGGCGTACGCGCTCACGAGTGAGGCCGAATTTATCGCCGATTTCTTCCAACGTCATTTCCTGCGTATTAATACCGAAAAACATCTGGATAATATCCTTCTCCCTTTCGGTCAGCGTAGAGAGTGCTCTATCAATTTCCCTCGCAAGTGACTCATTAACCAAGGAACGGTCTGCCATAGGCGAGTCGTCGTTCACAAGCACATCCAGCAAGCTGTTGTCTTCTCCTTCCACAAAAGGAGCGTCTACAGAAATGTGGCGTCCTGAAACCTTCAACGTGTCCGAGATTTTGTCTACAGGTATTTCCAGTTCATCGGCCAGTTCTTCCGGAGAAGGACGACGTTCGTTTTCCTGTTCGAATTTAGAGAAGGCTTTGCTGATCTTGTTCAACGAGCCTACCTGATTCAACGGCAAACGGACAATACGTGACTGTTCTGCCAATGCCTGGAGAATAGACTGACGAATCCACCATACGGCGTAACTGATAAACTTGAAGCCTCGGGTTTCATCGAACTTTTCGGCTGCTTTAATCAATCCCAGGTTGCCTTCATTAATCAAGTCAGGAAGACTTAACCCCTGATTTTGATACTGCTTGGCTACAGACACGACGAAACGCAAGTTGGCACGTGTCAGTTTTTCCAATGCTACCCGGTCGCCTTTACGGATACGCTGAGCGAGCTCTACCTCTTCCTCTACAGTAATCAGGTCTTCACGGCCTATTTCCTGTAAATACTTATCCAGAGATGCGCTCTCTCGGTTAGTGATACTTTTGGTAATCTTTAATTGTCTCATTCTCTATAAAACAAATTTGGGATGCAAATTTACAACATTAAATGGAATACATCCATTTTTGTTTGAAAAATATTAGCTAATAAATCAAAAAAGACTATCTTTGTCCTTCTTTTCCTAAATATTTTGCGAAAATAAGGTTATCAGTCCTGTTTGACTATAAAATCAGGATGCACGGAAGTAACCCTTACCGTGCATCCTCTAAACTTTACCTATTGAAACTTTCTACCTTAAAAATCTTCTTATTCCTGTGTCAAATCCACTGCATAGTTCGCACGTTTACCTGATGGGAACATACCACTCAGGAACAATACTTGATCCGGTGACTGGGTAGCAGCTTTCAGCACATCTTCCAAATCATTTACTGATTTGACAGGTTGTCCGTTTGCCTTCAGGATGATGAAGCCTTTACGGATACCGGCAGCCTTCATCTTACCGTCTGTCACACCTGTGACTTCCACACCATATCCCAAATTCAATTGTCTCTTCAATTCCTGAGGAACTTCACGGAATGCTGCGCCCAAGATATCCATGCCCGCACTCTTCACCACTTTCGTTGTTCCCTGTGCATTCTTCAAGGTCATCTCGATATCCTTTTCTTTCTTGTCACGCAACACCTTGACGGTTACTTTGTCACCCGGACGGTGTTTAGCCAACCCCTCCTGCAACTCTGCAAAGTTCTTCACACGTTTTCCGTCAATACCGATAATGACATCATCTACTTCCAAGTTGCCGGCCGCAGAACCTCCCTCAATTATCTCAGCAATCAACACACCGTCGGTGGCGCCCAGTTCCTTCACCTTCTTCTTGATTTCTTCCGGCATCATCTGCTGGTCATCATTAATCGGAGTACCCTTGATGCCCAATACCGCACGCTGAACGGTTCCATATTCTTTCAAGTCGGCTATAACTTTCGTCATAATACTGGTTGGAATAGCAAACCCATAACCCGAATAAGCTCCTGTAGGTGAATAAAGTACGGAATTGATACCTACCAGTTCACCCCTTGCATTCACCAATGCACCACCACTGTTGCCTTGGTTGATCGCAGCATCTGTCTGGATGAAAGATTCCACACCATTATTATATACCCCTAAAGAACGGGCTTTGGCACTCACAATACCGGCTGTTACCGTAGAAGTCATATTAAAGGGATTACCCACAGCCAATACCCACTCACCTACTTTCAAAGCCTCCGAATTGCCCACGGGAATCGTAGGAAGCTCATCCGCTTCAATTTTAACCAACGCTAAATCCGTGCTGGGGTCTGTGCCGATTACACGTCCCTTGTATTCACGTCCGTCATTCAGTTTGACACTGATCACATCAGCATTATCGATTACATGGTTATTCGTTACAATATATCCATCTTTCGAGATGATCACTCCGGAACCGAATCCCACTCTTTCAGGAGTCTGCACCTGACGCTGCTGACCGCCGCCTCTGCCATTTCCAAAAATATCACCAAAGAAATCATAGAACGGATCACGAACGGTAACCGTCTGAGTCTTTGATTCTTGAGTTGACTTTATATGAACTACTGCATGCACTGAATTTTCCGCTGCCTGAGTCAAATCCACCGGTTGCATTTGAGTGGCGTCCAACGCGGCGAGTCTTGTATTCGGATTTTGTTGGAACACATCATTAAAAGCCACGCTTTTGTTTGGCTCGGGTTTCAACATAGAATAAGCCGTTACTCCTGCTACACCTGCGCTGACTGCTACAATTGCTGCTGCGCCTAGTACCATTTTAGTTGCTTGTTTCATAACTTAATATCTATTAATTTGTTAATTTCAAGTTTGGTTTAACATTTATGACGCTAATGTAATGACAAATATTGTACGGTTGTACCGTTTGTCAGAGTTTTTTTTCCTCTTTTAACACAGACAGATAAGCACTTAACAGGGGTTAACCGCAGAATCTGCCAAATTTGCATTCATTATCAATAGCTGACAGACAGCAAGATGACACAGGATGCAACTTGCCTCATAGATAGTTATGTCTTGCAGGAAATACTTGCCTCTCGCCGGAATGCATCCATATACCCCCCCTATAAAAGAGCATGTCCGTGACCGGTCTTTCCAACTTTACTTTTTCAACTGGTTCAATACCCTTCCCGCACTATCCGAAAGAACGACAACAGCTCCTGCCAGAATAGCAATATCCTTAATGACCAGACGACCGGCGCCCGTCAGCAGAGGGAATCCCTGTTCGCCACTTCCCAAATCGGGGACCCACACCTCGGGCGTTGTTACAAGGAAAGACAAAGTGCCCAATGTCATGACAATAGCCAGTCCGGCCCCCACCAAACCGGTTTTCGGAGAGAAGATGCCTAAAAACGTCAAGATACCGATCCCCATAATCAAAATACCCAATCCATGAGAGAACCCATAAGTATTGTTCTCTTCATGCCACAGGTGCTTCGTTTCATCGAGTTCGCCTTCTTTCAGCTTATATTCTTTATATTCAGGAGCATCCTTAGTATAAAAGAAACTCATAAAGGGACTGTTCGCCACAAAAGGCACAATTCCTTCGGCTTCATAGTTCCAGAATTTCAGACCACCAATCCATACAAAAATTACAAGGATTGCCACACGGATAAGATTGATACCCAGTTTTTGGGCAGATGCTGCTATTGTTAAAAACGCAACAAACAGAGATTTTAATTTTGCCATCATTGCTTTCATTATTAAAAGATTTAACTTCCTGGTGCAAAGGTCGGTGGTTTTCCCCCTCCGGTAAATGGCAATTTCCCCATATAGGTTGGCAATTATTCCCGCTTCTCTCTTTTCCGGTATTCCGAAAGGCTCTCCTTGTTCATTTTCTTAAAGAAACGGCTGAACGTAGCCAAATCCTCAAATCCCAGAATCTCACTGATTTCTTTCGCACTCTTACCCGTATAAAGCAACAAGCGCTTGGCTTCCGCATCCACGCGTTCATGAATGACACGCAAAGGAGAAGAAAGTCCGTAAAGGGAAAAGAGATTAGAAATAGTCTTGGGAGAACGGCACAACATATCAGCATAATCCTGTACTTGCTTCTTCTCCTTAAAATGACTGTCAACCAGTACATAAAACTGACGAATCACATCAAACATGTTCTCACGTCCCGGGTCCACATCAAACTTTTCACGGGCTATGCGGGTACAAGTGATAATGAAACGTTTCAGAATAATACGCAACATTTCTTCCTGCAAGTTGTCTTGTATTCCACACTCCCCCCTGAAAATATCGACAATACTGTCAAGACGGGCCGACTGGGAAGGCGAAAGCTTCAAACGCATGACACGGGAAGAACCGTTAAACAGGAATCCGTTACAAGACACCTCGCTGTCATGCCCGTAAATACAATAAAAGTTACTATTGAATAAAAAAGTGAGGTATTCACCGCCCACTCCCCTTATCTGCACATGATGCAAAGGAGTAAGCGAAATCATTTCCTCTTTTTCCAGATGCATCACCACATGATCCACTTCCACATCCAACGTTCCATGCCGCACCCATATAAATTTATAAAGACTCCTGTCACGCTGCAAAAAGGAGTTTTCATGGAAACAGGAAGTCATTGCTATATTTCCATTCAATTTAGTACGTAAGTGATATTCCATAACTACTTCTGATTAAGTGATGTTCCCCTACTTTTTCAAAAATAAGATGACGGGATAAATATAAGACTATTCCTTTATATAAAAAAGAAATAGAACAAAAGAATGACTTCCCCTCCCACTCCCTTTATCAGCATTCGCGCCCCACTGCCATATCGGCCGGCAGGAATTCCCATCCAATCATCTCCCATTTGCCTATACGAAAACTTTCCATCCCGTCCTGTCTCTTTTAATATTTGTTAAACATTTCCATTTCTTCGTCCACTCATTAATTTAATAGTACATTTGTTGCATCACAAGCATCGTAGCTATATAATAAAAGAAGAGTAGGACATCAATAATGAACAGAAATCTTAAAAGAACGTGTGTAGCCCATATACAACGGTTACTGATATGTACCTGTATATTCACCCTCTTTGCAACCATCGGCAAAGCCTCCCATGTACAGGAAAACACCGAGACGGGGAACTATATTCTGATTCTGAACAGCTACAACGAATCCTCTCCCTGGAGCAACAGCATCACCACCCCCATTGTTCATAAAATAGCTGGAATAGAGAACATGGACGCTTACATAGAGCATCTGAATCTTTTTATGGTAGGCGACTCCACTAAAATCGAGAGATTCCCAGAAATTCTTTCCTCGAAATATGGTTCCACCCCTCCCCGCCTGCTGGTATTCATCGGGAGCATGAGCCTGATTTTCAGAGAAGAGATTCAATCTTTATGGGGTAAAGTACCTGCCATTGTATGCGGAGCCGACCCCTATGTGTACCATGAGAAATTCTACAGGCAGAGAGATACAGTCACCCCCGAAGAAAAGACACACATGAGCGAATTGGCAGAAGAGTTCAATTTCACCTACATGCACACCCCCATCTATCTGGAAGAAAACGTGCAACTGATGTGCAGGATGATTCCCGGTATGAAGAAACTGATTTTCCTGGGAGACGGCATCTACCCCAATCCGGAATATGACAAGCAACTGCGAGAGCTGATTAAAGACAAATACCCGCAAATGGATTACGAATACATCTCCTCGCGTACCAACAGTCTGCATCAGCTATATAACGCCGTACGTAAAACAGACAAGACCACAGGCATTCTGGTATCCACCTGGTTCACCGAATCGTTCACTTCAAGCAATTTTCTGATTAATGCCTACAGAAGTATCGCCAGCATCTCCGCCCCTTTGTTCACCATCCGCTATGCAGGTATGGATGACGGCGGCATGGTAGGAGGATACATGTATAATGACCAAATCTTTACCAGGCAATTACTGAAAACGATAGACGAGATACTACATGGGAAGAAAGCCAGCGACATACCTTTTTATGAACCCAACGAAGCACACCCCGCATTCAACTACACAAGACTGGTAAATAAAGGACTCGATCCCGACCTATGCCCTGGTGACACCGTCTTCTATGACAAACCGGCCAACTTTCTGAACAAATATAAATGGATCATCCTAAGTGTACTCATTGCTTTTATACTGATGGCCGTGACACAGCAAAAACGCATTCAAATGCTGAAAGCGCTGAGACGCGCCCAGCAAAATGAAATAGACACGAACACACAATATACCAATCTGATAGACAATATGCCTATCCTTTACATGAAGGAACAGGTAATATGGGATAAAGAAGGAAATATTATAGACAGCATCTATCGGGATGTCAACCGTTATTTCGAACGATGTTTCTTGCCCAAATCCGATATAATAGGGAAAAGAGCCTCTGAAATTTTCCCGGAGTCCTTGCCGGAATTCACCCATTTCATGAGTATCACCTTAAAAGAAAAGAAATCGATCACCTTCCCATATTATTTTAAGACCGTCAACACCTTCTATGATGTTGTCCTGAATTGCTCTACCGAACCGGACACAGTGGATGTGTTCTGCATGGACAGCACCGAACTGCACAATGCGCAGCAAATGCTGAGCGCCACGAACCATAAACTTTCCATGGCACTGGAAGTAGCCAACATCGTACCTTGGAAATGGAATTTGAAAGACCATACCATTTTATGCGATCTCAACCGCCCCATTGCCATGGCGGCCATGCCGGGAAGCATCAGCGAAGATCAGTTGAGCGTTTCGGATGAGCAATACTTCGCTAAAATCATTAAAGAAGACCGCCCGCGCGTGATACAGGCTTACCGTGACCTGGCAGACGGGAAAATAGAGAAAGTAAAAGAGGAATACCGCGTGCTGGCCAATGACGGAACACAATGGAAAATAGACTGGATAGAGGCGCAGGCAGCTGTGGAAAGCAAAGACGAAAACGGAATGCCGCTCACTTTGGTAGGATCTTCCCTAGTCATAACTGAACGGAAGAAAATGGAAGACGAACTGCTTTCAGCCAAGGACCGCGCGGAAGAATCCAACCGGCTGAAGTCCGCTTTTCTTGCCAATATGAGCCACGAAATACGCACTCCGCTAAATGCTATCATCGGTTTCTCAAACATCCTTGCTGCTGCAGAAGAGGAACAGGAAAAGCAGGAATATATCAATATCATTGAAAGTAACAATACGTTGCTGCTGCAATTAATCAGCGACATACTGGACTTATCGAAAATAGAGGCCGGCACACTGGAATTCTGTTATTCCAACGTGGAACTGAATGATATTATCTCCGAGATAGAAAGTGTTACCCGTTATCGGACAGAGAGCAACGGCATTCAACTGATTGTACAGAAAGGACTTCCCTCCTGCCTCATAAGAACGGAAAAGAACCGTCTGATGCAGGTACTGAACAATTTACTGAACAACGCCAGCAAATTTACCTCACAAGGAAGCATCACCTTCGGCTACAAACTATGCGACAAAGAACTTTATTTCTATGTTAAAGATACCGGTTGCGGCATTCCAGCCGACAAAGTGAACTCCATATTCGGACGTTTCGTCAAACTGAACTCTTTTGTACAGGGTACAGGACTGGGGCTATCCATTTGCCAGACAATTGTAGAGCACATGGGAGGACGCATCGGTGTTGAGTCCGAGGAAGGAAAAGGATCCACTTTCTGGTTCACCATTCCATACCAGCCTGCCGCTGCAGAGAACAAGAAAGAGGAAGAGCATCAACTCATTTCCGTGCAAAAAGACAAGCTGACCATTCTGATCGCCGAAGACAATGAGAGCAATTACCGGCTGTTCCAATCTATCTTGAAACGAGAATATAACCTGGTACATGCCTGGGATGGAAAAGAGGCGGTCAATTTGTATAAGCTCCATACCCCTCAGATAATTCTGATGGATATCAATATGCCGGTGATGGATGGCTATGAGGCCACCCGGGAAATACGAAAACTATCCTTGGATGTACCTATCATTGCTGTTACCGCTTTCGCCTATGCCAGTGATGAACAACGGGCCATGGAAAACGGCTTCGACGGCTATATGGCCAAGCCCATCAGCGCCCCGCAACTGAGACAACAGATTGCTGCCATATTACAGAAACGCATTATCTTATTATAACCTCCGCTTTTTCCATTATACCCGGCTGAAATCCGATGTAGAAACCGGTTTGAATCCGCAACTATAAACAAGAAAACGACCGAAAGCGCCACAAGGATGGAGAATTAAAGATGATTATAACATAAATGCAGAGTTAATTCATCGCTTCAGCTCCATTAAGTCTTTTTTTCAGTACCATTAAAGCATTTCTTACGGTTACCTTTTACAGACTACGACAGTAGTCCGTATGTTTCACTACGGCAGACCGTACAGTCCACTGTAGCAGACTGTACGGTCCACTGCCGAAGACTATAGTAACAGTCCGTACAAAAAGACTTAACAGTCCGCATGACAAGGCCTGATATACCCGACAAAAAGTATTAATCCCCCATATCTAAAAAAAGTTCCCCCTTGCTCACCTTCACAGGCTATGCAAGAGGGAGATTCTACACTAACTCTTAACCTAATAAATAAACGACAAAATCATTCTTTATATCTCAAGGCTCCGGCAGGCAGTTTCTCACCTTTCTCACCAAAGCTCTTCAATGCGTTTTCCGGCTCAATGGTTACTTTACTTTCATCCAGCATGTTCCGGTCAAGGCCGAACACGTCTATAAAGAAATCATAAACCGCATTGCGCTTGTTCGGACCGAAATCATGGCGTTCTTGCGGCAAATGTACATTGCTCACCTTGTCCGTCGCACCGTAAAAACCGTAGATGCGTTGCAAGTAAGGATATTCCAAACGGGGAACCGTGGCTGTCCAGTCTCCTCCGTCGGAAACCACCAGCATGGGACGCGGGGCAAACAGGGCGGCCAGCTCCGCATTGCAAGTTCCTCCACCTGCCAACTGGATGGGCTTGCCACTTTCACACGGGCAACCGCCATCAAAATGAGAGGCCAGACTGACCACAGGGGCGGCAGCTGTAAAACGGTCGTCCAGGACGGTAAGCAACACCGTCTGCGTTCCTCCGCCGGAACCACCGTTCACGCCGATGCATGCAGGATCTATATCTTTACGGTTTGCCAGCATATAGTCCAGTATCCATATTCCGTTCATAGCCTGAATGGTGTGCGCATCGGCAGTATGGTGCGCCTTTCCTCCTACCTGCAAGGCGGATTCACCCCAACCATACAGGTCATAATCCACACAGACAGCCCCCATACGTGCCAGAGTCGCCATGCGCTGCTGCTGGTCTTTGCGGTAGCGTCCCTGTCCAAAATGACCATTGGGGCAGATAATCAGTGCATGTTTGCCTTTGGTGCGGGGGGCATAGACTGAACCGCAGACATAAAGTCCCGGCAAGGTTTCCAATGCAAAGTTCTGCACGGTATAGCCATCAAATTTGCGTATTTTGGAAAGAACAGGCTTTGCATCCTTCACTGTTTTCCCCAGCATATCATCCAGTCCCAGACGTTGGCGCACCTCTTTGCGGAGAATCTCCCTGCGCTGTTCCCATTGACTTTTATCACTATATAAACCACTAAGGTATGCCAGCATTTTTTCTCCGTCGGCATCCGTGCGGCGGGCGTATTCGTAAGGTTTCAACTTATATACCTTGTCACTTTGCTTTACGAATTTATAATCGAAGGGGGAAAGCACATTGGTCAGCGTTTCCTCCAATGAATAAGGCCGGATACGGAAATCGGCATACGGAAGCACACGCCCCACCGTATCCACGTCATATTTCAAGCGGACCTGGAAACGGGCGGCAACGTCATTCAACACATCGGATAACGGACGTGCGAACCGGGTTTCATAAGTTTGTGCAGATGCAGCGGAAAAAGAGAGTGCCGCCATGCACCATAATAGTTGTTTCTTCATCGGGAAGTCTATTTTATTTCTTTACCATCCACATACACATCATCCAGCACCAAGTCCTTGCAGTCTTCAAAAACACAGCGTTGCTTGGCATTCTGAATATACACATCACGCATCACAATACCGGTAATAGGCGCTTCGGGAAGGCCTACCACCATAATGGGGGTATTCACATCACGGACCGTCACACCCGACACATAGATATTACGAAATTCCGGAGTACGGTCACTCTTCGGTTCGGCAGGCATCTTGCTATATTTCAGATTGAGGACGATAGCCTCTTTCTTGATGTTACTCATCACAATATTGCTTACACGGATATCTTCTACAATGCCTCCGCGACCACGGGTGGATTTCAGACGAATCCCCCGGTCGGTTCCGTCAAAGACACAATTGCTGATGGTCACTTTCTTCACTCCCCCACTCATCTCGCTGCCGATAACTACACCACCGTGTCCGCTCAACATGGTGCAATTGGTAATCGTGATATTCTCGCAAGGAACGCCCAGTTTACGTGCTTGCAGGTCACGTCCGGATTTGATGGTGATGCAGTCGTCGCCTACCGAAATGTGGCAGTCGCTGATGTGTACGTTCTTACAAGACTCAGGGTTGATGCCGTCCGTATTGGGGGAAGGCACATTGTGGATGGTAATGCCCTTAATGGTCACATTATCGCAAAACTCAGGATTTACGGTCCAAAAGGGAGAGTTGATAATCTTCACGCCCTCTACCCGTACATTCTTGCAACGGATGGGATGTATGAAAGGGGGACGGAAGAAACGACGGTCCAATGTGCCGTGCCAGTCTTCGTTGGTTTCGGCGTAAAGGGCTTTCAGGTCGTTTTCCTTCTCGAACATGGGCTGGTACTTGTTGATGTTTCTCTTGCCGTTGTCCCGGAGATCTACAAGGACGCGGAAAAATTCCGTCCACCATGCTTTGCCCTGTCCGTCCAGTGTCCCTTCACCCTTGATGGTGATGTTCTCTGCATCCACGGCATAAATCAGCGGTTGGAAACTTTTCATCATGATTCCCTCATGACGCACTTCCACATAAGGGAGGAAATCGTCAAAGTTCTCCGAGAATTTCAAGGTGGCTCCTGCTTCCAGTTCCAGAGTGATGTTACTTTTCATGTGGATGGAACCGGTGAGATAAGTTCCTGCGGGGAAAAAGAGGGTTCCTCCACCATGGGCGTTCAGGCGGTCGATGGTGGAATTAATCAATGCTGTGTTCAGCTTCCTGCCTTGCACATCGGCACCTGCCTGCTGCATATCCACACGCTCCGCATGCAGAAAAGACAGACAGCAAACACATAGTAACAGACTTAAAAAGGTACGTTTATTCATATTGTTCATTAGTTGATTTTAGTTTTACCAAATACCCTTAGGGGGCTTTTTCTATGAAAACCGCGTTTATTTCTTAAAAGAATAAGTTCCGCTTTCCACTATCTTCGGCTCTTTTTCATCGGGAAGGAATACGCGTGCCGTACACCCTACAGGTATCGTTACTTTCAATGTAAAGACTCCATTCTCGCGGGTCCAGTCTACCGCAACTTTTCCGTACAAGGTTTGGGTAGAGGCACGGACGTATGTCAAATCGCCTACCGGACGGGGACGTATTTCTATTTCCTTCATTCCCGGTTTTCCCTCAACGGTGCGGATACCCGCCAGCGAGTTGAAGAACCATTCATCAATCTGCCCCATCATAAAGTGATTCCACGAAGAACCTTGCCGCGGGTCCCATTGCTCGGTCAGCGTGGTAGCTCCGAATTTCAGCTGGAAACCATAGCCGGGTGCTTCTTCATGGTTGTGCATGGTGTACATCAGCTCATTCAACCCGTTACGCGCCAAAGTCTGGAACAGATAACGGTTACCCACATCACCGGTGGTCAGCCGGTTGCCGTGGCGTTTTATATCCGCTACCAGATTATCAAGCACCGCCTGTCTGTCATCGGCGGGAACCATTCCCAGGAACAAAGGCAAGGCATTGCTGCACTGGCTTCCCGTACCATACTGACGAGTGTCCTTGTGATAAAACTCCCGATGGAATGCTTTATTAATTTCTTCACCCAAATGAGTGTAATATGCTACATCATACCTATTATCCAGCATACGTGCCGCCTCCACCAGATAGCGAACAACCATATAATAATGGGCGGTAGCTACCAAAGGAACAGGCGTATTACGAGAAAATCCGGCCCGGAAATCTCCATAATCATACCAATCACCCAGTCCGAAAGAAACGATTCCATCATTGGCACGGGTAGTCATATAATCAATGTAACGGCGCATTCCGTTATAGTATTTTCTAATCAATGAATCATCCCCATACGTCTCATAATACATGAAAGGTAATACCACAAAGGTACATCCCCATTCGGGAGATTCGGCAAAAGCATCCATACCGGGGCCCTCGAACACCACATATTCCGGAGCAGTGGTAGGAACCGCGCCGTTGGCATGCTGTGCATCGGCTATGTTCTGAAGAGTCTGAGGAACAAAGCCCGTCAAATCATAATTGTACAGCAAACCGGGACCGCATAAATGATCCTGTTCCAGCCAGCCCAGTTTCTCCCGGTGCGGACAATCCGTAAACACAGACTGCATGTTGCTTCGCACCGCTTTCTCTATCAGCCGGTGGGCATCATTGAAGATGCGGTTGGAGCATTCGAAGGTGGATATTTTAGGAGCCGAGTTATAAACAAAGCACGACTGTATCTTCTGGATCACCGGAAGACGGAAGGGATTCTTCTGCCCTTTCAGCACAGCACCTTCCACCTGAATATACCGGAAGCCATAGTAGGAGAAACGAGGATGCCAAGTTTCCACTCCCTCCCCTTTCAAAGTATATTCATAATAATGTTGTCTGCCGGTCTGACGCTGATTGCAAGCTCCCTCGTCCGTCAGGGATTCGGATACAAGCAAGGTTATTTTCTGCCCTTTCTTTCCACGGACGGTAATTTCGGGGAACCCGGCCAGGTTCTGTCCCATATCCAGCACAAAGGCAGACGGGTCCACCGTCCGTTTGGTTGACTTGCAGGCGGCTGTTATCTGTTCAGCGGTGAGCTTGGTCACTTTCCGGATATCATAACGCTCCATGATCTTTACCGGTTGCGCTATCTGCGGACGAAGCACCCCTTTGGGGGCTTCCTGAATCACGACAGGATGCCAATCCTGCTCTTTAAAACCGAACATGTTCCAGCCTTTCTGCTCACGGCGGGCGTCATAATCTTCTCCGCCATAGATGCAATTGAACAGTACGGGACTGAAATCGTACTTCCAGTCCTTTCCGGAAACAATCGTTTCACTGGTTCCGTCTTCATAATTCACCACCATCCGAAAACGAAGCGTGGGAGCGCCGAAACTGATTTGCAGTTTACGATAGCGGCCGCCTTGCACATTGTAAAATCCATTTCCCAGCAGGACTCCGATGGCGTTACCGCCTTTCTTCACTTGCGAGGTGACATCATAAGTATTATAATAGACACTTTTGTCATAGTCGCTCCAAAGAGGGGCAAATTCGCTGTCTCCCACTTTTTCTCCATTCAGCGAAAATTCATAAAAGCCCAAGCCACATACATACGCCGTGGCGTCTTTCACTTTCTTTGCCACATGGAACTCACGGCGCAGATAAATACTTTTCTTTGCCAAAGTATCCACAGCATCCCAGGCGGCCTTTGCCTCAGGCTTTTTCAGTTCACTGCCATGATATTTCCGACCTTCGGGTATGCGGGCATCCTTACGGGTAATGGCCCCAATCCATTCACTGCCGGCGAAAGCCGCTTCGGAAGTCAGGATACTGAAATCAGAGGGGGCACTCCATGCCGAAGGCGTATCAGCCTCATCCCAGACACGGACACGCCAAGTATAATGCCTGTCCTTCTCCAAGACCGCATCCGCACAGGAAACCAACTGGCTTTGAGCGGATTTTACTTTGCCGCTGTTCCAGACTACTTTTCCTGCCCATACATCCCGAATCTCTATCTCATAAGCGGTCTGCCGCGTGCCATTTTCCGGCGAACTCATCTGCCATCCCAAACGAGGGGTATCAGAGGTGGTCACTCTTCCGTCGCGCATCTCACACGTCAGGCGGGTAACAGTTATGTCTTTCGCCTGCACGGCGAAAGACATAACTAACAAAGCGGCTATTAAGAATTTTCTGTAATTCATTTTTCTTTCAACAGTCTGTTTATTATCTTAAGACATCCCCTTTATTCAAATTTATAGCACATTCTCACAAAGGACACGGGTCAATGTATCGGCGTGTCCCACTTCCTTTCCATCCACATAGATATGCAGACCTTTTCCACGCTGGTAACGGCTGCCGTCCTTATCCCACAAAATAGTGAGGTTACGGCCATGATACAACACATTATCCAAACAGAAATAATCCCACTTTCCTTCGGGAATCAACGGATTCACCTCCACTGTGTTATCCATGCGCGGACGGAGCCCTATCAAACCGGTAATCATCAAATCATTAAAAGTAGAATGATTGTAATAACGGCTGCGTTCCTGATCTCCTTTCAACCAATAACCGGTCACCTCATCCAGATACTCGCCTATGTAGGGGCGGCCACGGTGATGCTGCGACTCCACATAGCGTTCCATGTGATGGAAATACACGCTGTCTGTCAATACAGTCTGAGGATAATTATTCATGAAATTGGCCATTGCGGTCAAAGTCTGTGCAGATGCAAACGGCCAGATAGCCCCATCCCATTCACACTTACCTACGCCATGCGTGCGGAACTCAGGATGACGGCGCTCGGCAGTGGTAAGTCCGTAAGGTGCGGAAAAACCTTTCTCGTCCATCACTTCCTTCCATGCCACAGTGTATTTGGAAGAAGCATCCGGCAAATTGAAATACCAAGGGATATAGCCGATAGCCTCGCGTACCTCGGCGGACGCATCTCCACGCATCGTTTCAAAGAAATGATGGTCTGTGTTCCACAACTTATCCTGTACCAATGTTTTAATGGAATCGGCTTTCAATCCATATTTCATGGCCATGCCCTCATCTCCTGTCATGATGCCGATAAGAGAGAGTGCTTTGGCATTGCCATACATATAACTGTTGATAGTGGGACGGGCATATTGCTTACGACGGCCTCCGCTGATGGATTCTTCCATACCATCCTGCACATCTCCCTGCCAATAAAGTCCATTGGGCAGGCGGTTTGTCTTTTCCCAACGGGCATATTCCGCTTCCAAATCCTTTACCATATCCAACAAAAACTCCTTGTTTCCATCGACCATGTAACGTCCCAGTACCGCATCCGCATTCCACGAGCTAAACTTGGTCATTTTGGCCATCGGGCCTCCTTCGTTACCCCGATACCAAGTATGGATAATCTGATTCAAGTATTCCGGATTACGCAACCAGCGGCTCTCATAAATATGATGACCGATGGCACAAGCTATCAGATTGTATTTATCGGCATACGAACGGTTTACCAGAAATTCGGTCATACCATAGCCCACCGGAGTTTCCTTGATGTGCTTGCGCAGCGTCCACCAACGATAATAATACATTTCCTCGAAGTTCTTTTGAGAGCACTCGAAAAGAGGAATGTTTTCTTCCATCCATTGAGATGCACGGGCATTGGGAATAGCCTGGGCTATATTCTCATCCTCCATGCTGTTGAAATAATCCACATAGGGCTTGAAATCCTTATATTTCAAGAAAGCCGCACCGGCATCCTTATCAGCAGAAGCCGTCTTAAAGTTGGCTATACGATAGGTGCACAAGGGTTCCTGCTCACCCGCATCCGGCAGAATGCCATACCAGTCCGCCGGGGTATCCACCGTAGGATAAGTCCGTTGCGCTCCGGTCCGGAACATCACTCTCTCGATGGCCGGAACGGGCGCAAAGAACATACGTTGCCCCACTTTCTTTCCATCCACATAGACAATTACCATGCGGTTGGCAACAGAAAGCTCCACTTCTACCTTATACGTCTTGCCCGGTTCATACTTCAACAAATTACCAAACCGCGCACCTCCTTTGGCACGGAAAAGTCCATCGGGAGTCAGTTCCAGACGGGAACAGGCAATGCCGTTTTCATCCAGAAATTCTATCTGCAAAAGTCCTTTATCGTTCTGTTCCGCCATCAGTTCGAAAGATACTTTCAGTTCTTTTGTAGCAGGTATCTTACGCTCCACACGGGCATAATCGAATAAGTCCTTGTCTTGCAGCACCAGCCATTTTCCATCCAGTGATACGGGAGCCCACTGCAAGGAATACAAATTCCAGTCGGTCAGTTCGCTCAAATCTTTGTAGCCGGCAAAATCGTCGTCAGCATGCTCGCTGGCATGTGCGCGGACAGGCACAGGAATATGAGACACCCACATATCCTCTTTATTCATACTGTAAGTCACCCATAAATCACCATCGGGAGGAGTCCCGTTACCTTCCTGAATACCCCGTACATACTGAGGACCGAATGATTTATAATTACCTCCGTAACGCATCGGCGTAATCTCGCCGTGCACCAGGTTCAAAGTGGTATATTCCAGGCCGTCCTTACTCAGCGAAATAGCCAGTGGCCAGCGGAACTCGGAAGGATTATACACCGTGGCGTATGTACCGTCACTCAAACGTTGCCCCCATATCTTCGCATTACTGTTTACGAAACCTTTCGCACGTTCCACCGGTTGCGCCCATGTATTTCCGCCATCCTCGCTGATGGAAGTCAGGGCGTGTTTCCACAGGCTTACCAAACGGCCGTCGGGCAAGGTATAGTCACAATACGCTTTGTATTCTTTGTGTAAAGGAATCAACGGGTCATTGCGGTCGGCTTCCTCCACCCACTGCATACGGTAGCGGGGATTATCCAGAATCTCCTGACAGGCTTTTACAAACTCCTTGTCTTTACTCCGTTTAAAATAAGGATAAGAGGTATTCTTTTCATTGAACGCATGGTTATAATAAATGAAATAAATGGGGCCGAAGGAACCGTCCTTTTTAATTTCGCGAACTACACGGCCTATTCCGTTCCCGTCATTCGGATCATCTTTCTTGTCCAGCGCCACGCCATAGTTTCCCATGGCTATCAGTCGGCCGCTCTTTGACACATAAAAGCCTACACGCTGATGCATGATGGCATCCAGATCTTTTGCCTTGTCTGTGCGTCCGGGCTTGGTATAGCCATCGGGAACCCGGTAGATAGGGAAAAGGGTCACCGGGTTTGTCCAGTGATAACCGTCTTTCGAGGTCATCAGGAAAGTTTGTGAGGGAGGAATATGCTCGTCCGAAGGATCGGAAAGATAATGCATATAGAATTGTCCGTTCCAATAAGCCAACATGGACTGATGATTGTATGTCCATCCATTGCCGTTATCGGGTGCAGGATGTTCCCGGTTGGCACGCATCACCTGAATATTGTGTACCCCTACCACGGGTGACAATTGCCCGTCATGACAGGTAGGGTTAGACAGCTCCGTGCCTGTATAGTGTACTCTATCTTGCGCCGATACCGAAAGTGCCAGCGAACAGGCTGCTGCAAAGGTAAAAAGTTGTTTCAGTTCCATTTATTTACTTCTATGTTGTTTTTCCATTTATTAAAATGAGGTTTCTCTTCAGCTTGATTGACCTGCAAACAAGCAAAGCTCTACAAAACTACGAATTTCTTCGTTTCCCGATAAAAGCTCCGGGCTTTAAAAAAAGACGAAAGCACAAAGCAAATGTACTCTATAAAATAATGCTATTTATAAAAAGAGTCTTTTTGTTAATGAATTTGCATAAAAGAAGCTTTTTTACTATATTAGCAGCATGAAGTTAACAGTTTGATAACTTTTCTACGAGAAATATGTTATTTATAGTATTCACTTTCTTAACAACCGTTTGCTTATGAAACAAAAGAATAAGATGTTATCCACCCATGGCATTAAAACACTATTCGAAACCCGATTAACCCAACTCACTTCATTGGCTTCAGAAAGCCAGGATGAAACAGCTTTCAAAAACAAGCTGAACGATTATCTATTATCCGGTCCTATTTACAATCCTGCTGCCGCAAGGCAAATTAAAAGACTGATAGATAACGATGGAAAAACCATTTACGAAGCCTCTACAGAACAGGAGATTAAAATAGAAACCATCTCACTGCTTTGGAAGTTTTTAACGAATCGTATCATCAATGAAGAGATTTCCGTTGATTTATGGATTGACCTGTATCACCAGTTCGACCGGCTTTATCACGAAGAAGAGGAGCTACCTGATGAAAAACAAGTGCAACAGTGGATGAAACGCTGGCCCAGCGGACTGAATGAGGATGTCCGGGCTATCCGCCGACAAAACAAAGAACGTATCATCTCCCTTCTTATCCAGAAAATAGAAAACAGACACGCACCCTCCAGCCGCTACCTTTTTCCCGAAGGAAGCACGGAAGAGGACAAACGCCGGCTGGTCTGCCAATGGTGGAACGAAGCCCGTTTTCATCTGGCAATGGCCGTAAAAAACCCTACCGAACTGAACCGGATGCTAGGCAACTCCCTGTCCGAAGAAACCTTGCAGCTTTATCACAAAGCACGCAAGAAAGGAATGCCTGTCTTCATCACCCCTTATTATTTGTCATTATTGAATCCTACCGGAAAAGGATATGATGACGAAGCCATACGCAGCTATATCTTGTACTCTTCCCAATTGGTAGAAACTTACGGTAACATCCACGCATGGGAAAAAGAAGATGCAGTAGAGGACGGAAAGCCCAACGCTGCCGGATGGCTGCTGCCGGACGGACACAACATTCACCGCCGTTATCCCGATGTGGCCATTCTTATCCCCGACTCGATGGGACGTGCCTGCGGCGGCCTATGTGCATCCTGCCAGCGCATGTACGACTTTCAAAGTGAACGTCTGAACTTCAACTTCGAGGAATTGAAGCCGAAAGAGAGCTGGGACAAGAGGTTGAGAAAACTGATGGAATATTTCGAGAACGACACTCAGTTCAGGGATATCCTGATTACAGGAGGCGATGCATTGATGAGCCAGAACAAGACCCTGCGCAATATACTGAAAGCCGTCTACAAAATGGCTGTCCGCAAACGGAACGCAAACCTGCACCGCGCCGAAGGAGAGAAATATGCGGAACTGCAACGAGTACGCTTGGGCAGCCGGCTCCCGGTATATCTGCCCATGCGAATCAATGACGAGCTATTGGAAATCTTACGCGAGTTCAAAGAAAAGGCATCTGCCGTAGGAGTCAGCCAATTTCTGATTCAAACGCATTTCCAGACTCCGCTGGAAGTAACACCCGAAGCGCGTGAAGCTATCCGCAAGATACTGGCAGCCGGGTGGACTATCACCAACCAGTTAGTATATAATGTGGCTGCTTCCCGTCGCGGACACACCGCCAAACTGCGCAAAGTATTGAATGGGCTGGGTGTACTATGCTATTACACCTTCTCGGTAAAAGGATTTGAGGAGAATTATGCCGTATTCACACCGAACAGCCGCTCCTTGCAGGAGAAAGAAGAGGAAAAGGTATGGGGAAAACTCTCCGCAGAGCAAGAAAAGGAGTTTTTGAACCTGTTGAGAAACAGTAAAGACCGTGCGGCAGCCGTACAGCGTTTCTGCACCTTCCATCAGATTCCTTTCGTAGCAACAGACCGCAACGTACTGAACCTGCCGGGTATAGGCAAGAGCATGACTTTCGTAACTATCGGTATGACAAAAGAGGGAAAACGGATACTGGAATTTGACCATGACCCAACCCGCCAGCATAGTCCGATTATTCATCAGATGAAAAAAATATACATCAAGGAAAACAAGTCTATCTGGCAATATATGCTGCAATTGCAGGAAATGGGCGAGAAGAAAGAAGAATATGCCAGTCTGTGGAAATATATGGAAGGAGAAACAGAACACCGCTTCCCCTTATATAATTATCCCGATCCGGGATTCCGGATTACAGAAAAGTATAGTCACTTGTCAGTAGTTGATAATAAATCAATCTGCTAATTTGTCAATGTGACAATGTGCTAATGTGCCATGTGGAACAAAGCGTAACCCATTGACATATTAGCACATTGACCAATCAGCAGATTATTCAATTCGTAATCTTGATCCCCACAAAATACGTTCTAGGCTGTGTAGGCCCATAGAAATAACCCGAGTCACGATAACCACCTTTGTCCAAATCCTTTTGGAAAGCATTAAAGATATTCTGCACTCCACCGTTCAATTGCAACTTGATATGGTCATTCAATACAAACGTATAATTCAGTTTCACATTCAAATCAAAGAAATCAGGAGTATGCACCATTTCATCTTTAGCGATATATTGTCCTATATATTCCTCGGGCAACTCTGTCGGTGCGAAATGCGGCACATGCATCCGGCCTGTGTACACACCGGACAAGGAGCAGTCGAAATTCTTGAACGGAGCAGATGTCAATGTGAAATAACCGTAATAGTCAGGAGTACGGGGCATCCGCTTCACCGGCGCTACCTCAGGATTCTCACTCCATGCCTCCAGCTCAGTATATTCGCTGCGCTGCACCGTGAAGCCCACCTGTAAAGCCGCATCACGTCCATGTGCAATCTTTCCGTCCAGATTCACGCCATACACACGTGCCCCGTTACCGTTACGACGCTCCTTCACCTTGTTACCATTCTGGTCATGGCCCATATCCTCCAGTACAAACACGTCATCCAATCCGGTATAGAATCCTTCCAATAACAAATTGGTCTGGAAATGACCGATATTCGCCGTCCAGTCAATGGAGCCGCTGATGCTGTTAGAATGCTCAGGCTTCAGCCCTTCCGCCAACTTGATAAGCACGCCCTCACCTCCTACTGCCGTAACGTGCAAGTCTTCATCATAAGCCTGCGGCGCACGGAAACCGGTGGACCAAGTGATGCGCGCCTGTAGTTTGTCACTGGGCTTATAGAGCAGGTTCAGACGGGGGCTGAAGATGGGATTGTCAATCAGGTTATGGTCATCCAGACGGAAGCCGGCCAGGAATACAAACTGATTCATTTTCCATTCGTTCTGCACAAAAGCGCTGGCAATGCGCACATCCTGTTTCATATCACGGTGATAACCGGTCATAACATCGTGCAGGGAGTTGTTCTGATACTCCAGCCCGGCGGTAAAAGTAGCAGGAGAGAATAAAACTTTCTCAAAATTACCCACATACATGCCGCCTGCCACCCAAGTCAGATCTTTTGTCTTTCCGTATGCATTCGCATCCTGTTGCGCACCATAATAACTGTTACGGTCGGTATGCTGGATGGAAGAATAGAAAGAAAGCTTATGCTTGTATTCTTTCCAAAACAGATCATAACTCAATCCGCCACTATTGATAACGTGCTTGGTCTGTTCGGTGATATCCGTTTCGTGCGGCTGCAAATCAAATTTATTCCCTCCGCGGCGGAACTCATTCGTGGTATGATATTCCAGACTGATACGGCTGAACTGCGTAGGACGGTAATAGGTGCGCAGCCCGAATGTATTCATATTCAGCTTTCCCAACTCCGAGAAACCGTCCCCGTCCGCATCATACGGATTACGGTTCCGATAAGACTGATACAAAGCGATGCCATACGTATTGTCTTTTGACACCAAAGAGGCATTGGCTCCCATATACTGTTCCCACACCTTGCCGTTCATATTGGACATTGTTGAAGAAACCTGAAATGAATTGTTGATGGGGTCTTTCGTGATGATATTGATGGTTCCGCCCACTGCATTAGCACCAAACAAGGCCGACCCTCCTCCGCGGACAACCTCTACACGCTCTATCATATTCACCGGAATCTGCTCCAAGCCATACACACCGGACAGAGCACTGACTACCGGACGGCTATTGATAAGAATCTGAGAATAAGGCCCTTCCAGCCCATTGATACGCACTTGAGGGAAGCCGCAGTTCTGGCAGTTGTTCTCCACACGCAACCCCGACTGGTAATTCAAGGATTTAGCCAAATCGGTAGAATTCACCGATTCGAAAAGCCTGGCATTCATCACATTGACTACCACCGGAGCCACCTTGCGACTTGTTTCATTGCGATTGGCCGATACGACTACCTCGTCCGTCATAATACTTTCGTCACTCATCAAAAAATGAACATCTACCGTGAAGTCGTTACTGACGGTCACTTTCTTTTCCTGTGTCTCATAGCCCAGTAGCTGAACTCTCAATGTGTACTTTCCTGCCGGAACCTTCTTGAAACGGAACTCCCCGTCCTCGTTACTCACCGTACCTTGCCCGGTTTCCACAATCAATATGGTAGCATACGGAAGGCTGTTCTCCGTGCCTTTTTCCACTACATGACCTGAAATCACATTTCCTTCCTTCACAGGATTTACATCTTCTGCATACGCATGGATACCCGCACCCATCACCATGAGCACGAGTAACAGAATATATTGTTTCATCTATTTTTTCTATTACTAAAATGTTTCGGTTTATTCAATTAAAGAATGTGTGCAGCTCTACGGCAAAAGCACATCCGCATCTGTTGAACGGATTATCCGAATGTATCCCGTCAACAGATATACCTTATGTTTCAGCAATAAAAAGGAGGAGCGCGCAAATGGATACATTGCGCACAAAGCACTTTCGCGCGGAAAGTATTTGTCTTGTATTCCAAAACATACAACACAGGACGGAATACAGTCATCTCTGTCTGCCCCCCGGGCTCCAGAGTCTGGATAGTGCTCAGATGAGCAATTGAGATTACCTGTCCTGTGGTATGCGTATGGTGTTTTTCGGACGAAGGATGAGAGTGCACAATCATCACCCCGTTCACAATATGAACGTGGGTAAACAAAGTGATGCTTACCTGATACGTTAAAAACAGCGCCAGCAGTAATAACGGGGCTACTATGTACCTTCTCTTGCTCAACTATTTATTTCTTTTCCTCGCCAAACAACAATTGATAGTCTTTTTTCGCGGCAGGCACAGTCCATTCCTCCGGAATAAACTTCCACTGGTGCATAGCATGAGGATGCAGCACTTTTTCCTGCTCAATATATTGCATCAGATAATAACGCAAATCCTTATCGGTTGCAAAAATAATACGTTTTGCCAAATCTTCCTTGGAAATTCCAGCTCCAAGAGTCAGTAAATCTCCGCCACCGTTCCCACGGTAAGAATTCAAAGCCACTTTATAAACCTTATCCATACTGAAAGGAGTCCCGTCCGACATGCTCTGAATCGTGATTTTCTCTCCTGCCGGCTTGGTCACGTCCACCGTATAATTAATGCCTGCGGCAGAGTCAAAGTTAAAGCTGAAATTCTTGAAATTAGCACGCTTCCCCTTCTCTACCGGCTCCTTGAAAAGCATCAGGTGGTCCTCGGAACTCTTCATCTGATTAGTCCAGATGGCGTATGCCATTTCCAGAAAATCTTTAATTTCCTTGCCCGAAAGTTCCATCACATACAGCATGTTCTCGTACTTGTACAAATTGAACATATCACTCACATAGATGTCTCCTTCTTTAATCTCTGCCCGGAAGGACAACGGAGCACAGAAAGACACTTCAGCACCCGAAATTTCCAATTGCAACTGATGAATCAGGTCTATGAAAGGAGAAGAACCGAAATAAGCATCCTTCGCTGTGATGGTACGTGAAATTGTACCGATTTTACGGGATACAAAGTCATTTACAGCCTTGTATTGAGGGGCAAACTTATCCATAAACTCCCGGCTGACAGGATACTTGTTCATATCCGCCAATCTACCTTCCACCGACTTCTCCACTACTTTCCCGTCTTTCTTTGTTACGGTCAGGGTCACATCCGAAACTACATTGGCATTGTTTGCCGGGTCAATGACCAGCACACTGTCTCCTGCCACATTCTGCACCTTTACACATTCCCTAGTATGGTCGTGCCCCATCAGCACCACATCAAAGCCCGGAACCCGTTTGGCTACATCCATAGAGGCATCTTCCACCACCTGTCCCAACACGTTGCCCGACTTTCCGGCATGAAACAATCCCACAATGACATCAGGATTCTCTTTTTCCTTTATAATCTTCACCCATTTGCGTGCGCAGGGCTCCATTTCCTCAAAATGCAGACCACTCCATAATTTCTCCGGCAACCATGAAGGAATGGCCGGAGTAATCATACCCAGAACCGCTATCCTCACTCCGTCGCGCTCCAACACCTCGTAGGGTTTCAGATAAGGTTTTCCAGTGGCATTGTCTATTATATTAGCCCCCAGTACCGGAAAATCGCACTGTCTTATCCAACGGTCGTACACCGCATGCCCCGTCTCTACATCATGGTTACCCATATTACCTACCACATATCCCATATAATTCATCATATCCGCCGCAACATGAGTAGACACGGTATCCATAAAATTATAATAGTAAGCTGTAGGCTGACCTTGCAGGATATCCCCATTATCCATCAACAGGCAATTATCCCCATATTTCTCACGCTGTTCTTTCACAAAGGAATGAACACGGGCAAGACTTCCACTCCATTCTTTCCGTTCGATAAAGTTATACGGAAAGAAATTCCCGTGCACATCACTGGTTTCTATAATCTTGATAACCACTTCTTCCTGATTATTGGATGCAGACAACTGCATACCTGCCCACAACAGCAGGGCACTGATACATATTCTATATTTCATTTCTCTATTCTTTATTCTTTTTTAGTCAAAGGATGCGTGAATACAAACCGGGCGCCTTCGGTATAATCCTTGTCCACCCATATCTTACCTCCCAGATTCTCGATTATCAGCCTGCTAATGGCCAATCCCAGCCCCGTACCTTGGGAATATTCATTCAATTTCTCGAAACGTTCAAATACCTTTTCACTCTTATCGGGCGGAATACCGCAACCGGTATCCGACACTGACAATTCCAACTGCTGATGCTGTTTGTCTATGGCAACCGTCAGTTTGATAGAACCGGACGGAGTAAATTTTGCGGCATTGGACAGCAAATTAATCAACACCTGCTTCAGACGCTGGGCATCCGTCTTGACAACCAGCGAAGGCACAGGAGTTTCAAACAGAAACAAAGCACTGGTCTTGCGTCCATACTCCACTGTAGACAAAGCCGTCTGACACAACTCTACCACATCACATTCTTCCCATACGAATTTTATCCTTCCGGATTCCATGCGCGAGATGTCCAGAATATCATTTATGAGGTGCAACAACAAATCGGAATTCTTCTGAATGATATCACAATACTGCTCTTTCTCGGCAGGAGAGGAATCATCACTGACCAACACGCTGGAAAATCCCACAATGGCATTCAAGGGAGTGCGTATTTCGTGACTCATATTGGCCAGAAAAGCCGTCTTCAACCTGTTGGATTCCTCCGCTTTCTCCTTGGCTACCAGCAGTTCCTCGCCGGATACTTCCAGATTATGTTTCAAGTGGTTGATACGGATAATATAATATATGGCTATCAAGAAACAGGCTATCAGGAACATGAACGCCGAAACAACCCCTATGACCCAATATTTATACTGCTCATAAAACGAAGGAGTCTTGTTCACCAACACCGCTCCCTGAGGAAGATTCAATGAATCCAATTTGAATTCATGCAAACGCTTTATATCAAAAGTATAGTTTCCGGGAATAGTCAACAAGTCCACCCCTTCTCTATCCCCTTTATCCAAAAAATCATAAGTAACCGCGCCTATATTCTTTCCTACCGCATGGTACTCGGGAGTATATCCTCCCAATGCCCAATGTCCCAGCCCCACAGATGCAATAGTAAACACAGGCAGGGTGGGATTCGCATCGCGCAGCATATAAGTCGTATTACCAATAACATAACTCTCCGTACAGTCTACACGCCATGTTCCCAATAACACACACGTATTTTGAGGCAACCTGCGCATCCTTTCACTCACTTCCATAAAGGTTTCTGTACGGCCGTCCAGCCAAATTGTTTCTAAATCGGGGTACTTCTTCATCTCCTTTTTAACCAAGGCTTGCATAGACAACCCGCCATAGGTATTATCCGATATAAATGCCACACGGCGCATATCAGGATAAAAACGACGCATCAGCTTTATGTTTTTATCGACATCATATTCATATACATAACCGGCAACAATATTATAATCACTGAAATCCGTATAAATATTCTTACTTTCAGGTTCCCATACCCGCGTGTCGATACTATCATCGGGCAATACCAGTCCGTTGACACTGACCATGCCACAGATAGACGGAGTCTTTTTAGCTATCTCTGTGTCTTGTGAGATATAAGCCGACCATGCCTCCTGCCCCAACAATATAACCAGTGACGGACGGTTTTTCCCCTTATACTTACCAAGGATGGAGGCCATACGCGATTTCCACAGATAGGCCTCGGACAAATTCTTGCAGTTCATACTCTCTATGATCGGAGTATACTTGCCGCCACGCTGTCTGTATTCATCCATAAAAGCAGACAGGTTGTCAGAAATACTACGCGTTTCGGGATTATAAGAAGTGACAATAAGGATAGGCCCTTCCGAGGTCGTTTCCGCCTTCACAGGACACAGAGCAACCACAGGAAGCAGCAGGACTAATAGCATAAAAAACCTGAATATGATTGCCAATCCCCTCATTTCCTTTAGAATAATTTCTAAAAATTCGCTGCAAAGATAATAAAATAAAAACAGAACACAACCAATTGGCATGTATTTTGTTTCTCTTAAAGCAGATGAAATTTAACAAATATATAATATGGCTTACATAGACTATTACAAAGTATTGGGAGTGGACAAAAGCGCCACCCAAGATGATATCAAGAAGGCTTTCCGTAAGCTGGCCCGCAAATACCATCCTGACTTGAATCCGAATGATCCTGGAGCCAAAGATAAGTTTCAGGAGATAAATGAAGCCAACGAAGTACTGAGTGACCCGGAAAAACGTAAGAAATACGACGAATACGGGGAACACTGGAAACATGCCGACGAATTTGAAAAACAAAAGCAACAATATGGAGGTGCTGGTGGATTCGGAGGGTTTGGCGGAGCCGGAAGCGGATTCGGTACGGACGGTAACGGCAGTTACTGGTATTCCGGCAATGGAGGAGAAGAATTCACCGGTGCACATTTCGGTGGCAGCGCAGGTGGTTTCTCTGATTTCTTTGAAGAACTGTTCGGGCATCGTGGCGGTGCAAACGGCGGACGAAGCGCCGGATTCCGTGGACAGGACTATAATGCTGAATTACAACTTTCATTGCGTGAAGCCGCCGAAACACACAAACAAGTGCTTAATGTAAACGGAAAGAACATACGTATCACTGTTCCGGCAGGTATAGCCAACGGACAGACTATCAAATTGCGTGGTCATGGTGCACCGGGGGTAAACGGTGGTCCTGCAGGCGATCTGTACATCACCTTTGTCATTCCAGACGATCCTGTATTCAAACGTCTGGGAAATGATTTATATATCCATGCTCCGCTTAGCCTCTACACCGCCGTACTGGGTGGTGAAGAAACCGTGGACACACTGAACGGCAAGGTAAAACTGAAAGTAAAACCTGAAACCCAGAACGGAACCAAAGTCCGTTTGAAAGGCAAAGGCTTTCCTGTTTACAAGGAAGAAGGCAAATTTGGCGATCTGATAGTAACTTATAATGTCACCATTCCTAGCAACCTGACCGAACATCAGAAAGAGCTGTTCCGCCAATTAAAAGATAGTAGCAATTAAAAAAAGAGAAGGATTATGCAGACCGATTTAATTATTATCAACGATTTTTGCGACCGTTGCCATGTGGACCCGTCGTTCATTATGGAACTGGAAGAAGACGGACTGATCGAAGTCCGGGTGATTGACGAGGAACGCTACCTCCCCACATCCCAACTAGCGGAACTGGAGCGTTACACGCATTTATATTATGACTTGTCCATCAATATTGCAGGAATCGACGCCATCCACCACATGCTGGAACGTATAGAACTTCTGCAACAGGAAGTGCGTTCATTGAGAAACGAACTGGAATTCTACCGCTAAAATCCGTGTCCGGAGAGGGAAAGCGAAAACTGCACCCACTTCTCTTTCCGGCACTGTTCATTTACTTTTATATTTCTGTTTTTACCGTTGTTTCTATACGATAAGCAGGAGTGCCGAACCGATCATCACCGATTCTCTTCTCATTATTATATATACCAAGAAAAAGTAATGGGCTGTTCCGCTCTTTCTTCGTTTTTCCATTTATTTTCTTACTTTTTTCCGCTTTATTATCCTACGTTTAACCTAAAATCACTATCTTTGTAGACTTAAAAGCAGCCGGCCGGTCTGCCGCTGACGCCGTAAGGCGAAAGAGGAAAGTCCGGGCAACGCAGAGCATCCTACTTCCTAACAGAAAGCTATCTGCAAAGGTGGAGTAACGTAGAAGAAAACAACCGCCACAATTCCTACGGGAAACGGGGTAAGGGTGAGAAGGTGGGGTAAGAGCCCACCAGCCGCATGGTGACATGACGGGCTGTACGTCTTAGGAGTTGTAAGGTCATGTAAACCGACATTATGAGGGTTGCTCGCCCCACGTCGGAGGGTAGACCGCTAGAGCCTGTTGGTGACAACAGGCGTAGATAAATGGCAGGCACTTCGCCGCAAGGCGAGGAACAGAACCCGGCTTACAGGCCGGCTGCTTTTTTTTCATATATCCTAATGAAGAGCTTATGAGTACCATGAACAAGGAAAAACTGAAAGGTCTGCAATCGTTTCTCAAAGATGATATATGGCGGGTGACAGAAGACGAGGTTAGCAAATCCCGAGGAATACTCTATAATGCAATAAAAATCGCTACTCTTTCTGTTCGTGAATTCACTCAGGGACGTATTTTGAATAAAGCATCCGCACTGACATACAGCACCCTGCTTTCTATTATTCCCATTCTGGCCATTTTATTCGCCATCGCACGCGGTTTCGGCTTCTCCAACCTGCTGGAAACCCAATTCCGTAGCGGTCTTGAAGGACAGAGTGCGGCTGCCGAAACCATTCTTGGCCTGATTGACTCCTATCTGGTGCACGCCAAAAGCGGAATTTTTATCGGAGTGGGTCTGGTGATGTTGTTCTGGACCATTCTGAGCCTGACCTATAACATAGAACGTACCTTCAATTATATATGGCAAGTGAAGAAGCCCCGTACACTGTATCGCAAAATGACGGATTATTTCTCCATCCTGCTCTTACTGCCCCTACTTATCGTACTTTCCAGCGGTCTTACCATCTTTATGTCCACCATGGTGAAAAACATGGAGGACTTCGTATTACTGGCACCCCTGATGAAATTTCTGGTACGCCTGATCCCTTTCATCCTGACTTGGGCCATGTTTACGGGACTGTTCGTCTTTATGCCCAATACTAAAGTGAAACTGAAGTATGCCATCATTCCGGGTATCATCGCAGGCACAGCCTTTCAGGCTTTTCAATACTTGTATATCGGCAGTCAGATATGGGTATCAAGGTACAATGCAATCTATGGTAGCTTCGCCGCCATTCCTATGTTCTTGTTATGGGCGCAAATTTCATGGGGAATCTGCCTGTATGGCGCAGAACTTTGCTATGTGGCACAGAATCTTCGCAACTACAGTTTCAGCAAAGAAACGGCAAATATCAGCCGCCGTTATCACGACTTTCTGTGTATCCTCATCATGTCTCTGATATGCAAGCGCTTTGAGACGGAAGAGGCTCCTTATACCGCCGAGACACTCAGCGACGAACATAAAATCCCGATAAGGCTCACCAAGAAAATCCTGTATGAACTACAGGACATGCACATGATTTATGAAACTGCTATGGACGGTGACGATGAAAGCATAGGCTATTTGCCGTCAGTAGATATCAACCGGATGAACGTGGCTATGCTGCTGAACAGACTGGACATAGCCGGAACGGAAGCCTTCAAAATAGACAAAAAGCGATACAGCAGTTCTTGGGAGGCGCTGGCAAATGCCCGTGAAGAATATTATAAAAGCACCAGCAAGATATTGCTGAAAGATTTATAATTCTGATATTCGATTTTACCACAGATTGCACAGATTCTTTTTTGCTCAAAAGCCGATGCGGATAATTCCGGATTTCCACAAAGAAGTTTCTTTCATCTTCAACAATCATCTGTGCAACCTGCGGTAAAAGAATCAGGAGAACTGCATCATGCGGCTTAAATATTTGCCGATGATATCAAACTCTATATTCACAATGCTTCCCACTTTAAAAGTATGGAAATTGGTATGTTCGTAAGTATAAGGAATGATGGCAACCTGAAAAGTATCCTCCGTAGGGTTACAAACGGTCAGACTCACACCATTCACCGTAACCGAGCCTTTGTCCACCGTGATGTAGCCGCGCTTTGCCATTTCCTTGTCAAACGCATATCTGAAAGTAAAATACCAGCTTCCTTCAGCATCCTTTATATCCATACATTCGGCAGTCTGATCCACATGTCCTTGCACAATATGACCGTCCAGCCGCCCGTTCATCATCATGCTGCGTTCCACATTCACTTTATCTCCCACTTTCAGCAAGCCGATGTTGGAACGCTCTATCGTTTCTTTCATGGCGGTAACCGTGTACGTTCCATCCTGTAAACTGACTACAGTCAGGCACACGCCGTTATGAGAGATACTTTGGTCTATTTTCAGTTCGTCCACAAACGAACATTTCAAGGTGAGGTGCAGATTTTCCTGCTCCTTTACAATACGCACCACCTCCGCATATTCTTCTACAATCCCTGAGAACATAAGTTTTAGTCTTTAATTAAGTTTCGAGAACAAAGATAGAACAAAAAACACAAATATTCGAAACTTACCGACGGTTAATGACAAATGACCGGCAATTCGTCGCTAACCTGCCTTTTTTACATATTCAGAACAAAAACAGAGTGCCCAATTCTTTTTTATTATATATTTGCACTTTATACTTTGCAAACTTATTAAAAACAAACCATGGACAGCACAAAGATTGTTGGTGAAAAAATAAAATCACTACGTGAAACAAAAGAAATCAGTGTGGCCGAACTGGCCGTACGCTCTGGCCTTGCCGAAGAACAAATAGAACGAATAGAGAATAATGTAGATCTTCCTTCATTGGCTCCCCTCATCAAGATAGCCCGCGCGTTAGGGGTACGTCTGGGCACTTTTCTGGACGACCAGGAAGAACAAGGAGCAGTAATCTGCCGGAAACAAGAGAGTGAGGATACCATCAGTTTCTCGAACAATGCAATGGACCTGCGTACACATATGCGCTACCACTCACTGTCAAAATCAAAAGCGGACAGGCATATGGAACCATTCATCGTAGACGTGGAACCGACGGAGGAAAGCCACTTCTCACTCTCCTCGCATGAAGGTGAAGAGTTTATCTATGTCATGGAAGGCGCCGTCGAAGTATGCCATGGTAAAAAATGCCATCTGATTAAAGCCGGAGACAGTATTTATTATGATTCTATCGTTCCGCACCACGTACACGGATATCAAGGACAAGCCGCCAAAATATTGGCTGTTATCTATACTCCTATTTGATTTATGATGGAATTAAGCACGAGAACCTTGGGTGACTGGCTTGAACATTGGGCCCTCACCACTCCCGATAAAGAATATATCGTATATTCCGACCGCAATCTGCGCTTCACCTGGAAACAATTTAACGAGCGTGTAGACCACATGGCCAAAGGACTGCTCGCCATCGGCGTGAAACGGGGAACCCATGTAGGAATCTGGGCGGGTAATGTGCCCGACTGGCTGACCTTTCTGTACGCTTGCGCCAAAATCGGCGCCGTGGCCGTAACAGTAAATACCAACTACAAACAGGCAGAACTGGAATACCTCTGCCAGAACTCGGATATGCACACGCTGTGTATCGTAAACGGAGACCGTGGCAATGACGACTATGTAAATATGGTCTACGCCATGCTGCCCGAACTAAAGACCAGCCAGCGCGGATATCTGAAGAGCAAACGCTTCCCCTGCATGAAGAACGTGATTTACATCGGCCCCGAAAAATACCGGGGTATGTACAACACCGCCGAAATTCTGCTTCTGGGATGCAACATAGACGATGACGAGCTGCTGGAAGCGAAAGCGAAGGTGAACTGCCACGACACGGTGAACATGCAGTACACTTCGGGCACGACCGGTTTCCCCAAAGGAGTCATGCTCACCCATTACAACATCAGCAACAACGGTTTCCTGACTGGCGAGCACATGAAATTCACTTCCGATGACAAACTATGTGTCTGTGTACCCCTGTTCCATTGCTTCGGAGTGGTATTAGCCACCATGAACTGCCTTACACACGGATGCACGCAGGTGATGGTGGAACGTTTTGACCCGCTGCTGGTACTTGCCTCCGTCCACAAGGAACGCTGCACGGCCTTGTACGGGGTTCCTACCATGTTCATTGCCGAGCTGAACCATCCCATGTTTGATATGTTCGATATGTCCAGTCTGCGCACCGGCATTATGGCAGGCTCACTCTGTCCGGTGGAACTGATGAAACGTGTGGAAGAGAAAATGTTTATGAAGGTCACCAGTGTATACGGGCTTACAGAAGCTTCTCCCGGCATGACAGCCTCCCGCATCGACGATTCGTTTGATGTACGCTGCAACACGGTGGGCCGTGATTTCGAGTTTACGGAAGTAAAAGTGATCGATCCGGAAACTGGCGAGGAATGTCCCATAGGCGTACAAGGCGAGATGTGCAACAAAGGGTATAACACCATGAAGGGATATTACAAAAACCCCGAAGCAACCGCCGAAGTGATAGACCGGAACGGCTTTCTCCACTCAGGAGATCTGGGAGTGAAAGACGAAGAAGGTAATTATCGTATCACAGGACGGATAAAAGACATGATTATCCGTGGCGGAGAGAATATCTATCCACGGGAAATAGAAGAGTTCCTGTATCAGATGGAAGGAATAAAAGATGTACAGGTAGCCGGTATCCCCTCCAAGAAATACGGAGAAGCGGTAGGCGCATTCATTATCTTGCACGAAGGGGTGGAAATGAACGAATTCGATATACGTGACTTTTGCGACGGCAAGATAGCCCGTTACAAAATTCCTAAATATATCTTCTTTGTTGATGAGTTCCCCATGACGGGCAGCGGAAAGATACAGAAATTCAAGTTAAAGGATGTGGGATTGGAGTTATGCCGGAAGCAAGGCATCGAGATTATTTAATTCAGCCTGCCTCTTGCATTAAAAATGCAGAATTAAGTTACACAGTCACGGAGAGGAATACATTGCACGGATTCTTCTCTGTGGTTCTGTATCGGATATCGGAACCGGACAGCAGATGTACTCCTCACGTTACTCCATAAAAAAAGGAGCAACGCCTTGCTCCAACCTTTTGTTAACCTTAAATCTAATACTATGAAAAACACACATGCAAATATACACACTTTCCTGCTATCTGCAAATTTAAGGAAGCGTTAAGAAGAAATTATAGAATTGTTTAATAAAAGCAACAACTCCTTTAACATTTCAAGTTAAAGTGAATGGTTTCTTTTAACAAAACAAAAAGGCTGTCCCGTAAGGAACAACCTTTCTATATTTTTTATAGTAGACGCTTCTACTTCAGATGCAACTACTTCTCTCAAGCCGATTGCAATCTTCAACCTTTAATCTAATACTATGAAAAACACATTTATATAACACGGCGGCAACAAGAATTGTTCAACCGCAAGTCATTAATAAATGTTTAAATCCCTAACTATACCTTTTCTTCCTTTGGCAAGACCGAATGCCAAGGAATTCCGTCTACAGTAGAAAGGTCCTTGCCAGACTCTATCAAACCACTGATTACATAATCTCTGGCAGTAGGATTCTGGAACGGATACAATCCAAACTCGGGAAGAACAGAAACAAAATGTTCCATGATTTCCGCCTGGATAGATTCATAACTAGGCCAGTTCTTATTGGACGAGAAACAATAAATTTGTACGGGCAGACCATTCTCCGTAGGAGCCAACGTGCGCACCATCAGCAACAGGTCCTTACTGATAAAAGGATGGCGCTTCAGATAGAGAGTCATATAAGCACGAAGCAGCCCTACATTCGTATCGATGGTTCCATTTACCAATCCGGCCGGATTGTCAGTATTCGCTACTTTTCCTTCAGCCGCCTGTTTCTGCTTTTCTGTGATAAAGTCGGCCAAATCAGCATCAAACTTCTTCATTTTCTCCAAAAATTCAGGAGTACAGGGTTGTATGTAATCCAGTTTCAATGCATACTCGCGCATAATACGCCGCCCGCCCGATTCAGTCATCCCACGCCAATTGATAAATGAACCGGAGACTAATGAATAAGGAGGTATAGTGACAATAGTATTATCGAAATTCTGAACCTTCACAATGTTCAGAGTGATATCCATCACCACCCCATTCACATTATTCTGCGGCATCTCAATCCAATCGCCGATATGCACCATATCATTCTCGGAAAGCAGTACCCCCGCCACAAAGCCAAGGATGGTATCTTTGAAAATCAACATCAGTACGGCAGCAAAAGCACCCAGTCCGGTAATCAGGTTGAGAGGCGACTTATTAATCAATATGGAAATGATGACAATGATGGCAACACACGAAAAAATCACTTGAAAGATCTGTATGAAACCTTTCATCGGACGATTCTGTAACTGCTCCTTGTTCATCAGCACATTACCTACCGAGTTTAACACGGCATTGACCGAAAACAACAAAGCGATAAAGAAATAAATCCAAGTGATTTTTTCACTGACAGTAAACCAAGTAGAACGATAATCGAACACAAACGGCAACAAAGCGGATATAATAAGCGGCGGAATGACCGCAGACATTTTCCGCAAGGCATTGTATTCTATCAGCGAACTTAAAAAACTGATATTTTTATATTTCAACACCTTCCGTGTGAAACGCACAGATAAATAATGAAAAACAGCTCCTACAGCAAAAGCAATAACCACAATCAGGATCAAGAAAATAATCTCATCCAGTTCATTCAACCTATCGCGCGGGATGCCTATCCATGATAGAAAACTCTTAATCCAAGTCAATAAAATTCGGGCAAATTCGTTTGTACTCATAATTATCGTCTTTTTACTTATAGAACCATCTATAAAAACATTTGTTTAGCTGAGGGATGAAAAATCCTCCCCCAGCCTGTCCGGAAACGGTTTCCTGCTTTCCTTTTACTCTGTCATTCCAGCGTAACAAGAATCTTTCAAGGAATCGGCGAAGTAAACCAAGAAGTCAAACAAATCTATTTATCGAATATACCATCTTTCGCACTGGCTGTAGACGGCACCCCAACATAACCTCCCAATTACAATTAGAAACCCCAATTGTCTTCGTATTCGAGAAACCAAGACCTATCCCTGCTTTATCCACATCCACGTTATCAAAAGTCACGTTATAAATAGGCTTCTCCTCTGTGCCTTGAAGCACCAATGCAGCTACATTCACCTTTTTGCATTTCAAATCCTTTACATAAATATCATGCACCTCAGTAAAATGATGGTTATCCATCCCCTCGCCTGCATACATGGAAGTTACGCGTACAAAAAGGGTTAACATGACTTTTTAACCGGTTCAATCTTTCCGCTGCCATGAAGCCCAAAGGGCGGAGAAACTGAGAAAAAGTAATAGCCCGCCAGCGGAATTAAACAACAATGTATTGCATCTGTTCCTGTTGCATAAGCCTTTTCTCTTTCCAGGTTAAACCTTTTTATACGGATGTATTCTATCTCCATAGCCTTTGGAGTTATCTCCATAAGCTTTGGAGTTATCTCCCAAGGCTATGGAGTTAACTCCAAAGGCTTGCGGAGATAGAACAAACAGGAAGAAAACCCTTAACTATCCAACGGGAAAGGTTTATAGATATGGACAAGATCTTTTCCATAGCCCCGCTTATAGATAAATCCTTTTTAAATATTTCCATAAAAAAAGCTGTACCCTCAGAAGATACAGCTTTTTTTATGTGATTCCGTTGCGATTCGAACGCAAGACCCACGCCTTAGAAGGGCGTTGCTCTATCCAGCTGAGCTACGGAACCATCCTTAATTGCGAGTGCAAAGGTACGGTTTTTATTGAAATTACCAAAAGAATCCGCAACTTTTTTGCATTAACAATCTATTTTTTTTCTATTCAGCATCCAAGCAAAAGGTAAATAGCAACAAATATGGAAAGCGTAAGACACTATATATGACTCTATTCCAACCCATTCCACCAAATTCGTATACATCAATGAAGAAAAGAACTGAACTATAAAAAAAAGCGCCACAAAGTAATCGGCAAAACGAGAAAAGAGACAGGACATACCTTTTATTATATCCTTATCATCCCGAAAACGTCCCGATGCATAACCGAAAGCCATACCCGACAATCCCACACCAAACGAAATGAGATAATAAATCCCTTTTTGAAACGGAGAGTTCGTGAGAGATCCCGTCACGCTACGCAACATAGTCCATGGAGCAAAAGTGGTGCAAATAATCATTATGATATAAACAAGCAGTATACAACCTGCCAATATCAACGCACGTTTTTCCTTACGGGAAATGGGCTTTCCTCTTTTCACTATCCTCCCCAACGTACCCCATACCCCGGAATGAACCGTAATGCCGAACCCTAAAAAAAGCATCATTACTATGCCCAATGCCGGTGTCTGGACAAAATTCCCCATAGCATGCCTCAATTCCCACCGGATTCCTTCGGGACTGAGCAGGCTTTGCACCTTCCCCAGCCCATAAATACTTCCTATCCATGAGAACAAGGCTACAGCTACCGTCAGCAGAAAAAACACAGTAGCGGTATGAGGAAAATAATATTTACTCTTCATCCGGTTCCAAATTATCAATGTCAAGAATCCGCAACTCGAAAGCACGGGTCACCAATCGACAGGCATTGACACCACTTCTTTCATCCAATGTGAACAAACGGTTTATCAATTCATTCTGACGCTTCTCTATGGATTTGACCCCGAAAGGCATCCCTTTCAGATTAGTAATCATTTCTTTGGTATACCCCAAGGCCAGATGGCGAAGCAAACGCTCATCATATTCATCAATATCATAATTAATGACAGCTTCCTGCCTGCGCTGTTCCTGAGCCACCGACTGCTTGAAACGTGCCACTATTTTCTCCAGAATGGGATAATTGAAAACCAGTTTCTTGCCATCCATCACCGCCTGTACATCTGTGGCAGTCAGCAACTCTCCCGTCTTCAGGATTATACCATCCGCACCCGCATTCAGCGCATCCACCCATAACTTTTCGTTCAATACCTCACCAGTAAAAATCAGCACCTTCATATCCGGATAGTTCTTCCGTAAAGAAGAACAGATTTCCACACCGATGGTAGTCGATCCCCCCAAGCCCAAGTCCAATAAAACCATATCGGGCAACTGCACTTTCAGCAATTCCCAAAACTCATTCTCAGTCATAGCCGTTCCGATGACTTCCGCATTCGGAATTTCGTGTCTGAATATCTCTTCCGTTCCTTTTAATTCCAGTTTGACATCCTCTACAATGATGACTTTAAATCTATTATTCTCCATAATATGCATTGTTTTTTTACATTCTACATTCAACGGGCAGGCAGGGTGAACCATACGGTGAACCCTCCTTCAGCGGCAGGCTGCGCATTGATACGGCAACCGCGTCTTCCGGCAAATTCATCATGGTCACGAATCACCTGCTTACAAATAAGGTATTCCGTACCGGTCAGAACTCCTTCCTGCCCCTGCTTCATACGAGACAGATGCGGGTAGAACAACAAGTTCAACTCCTCCTGCGACTTTTCGCGACGCGTATCGCGGAAATCAAACCGCACAAAATCCTTATCCTTATAAATACACAATTCCAAAATACCATCCACCTCGTATGATAGCGCTTCATCTATTAAATTCTCCAACATAAACTTCAGCTGAATGACATCTCCCAATACGGAAACATGTTCCACCTCCGTCCTCAGTTCTACCCGATGCGGCATACGTTTTCCAGCACGTTTTATATACCGTACCGCATAATCGGCCAGTTCGCCGGCTTTCACAACACCTCTGCGGAAAGTAATTTCTTCCAACTGACGTGCGGCGCATGAACTCAGCAAAGTAAATATATCCTTATAATAACTGATCAACTCACCAATCGTTTCTACTTGCACAGCTTCGTTTTCTCCAGCCTGACGGGTGTTCAACCTGTCGATAATCTGTTTTATCCGGTTAGGATAATAGATTGTCTCATGCTTAATGGTTGACAAGCAATTGTCCAATACCAGATTTTGCACATGCAACTGGTTTTCCTCCCGTATGGCTCGGCGCGCATCATCCTGCGCACTTTCTATATCCCGATATTTCTGCGCCATCAGTACCACTGCATTATATACAATGATGGCTACATATCCGGCCACAAGCTCCAGCATCAAGCGGTCGTCCTCACGCTCCACAGGCAAAGCGATTTTCAATGCCAGCACACCCGTGCAACGATTCTCGTTACCTGCTTCCACCCACAAGGGCAAACATTTTACCCTATCTTTCTCACGCCAATAAGGTGTCTTCGCGTCAAAACTACGAGCCATCATCTCACGCATTTCTTCATTCTCATCCTCCACCGGTGAAAAAGCATAATTCAAGCTGTGGTTGTCTTCACTATAAACCGCTACGCCCAACACATCAACGGGCAGCAACTCATTTACCGTTTCAAACATATCATTGACCAGACTTGCAGCAATATCCCGGTCGGCTCTTCCGTCAAGCAAAGAGGCCGAAAACACCTGCTTGTTGATTTCCAACACCTGTTCCAAGTTATAACGATAAATCAAACGGTGGCGGAAATACAGAATATAATATCCCACCAGCAATACCAACAAAATAACCACACAAAGAATGATAGCCACCGTCTTATTATTGGCAGAAAGCTGCATCTGGCGGCAATATTGCTCCAATGAGGTGTCCTCACTGATCTGTTTGTACAGCGCCGTATAAGCATTATTGTTATAACGATAAGCCTCCAGATTACCTAAAGCCAAAAAGGCGACTGCTGCCTCGTTGCGAACATCCAGCAAGGCATAGTAATCGGTATCAAAATGCCGGTTGAACCAATCTAAATCCGCTGCTACCCCCTCTCCTTCCAATTCCAACAAAGGCCCTTTGCTGCCCGAATACATAATATAATGCTTATTCAAACAATATAGAGCACTGTCCGCATAACACAATGCCTGTTGATATAATCCATCAATGTTACAATTGTAAACATCGTATGCATATTCATTCGCAACAGCCAATAATTTATCATATCGCTGAATGGAATCATTGACAGTGAGCTGTTCAGCTTTCCCATCTTTCTCCCTCCCCTCATTACATCCTGCCAGGACAGGAAGAAAAGCGACCAACACCAACATCAACGTTTTGCGCACTCCTTTGGGCAAACGGAAATAGAAACGGCTGCCTTTCCCCAATTCACTTTCTATCCGGAACAGGCAGACCCGGAATATCTCATTGGTCTTCTTATATTTATCAATAATGCCTTTGCAATTCATCAAACCGAAACCGTGACCTTTATTCTTCTGCAATTCGCTGACATTTTCGCTGGTCTGCAATCCGATTTTACCCGAATCATAAACTTTCTCACTCAGAATACGCTCCACATCTTCCTGTGAAAGTCCCGGACCGTCATCTTTCACCGAAATCTCCACGTAAGATTCCGTTTCCTGCGCATAAACAGAAACATTTCCTCCCGGCTGCGTATATTTACGGGCGTTTTCCGTCAATGTATTTATCATGAAAAGCGTCAGAGCCTTATCCGCTTTCACAATGGCGGCAGTCGGCTCTATGGTCAGAGTCTGTTGTTTCATCTCGAAAGTCTTACGCCCTTTTACCAGTACATCAAAAAGGGAATTCAACTCAAAATTCTCTATATTCAAACTCAGTGTCCCCTGCCGCATCTTAATCCATAAGGCCAGAATATCATTATACTCATTGATACGGGTAATCAGTTCGTCGATATAACGGTATTTGCTTTCTTTTATTTCTTCGTTCTGAATGTAGTTGTGTGCGGTTAGTTTATGCACTTCATTCATGATGCGGTCTATATAAGGCATAATGCCTGTGACAATAAACAGACAGGCTTTCTTCACCAGATTCTGCCGTTTATTCTCCGCCAAATGCTGTTCATGGACATATTGCTCCTTTTCCAGCCGTTTCCGTTCATCGCCCAACGAAATAAAAGCCAGTCCATTCTCCAGTGTCCACGAAATGTAAGGTGTAATGACCCTCATCAGTGCTTTATCATCTTTCTTCATTTTGTGCTCCGAATACAGGTGCACCTCGCCCAAAGGTTGTTCCCTGCCCGGAATATTCAAGATAAAACTTGTACAAATCCCTTGCCCCGGCACCTCATTCCCCTCTCCATTTTCAGCCACAATACGGAAGTCCGTCGCTCCCACCAACGAAAGGATATCCTCTTTCACCGAGGCAACTACCGCTTTTGTCACATCCTCTATCTCCCCCGCATCAATGGGTACGGAAGCCGTTATCTTACGGCATATTTCCAAAGTACGTTTCAACTTATCAATATAAAGAGCATTCCGCACACGCCATCTTTTATTCAATATCCAAAATAGAATGATAAGGACAACGATACCAATCACCACTACCACCAGAAGTCCGTTCAAGGCTTCCGATTCCTTCTCCAACGCATTATAACGGCTCTCCAATTCTTTGTCCTGGCGGGTGTAGTCCAAAATATCCAGATAAATATTACGATTATAATCCGACTGGGGTTTCATTCCTAACGCTGCATATGTTACACTCAATTGTTCACGGAAACGGGCAATCCATTCGGGAACACTTTTTATACCATCGTCATTAATCCATTCCAGTTCAATGGAAGTGGTAGCCATGGGAACATACGGACGTAGCCTGTCCATGGTATCCGTACAATGGTAATATTTCTCGTGATGCCGATTGACGTACCCCAGTGCTTCCGACAAGTAATGCAGCGCGTCTTCATACCTGCCTTGCTCGTTGCTGCACGACGCCAAAGTGCGGTATGTACCCGAAATCTGATACAAATCTCCATATTTTTTGAACAAATCCAAAGCCTGCCAGGCAAAACGCATGGTCAATTCCTCCCACGACAAGTCCCCGCTATTGATGGCACGCATCACATTGGGACGCCTTTCCATTATCAAATCGAAATTTTTCCTCTCTTTCAGCAATTCTGCCATTGCCTGAGATGCATTCGCCTCGAAATAGACATACCCGTATTCCCTGCTGATACCCAGACATTCTATCAGATAGTTAAACTCACCCAATACCACATCCTGCGGTGTATCCGCTTCATACATACCGCCAGACCCTTTCATATAATAATAATAGAGCAATTGGGCAGTATCACTTTCCAGCGCCTCGTCTACTTTTATTTCATTAATCGCCTCCAAAGACTGCTGTTCCTGCTGCAAATAATAGTAATAGATGGCAGAAGCAATGGAAAACTCGGAACGGGCATAATTAAGCCGCTCCAGCTCTCCGGGATCGGTTATAGCAGAACGGTCATCACTGATACGCTTCATACGCCGTAACGCACTGTTACGATAATCATAGAACTCCTTGTTCATGGCGGTACGCTGACAAATTTTCATCATACCGATATCTGCTATCAAACATTCCAATTCATTGTTTGATTCCTCATATACGCGAAGAAAAAGATCTTCGGCTTTTTCAAAGTCCATGTGGATAAAGGCGCAGAAACCCTGATTATTCAATGCCCCGGCACGCAGGGAGGGGAATCCATCCGCCAGTTTGTAGGCGTCATGCGCCGCTTTACACGCTGTGTCCAAATTTTTATAGCGCATACGATAAGAAAGCAAGTTCAAAGAATCCGCCTGACGGTATATAGCCATATCCTTCTTCTTTTCACAAGAAAAGAAAGTCCCTGCTATAATCAATAAAACCGCCCATACAGGCAATAGACACATATTCTTCATAAACATCCCTTCTCCTTTAGGTTAACCACCCACCAATAAAAATACAAAAATATCAATTATCCCCCGAAATAAAAGCAAAACCTGGTAGAAAATAAGAAAGCCACCCCGAAGGATGGCTTATAAAAATCTTTAAAAGACGAATGAAGGATTATTTAGAAGCTTCCAAAGATGCTTTTCTAAATTCTTTCATCAGTTTTTCCAATTCCAATGATGCTTTACGTGCGCGTGTTCCTGCAGCTTTGTTACCTTTTTCAATCTGCAATGCTGCATCAGACATAAAAGCTTCGTTCAATTCTTTGATTTTAGCAATTAATTCGTTCATGTTCTTTTTTTTATAAATTATAAAACGGTTCAAATTAAATTCTTTTTTGGCAATAAATCTCCTATCCATCTCTTTTTTTACGATTTTTCAACAGTTGATCCTCGTTTACAGGGTATTTCAATCCATAACAGGCAATATTAAAACGCCCTCTTGAATTTACAAACGATTATCAGCTGAAAATATAAACAATCACTCCGGTTATCAACACATACGCCAATGCATATGGAATGGCGGATTTTAGGATTTCTCCTTCTTTTCCCTGTTGGTTTCCGGCAGAAGTGGCAATAGCGATACTTTGCGGAGAAATTATTTTTCCACCTGTCGCCCCCACCGTATTGGCTGCCGACAACCAGTCGGGACTTACTTGAATATGCCCGGCCACATTAGCCTGTAATTTGCCGAACAAAATATTTGAAGAAGTGTCACTGCCCGTAATAAAGGTACCCAGGCAACCTATAACAGGGGCAAACAACGGATAAAGACTTCCTGTAGCAACTGCCAAAGCAGTGGCTATAACTGAAATCATACCTGCCGTATCCATGATAGTGGACAAACTCACCAGACAAATTACCGTGATAAAAGTTTTCTTTAACTGCTTTACCGTATTCCAGAGTACAGCAAACAGCTCCCATATCTTGGCTCCCTGTATCAGCCCGCCGACAAACGTGCCTACAAAAAGTAAAACTCCCGCATGGGTCAGCCAAGAAACCGTATAATTCATAGTTGAATCATTAATCGGAAGACTGATACGGGTCACCCAATTATTTTCAAGTGTTGTACGTAAACCGGGAAACAACGGACTAGTCAGAACAATCAAGAACAAGATAAGAAGATAGATACTCCACGCGTTCAGTACCTCTAGCCCTTTCAATGTGCTTTTCCTTGCTTTTTCCTCTTTAGAAGCAGTCAGTTTGCCATAGGCTACAATAACAATGATAGATAAAATACTTCCAATAATAGCCGGAGACTCCGCCCCCATATAGCGGGCGGCAATATACTGGCTGCCTAATGAGACACCACCGACCAACAAAGACAGGAAAATATTTTTAGGTAAGGATTTTAATTTCGAATCGGTCAGGAACAGCAATACGAAAGGAATGAGAAACATCAGTACCGAAAGCTGCAACACGACATTGGCGCTTAGCACCAATACATCCAGATTCGTTTCTTTCGCCAATACCAAGACCGGTGTACCAATAGCCCCAAAAGCAGTAGCCACACTATTGGCAATCAAACTGACTGTTGCCGAAAAGACCGGTTTGAATCCGAGACTGACAAGAATCGCCGCCGGTATAGCCACTGCCGTACCAAATCCTGCCATAGCTTCAAGCAAGCCGCCAAATCCCCATGTCAACAGCAATACCTGAATACTTTTATCGGTAGAAATAGAAGAAAACTGTTGCTTGATAATCTCCATTTTTTCAGTCTTCAATAAAACATTATAGCTGAATATCGCCATCAAAATAATAATCAGAATAGGAGAAACAGCTTTCAATGCACCATACAGAAAAGAAGACAGCAAATCGTTTACCGGAAAATGAAAGCCGAAAAAAGCAATCAGCATAGTAACGACAAGGGAAATCACACTACTTTTGTCACCGGACATTTTAAAAAACGCCATCAGGATAATTAATAGCAATACCGGAATAATAGCAAGGACTAGATTCATAACCATTGTATTTAAGTTAAAGAAACGGTATCCATAAACTCTTAAATTAAGCCTTTGAAACCCCACTTCCGCAAAAATTCTTTTTTTAATAACAAAAAAGAATCCTATTTGGATTAATGATCTATCCTTTTTTATCAGTAAAAATAAAGTAATGCCAGAAGCATGTATAATGTATCTTTACACAAACCTCCGGCATACACTTCTTATCCATATATTGATTTTATATTGTAGTAATATTCCTTATTCTATTAATATATCTTATTAAATTCCAGCTAATGCCTGATCCAAATCGGCCAGCAAATCATCTATATGTTCCGTACCTATTGATAAACGCACTGTCCCCGGATAAATACCCTGTTCCGCCAATTCTTCCGCATTCAACTGGGAGTGAGTGGTACTGGCAGGATGGATAACCAATGACTTCACATCGGCGACATTGGCCAATAAAGAAAAGATTTCCAAACTATCGATGAAACGATGTGCTTCTTCCTGACCACCTTTCACTTCGATAGTGAAAATAGAACTAGCTCCATTGGGGAAATAACGCTGATACAGAGCATGGTCAGGATGTTCCGGCAAGGAAGGGTGATTTACTTTCTTGATCTTCGGATGATTTTTCAAATGCTCCACCACTTTCAACGCATTCTCTACATGACGTTCCACACGCAATGAAAGTGTCTCCAATCCCTGCAACAGAATAAAAGCATTAAACGGACTGATAGTTGCACCGGTATCACGCAATAAAATAGCACGAATACGGACAGCATAAGCAGCCGGACCTGCCGCCTCTACAAAACGCACCCCATGATAGCAAGGATCCGATTCTGTCAGTTGAGGGAATTTACCTGATGCCACCCAGTCAAATTTACCTGAATCAACAATCACGCCACCCAGTGAAGTTCCATGGCCACCAATAAATTTTGTAGCGGAATGTACCACAATATCTGCTCCGTGCTCGATGGGACGAATCAGATAAGGAGTACCAAAAGTGTTATCAATAATCAAAGGTATGTGATGGCGATGTGCTATTTCCGCCACAGCCTCTATATCTATAATATTCGAATTAGGATTCCCCAAAGTCTCGATAAACACCGCCTTTGTATTCTCCTGAATAGCTTTCTCAAAATTAGAAAGATCACCAGGGTCCACAAATGTAGCAGTCACACCATAAGTCGGCAACGTATGCGCCAGCAGGTTATAAGTACCTCCGTAAATAGTCTTTGCAGCTACAACATGATCACCTGCACGAGTAATGTTCTGAAACGCATAAGTAATGGCAGCAGCCCCGGAAGCTACCGCAAGTCCTGCCACTCCCCCTTCCAATGCAGCCACACGTTGTTCAAAAACACCTTGTGTGGAATTAGTCAGACGCCCATAAATATTACCCGGATCTTGTAAACCAAAACGTGCGGCTGCATGTGCCGAGTTATGAAATACATAAGATGTAGTCTGATAAATAGGAACTGCACGAGCATCCGTAGCCGGGTCTGGCTGTTCCTGTCCTACGTGAAGTTGTAATGTTTCGAAATGTAATTTTTTTGTAGCCATAATCTTTATCTTTTTAAAGTTATATATTTCTGTTTTTACCTGTTGCAAAGGTATTAAAGGCAGTTATATCAAACAAGATATACTAAAAATAAAGAAAATAGAGCTACAATTATCACTATTTATAGAACAAATATTCTATTTACAAACGGATTATTACCTCCTGGAAGAAAATTATTCTTTGGCGACATCTAACAAAATAAAGTGACGGCCGATTCACATCGACCGCCACCAGACAATTAATACACACAATACGATTAATACAAAAAATCACTCATGATCATGTTCCGTTTCAGTACCTCCATCCGCACTCAAGACAATATTACGAGCCACTTCTGTCTGATTGCCCGCCGCATCGGTACACCATACCATCAGATGATAATCTCCGGGAGCAGCATCGGCCGGAATAACAATATCATGATGATGTACTTTTGTATTCTTCAAACCGGAAACATCATATACCTTGTCAAAAGTAAAAGCTGTGTTTTTCTCTCCGGCTGCCCGGGAATCATGTCCGTGGTGGTCAAAATTATTATGAATATTGATTTTATACGATCTCAACATCACATCATCTGACAGATTCATTTCAAAATGTACCCCTTTCCCATTACCAATTTTCAACACCGCTCCCTCTTCGGGTTCTATCAAATCGATCACGGGCTTTGTTACATCCCCTTTTTCATCATTATCACACGCAGGCAGACAAACAGAGCATATAGCCAAAAAGCTGATTACAAGAAAATAAAATTTTGTTTTCATTTTAATAATTGTTTAAATGGTACTTTAATCGAAATCTGAAAGCTTCTTCCCGGTTCAGGGATTTCCACTTTCCTATAAAAACTCAAATGATTGTAATATTTCACATCCGACAAATTACGAATGCCCAAAGATATTTCAATATCCGCCTTGGCCATAGGTATATGAATACTTCCACCCAGATGAATCAAACAAGCTCCGGGTGTGCGGTCTTCATTCCTCGCTATACGGTTCTGCGAAGCTATACTTTGAAGTTCAGCATACAACTGAAAATCCTTTTTATTCCATGTCAGAATATTACGCATGGATACAGGAGGTGAAAAACTTAAAGCCGTATGTTCGTCACGATTATAAGTATAGACATACTCACCGACTAAACGATAATTAAAATGGCGTAGAAAATCCATATTGAAATTTATCTCACCACCCATGAACAAAGCACGTGCGCCACTATATTGATAAATCTGTCCAGCATGGGGCAATACAGACCATTCTCCCATAGGGCGCAAATAAATATAATTATCAAACCAACTGGCAAAAGATGAAACAACCAGTTCCATTTTTTTATAAGCCAAGGTATAGGAAGCATCAATCTGCCATCCTTGTTCCGAAGAAAGAGTGGCATCCCCTTTTTCATGACGGAAAGTTCCGTGATGCACTCCGTTGGATGCTAATTCATTGACTCCCGGCAAACGGAAGCTACGTCCCACATTCATCTTCAGAAGATGACCGGCAGCGGGTGTCCACACTACTCCCGCCGAACAGGAATAATTACCATAAGCCCTGTCCACCGGATAACTTCGCCAACGATATGCCTGTATTACCTCTTCTTCATATCCCTGTCTGTGCAGATACTCCACCAAATAAGGATCTTCGAATGCCGCTATATCAATCCTTCCCCGATCATAACGTATCCCACCAGTTACAGACAACTGATTATCCAATCGGAAAGTCGTCAGCCAAAAAGCTCCGGTAGTAAAACGCTTGTATTCCGGTAGCAGAAAAGAATATCCGCCAATCGCATTTTTCTGTATCTGCATATTCCACCCTGCCATATGCTCCCAGGAAGAAGAGCTGGACAACCGCAGCTTCAGAGAGGAGCTGAATGTATGCAGTTTGAACACCAGTTCCCTATCCGGATCCTTTGCAGGCATCATCTGAGTGTCATAATGGGTATGGAAAGCACTCCATTCCTCCCGATGATTGAACTGATAGCCGAAATCACCTGAAAGTTGTATCCCATTCCAAAGATACTGTTGATGCGTGGTTACTTTAAGATGGTTCACTTTGCTATAAGGCAATTCAATATTACGGCTGTTCTCATCATCCTCCAAACGGGAAATATCAGGAATGCCATGAGCACCGAGAAAGAAGCCCATCTTCTGATAAACATTGCTCACAGCAATATTCATCTGATAAAACTTCTTTCTATAATCTCCCATGACAGAAACATTGCGCTCGAACCCAGCGGTGTTTTTCAGCTTACGACCGTAAACAGGCACCAACTGGGTAAGATATACAATGGTATCGACCGGTACATGATAATCTCCATAGTGCTGTTCTGAAAAACGTACTCTGACCAGCCATGCATTCTTCTCAATACCTAGCATCAGTGAACCGCCCACAGTGCCGTTCACTGATTTTCCCAATAAGGCAGCCTCACCAAAAAATCGGTTCTCTTTTTGTGGAAGCAAAGGAAGGATTTCGATGACACCTCCCATCGCATCACTGCCGTAGAGCAGTGAAGACGGACCTTTCAGAATCCGTACCTCGTCTACATTAAAAGCATCAATTTCCAGTCCATGGTCGGCCCCCCATTGTTGCCCCTCTTGTTTTATTCCATTTTCGGATACGGCAATACGGTTGAATCCCAAACCACGAATCATAGGTTTGGAGAATCCCGCACCAATATCCATCGAGTGTACACCGGGAACATTTTTCAAAGTCTGTACCAAATTACCGGTAAAATGCCGGTTCAAATAATCTTTCTGAAACAACTCGAGTGTCAGGGTAGTCTTTTTCTCCTGAGCATGTCGGTAAGATCCAGTCACCACCACTTCGGATAAATCCACACTTTTAATCGTATCAGAAACTACCTGTGCATTTGAAAACAAGGTAAAAAACATTCCCAGCGTACCCGAAACATATCTGATACGCATAAATTACAATCATTTGATGTTGTGAATAAATAAAAGATACTATGTGAATCAGCAAACGGGAGGTGCACGCAGATAATAAGGATAAGATTTAACCTGGCAAACCTTATCCACTGTTATTTTCGGCTGATAATCAAAAACCGGAAGAACAATATGAAGTTGTAATGTTTCAACTTGTGTAAAAGGTGAAAGTGTGAAATTGCACACGGGACACTGATGAGAGGAATCATGAGAATTCCCACTATCAGAATGGCAAACGGCATCTTCTTCATGGTGGTGAAAAGTCTTCACCATGAAAAATGGCATAAGCGTCATTAACAACAGCCATGCTATAAAAATCCTGCCTTTTGCGTTTTCTCTCATTTTTGTGTTCAGTAAGACCACTACAAAAATAGAAACAAATAACAAACTCACAATAACATTTTATATTTATTATTAGTTTCATCCACTTTTTACCTACAAATGGGTATGTATACAAAACCGAGGTAACTTCCCAGTCACCTCGGTCACGACAGATCTTTATTTTCTAGAACAGCCTACAATCCGGTCATTCTAAAAAAGAGTAACCACTCCGTAAATAACAGCGGCCAATATTCCACTGACAGGAATAGTCAACACCCAAGCCGTCATCAGGCTTCTTGTTATTCCCCATCGGACGGCTGAAAGACGCTTAGTAGCACCCACTCCGATAATAGCTCCTGTAATGGTGTGGGTTGTACTTACAGGTATTTTCAAATATTCTGTCAGATACAATGTAAATGCGCCAGCAGTTTCCGCAACAACTCCCTCCAAAGGAGTTACTTTGGTAATCTTAGTTCCCATGGTTTTCACAATCTTCCATCCGCCTGACATCGTTCCTAAAGAAATGGCAGTAAAACAAGAAAATGCCACCCAATCCGGCAAATCATTGATACTATTTATTCCCATTCTTAACCCTTCCGAATGAGCAGCGATCAGGGCAGCAGCAATAATACCCATTACCTTCTGGGAATCATTCAGTCCATGCCCTATACTGAACAAAGCCGAAGAAACAAGCTGCAATTTCTTAAACCACATCTCAGCCGTATTCGGATGTGCACGACGACAAATGTGAAGGACAAGCAACGTAAATCCAAAAGCAACAACCATCCCTATAAATGGTGCCAAAAAGATAAAAACAGCAATCTTCAAAATAATATTGAGCTGAATGGCATCAAAACCATGAGCCATAATAGCAGCACCGGCAAAACCTCCGATCAGCGTATGCGAAGAAGAAGAAGGAATCCCCTTCCACCATGTAAACAGATTCCAGACAATAGCTGCAATAACCCCCGAAAGAATAATCGGCAAGGAAATATACTGTTCCACTACTGTCTTGGATACAGTATTGGCTATTCCGAACCCTCCGATTATACATTTAGCAATAAAGAATGCAACAAAATTAAAAAATGCCGCCCATATCACCGCTTGGAACGGAGTAAGAACCTTGGTTGACACAATGGTGGCTATTGAATTGGCTGCATCATGAAATCCGTTAATATAGTCAAAAATCAAAGCCAAAGTAATAATAATCACTAATAATTCCATATTGTACCTTCTGCTTTTATGCGTATTTCACAATCAGGTTTCTCAAGATTTTTCCTACCCGTTCTGCCGCATCGGTCGTTTTCTCCAATTCATGCATTATCTCCTTGATCTTAATCAGTTCTATGCAATCCTTTTCTTCCTCAAATAGTTTCTTAACAAAGAGTTCATATACATCATCCGCCTGATTCTCTATGTCATGCAATTTTGTACAACATACTCTTAATTCAGTAGGCTTTTTACGGAAAATTTCCAATTCGTCCATTGCCTTACTTATATAAACAGCCGCTTGCTGTATCAACAAACTCAACTCTTTTCCACTATTAGCAATGGGATGGGGATTATAGATCGTGATACGTTTGGCGCAACTGTTAATCCCATCTATTACATCATCCATAGTTGATGCCAAATCGTGAATATCCTCACGATCAAAAGGGGTTATGAAAGTTTTTCCCAATTCGTCAAAAATTAAATGAGTCTGCTTGTCACCTTCACGTTCCATATCTTTGATGCGTTTGTAATAGTCTTCTCTCTCTTCCGGCTTATCATGCTGCATGCTTTCTACCAATAAATCCGATGATGAGGTCAGGATTTCAGACAAACGTTTCAACATAGGGAAAAACTTAGGTTCTTGAGGTGTAAATCGACTAAAAAAAGAATTTTTCATAAATGTAATTTGAATAAATTGTTTTTGATATGTTTGATTTTAGTAATGGCGAGTTTTCCACTTATTCCTGCCTACTTCTATAACGGCAGGCAATATAGAAACGACAATAATAGCCACAATCAGCAATTTCAGATTTTTCTGTACAAATGGAAGATCACCGAAAAAATAACCGGCATAACAGAAAATACCAACCCACAAAGCTCCCCCTATCAGATTATACACCATAAAATAATAATAATGCATTTTGCCCATACCTGCTACAAAAGGAGCAAATGTACGGACTATAGGTACAAAACGGGCAATAATGATGGTCTTTCCTCCGTATTTTTTATAAAATTCATGTGTTTTTTCCAAATGACTTTGCTTAAATATACGGGAATCGGGATTATTGAAAAGTTTATTTCCAAAAAAGTGTCCTATCATATAATTACAGGAATCGCCCAGCACAGCTGAAAGAAATAAAACCAAAGCGAGAATATTAACTTCCAAAGGCATATCGGGCAAAGCCGAAATAGCTCCCGCGACAAAAAGCAAAGAATCTCCGGGGAGGAATGGAGTGACAACCAATCCCGTTTCGCAAAAAATGATTATAAACAGTATGACATAAGCCCAAGTATGATATTCTTGAACAATATCTATCATATATTGGTCAATGTGAAGTATAAAGTCCAATAAAAATTCCATTATATATTAGTTATTAACATATAACACCGTTCATAAAAGGAACAAGCATCCACCCCAGTTCCCATTATGAAAATATAAAAACAAAAAAATGTAAGATATAAAAAACAGACCTTGCCGAGAAGAAAAAATAAACTAAATAAGAATACGCCTCAACTGATAAATATAGTATTCACAGGAATATTGAGTAAAATAAAGAATAGGTGAAAAAGAAATTTGCTTTTCTTCAGGAAGAAGTACTTTCAAGAATCTGGCCAACTTGGCTATGACGGAAGCAGAGGAATGAGTTCGCAGAATTTTAGAAGAGCACAAGGTGCGAAAAGAAAAAGAGGTAGCTGTACCGCCGATACCGACTTTATAAAAATGGTAGCTTTCATTATTTATCTCTTTTTTTTCCTGCCCGTTATTGCTTTCAGATATGTTGCACAGCGCCACCGCACTGTTTTCCAAACCAACTGTACGAACTACATCGTGCTCCTGTCCGCTATCAAATGCGGAACCAAAGCCCGCCAACAGGCATACACCTAACAAGATATAAAAAAGATATATATACTTTGTCATAGCAACTGCAAAGATAAAAAGTATTTTTGAGAGATAAAATCATTCTGCCCTTTTCTTGCATTCTCCGGCAAAAAAAGAATATAACCCTGTACTACATTTCCCGAAAATTCTCCGGAATCTAAAATAAATGCAATATATTTGTATTAACAGATATGAACCTCTTGAAAAAATATTATTCTATGAGTACTTTAGAGAAACTTGACAAAGTAGATTTGCAGATACTACGTACCTTGCAAGAAAATGCCCGACTGACCACCAAAGAACTGGCTGCACGGGTAAGCCTTTCCTCCACTCCGGTGTTCGAACGCCTCAAACGATTGGAAAATGGAGGATATATAAAAAAATATATCGCTGTATTGGACGCTGAGAAACTAAACCAAGGCTTCGTGGTATTTTGCAGTGTCAAGCTAAGAAGACTGAACCGGGACATTGCTGCGGAATTTACACGGATAATTCAGGATATCCCTGAAGTAACAGAGTGCTACAACATATCAGGCAGTTATGACTATTTGCTTAAAATACACTCCCCTAATATGAAGTATTATCAGGAATTTATCCTCAATGTCTTGGGCACGATTGACAGTTTGGGTTCACTGGAAAGCACCTTTGTAATGAATGAAGTAAAACATGAATATGGGATTCACATTTAAGTAAATCCCATCCATCCTCTCTCATCAATACCATTTTTTACGCTTAAAATAGAAGTAGATAACTGCTACTAGTATCAACATCAATGTCCATGCAAATACATAGCCATACCGCCATCCCAGTTCAGGCATCCATTGGAAATTCATTCCCCAGATTCCTGCCAGAAAAGTCAACGGAATAAATATAGTAGAAACAACAGTCAGCTGTTTCATGATGCTGTTCATCCGTCGGTCATTATTGGAAAGGTAAATATCTACCAAAGCTGAAATCATGTCACGGCAACCATCTAAAGTTTGCAATACAAACTGCAAATGATCATTGACATCATTAAAGAAAGGACGGCTTGCTTTGTGCAACAAATCATTATCGATCGGATGCAACAACTTGCTGATTTCCTCCTTTAATGGTAAAATACATTTCTTTATTACACGAAAATTACGGCGGTATTGCTGTATATTTTCAATACCGAGCATATCAGCCTGTTCCGGCGAAAGCAATTGCTCTTCTAAATCCTCTAATCCGTCTTCCAATTCCGAAATAATGGATATAAAGCTGGCCATCACACTGTTTAGAATAACACTGAGCAGGAAATCAGACTGCCGGCTACGTATTTTCAACACATTCTTTTCCAATGCCGTATTTATATCATTCAGAAAGTCTGTTTCCTTTTCCATAAAAGTCAACAGATAATTTCCACCTTGCACAATGGCTATTTGTTGTGGTACATAGCCATCATCATTAGAAAAAAGTAACTTCAAAATCACTACATTATATGTATCATGCTGTTCTATCTTGGTCTGATGGTCGGAGTTCAAAATATCTTGTATCGTCAAAAAGTCGACATTAAAATTCTGACAGACATGCTGTATGACCTCCGTATTCTGAAAGCCATGAATTTGTATCCAGTTTATAGCATTCTTATTCAAATAAGGGATTAAACTATCTATATCTTTCCCATCCTTCATACAAATACTTTCAGCATTATAACTGCACAAATGCAGATGCGTAGGGGTACAACTGACACCAATATAAGCAAGTTGCTCACTTAGTAAATTATTCTTCGCCATAGTTTCAGTAATGAATAATACAAATATAATTCTTTTTTAAAAGTTCAACTGTGTTCTCTACAAAAAAGAAAAGATTCCCCCAAGTTTTCAAACTGATCCCCGTTTAACTCTCGGTTTAACTGAACCATGTAAACCAGCACAATTTGGGCATAAAAAAAGAGAGCTACTTTAGTGTAACTCTCTGATTTTCAAGTGATCCGCTTGGGGCTCGAACCCAAGACCCCAACATTAAAAGTGTTGTGCTCTACCTGCTGAGCTAGCGAATCAATCCTTTATTATTGCTATTCTTCCGAATTGCGAGTGCAAAGGTACAGTTTATTTTTGTATCTGCAAACATTTCTAGAACTTTTTTCTAAAAAAATGCATTTTATCCATTATTCATTCATTGCAATTAAAACTTCCATGTACTTCCGCCAACAGTTTCCAAGCCCTTACACTATTTCACAATAATCTCTTCTACAGGCTGTTTCAACTCCTTATCCAATGGATACGACTGATACTTCACTTTATCAAAATCAATCTTCTTCATACTAATACAACGAATATTGTTATTGTATGCTGTTTTATAATACACTTTCCTGTTTGTCAAATCAATAGCCGAAGTCCATTGTGTGGCACTAGGAATATCAGGTGCTTTCCCTAACGCATATTCTATACCAATAGGAATATCAAAATTATTCAGGATATGAAAGCTTTGTAATATAGCGTCATACGCTGTAGGACACACCGGAGCTGTTGCCTTATAAAACGCTACACGAACAAAACGGGATGGAGGAGTTACATCCCCCGGAATACCATGAAATCCGGCACCTGCGCCAAAAGGGAAAATAGTCACCCCACCCCATTGCTGTGGAGTGACAGCTCCCGGATATAGATTTACATAATTATTCAAGTTAATCACCTGCCATGGAAAATCGGGAGAATTGGTGAGTACTCCTACTTTATTTTCATAAAAATAAGGAACACCACCTACAAATTCCAACACCATTTGATTTCCTTTAGCATCGCCAATGCGCCAATGTACCGTAGAACTTTTACCAGGTTTATCAAGAGACACCACCTTCACCCCTTCTATAGCTTCTCTCACTTCGTCTATAGTAGCAAATTGGGAAAGCATCCAGTTCACCACCTGCAAATCCGACAAAGTAATTGCATTTTGAGCCTCATCATATTCTTCATACTTCCCATAATGGGGAAAATAAAACAATCCAGCCGAAAGCCCTACTTCATTCAGTCCTTCAGCCACAAACTCTTTCTGAATGATAGCCAGTCCTACCAGACCATATTTAGCCCGAAATCTCAAGCCATTTACACCCGTTGGAGTATAAGATACCAAATCCTGTCCTCTGGGAACAATAACATATTCACTCGGAAGATAACTGTTCCCCCACTCTATAGTACGTGCCTGCACATATCCGCCATCTTCAGCGAGGAATGAAATACCGGTACATGCCGATCCGCTTGCAATGCCTGTCAGCAATAAGGCCAAAGCTATCAAAATCTTTTTCATAACCATTTTAAATCTATTTATGATAGTAAGAACAAAGCATCGGACATTTTAGTTCTTGTTTACTCAACAAAGATAACCAAAGCCATCAAACAATGTTCCGGCACTGATTGCCATACAAATAGATAAGAATAGAAAAACAAAAGGAGTGACAAGTTCCCAATCGAGTATATACAAAGAAGTAGGAGGTGAATTTACAAAACACACCTCCTTACCCTTAAATTATTTATTCAGCAAACAATTTACTACATCTTTCTCCCGTTCTTTAGGTAATACGGTCAAGCCAACCACCGTCCCCCCTTTTAGAACAGCCTCTACAGTAGTCTGTCCTGTAGCATGCAATTTGAAATGCACATCCCAATCTTTGGGCCAAGCAGGAAACAATAAAATCTTTCCATCGGCTTCCTGCAACAGCATTTCCTGCATACCTATCATACCGCTGCCTCCCCAGTTATGATCAGGCGTCCAGTCATAGCCCGGTCCCCAAAAAGCAGGGAAACGATGAGGCCCGTTTGCCATTTTCTCTAAGGTAAGTTGTGCAGCCTCCTCGGTCATACCCAGACAGGCAGCCCAGATATTATCTTGTTTCCATCCGATATGTGAACGGAATTTCTGTGCATCGGGATCATATAGATAGGTATTACGGGCTATTTCCAGACCTTCCTTCCCCACTCCATACATACGCCAGGGAAATACAGCATAAAGCTGGGGAGTTTCTATATTGTTCACCCGTTCCCAAGCCTGTGCCGGAGCAATCATTTCCTTCCCATCCACTATGCGCAAAGGGATCTCAGGAATACGTGCCAGCATGTCCGGTTTACGTCCGTAGGTTTGTAAAACAGAGCGCAGCGCGGCAATGGTTGAGGATGGATTATAAGCCATCTTATAAGTTTCACAAGCCGATCCCGGATAAATCACCAGTTTGCCGTTACCATCTAAATCCTTACGTCCACGCTGTAATGCCAGTTGACGATAATGCTCATCAAAGAAATTAAGTGAGCTTTCTATCAAAGGGATATAACGGCTGATATCAGCCTCATTATAACGTGCCGTTTCCAGTATCATCTGACAAAATTCAAGAACCGTATCCCATTCGTATTCCAGCCATGCATTATATTCCAACCCCCTGTCATAGCTTTCAGGACGTTTAAAGCCATACTCGGCAGGATTGGGCAGACCGAAGTTCTCCATTTGTTCGGTGAAACAGGCACCGGCATGTCCCCAATAGGTACGGGTACGTGCTTCGGCTGTCGGCAACAAACGCAGATAAAAGTCAAATTGTGATTTCATCAAGTCAAAGTCACCGCTTTTCAGCATGGGCCAATAAACCAGACGCTGATTCTGTGCAGTCATGGTTCCTCCTCCCCATTTCCGGAAATCAGGGGTAAATTCCATTTTCTGATCTACATACATAGGATCAAAAGTAAACAGTCCCCCGTTAAACTTGGTAGGCCACTGACTATAGGCGTTACATCCCAACATATAGCGGAACAGTGTATAGTTACGGATAGCATCTCCCGCTTCACCTTCCCCCTCAATAAAGCTACGTTTCCAAAAATCATTCCACCAACGGCGGGTAGCCTGTTTGTCTTTGGATACATTTATTTCCTTCTCAGTGCGGGCCAAGGATGCTTCCCATGCAGGAACCGTACTTTGTTCCGTATTCAGAACAATCCGTGCAGACTGCTTATAAGTAGGTTTCTTGCTTTTGTACATCCATGCCAGATACTCAGTACCTGCATAATGTCCACGGCGTGTACCGTTATAAACCAGATTATCACCTGATAAACGCCCCCCAAAAATCAAATTCTTCAAAGGATTATACAGTTGTTCCTTCACTTCATTCATTCCCTGCTGGTCCACTACCACATCAAAAATAGTACGTTCAGGATTGCGATGGAAAAAAGTAAAATTATCTTCTTCCACACAGACAGAGTCACGCCTAGTCATCAATCCATCAGGAATGACCCATTTGTAAGAGCATTGCTGCCCTTCCCCTTTACGCACCGGACGATCTTCATAACGCCAGCTTTCAAAGTTCACACGCATGGAAGTCAGTTCCTTCGTTTTCACCTCAACATGTACCACAGGATGAAACACATCCACCCAAATAATTAGAGTGGCATTATCACTACTTACGCTGACATAGCCATCATTAAGATGCAGAGTCTGCCGAAAAGAAGCCGTTCCGGCAAAAGGGTTCGGAGTGAGCCTCACACGAAACCGACCCTGCTTCAACAGACAATTATTCTCGTCAAAAGAACCGCTACGACTAAGGTAGAACAGAACATCGTCATTCTCTACCCATACATTCATGCCGATATCACCACCTCCGCAAGGCATGGACTCCGAAGCATTCCGGCTTTGAGTATTCCAAACCAGATTGGCAGGCTGTCCCCACAGAAACTGCCCGCCAATAAATACTAATAATAAAAACGTAAAGATATTCTTCATTTTTTTCTGTTTTTACCAGTCATCGGAACGGAAAGACGATACAGGTAAATCTTCACCAAACAAATCTCCCTCCACATAATTCTCGAAGCCATAACGAACTGCCACCGGATGAGGTACTCTCTCGCTCTTTACAAGCATTTTACTTCTCTGTATCCACGCTTTAGCAGGATAAAAAACCCGATCTTTACCTGCAACCTGAAAGTTATATGATTCAAAACGGTCTTTACAATTTATCCACATCGGTGCCCGATCAAAACTGACTATTACCGTATCATTCTTTACTTCCATTCCTGTATAGTAAGGACTTTCGGCCGTAACACCTTTCATTCCGTAAGTTTTTACCAATGCCAAACGCGCCAGACGTTCTCCTGCCACCTTCTTTTTACCCGGATGAATCCCCGTTTTCATTCCTGCGTCCAACAATACAGCCATACCACTATTACCCACCCGGTGTTCTACCATAGCTTGTTGTTCGCGAAGATAAGCAGAATTTATCACATTCTTGCCAGGCTCAGTAATAATTCCATAATCATAAGGTGCAATTTGACAATAATAGAAAGGAAATTCCCCTTGCTGCCATTCTTCGCGCCACCCGCGTATCAGTGCACTGAACATATCGGCATAAGTAGAAGCCCGGTTATAGTTATCTTCCCCCTGATACCAGATAACTCCACGCATGGCTAATCCGATGAGCGGATGAAGCATACCGTTATAGAGTACAGTCGGAGTACGGTTCTTTGACTTGATATCGGCTTCCGATTGAGGAATCTTTGCTTCGGGGAATGCCTTCAACCAATCCGGATGCATCCAGGCTTCACAGGCAGAACCTCCCCATGAAGCTACAATCAAGCCCACGGGTATATTCAACTGCTGTTGTATCATCCGACCGAAGTAATAAGCAGTAGCACTAAACTCACGCACAGTTGCTGGAACAGCTTCCTGCCAGGTTCCCACCACATCTGTTTTCGGAGTAAAAGAGGAAGTGCGCTTTACGGTGAACAGGCGGAGTTGCGGATTACGGCTGTTCATCACATCTGTATTGCTATTCTCCACCGGCTGGTTTTTAAAACCTTTCATGGGCATTTCCATATTACTCTGACCGGAGCATAACCATAATTCCCCCATCAGGATATCACGTATTTCGGTCAGCTTTCCATCATCAAAAGTGATCGTGTAAGGGCCTCCGGCAGAGGGGGTGGATAAAGCAAGTTTCCACGCGCCTTTTGCATCGGCAGTAGTTTTATAGGTTTGTTTATCCCAACTTGTTGTAATCTTTACCGGTGCATTGGGAGTAGCTGTTCCCCATAAATTGGCACGGGTCTGCTGTTGCATCACCATGCCGTCTGAAAAGAAAGCGGGCAATTTCACTTCCGCATTTGCCGACATGCAAGTCAACCATGCCCAAGCAATGCCCAGTAGTAGTTTCTTATTTTCCATGTTATGTGTGATTACCATTATTCTTTAGTTTTAAAAAACTCGCAAGGTCCCATCCATCCGGCAGGCAATAAATCATCTCCGGGCAGACGGAATTTTGCATTCGTCCATATCCCCTCAAAAGGCGCTTTATCCTGATCTGCTCCACGGAGCGCATTCGCCCAGGTATTCACTACCTCCACTTCCAAAACATTGGTTCCGTTACGAAGCGCATCGGTAATGTCCACTTCGTATGGAGCTGTCCAAGCCGTACCGCATGCAATGCTGTTGACACGTACAGTCGCTACATTGGCTACTTTACCCAACCGAAGAATAATTCTTCCGTCCTGTTCATTCTTCCATCTGAATAGCCCTCTGTAAGTGGCATGTCCGGAATAATATCTTATTTTTTCATCCTCTTCCTTACTCCAGTCAAATAATACCGGACGAGTGACAGTTTTGCGCACGGAAGGGAATGTTACTGTCCATTCCTTGATCGATATGGATACAGGTTCCCTTTCGGTCCGTTCCGGAGAAACTTCTGAAGATTCTTTGGGGAATACGACAAATACAGAGCCATTGGCAGGCAAAGACAAAGCGACTTCGGTACGGCCGTCCAATTCTTTCCATTGTGCCGGACGGGTAATGGTTCCTGTTACCGCATTCCACAATTCAGGAGTGCGTCCTGCAATGCGGAAAGAAGCGTTGAATGTACGCAAACTGTCCACCTGATTAGCCACAAAATAAATCTCATATTCTTCCCCGCTCCGATGAGTATATGCCACATCAGCAGGAAGAAGTACATCCCGTTCCACACCGAAAGAAGAAAAATCATCTTCCCGATAAGGCAATTGCGGAATAATGACACCTGCCGCGCGGAGTTCCTCTACTTTTGCCTGTGCCTCAGGAGACAACGGCAGGTTATCAGGATTCATAGGACGGGCTGTAGGAAGCACCAATACTTTATAAGAAGCTCCTCCCGGAAGTACCATTCTTCCATTCTCCGCTTTTGCCAAACGTAACAGAGCGTCTTTGTTAAAAGAATCGTAGGCATAACCACGCATCGGGTTCACCCAGTCTTCGGGATCGGCCATGTTTGCCGAATGGGTAACACCGACAGGACGCACACGGGTGGGTTGACCTTCATTAGCCAGCCGAATCCGTTCGCTTTCCACCCGTTCGGCTCCATAGATACCGGGAAGCATCGAAACTAACCGTTCGGGCAAAATGGAACGTCGCGGCATCTCTTCACCGGTAAAGACGGCGATATCAACCACCGGATGACCGTATTGCAACAAAGTCTGGCAACGGGTGATGTAATCTACAAAAGATTTCCCTTCCTCCCACCAGGTCTGGTCGCGCTGGAAGAAGAGTCCGATGCCGTCCAAGGTCATACCGGGACGGCGGTTCATCCAAGGATTATGGGTATAGACATGAAAGAAGAGTTTATTGATACCCAGTGCATAGTTACGGTCCAGCAAAGGTTTCAGCATGGCAGGGTCTTCATCCCATACGCCACGAATTTCAGTAAAGCCTTCGGCCTGGATAATATTCTTTCCATAAATATGCGCGCCACTGATGGCATCCAGCATATCATTGGGTTTATCGTGCGTAGGACTGTTCAGCCAAAATTCCCCCATAGGCAGATCCACTTTCTGATAATGCATCAATCCGTCACTGACCATAGTAGGAGCTACGCACTCGGCAGAGAACCGGCAATCGTATTGACGGGCACAGTCTGCCAATACAGTGTAGAACACATCAGTCACCAGTTCTCCGATGGTGGTACGGACATCCCGCAATATCTGCTCACTGCGGGCGGCACTTTCCATCGGAATACCTGCCAGCAAAGGAAGATAAGGCATCAAATCATATCCACGGCGTTTCTTAAATTCCGCCGCGAAGTTATCACTCCAGTTCTGACTGCCACACTCCCAACTGTCTACGTGCATATATTTCAATACACGGCGTGCCACGGCTTCATCCGTCTTTTTGAACATTTCCGCAAACCAGTTCGAGAACTGTTTCTGAACAGCCTTGGTGCTGAACTTGTCGCATTCCAATCCTTTACCTCCTCCGGCAGTAGCATTCACATGTCCGGTTGCCGTATGTCCCATGCGGAGAATACGCCATTTACCTTCGGGTAAACGGGCGGTCAGCCTGCCCTGATACAAAGGGAGATTGATCAATTCATCCGGTTGCACACAAGCCGCATCGGGTATTTCCGTCGAAGTAGTAGCAGTAGCCACACGCCACACCAGTCCTGCTTTTCCCTCCCACTGATGAATACGCGGAGCCGTATGAAGGACTATATCATTGATTTTCAAATTCGGTTTCCATTTAGCTGCATCCAGATCCTCACTACCCGGTTCGCTTCCCACGGGAGTCCACTCAAAACGGAAGTAACGGGCGGTAACAGGGGGGATGGCATGAGTGGACTGGAAATCCGTATTCTGCCATCCCTGCCGGGCAGGGACCAGTTGCTTCACTGTTTTGAACGTCCGTCCGTCCTCACTGGCCAATACTTTCAGGCGATGTGCCTGGTAGTTATTTCCTCCCAAAATAATTTCCACGTTGCTGCAAGTCACAGGTTCTGCATATTCATACTGAATCCAACAAGGATAAGAGGAACGGAAGACTCCTTTCTCATCCCTGTTCACAGCCTTGGATTCATCTTTGATAACGGCCTGTTTCAAATTGCCGAAAGTTACCTTCGGCTTCAATGAAGTATCCTCAGGCTGACGCTCCAATGGAATGGCGTAGGTAACGATATCTTCATAATAGCCATCCAGTGCTTCGGGCATGGGCAAAGTGAGATTCCGGATATTTCCACCGTTCACAATGGTGTCACTCCATACCACTTTTTGCATGGATTCTTCGGGAGTCATCCAAGGACCTCCCGCCAAGGCAAAGCCGTCACAGATGTGCATGCCCAGTTGCATTCCCAGCCTGTCGGCCTCTTTCATACTATGAGTGACCATACGCCACCATTCGGGGGTAAGCTGCTGGGCTTTCCCTTCGTATTGAGGTCCCTGCTCCACTCCCTTGATAGGCATCAGATAGGCTCCACCCAAACCTACACGGTGCATGGCTTCCAGATCGGCGGTAATCCCTTCGGGAGTTACAGCGCCAAACATCCAATACCAGAAAGTCCAGGGACGAGCTTCCTGTACGGATGAATTTACAAACTGTTGCCGTAAAGCGGATTGTGCTATCATCGGTTGGAATCCGGTTGCCAGCAATATGGATACAAACAGATGTTTTATCTTCATAAGCTATTTATTCTATATTTAATGATAAACGAATAAAGTTGTAATTTGTACTCAATTTTTCAAATATAGAGAGTTCGAGCCAAATAAAAAAAGAAAAGGGAAGAATAAACAAAGTTCCTCTTCCCTTTACAATCTATTTTTTCACTGTTATTCAAATTTTAACGTGATACCTCCCCCATATGCTCCATCAGCCCAAAATGCTTGTGAAGACGGACCTATCAAATCTGTCGTATTCACTTTATTACGAACCGGAGGAATTACTTTCATCAGACTGATGCCGGTAGCCGGGAAAGTATAAAGCAAGCCGTCACGACCGTCGCGAGGCTGATAAACCCCTACATAATTCTGAGGAGTACGGTTACAGATACTTATCGTTCCTTCCTGTGTTTTCAAAGTCATCCATTGCACATTAGCAAAGTACCCTTTAAATTCGGGATAAGTAAAGCTTTCGGCAGGAATGGGATCATTATACTCATTTTCCCATACGCCCAACTGCGGACCATGCAGACGGTTCTGCCATACACGGTAAGGACCGTCACCTACCCAACGCTTGCTCAACACTTTATCTTCCGGATAATCAAACATCACCCCCATCAAATCCACTACACCGCTGAAGTTGTATGTAAAGTCTATAGCAGCGGTACCGTCAGGAGCGATAGTCCATACAGCCTGATCAAAACATCCCAGTTTGTAGTTAGCGGTAACCACTACGTTATTGCCTTCTTCACGCACGGTAAAGCCTGTAAAACGACCGGCATCATCAAATGTAGTGTATTGGGTTTTCTTCTTTTCAGCCTCTTTGTCATCATGGTTATAAAACTGATCCATAGAACGGTCCGAACGCTTGGCGGCAATGAAACGGGGACCATTTGCCAGACTGATGATACGGCTTCCAACCTTTACCCCCTTCAGCTGTCCGTCTTTCTGAGAAAAAGTAAATGTACGTCCTTCGGCATCAACCGTCAATGCATCGGCAGTTTCTTTATAAGAAGGCTTGTTTCCGGCAGAAACCTGTTGCAATCCGGCAACGTCGTCCAGTTTATAACTCCACGTAAAGAGATCATTCCCCTGCTTATCCGTTACTGTCAGCATCAAAGCATTAGCCCCCTTGACAGCCGCAGGAATAGTCAGTGTACCCGCACCGTGAGCAGGAATGTCGGGACAGTTCACCTCTCCCTGTTTCATCACTTTCATTCCCCCCTTATCGGTTACAGAAGGCAATTGCACATATTTATAAGTGAAACGGCATGTATTCGCATTCAGGAAATCGTAACGGTTCTCTATTTTCAGTTTGCCGTCAAACTGACTGTCAAGGCTATCGGTCATGATTTGAATAGGACACCACACCTGCTTGATGGTAAAATAACTGCCCTCTTTTTCGTGATGCGGACCTACAATGCCATCGGCTCCATAATTGCCGCAGTTGTCAATGAATCCATTCATATCCACACGCTTCACGCCCTCATCGGCCAGTACCCAAAGGAAACCTCCGGCACAACGGGGATGCTTACGCATCATTTCCCAATAATCATACAGTCCGGCTCCGTGTCCTCCATCGTACAATCCATGCAGAAACTCGGTCGGCATAAATATTTCCGGCAGACGCATATAGTTCTGGCTTTCTCCGTAAGAACGATAGTGCATGGTTTCATATCCACTGAAGTTGCCTTGCGGATGAAGCACCGGACGTTTCTGAGGATCATATTTATGGAATTCACCATCCAGTTCAGTATTCCAGCCTTTTTCATTACCATTGCTCCACCAGATAATACACGGATGGTTCACATCACGGGTAATCATTTCTTTTACCAGCTTCTGCCCGTTGATGGTTTCGTGCTTGCCATGCCAGCCGCTTAACTCATCCATTACATAAAGCCCCAGCGAGTCACAAGCTTCAAAAAATTCGGGATCGGCAGGATAATGACTCAGGCGGACGGCATTCATGTTCATGCTTTTGATAAGCAATACATCTTCAATATTCTTTGCCTTGCTCAGTGTACGTCCGCTTTCAGGACGGAAACTATGACGGTTCACCCCTTTAATCATCACACGCCGACCGTTGATATACAATCCGTCACTTTCACGTGTTTCAATGGTACGGAAACCAAATTTCTGATTTTCAACATGCAGTGTTTTGCCTGCTTTATCAAGCAGGGTAAAGGTAGCCTGATACATGGCCGGAGTTTCAGCCGTCCATAATTCAGGAGATTTTACAGCGAAATTAATCGAAGCATGGTCGCTGCCCGTACGGACATCCGAAGTGTTTTCGGCCACTTTTTTCCCTTTAGCATCTGTTATGACAGTATGTACCCTAGCACCTTCTACTGCCATATTCAGAAAACAATCGGCATAGAAATTCCCATCCGCCTTCGCATCTATTGCCAGACGATCTATATTTTGAGCCGGTTTCGCCACGATGAACACAGGACGGAAAATACCTCCGAAATTCCAATAATCAGCACGGCGTTCTGCCAAATTAACCCCTGCATTCGCACTTTCCTTGCTTACAGTTACTTCAAGTACATTCTTTTTTTTCGATCCGAAAAATACCCGGTCACTCACATTATAAATAAAGCGGTAAAAAGCTCCCTGATGCATGGAACCGGCTTTACGACCGTTTATCTTTACCTGCGTATCAGTCATAGAGCCTTCAAATACCAGCTCTATCTGTTTACCATTCCATTCGGCAGGCAACTCAAATTCATATTTATACAAACCTTGTTCGTCAGCTACTCCTTCAGGAAAAGCCTTACCATAGAATTTCATGCCATATTGATAAGTACCGAATCCTTGCAGTTCCCAACAGGAAGGTACTCCGATTTTCGTCCATTTTCCGGAATTATTACCACCGGTACACATGAAATCCCATTGTACCATATCATCACAGCCACGTCCTGACAAGTATTGGCGTTCTGTTTTTACGGAAGATTGCGCCAACAAACCTGCCGATAAAGCAAGGAGTGATAAAAAAGTTGTTGCTCTTTTCATTTTGATATTTGATTTTTAATTTAATTCTATATTTCTGTCTGCCACCGGAAAGATATGTCGCCTATTCAAACCTTTTGCCATACATCATTTTATAAGACTGAAGCGTACCCGCAAAGTATGAGATTTCTGCTTATCAATGGCGTATTTCTTCAGCACTCCCGGACCACAACTACTGTTTCCTAAACCTAAGACCGCTGCATCCAGGCTGAGAATAACCTCCTTTCGTGGTTTCAAGTCACAATCATGAGTTGTTTTATAAATATCATCCACGGTATAATGTAAGGCAGAAAATGAAAATGGCCTGTCTATGGCTGTCACACGGACGCCTTTACCCTGTTTATTGGTTAGAATCACCTCGGTAACATCCTCGTGATTGCCACTGTCCTGCGGACGGGGGTAATGTGTGTACTGTTCACTCACCTTGCTGTTCCATCTACCTATCAGACAGGACGTCTTACGGTCGGGATAGTTTTCCCACGGGCCACGACCGTACCAGGAAAGGTTCTCGTATTCTTCTCCCAGTACAAATGCACTGCCCAGACGAGGCAATTCCGGCAATTCTCCTTGTGGCAGATAAGTCTGTTCCAAATCCACCGTTCCATCCACATATATTTTATAATGGGAAGAAACACGGATGCTACCCTTGGCATAACGATATTCCACAACCGATTTCTTCGATACGGTTCCATCTGTTTCCTGAGTTTCCGTTTCGGGAGTAATTACCTCTACTTGAGGAGCATCCAATCCCTGATTCTTCCAATCCTTGGCCAACCAGTTACCGAAACTTTTATCATTATCCGTCGGAGCACGGAAAGCTTGAAAATAACTATCTTCCCATAAATCCAAAACAGAAAACTTACTTTTACGTCTACCCGGTTGTACACCGTCAGCCACCGCCATCAAATGATCATTCAAGGCAAACTGTTCCTTTAAAATCTCATGCCCGGCCTTCGCCCATAAAGCATCTTCTTTCAATACTATACTTACATTCAATCGAACATCAGCCTGTTTATTAATCTTAACATCGGGCAAAGCCATCGTTCCTGTTTCACCGGGTGCCACCGATGGAAGCGCCAGTTCCCCTTGTTTCATCTTCTTCCCGTTCTCTATCAAAGTCCACAGACAGCGATATCCTTCCAGACCAATGTGATGATTACGGTTCGTAACTCTTAATCCTTTGGGCAAAACATCTTGTTCTTTTAAAAAAACATCTTGTTCTTTTGGAAAAACCTGAAGATCTTTTTCCATTTCCAATTTAACCGGGGCATATACTTTCTTCACCTCCCAATATTTGGGCGTAGTTTCGCGGTCACTCATCACCACACCATTAAAACAGAAAGCCTTTAAATTAGGCCGATCACCAAAGTCACCGCCATACGCCACCATCCGGCGGCCATCCGGCAATATCTTATAAATACCTTGATCCACCCAGTCCCATATAAAGCCGCCCAGCATACGTGGGTTACTATAAATCTCATCCCAATATTCCTTGAAATTACCTAAAGCATTCCCCATGCAATGTGCATATTCGCTAGTCATCACAGGACGGTTATCATTCGTGCGTTCCGCTATTTCCAACAAGCGTTCCCAACGTGCGTTCTCCGCCCGTTCCTTGTCCTCCCCTTCGGGAATGCCGGGATTCAGGTACTCCTGTTTCACACGGGTATAAAAACGGCTGATTACATCCACTGTTTTCGGGTCGGGTTCTCCGTTTACTCCCTGAGCTCCTTCATAGTGTACGGGACGTGTAGGATCAAAATCATGCAGCCAAGCCGAAATAGCAGCAAAATTAGGTCCGTAACCACTTTCATTTCCCATGCTCCACATCACTACCGAAGGATGATTTTTATCGCGTTCCGCCATACGTACCGCACGATCCAGAAAAGCAGCGTGCCAATCGGATGTACTAGCCAATGTTCCACGTAATCCGTGCTCTTCTATATCCGCCTCATCCATCACATACAGTCCCAAGCTGTCGCACAGTTCATACCAACGGCTCACATTGGGATAGTGACTGGTACGGACTGCATTCACATTGGCTTGTTTCATCAGCAATATATCCTGCAACATCCTCTCCTCACTCATCACGCGTGCCGTATACGGATCGTGTTCATGACGGTTTACCCCACGAAAACGGACCGAATTACCGTTAACCAACATTTGTCCGTCCTTTATTTCAATACAACGAAAACCTACCGGCTGTTCCACTTGCTCTATGGTCTGTCCGTTTACATTCTGTAAACGAAGTTCCAACTTATATAAATAAGGAGTTTCGGCTGTCCAACGTTGCGGAGATTTTATAACGGCGGACATACGTCCCATCTTACGTGGACCACGTTGCGGATACCATTCATTCATCCGTGCCGCCTTATGCTCCAAATCCAAGATATCTTCCACATTGCCAACCATATTCACTACTTCTCTTCCATCCGCATCCTTCAGCACCGCCTGCAACGTATAACCTTTACCGTCCATTCCCCGGTAAACGCTGAGCTGCGGATCAATCAGCAGTCGGAAATCTTGATAATTCCCCTGAACAGCAGGCAGAGTGCGCACTACATAGTCACGGATACGGATATCCGGAGTATGCACCAAATGAATACTGCGATGAACACCTCCAAAACGCCAAAAATCCTGATCTTCCAGATAAGATCCGTCACTATACCGATAAACTTCCAGAGCGATTTGGTTCTCTCCCGGTTTCAACCAGCGGGTGATATTGAACTCACTAGGTTCCATACTTCCCTGGCTATAACCTATGCGTTCACCGTTTATCCACACATAAAAAGCACTCATCACTCCTTCAAAGCGAAGAAAAGTCTGCCCATTTGCCTTCCACCCGGCGGGCAGCGTGAAAGTACGCCGGTATTGTCCCACCGGATTACGTTCCTTGTAGGTGGTATACGAAGCTTTAGGCTCCCCCATCACCCGTGGAGGATCTATTTTAAACGGATATCCTGCCGATACATAAATAGGCGTTCCGTATCCGTTGATTTCCCAATTGGCAGGAACCGGAAAATCTTTCCAATCCTTGTCATTAAAGTCCGTGCGGTAAAAATCCGTTATCCGTTCGGAAGGCACAGGAGTCCACCGGAATTTCCACATCCCGTCCAGACTCATCGAACAATCCCCCTTCTGCTTGGCAAAAGGCACAAAAGCAGCCCTTGCCGGTTCCCTATTAATCTGTAATACATGATGATTCTCCCAATCATGTATCTGTTGGGCCTGTAAGGATACCGTCATCCATCCGCACAGTAACAATCCATATAATCTCATATTTTTGGTCTTTCTTTTCAAATGAAGACGGACGAAATATGATTTTGTACCATATAAATTGTAAAAAGAAAACCCTTCTCTCCGATATCATCATCGAAAAGAAGGGCAAACTTAACATGGACAAAACAATTATCTAGGATTTTGAACTATATTCGGATTAGCATCAATTTCAGTTTGTGGAATAGGAAGTGCCACCCTGGGGTCTGAAGGAGCAATGACACGGGCATCTTCAGGCATAGTCAGATGCCAGCCTCCCGAACGGTCCACCGACTTGCCATTACGCATATAATCAAAGAAAGCATGACCTTCACCTACCAGTTCTTTACGTCTTTCTTTCAGAATGCGCTCCAGGCTGAGATCAGCAGATGTTACGGATTTCGCCGGATTGGCACGGGTAACTATCGCATTCAGATATGTCAATGCTTTTTCCGTATTGCCGATTTTAAAAGCAGCTTCCGCAGCATTCAAATAGACCTCGGATAAACGGAGAATACAAAGATCATTATCCTGTGGATTGACTGTAGAAACAGCATCGGTCACACTGCCCGATTTCCCCGGATATTTAATCAGATATTTCGGTTGACCTTTGGCAGCTACAGGCAATGTATCCGCAACGGCATTTTCCGGCAAATGAGGAAATACATGGCGCACATCTTCAGGGTCTTCATTCAGCAAATCCAAATAAGCCTTTGTCAGAATCAGGTTATTCCAATCTTTCACATTATCGGCATACACCATCGGCGCCCCTTCTCCTCCCGAACCGCCTGAAGGTTCAGACATCGTAAAATAGAATTCAAACAAAGACTCAGAGTTAAAGTCTTTTCCCCATACAGAAGGATATTCGTCATGAGTAAAAAGCCGGTAAATTCCCCCATTGTCATTGATTACTTCTTCTGCACATTTCAATGCATTTTCATTGTCATTCATATACAGATACACTCGGGAAAGCAAAGCTTTCACACTCCAATAATTCATATAGGCATCGTGTTTTTCCTTTGTCAGTCCTCCCAATGCATCGTTCAAGTCCTTTAGCACCTGTTCGTAACATTGTGCCACTGTGTTACGTTCCGGAACATGATCCTCCAAGGTGGTCTGAATCTCAATAGGAACTCCTAAAGAAGCCCCATTATCCAAAGTATAAGGCATACCGAACAAACGGGTCAGATCAAATAAAGCCAATCCTCTCATTGCCAGTGCCTCCGATTTGATCCGTGCCACTTCTTCCGGCTTGGCATTTCCCGCATTTCCGGCATCCAACTTTTCTATCAGACTGTTAGCCTGATGGATCACTTTATAGGGTTGGTTCCAGACAAGGGTTATATTAAAATTATCATCCGCCGTAACATCAAAGAAATAGTAAGGAGAAACCCTGCGGCCTGCTCCTTTATTAATACGTGCCTGCACATCTTCTCCACGACAATCAGCATAATAAAGATAATTATCACCATAATAACTATGTGCGGATGCTAATCGGTATATACCATTCAATGCCACCTGTGCATCATCTATATTTTTAATGGCATCATCACTGGGAACTGCCGTAGAAGGATCTGTATTCAGCCAATCAGCAGTACACGAAACAAACATCAATGATACAGCCGCAACAATCGATAAATATATTTTTTTCATTTCGTTCTAATTTAAAGGAGATTCATTAAAATGAGACTTCTATTCCAAAACTGTAAGTACGCATAGGAGGTGTTTCACAAAATACTTCACCGGAAACAGGTACTTCCGGATCATACTGGTCCCACTTTGCCCACGTCAACAGGTTACTGCCTGAGAAGTACAATCTTGCTTTACTGACACCCAGTTTGGTCAGCCACTGATCCGGCAATGTAAAGCCCAAAGTCAAGTTCTTTACACGTAAATGATCCGTGCTATGTACATAACGGGATGAATTCTGCGGTCCTGCCGCCTGGCCAAGTACAAATCGGGGTACATCCGTCACATCACCCGGCTTTTGCCAACGATCCAATTCATAAATGGGCAAGTTATAGTTCTGCTCTTTTGCACCGTCGGTTTCATTATAAGTTCCGGTTTTGTCAAAAGAATATCCTCCTAAAGAATAAGTCAATGTCAATGCCAGATCAAACCATTTGTAATTCACGATATTGGTAAAACCTCCTGAAATCTTCGGATCCACAGACTTATAAGGAATTGCCTGTGCTGCAGAAGCGTCAGTAGTCACTGTTCTGTCATAATTGCCATTTGCATCCTGTGTATTCATATAGTACAAAGCTTTTCCTGTCTGAGGATCAACCCCCGCATATTCTTTCACATAGAAGGTAGAATACGGCAACCCCACTTTATGAATAAACCAGCTTCCCTCGATAGACTGGTCCAATTTACCATCCAATGATACAATCTTATTTTTATTGTGGGTCATATTCAAAACAGAAGTCCAATTAAAATTGTTACCGGCAAAATTTATGGTACGCAGTTCCAGTTCCCAACCTCTATTATTCAGTTGTCCCAAGTTCCCCAAATAATTTTGGAAACCGGTAGTGCTACTGATAGGACGATTGTAAAGCAAATCTTTCGTATCGCGATTATAATATTCCAAGCTGACAAAAATACGATTGATAAACGCCAGGTCAAGTCCCAAATTCAAGTTATAGTTCTTTTCCCACTTAAGATTCGGATTCGGTAATGCCGATTCATAAGATCCACCACCTCCCATATAATTCTGCCCGTAGGAATAAAGTCCCATATATCCGTAAAGAGCACCCGGCTGATTACCATTCACACCATACGAGGCACGTATCTTTAAATCACTCAGCACACTCTTTATAGATTGCATAAATTTTTCCGCACCTACATTCCACATACCGGATACAGACCAAAAATTTCCCCAACGGTTCTCGGGTGACAGGCGCGAACTGCCGTCACGACGGAAGCTACCGGCAATATAGTAACGGTCATCATAATCATAGTTGATACGGGATACATAAGAAATCATTCTTGAATCCTGAGTAGAAGACACAAAGCTGTTCAATGATGCTGCATTATCCGGTTCCACCAAATAATCTGAAGGAAGTTTGGATTTATCCCCCATTGCTTTGTCAGTCTGATAATTTTCAATTTCATAAGCTACCAACGCATCCACATGGTGTAATTGTGCTATAGTCGTATTATATCCCAATGAAGTGGAAGAAATCAATTTACTATATTCTATAAATCCCTTTGCCGTCTGTGCATCACTACCACTTTTAGCTCCGGCTCCACTCAACGGATTCCAATAACGGGAATCTTTCTGAATATTATAATCATAGCTAAGCGTTTCTTTCAATTTCAACCCTTTGATAATATCTATCGAAGCATAGCCTGTAGAAAACATACGTGTCATGCGGGTACGGTTATAATCTGTACGGATATCACGCAACGGATTCACATTGCTACTGGGATATGATCCTACATAATTCCCTTCAGCGTCACGTACCGAAAAAGACGGAGTGGTATTCAAAGCCACACAAAGGAAAGGATTAATAGATGATCCACGCTCCTCATTCATTTCCTGATTCAATTGAGAGAACATCACATTGGCGCCCACTTCCCCACGGGAACCTACCTTCTGGGTTACATTCAAACGAGCTGTATATCTGTCCAAATTAGAATTTTCCACCAAACCCTCCTGACGGTTAAAACCCAATGAAGAATAGAACGTAGTCTTGTCATTGCCTCCCGATACGGACGCTTCATAACTTTGATGATGTGCCGTACGCATTAATTCCTTTCTCCAGTCAGTATATCCCAGTTCCGGAATGGAGGCATAATCATTGATATGTAAATCGGCATATTCGGTGGGCGATGCCAATCCCGCCTCCGGATTCTTGGCTATTTCATCTTGTTGAAAGTTCATCAAACCTTCATAAATTAGCTCTCTACGCTGCTCCCCATTCAACGTCGGGCGGAATTCCACAGCAGCATTAGAAAAGCCTCCATCCATTTTTAATGTAGCCTTAGCACGTCCTTTTGTACCTTTTTTAGTGGTTATCAGAATCACACCGTTTGCCGCACGTGAACCATATAAAGAAGCCGCTGCCGCATCTTTTATGACTGTTATATTTTCAATATCCGAAGGGTTCAGCGTACTCATTATATTCGTTTTAGAATTATTCATGTAAGCGGCATCTGCCGAGCCACCACTCAAGCTTCCGGAAGTCACCGGTACTCCGTCAATGACAAACAAAGGTTCTTTCGATGCATTGAATGACCCCATACCGCGGATACGTATACTTTGATTAGCACCCGGCTGACCGGAATTTCCCGAAATGGATACGCCCGGAGTCATACCCTGCAACTTCTGTTCTACCGATACAACCGGAACGTTCTTCAACAAGTCCCCCCGTAATGTATTTGCCGAACCGGTAAATGAAGATTTGGAAAAATTACCATAGCCTGTCACCACAACCTCATCCAATCGTTGTGTATCCGGATGCAAAGATACATTCAGCACCCCATTGGCAGGTATCTTCGCCGTTAGTGTACTCATACCTAAAAACTCAATCACTAATGTTTTGTCTTTGTCGGGAACTTCCAGAGAGAAATTGCCATCTATATCCGTCACCACACCGATAGATGTACCGGGTATTTTGACAGTAGCTCCAATTAATGGTTCTTTATCCTCCGCTGAGAGAACGCGTCCTTTCACTGTTCTATTCTGAGCTTGCACGTACAAACCGAATAAACAAGCCAAAATAAAAAAAACATACCTAGATTTATTCATGATTTATATTTATATAATTATATAATAATTTATCATGTTCCGGTCAAAAGATATGCCAACAACAAGAAGCATCCGTCAAATCACTGTATATTAACTAAATAAGAAAACAGAACGTCTGTAAAATTGTAGAATAAATCCACATGAATGTAGAATTTGTCCACACAAAAAAAGGGTGTGATACCACACCCTCTCATTTAATAATTATTTAAAATTAATTTTTAGTATATCCCGGATTCTGCTCCATATCAGGACTAAATGTAAACTGGTCTGTTGGAATCGGTAAAACACATTTATAATAATCCCAGTCTATTTCCTCCACGATACCCGGTAAATGATATCCTCCCTTACGAACAATGGTCTTTCCATTTCTCAACATATCAAAGAAACGATGCCCCTCACCTATCAATTCTTTACTTCTTTCTTCCAACACCCTATCCAATGTATATTCAGCCGCCGTTACTTCCTTTGCAGGATTAGCACGCTGCACAATTGCATTCAGATAATTCAAACCTTTTACGGCAGATGCCCCACCTATTTTCACTCCGGCTTCCGCCGCATTCAAATAGACTTCAGACAAACGGAAAATAACATAATTATTTTCAAAAGATGGAGTCGTAGCATCTGTTCCCGGCCATTTCTTCAACCACCATACATCATTTTTATTATAAACATTCTTTTCCAGCAACAGACAGCGAATATCCTCCGGGTCACTCAATAACTCATCCACAAATTTCTGAGTGGCAAAAATCTCACGATACCCATTCCAATGCATCAGATATGCCAATGAACTTCGTCCTCCATTATCATCTGTACTATTAGCAATTTCAAATAATGATTCCGTACCAAACGTATTTTTCAAATCCCATGCCGGAACATATTCATCACGTGTATAAAGACGGTACATTCCATTTCCTTCCACTTCTTCAATCAAGTTGCTTGCCATTTGAAACGCTTTCTCGTTATCATCATGATACAGATAAATACGAGACAGCAATGCTCTTGCAGCATACGCATTCATCCGGCTGTTATTTTTAGAAGTACTCATTAAAGGTATAGCCTCCTCCAATGTACTGATTATGAACTCATAATCCTTTGCAACAGTGCTGCGTGGCGGATTTTCATCTAATGTAATTGCATGATCTACAATTGGAGCTCCCCAACCGGCCCCTTTATCCTTAGTATAAGGATAACCGAAACAACGGGTCAAGTCAAACTGGCAAAGTGCCATGATAGTCATCGCCTCACCTTTCAATTCCTTTAATCTTTGCTCTGAACCTTGCACTTTTCCATCATCAATCGCATTGATCACATTCCATGCATTACGGATAATATAAAAAGGACGTCCCCATAAATATCCGGCATTTAAGCTTGTAGAGCGATGATCATATAAGTAACACCGGTTACAAGTTCTCCCGCTATTATAAGAACTCTGCATATCATCCCCTTTCATATCCCCATAAAAAAACATGGTTCCGCCATAATAGCCATAGCTGGACATCAAATCATACAATCCATTCACAGCATTATCTATATCCTGCTCTGTACTCAGTGCCAAATCCGTAGAAACGCTATCACCAGGATGAGTGGTTAAAAAATCATCCCCGCACGATACGGCCAATAAAGAAATCAAGCCTAATATAATTATATTTTTTTTCATAAACAGTTCGGTGTTAATTGATTAGAATTTAAGTTCAAGTCCAAATGCGAATGTTTTAAGAGGAGGAGTAAAATAACTTACAATTCCATTCAACTCCGGATCATATTGATCGTATGCAGCCCACGTCAACAAGTTGGTACCCGAAAAATAAATACGGGCAGAATTAATACCTATGGTTCTCAACCAAGACTGAGGAGCAGAAACGCCAACAATCAAACTTTTCAAGCGCAAATGATCTGTGCTATGAACACCACGTGACGAGTTCCACCAGCCACCATACTCTTGTCCATACACATATCGGGGAACATCTGTTATATCTCCCGGCTGTTTCCAACGGCGGCGTAACTCTGTACTCTTATTGTATTGTGCCGTATAACCGTCATCCTGCAAAGCATACATGGCACCATCGTAAGAATATCCACCTAAATGAAACGACAAATTAAAAGATAAATCAATAAACTTATAATTAAACGTATTCATCAATCCACCGGTCAATTTAGGATATATATCTTTCAACTCCACACGGTCGGCATCATTGGGGTCATACACAATATTCCTGCTTCTATTGCCATTTTCGTCTTCTTTATTGTCATAATACATCGGGCGTCCGTCATTAGGATCCACTCCGGCATACTCTCTCAAATAAATTGTCGCATACGAACAACCTTCCTTTCTGATATAATTTCCATCTATAAATTCCGGAAGATCCGCCAGTTTTACAATCTTATTTTTATTATGTGACAAGTTTAAAGAAGTTGTCCAACTAAAATCTTTGGTTTGAATATTACTTGAACGTACCTCTATTTCAAAACCGGTATTCTTCATTTCGCCCACATTCGTAAGAATACTGCCAAAACCACTGATAGAATTCAATTGCTTACTCATCAATAAATCCTTAGTCGTTCTGGTATACCAATCGAAAGTCAAATTAACCCGTCTGAACAGACTTAAATCAACCCCCAGATTCAATGCATAGTTCTTTTCCCAAGTCAAATCAGGATTAGCAATAGCATCTTCCCACGGAGCAGGTTTTCCATTATAAAATGCTCCGGTAGTATAAGTTCCATGATAACCATAATAACCGGTCGGCAGATTACCGTTCACACCATACGATGCTCTTAATTTCATATCCGACACCACATTCTCCCACGGTTTCATGAAGTTTTCCTGAGAGAGTCTCCATGAAGCGGAAACAGCCCAAAAGTTCCCCCAACGGGTATCAGGCGCCAATCGGGAAGAGCCATCACGACGGAAACTGAAACCTGCATAATATTTATCATTATATCCATAATTCAAGCTTCCTACATACGACACCATAGCATCTTCCTGCCTCGTATTAGTAAGATCAGCAGGTTTGGCGCCATTATCCAACGACGGATTAAGTGTTTGCCCGTAAACCTGTTTCTCACCATACATATCCTCATAATCGTATTTCATAACCTCATACGCTAAGACCGCATTAATGTTATGTTTGCCAAACGTTTTATTATATGCCAGATTCGTTTGTGAAGTATAACTCATTCTCTCAATCATCATCATCTGTCCGGATCCCTGTGTAGCTTCCCCATCCTTACCGTCAGGCGAGTAAAAGAAAAAGTCTTTATTTAAAGAATAGTCTACTGTAAAGATAGTAGATAACTTCAACCCGTCCAAGATATGATAAGCAGCCTTGGCGGATGCCATTGTACGTGCCAGACGTGCATAATTTGAATCTACAGAATTCTCATACAGCGGGTTAATACCTCCATTATTCTGGAAACCCGTATGATAACTGCCATCCTCATTATAAATAGGTATGGAAGGGGTCAATTGATATTTTGAAGAATAAAGCGCACTGGCATAATACTGTCCCTCCGGCGTATGTTTATTACGAGTCCATGAAAAGGTAGCATTCATTCCATACTCAAATTTATTCCATTTACTGTTTGCATCAATACGACCGGTAAAACGTTCCATTCCTGAATTTATGCTTATACCTGTCTGATTGGTGTATCCTAACGTACCAATAAAATTCGATTTTTCATTACCTCCGCTTACAGACAAACTATAGTCCTGCTGATGTCCTTTTTTCAATAAAGCATCTTCCCAATCAGCATATCCGTTGGCCGGGCGTGCAGCATAATTGTCAATTTGTCCATCCGCATAAGCCTTTGCCTCGGCTTCCGAATCCCCCTGATTCAAACGATAATTAACAAATCCTTCATAAATCAACTCCCTACGCTCTTCACCCCCCATTATCGGACGATAATTGTAAGCAATATCCGTAATACCGTAAGTAGCCTGCATACTCACCCTCATTTTACCTTCCTTCCCTTTTTTAGTAGTAATAAGGATTACACCGTTAGATCCTTTTGCTCCATATAATGAAGCAGAAGCGGCATCTTTCAATACGGTTATACTTTCAATATCCGCAGGATTTAATGTCTCGATCAAACCAAGTCCTCCCGCACTGGCATTGGCACTTAGACCACTCATATCCCTAGACGCTACCGGCACGCCGTCCAATACATAAAGAGGTTCTGTAGAAGCATTCATAGAAGCAATTCCACGCACCCGCACTGTAGCTTTAGAACCCGGTTGGGAAGAACTGGCCACTGAACTTAACCCCGGAATATTAGCCTCCATCATCTGTGCTACAGACACAACAGGCAATGACTCCAATTTATCCGTATTCAAAACAGAAGCAGACCCCGTATAAGTAGCCTTCTTAAAATCACCATAACCGGTCACTACCACTTCATCCATCAACTGCGAATCCTCTTTCAGCATCACTCTTATTTGCCCGTTAGCAGGCACTTTCACCTCCGCCGATTTCATACCGATGTAACTGATTACGATAATATCACCCTGTTTAGCATCAAGAGCGAAATTACCTTCAATATCGGTAATCATACCGGTATTGGTTCCCTTGATGATTACGGACGCCCCGATTAAAGGCATTCCGTTAGCATCCTGCACATTACCTGAAACATGTTTTTTCTGCTGTACGCTTTCCACACGATCTGAAACCGGAGAAGATAGTGCATGGTTTTCCACTGCGAGCACGGAGCTCAATCCTGTAATAGACATTGCCGAATAGGCAACTACAAACAAACATCTGCATTTGTCTGTAATTCGAGAGTGTGTGTCTTTATTCCTCATAAAATTGAGTATATTTATAAATACCATATATGAGTTCAGCTTATTCATACCATATTCCAATCGTCATTCTGTCACTGAATAAGCCTAATCTTTCTCCGTATTATATTAAGGTTGTGACAAATATATAAATTAAAATCTATAAAAGAAACAAAATGAATATTTTTTTTCTCCTCATATCGATAAATAAAAATACAATATTCATCCAAATAAAAAATGTGCCAAAAGTATTTACTACCTTTGGCACATACCCACCCGGCTGTTTGATATATCAATAAACCGCCGAAGCGATCACTTGTATAAACAAAATAAGGAACACCATTGCAATCGGATACACCGTAGCATATGCAACACTCGGAATATTACTATCTACCATGGAATCGGCTGCCGCAAGACCGGGCGTACTGGTCATACCACCGGTGATGGTGCCCAGCAAATCCAACAAACTGATTTTAAAGACCAACCTGCCAACCACAACGGCAACCAGCATAGGCACGACAGTAATGGCCGCCCCCACTCCGAACAATAACAATCCGCTCTCCTGAAAAGTAGCCACCAGATTCTTACCGGCAGAAGTACCGACCTCAGCCAAAAACAGCAATAAGCCCAACTGACGTAACAACTGATTGGCAGGACCGGACATAGACCACAATATAGGTCCTGTCTTTCCCACGGCACTCAGCAGCAATGCCACCATCAGCACTCCTCCGGTCAATCCGGGTGAAAAGGAAACGCTGTCTGAAAATGAAATATTTATTTTGCCGAACAATACACCTAATACAATCCCCATAGCTATCGGGAAGAAATCAGTATCAGACAACTGTTTGGCATTATTCCCCAACAAACGGGCAACGCCTCTGAGTCCTTCCCGTTCACCGACCACCATCAGCTTATCACCGAATTTCAAGGCCAAATCCGGAGAAGGTGACAAGTCTATGCCGCTTCGACGGATACGGGTTACCGTACAACCAAAGTTACGTTGTAAATTCAGATCCCCCAATTGCTTGTTTATCATATCTTTCTTTGTCAGCAATAAAGATTCAATCTCCTGTGTCTGATCCAGAGGCAATTCACCTTCCTCCCGTTCTCCAACCAATACGGCAAACTGATTCAGCGCTTCCTCACTTCCCACCGCCTGCACATAGTCCCCTTCCAGCAACATGGTATTCGCTTTAGGCATCAATATAGAATCCTCATGCTTTACCCGTGAAATGACGGCCCCCGTCATGGCACGTGCATTTATTTGCGCCAAAGTACGTCCGAATACCGCTTGATTGGTCACTCTGAAAATGCAAGTTGTCAGTTCCGGAAAACTGCTGCGCCGTTCCAGTTCCAACCTGCGCGCTTCTTTATCCAGATCCACCCGCATAATCTTGGGTAACAGCTTCACAAACAAAATCACCCCTATCACTCCAAACGGGTAAGCAATACCGTATGCAATGGAAGCCAACGGTGAATTTGTACTGTCTATAGCTACCGCCAGACCGGGCGTACTGGTCAATGCCCCTGCTATCAATCCCACCACACTGGGCGTATCAATGTCAAAAGCATACTTCAGTCCTACCGCCGTCAGACAGGCAGAGCAAATAATAAGCATAGTGATAAGAATCAGTGTCTTTCCTTTACTTCTGAAAGAATCGAAAAATCCGGGACCGGCCTGAATACCGATGGTAAAGATAAAAAGCACCAGACCGAAGTTCCCCAATTCTTTAGGAATGATCACACCGAAATGTCCGAAAAGCAAGGCAATGAAGATAACGGCCGACACATCCAGCGACAAGCCCTTTATCTTAATCCTCCCTAGCATAAAGCCCAACGCTACAATAAGGAAGAGCGAGAAATAAGAAGAATGCAGTAAATCAATTAACATATTTTTAAGAGGTTAGTTTCAGAGCACAAAGATATGTAAAAATGCCAAATGCTGAAACTTTCCCCTTACTATTTGCAGAAACCATTCCTCCTATTGCACATCCAGCGCATCCAGTGCCAGCCCCTCCATATCCGGAGCGGAAAGCACCACCTTATAATAACCTGCATTGATATATGTACCCGTCGTTGTACTCAGCATACGCCACTTTCCGGGAGTTTCGGCAAAAGTCAGATGATCCTCCTTCAGTACCACCCCTTTGGAGTCGATGAACTGCATACGCACCTTCATAGGCTTCCCCGTAGCGTTCATGTATTTAAAACGAAGGGCATAGACCTGTGCCAGACCGGTAGAGATATTCCAGGTAATACTGCTTTTCTCACCTTTACCAAAGAAGACACCGGTTTGTTTCTTGACCTCTTTCTTTATAAACTTGCCTTTCAACATAGCGTCCTCGGCTTGATAAGTCACATTGGCACGGGCATTTTTATCTTCAGGCAACAGTTCCTTGGGAGTCTTTTCCATCACATCCTTGTCTTGTGCAGCCCAACTGAAGCGATGGGCAGATGCATTCACATTCTTCACTCTGTTTTGTATGGCAGAAGAAGAGTGAGCGGAATCCAAGCCGCCTTTACAAGCTATCGCAATGCCACAAATCAGAGCTTGCCCCGCTTTCACCTCCGGAAAATCAATCTTCAAGACACCACCTTTCACAACAGCATTCACCACCTTTTTGCAAGCACCGTCATGCCCCGCTTCAGCCCATACATCCAAGTCATCCAGAAGCACTTTATCATTTACCGCTACATCAAAAATACGCAAGCCTTCACAATCCGTCTGTACGCCGCCTCCCGTACCATGCCAGGGCTCTGTAAAATAAAGTTCCACACGATACTCGCCATCCGGAACGGGAAAGCGGAAATTCAGTTTATGGCGTCCGAAACGGAAAGTCTGGAACAGCTCCCAATCCCTAGTGCCATGAATGGGATCATTCGTGGTACGCTGGCTCGCCTGATAAGGGCTCAATAACTGCACACTGTCCGACGGATGGATAAATGATTCCGCCCACGAATGAGAATAACGGCTGTTATCCTGCGCCCAGACCTGACCATACGTATCCGTATAAGCATCTCCTCCGCAATTCAAACGATAAAGATACGTATATCCCTCAGCTCCTTTCAACAAATCTGTTCCGTTCAACCGGTCGGCAGCAACAGGCACTATAGCAGAACCACGGTAAAGAGCCTCAAAATGAGGCGCTTTTTCCAAACCGTCCAGCACCAATACATCTTCCGCTGCCGGTTTTCCTTTAAAGTATCCCACGGCACGAAGCACATTATAACGGATATCACGGTTCTCCCACATAAAATGAGTACCTACCCCATGATTCAGTTTCCGTCCCAAGTATTCAGCATCCACCGCATCATTGTACAGCAACACACTGTCACAATTGCTGTACGCCTCAATGGTAGCCCGTCTGCGGCCTGTTGCAAAACGGTCTTCCCACGTGTGGGATGCCAGATAGACCATCGGATCTTCGGAAGCCGGCACATAGTTGGCACGATACATATAATATACATCCAGCGGTTCTTCCCACGGAGTAACCAGTCCTTTATAATTAAACGGTCCCACCTTATCTATACGGCGATACGCTTCATCCGGCTGGCGGCGTCCCGGATTATCATGACTGCTGAATATCCATTGGAATTGTCCGCACACACTGTCCTTTGCCTGTTCCGCCAATCGGATCTTGGTTTCCATCAACCGGCACATACGTTCCTCGCTCCATACGCCGTTCGCATCAAAAGCTGCCGGTTCCGCATGCAACCCGATGCTGCGCCATGCCCCATATTCACCGTTCAACAACTGATTTTTCTGTGACAATTCACGGCCATACTTATTCACATCACCACCATAGGTTCCACTCCAGTTCTGAATAACATTCCAATCTGTTCCATCACCACCGTTACACGTAGTAATCACACGCATGGTACGCGCCGTAGGATCCATTTCACGGATAATCTCACTACACTCCTCGGCAAACTCCTTAGGCAGCGTGCTTTCGTTCTGCAATCCCCACATCACCACACTGGGCGAGTTGCGGCGTTCCTTCACCCATTGGCGGAGCAGTTTCTTGAAATTCTCACGAAACTCCGGAGTGTCATACCATACATGGGCCGAGAACTGAGTCCACCACAAGACCCCTTCCTTATCCCAATATTTCTGATAATCCAGGTGATGGGGCTGGTGAGCGTCACGGAAAGCGTTGAAGCCCGCCGCACGGATCTGTTTCACACGGGCTGCCACCTGTTCACGGCTGAAAGCATGGCTTTGTCCGAACTGGTGTTCATATTCACATACCCCATTGATAAAGACAGGCTGTCCATTCAGATAGAACCGTCCGTCACCGTCCTTCCGTTTCACCGGCCAACTGACGGTACGGATACCAAAGGGCGTACTAATCTCATCCGTCGTACTCTTGCCACGCTTTATCATACTGGCCAGTTTATACAAATAAGGATTCTCCGTACTCCATAAGACAGGATTCTGCACCGGCGATTGTTGCTTCACCACTTTCCTTTCACCCGGCTGCAAAGTCACCTTCTCCGTCAGGCGGAACACCTGCTTGCCATCCGCATTACTGAATTTATTAACCACTTCCACCGTTTCGGTAGTCTTCCCGTAATTTTTCACCTCCGTTTCTACAAAGACAGTTCCCGCCTTATCATCATTCCAGATATGCACTCCGAAAGGTTCGATGCGTATTTCATCCGTAGCCTCCAGCACCACGGGACGGAAAATGCCCAAAGGCTGGGAACCTTCACTGAATCCCCATTCCGAAGAACAACCACCGCATACCCAAGGCATATCGGCTATCATTTCAGGATGCTCCGCTTTCACCACCAGTCTGTTCTCTCCCGGCTTCAACGCCTCCGTCACATCCAGTGTCAACGTAGTACGCCCTACGGGATGACGGCCGAAATCCTTTCCATTCAATGTAACAGTGGCATACGTTCCCACTCCCTCAAAACGAAGGAAATAACGTTTTCCGAATGAAGAATCGGAAATTGGAAATTGAGAATTATCCAGCGTGAAGGTTTTTTCGTACATGGCAGTACCGTGCAAGTTACCATGCGTCAGTTGGCGGTAACCATAGTAATCGTCCCAGTTATGAGGGATATCTACCACTGTAGGGGCATTGTCCGTATGCCCGTATGCACTTTTATCACAAAGCCATGTTTTCCATCCTTTATCCAGTTCCATCACCATCCGGCGGTTCTTCACCTCCCGTTCCGGGAAATGCACTTGCGAACGTCCCATCGGCTTGCTGGTAGCAATGGCTATACCACGTTGTTCCGCGTCATTCACGGCACAATAAAAATGATACACCACCCCATTGTGTTTCACCACATAACTTTTATGAGCGAACAATTCATCATAGTCTTTGGAAGGGATAATCAAATCCGCTCCTTTCCAATCGGTCCAGTGCACCAGGTCATAACTGGCAGCAAATGTATTGAATGCCTTGTATTTGCGGCTCGGTTCAAAAGCCGAGAAGTAGAACATGACATACACGTCGCCCATTTTCTGGATATGCGCATCCCCCGTGATGGTTCCGTCCGCTTCGTGTGCAAAGACCGGATTGCCCGGATATCGTTTCCACTTCTTCATATCCTTTGACAAGGCGATACCCACCCGTTCCGCTTTCAAATCCGTTTCCGGATGCCGTCCTGCCGCGTTATAGAACATGACGAAAGGAGCGCCCAGTGTTTTCTCCTTATCCCAATAGACCACACTTTTGTACTGGGTCAGCTTTTCCCACCATTGCGCGTCTTTATCATGGATACTCATCACAGGCTTGTCCTGTGCCTGCCACTCATGAGCGGAACCCAAAGGCCGGTCTGTCCAGGCCAAACCGATATACAGCGGCTTGTTCACCGATTCATATCCGGTCCCTTCCCCACCCAGATAAGTCATCCAATGCTTGCCTTTATACGTCTGCAGGGCATAGCTTCCTCCCCACTCCATATCCGGCAATGCAGGGAAACCACCACGCTGGTTGCAATCCCAGAATCCGTCACGATAAGACAAGACACGTCCCAATGTACGCCATTCCAACAGATTATCACTTTCGGCTATCCATGTCTCGTATCCACGCCCGTCCAGTCCGCTCTTACCATTATAAACCACGTAGGTCATATACCACTTATCCCCTTCGCGGAACACGGTAGGGCAGTCTATTTTATGCTTGTTGTCGGCAGGAGCTACAGCCAGCCCATATTTATAAGGAGTCTTGGCTTCCTCATAAATCTGCTCCATGCGCGATTGCGGAACTTCACGTTGGGCGTATGTTCCCAACGTGAACAAAGAAAATGCTAATATTAAGATCTTTTTCATAATCACCTTTTATATACAAGCAAGACGGATAAGAAAGTAAAATGTACTAGGATTGAGCATACAAAATTAAGCCGTAATATTTGATATTCCGAAGCAAAACAGCTATTTTTGTCAAAAAGAAATTGGTTATGAAATATTAGAGCAAGAAACCAACAAAAAATTAAAGTTATTATGAATGTAATGTCACAAAAAGAATATATTTCTCTATTATCCCGACATTTATTTTGGGATATGGACGTAAATAAAGTTAATTTAGATACCTGCCCGGCACAAATTATCCAACGTGTACTGGAATATGGCAATTTAAAAGACTGGCAACTTATATTATCATATTATGGATTGGATAGAATCGTTTCTATTTGCCAATCATTACGCACATTGGACAAAAAAGCATTGTCTTATATTTGCTGTATTTCAAACACCTCTAAAGAACAATACAGATGTTATCATATCAAACAGTCAACTCCCACACTTTGGAATTGCTAAAAAAGCTGACCAATGAAGAATTTCTTTCAAAAGCCAGATTAGTAGGTGGAACAGCTTTAGCACTTCAATACGGCCATCGTATTTCAATTGATTTAGATTTTTTCGGGAATATAGAGGAAGATAATGAAACTATAAAAGAAGTACTGATCAACATAGGGAAATTATCTGTTATCAAAGAGTCTAAAAACATCAAGATATACATACTTGATGATATTAAAATAGATTTTGTCAATTACAGATATAATTGGCTGGATCCTGCTATTGAAGAAAATGGTATAAGACTAGCCTCCCCCAGAGATATTGCAGCAATGAAAATAAATGCAATAGAGGGACGGGGAACCAAAAAAGACTTTATAGATATTTATTTCCTACTGCAACACTATTCACTGGAAAACATTCTAAAATTCTATGCTGATAAATATCCCGATAATTCCCAATTCCGCGCTTTGATGAGTTTAACTTATTTTGAAGATGCTGAAGAACAATTCATGCCCGAAATGCTTGTTGCAATAGATTGGGATAGGATAAAAAGCTTTATCATAGACAAAGTGGCTACCCTATCCCTATAATCTTTTTAATAGAACATCCAGTCCATCGTTTCCTCCGCACCGGCCAGTCCCGCATTACGCGGAGTCACCTGCGCGTCCGTAAATCCCAGCACCATCGTATATCCTTTCGGCAGCAACAAGGTATGCTTTCCGGCCTCAAAATGATAAGCATGTACATTCGCCAGCGGCATACCCGCTATGCGTATGGCATTGGTCAGTTTCGGTTCCGCCTGACCGTAATCATTGGCAGAAGCGTCCGTTTCCAGTTTCGGGGCTTTCGCATACTTCTTCTGGTCATCACGGAAATAACCTACCAACAAACTCACCGGAGCAGCCGCTTCAAACTCTATTGTCGTACCTTCCTTGCGCTGCACATCCCCGTTCATTCTATAAGCAGTCAGCCCTTCCAGCTCGGCGGCCAGCGCATCCACCTTGCCCGGTACATTGGAGAACAGGCTTGCCCCCGTCGCCAGCTTCACCGGAGCCAGTCCGTTCAGGATCTTCACATTTGCGGCGGACAAAGGTTTTATCTCAGCTGCACTTTCCGTCACCTTACCTGCCGCCCTATCTTTCAGCAACTGCAAGTTCGCCTTGAAATTAGCCAGCTCATTTTCATAATGCACCAGCATCTCTTTCCAGGTCTTGTTCTTGCCACCGTCACCACCGATAGGAATACGGCGTTGCGCGGTCTGCATACTGTTGGCATAATAATAAGTACTATCCGTCAATGCCACCAGCTTGCGGTAATGCTCCAGACTTTGTTCCATCAATGGAATAGCGGCATCCAGTTCATTCAGATCCTTTCCCCACTGATAGTTCAAGACACGCTGAGCAGCTTTCACTTTCAGGTTAAAGGCATAAGCAAATTCACGATAGCAATGCATGTCATTCCGCAAACGTCCGAACTCCTCTTTATTACGAGTCACCGCTGCGGCAGCCTTGTCAATGGCCGCCACCGCCTTGTCACCGTGTTCCACCACCTGCGCCACAATATCCAGCGGCAATTCGCCCACATGCGGCTGTTTCTTCCATTCCTTCTCCACATATTCTATCAGCTTCTCGCCCTCCGGCCCGCAACTCTCATAAAATCCCGGATAGATGGTATATTTATAAGGATTCACCAACTGGCTCATAAACATACCCAGCAACAAAGTCTGCCGGTTCCCTTCCGTGATGCCGAAACGGCGGAGCAACTTCGGAGCAATCTCTCCACTCTGCTCGTATGCCTCCAGAATATCTCCGGCTTCGGCAGGAGTCGTACCATAAAAATCGCCCAACTGCTTGTTCCAATATTCCACTTCGGATGAACGGTCCCGATGACAGTTCCATGCATAGCGTCCCCACGTCTTGTACCATATCCAGTCACGGTCCAGCTGATACTCCCGTTTGCCATCCGCCAGTTTGTCCGCCGTGTACGGCCAGTCCCAATAAGAAGCCTGCGGATACAGATGCAGAGCATTGGCTCCATGTACATTGTGCATGGCATTCACCGCCTTCTGTACAAAGTCGGGAGATCCCCAACGCCACGGTTCCAAGTTTGCCAGAATATGCACATTACTGATATGAATACTTCCCAAGGCACTCAAGTCCGAGTGTATCTTGGACCAAGGTCCGCGCGGTTCGTAAGTAGTCAGTGACTCACCATTGTATTTATGCATGGTATAGAGGTTCTTGTATAACGGCAGTGCCGCATCCATCACCATCTTGCAGTCCGTATCATGTGCACGCAGCAAAATGGGCGGTTCGTCCGTACGCCCCAGTGCCTTCAGTCCGTCCTTCACTCCCGGAATAATGGTTTTGGTAAACCACTCCACATCATCCTCGTAGGTATCCATCGCTTCCCCCAAGCACACCAGCAGACCTACATTGGGATATTTTTCTATAAACGCGGCCACCGACTTACGTGTATAATCACTGATCAGCGGAGTAATGGGACGGTTACGATCCTGTGTTTTCAACCCGTAATGCTCGGCAAAAGGCTTGCTCAACAATATATTATAAAACATCTGGATCACAAAGATACCGCGTTTGTCCGCTTCGGCAGTCAGGAACGAGAACATTTCCTCATTTTTCTTGAAAGTTTCCTCATCCACCTCTACGGCAAAAGGATACTCTTCCAGCTTCACCAAGGAAGCAAACGGATGCCCGTTCCACAGATACAAGGAATTCATGCGGTTCTCCACCAGCATATCCAGATACTTTATCCATTGCTCCTTGTCATAAAACCAAGGGAAGCTCTCCGGCGTATAAGGATACTCATACACCCCTCTTCCGGGCAGGTATTCCATTTTCTGAATCCCTACACAACCTCCGCGAAGCACCATTTCCGGAGCATCCGTCAGCTGTGCCGGAAACTTCAAATCCTTGTATTGCCCTACATGATCTATCAATTCCCGACAGCCGTAAATCACACCGCTTCCGTCGTTTCCTGTCACTGTAGTCATGTTTCCACGGGTAGAAATGGTAAACCCCTCCTTTTTCAGTCCGGCTGTATCAGCAGCCTGTTCCAGACGGATGCATACCTCATCTTTATCCATACCGGCAGTATCCGACAACATAACAGACGAATACCCCGCATCTTCCAGCGCTTTCTTCAAATGTTCTCCTGCAAACAGCACCCGGTTCGACGCCTCCTGCGGCATCACAATATTCACATTGGGTTTCTCGCACCCCCATAACACGCACATACATGCGACAAGTGTTCCTAGCCTGATATTTTTCATTCTTTTCATATAAATTATTTACAGTTAGACGAAAAAAACAACAAGACGTACTCACAAGACCTCCGCCAATCGTCAAAAAGCGAAGAAAAAGCACAAGCTATCACAAAAAGGAAAAAAGCTGATGAACAAACGGGGGCAAACTCAACTTTTAAAAGGAAATGTATTGTGGAACAGAATTACCTAACATTAAAAACGGAAAGAACAATGAAAAAGAAATCTAACCTGACCCTATTTATGAAACAACTTATCCGGTCGCTAAAAGAAGAAGAGCGTTTCAGTACCGCCCACATCTACCAAAGCACCCTGAACGCCTTCATGCTCTTCTGCAAGACCGATGCCATCCGGTTCAACCAGATGGAACGTTCACGCCTGAAACAATTTGAGAACCACCTGCGCAACAAGGGATGTACCTGGAACACTGTCTCCACTTATATGCGTACCTTGCGAAGCATCTACAACAAAGCCGTGGACGATGGTCTGGCGGAAGAAAAGCCCCGTCTTTTCCGTCACGTATATACCGGCGTAAAAGCCAATACCAAACGTGCCCTCGATGCCAAAGACATGAGCAAATTATTAAGCGCCTCCCTTCCACGCCCCCTGCCGCAAAGCATGAAAGAGAGCCGGGCATGGATTACCCTGATGTTCCTGTTACGCGGAATGCCCTTTGTGGATCTGGCACACCTACGCAAAACAGACCTGCAAGATTCCGTTATCTCCTACCGCCGCCACAAAACAGGAGCCCTGCTCACCGTCGAGATTCCTCCCGCTGCCATGAACCTTATCAAACGGTATCAAAATACAGACTCCGCCTCCCCCTACCTGCTTCCCATTCTCAGTGGAAACCGGAAAAGCGAAGAAGAGTATGCAGAATACCAACATGCCTTGCGGAAACTGAACTATGACCTGAAACAACTGGCGGTATACTGCGGAATCAAACTCAACGTCAGTTCCTACACCAGCCGCCACACTTGGGCCACTTTGGCTAAATACTGTCACTTTTCGGAACAATTGATTTGTGATGCCCTGGGGCACTCCTCTACAAAGGTGACCGAAACCTATTTGAAAAGCTTTAAAAACGATGAATTAGACAGAGCAAATAAAGTAATAATTAATCACATTAGTATTTCTATATAATCAATTTTAAAACTTCACATTACATTATAAAACAACAAATTAAAAGACTGTTACTTTAGAAGTAACGGAACAGATTTTGGAAGCAAAAGTATACAAACTTTAAATACAGTGCAAGATTTCTACACTTTTTTTTCGTTTTTATTTTAAAAATTTTTTTTATTCCGCATATACCTCTCCCTACCCATACTCCGATTGTCAATATGAGTGAAGCCACATTTCCGGTCTTTTATCTTCTCTAACAGCCACTAAATCTTTATCTTACTGCTGTTTTCATGTTTTTTCGCCTCCCTCCTCCCCTTCCGTTACTTCTAAAGTAACAGAAAAAAACAAAACAAAAATATTGACAATGCGACATTCTTACTTATTTATAATAGCAATCATGCTGGCAGTTATGACTCCGCGTATAGCCCCGGCTCAAAGTATCGCTGTAAAAAGCAATGTTCTTTATGACCTTACCGGCACTCTCAACCTGGGAGGAGAAATAAGGTGTGACGACACCCATTCATTCAATCTGAGTGTCAACTATAATCCCTGGAATCTGGGAGAAAATAAAAAAATGAAGCACATTCTGATCCAGCCCGAATACCGTTGGTGGCTCAATGAAACATTCATAGGAAGTTTTTTCGGGGTGCAAGCCCATTTCGCCCAATACAATTTCGGTGGAACCACTCCTTTCACCACGGTCAAGAACAACCGTTATCAGGGTAATCTGATAGGTTGCGGCATTACCTATGGACACCAATGGCTGCTCAGCACATTCTGGAGTCTTGAAGCAAGCATATCTGTCGGATACGCCCATCTCACCTATGATAAATACGGTCCCGCCAAAGGAGACGCACTCATTGAGAAATCCCACTCCAACTATGTCGGGCCTACCCAGCTAGGCATATCATTCATTTATTTCATTCAATAAATATAAAAGCAAATATACCCTATCAGTCATGAAACTCAAGACAAACATACTATTCAGTCTTTTATTATGCGGCACCTTTGCCACTGCACAAAACCTGAAACTCGATATCCTGCCTCCCTCCGTTACTCTCGGACAGGACTCTGCCACAGTGTTCATGAAAATGACTCTCAATGTTCCCCAAATGGACACCAAAAGCCATATCCGCCTCACTCCTGTCCTCACAGACGGAACCCGCACGGCAGAACTCCCTCAAATCCTGCTCAACGGAGAACGTGCACACCGGCTATACCGCCGCACCCTGGCGCTCAACAAACGAAAAGGCAAGGCAGATGTAACTCCCGTATTTACCGCTATCCCCCTGACAGACAGCGATCAGACTATCCACTACCGTGCTTCCCTTCCGGCAGCCGACTGGATACAGTTCGCCACACTGAACCTCAAGAAGGAAGTCATCAACGGCAGCGGAGAGAAAGTACAAAGCGAAAATATCCCCATTCCGGACACAGCACCCCATATAGCAACAGCAACAGATCATTTCGTTCCCCAACAGGACAGGAACCGGGAAGCTCCTATGGCAGCAGCCTCACCCTCTGCCCCCGTTGTTCCGGAACACCATTCTGTTTCCCCTGCTCCGTCCGCACCCTCTGCCAAACCGTATTTCAAGGGAAGCTACGTATCTCCCGAAAGCGATGCCACCGATGAACGCAACCAGAAGGAGCTGAACTTCAGTCTGGACGAAGCACGTGTCATAGCCGAAATCAATCCGCAGA